>OLMB01000124.1_pt1 | contig 55550 bp, 52 predicted proteins | sample 1604691 | NCBI WGS metagenome assembly OLMB01 (sample SAMEA104055722, study PRJEB20765) | soil metagenome | isolation source: soil
GTTTGGAACGATTACAGGAAAAGACGGCAAAACGTCGCAGGGCATCATCGATTTCCAAAGAGACATCAAGTTCGCCGCCGGCGCAGACCAGGCCGTCAACTTTGATCTGACCCGCCAGGAATACGTCTCCAAGCTCCCGCCCGAAATACAGAAAAAGATTGCCGACGCACAGGCCGATCTCGACAAAGTGATCGCGAAGAACAACAAGACGATGGTCGACACGCAGGCCGACGCTCAGAAAGATGCCAATAGCGCCAACGCGACGCCGGCCGATCAGAACAAAGCCGCGACGGATGCGTCGACCAATATGGCGAAGGCTCGCAACGACGCGGCTGTCGAAGTTGCCGACGCTCAATACGGTGTCGACAAGGCGAAAGCCACGGCCGCATACAACGTCGAAGCAGCGCAATGCGAAGCGCAGACGGGCGACGCGGAAAAGTCTTGCAAGGATAAGTCGAAGGCCACCTACGACGCTTCAGTGACGACCGCGGAAAACAAGAAGAACGCTGCGCATCAGCAACACTAATCTCCACATTTATATCGGCCTAAACCGATCGAACAACGATTGCGCCGCACGAGCGGCGCAATCTTCATGGAAGACAAAATAGCTTGAGTTTTGCTCAATCGAAACCTATGTGTCTTGTAGCTTTCGTTCACGTCAATGTCCGTATCCGCGAGTAAGCTCCGCAGACATTGACTGACTAATCACAATCGATACGCTGCAATTCGACGCGTTTAACGCGATGTCGCAGCGCATACAAAATACGGTGGAGAACGTTCGTAATGGCAAACGTAGGCACAGACGAAAAAACACGAATTCTGCTCATCGACGATGAGCCGAACATTCTGCGCACCTTTCGATTTTGCCTGGAAGACGTCGGTCATCGCGTCACCACAGCATCGGACAGCGCGCAGGCCGAAGAACTCGTTCAAAGCGACGTGTTCGATCTTTGCTTTCTCGATCTTCGCCTCGGCGAAACATCGGGCCTCGATTTGCTTCCCAAATTGCGCCAATACGCGCCGTGGATGCGCGTCATCATCGTCACGGCGCACTCATCGATCGATAGCGCGCTGGATGCCATCCGCGCCGGCGCTGCGGACTATCTCGTCAAACCCTGCTCGCCCGAACAATTGCGCATGACGGCGACGAAACAGATTCGCGCGCGCCGTTTGGAACAACGTCTGGAAGCGCTCGAGAAAGAAGACTGCGCGACAAGCACGACGGAACTGGACAGCAAAAGTCCCGCAATGAAAAAAGTGCTGGACACGCTGCGGCAGGTTGCCGACACCGACGCCACGGTTCTGATTCTTGGCGATAGCGGTAGCGGTAAAGGCGTCAGCGCCAAGACCATCCATCATTGCAGCCCTCGCGCAAAGGAAAATTTCGTTACGGTAAATTGTCCGTCGCTCTCGGCCGAGTTGCTCGAGAGCGAACTGTTTGGCCACAAGAAGGGCGCATTCACCGGCGCCACTGAAAACAAGCTGGGCCGCGTCGATCAAGCCGAAGGCGGTACCTTGTTTCTCGACGAAGTCGGCGACGTGCCGCTTTCACTGCAACCGAAATTGCTGCGCTTCATCCAGGATCGCGAGTACGAACGTGTCGGCGATCCGATCACGCGACGCGCCAACGTGCGCATCATCGCGGCCACCAATCGCGATCTCGCCGACATGGTCAAACAAAACACGTTCCGCGAAGACCTGCTGTACCGTTTGAACGTCATCACGATCGTGATGCCGCCGTTGCGTGAGCGACCGGAAGATCTTGCCTTGCTCGCCGAGCGTTTCCTGCTGCGATACGCCGCGAACTATCGACGTCCAGCGCGTGGATTCACGAAAGCCGCGCTCGATTCGATTCAATCGTATCCGTGGCCGGGCAACATTCGTGAATTGCAGAACGTCATCGAGCGCGCCGTCATCCTTTGTTCGTCCGAGCAAATCGATGTCGATTTGCTTTCGATTTCGGAAAGCGCCGAGCGCCGCTCGCGTCCTCGCATCGGCGACGCGCTGAGTCTGGAGGATCTAGAACGTTCCCACATCCGAGGCGTGATGGCGAATGCCTCATCGTTGGATCACGCGGCGAAAACGCTGGGCATCGACGTGTCCACGCTATACCGCAAGCGTAAACAATACGGGTTGTAAGCGCGACGCACGCCGATGAGGTTGCGATCGCGCCTTCTGATAAGCCACGGCATTGTCATTCTGCTTGCGATCGTGGCATTCGCGGCGGCACTGTACGGAATCCAGGATCTCGCTCACCGCGTCGATGCGATCGCGGAGAACAAGATGGAAGGACTCGAATCGACCGAGCGAATCCGCAACGCATTCTCGAATGAAGTTCGCGATTTGCTGTCGCAGACACTGTCGAATCGCACCGATGCGGCGCAGACGACCGTCGCACTCGACGAAATGCGAAAGGCCATCGAAAGCGCCCGCTCATATTTCAGCGCGCCGGAAGAACAACGCGCGTTCGCTGGCGTCGAGGACGATTTCCATCGCTTCGCAGACGCTGTCAACGCTTGGCAAAACGGAACCGTCAGCTCCAATGACAGCGCAGAACGTATTTCGGACGTTTTCAAGGAACTGCGTACCGGAGTCGCGCAACTTCGCGCGCTGAAAAGCAACGAGCTAGGTCAATCGACTCAAGCCGCGCGAGAATTCGCGCAATCGATGTTCGAATTGCTCGGTGCGCTCGCTTTGCTGCTGTTGTTCGGCGGCATTTTCGCGATGCTGAGACTTACCCGCAGCGTTTGCTTTCAGGTCGACGATCTGCGCGATGCCGTCGAGAAAATGAGCGGCGGTGATTACGACGTCACGTGCAAACAAGCGGCAATCCACGAGTTCAACGTACTTTGCCGTCACCTCGAACACATGGGCGGACAGTTGCGCGTTTTGCGCACGACCAATGTCGAACGGGTGCTCGCCGAGCAGCGGCGGACGAATGCTGTGCTCGATAGCATCGATGATGGCCTCGTCATTTTTTCCGAAGACGGACAAATCGAGCGCATCAATTCCGTTGCGGAACGGCAACTCGGCGCGCGACCCGGCGACGCCATCGGCAAACGGTTTGAAGACATCGGCGACGTCCGTGCCGGTCGCCACATCCGCCAAGTTCTGGCCAGCGGCGAGTATGTCGATTCAGGAAATCCGGAAATCCGCATCGAGTGCGACGATATCGTGCGCACGGTTGCTTATTCACTGCATCGATTCGTGGAGAGCCAGAGTGATCGCATCGGCGTCGTAATGGTCATGCGCGATGTAACCGTGCAACACGAATTCGACAAGATGCGCAGTGAATTCGTCCTGCGCGCATCGCATGAGCTGCGCACGCCCATCGCCAGCATCCGAATGGGGCTGGGATTGTTGGGTGAAAAACTCGAATTTGCCGAAGGCTCCCGCGAACTCGAGCTCTATCAGACCGTGCAGCAGGAATTGACGCGCATGGTCGGCCTGCTCACCGATCTTCTCGATCTTTCACGATTGCGCGTCGGGCAGCAGACTTTCGAACTCGCACCGACCAGTATCGAGGATATGTTGATCGGCGCACGCGCACGCTTCGCACCTTCTGCGGCCAGCGCGGGCATTTCGTTGTCGCTGAAGACCGAACCGAATTTGCCGCATTTGACACTGAGCCGAAGTGCCTTCGATCGTGTGCTCGACAATCTCATCAACAATGCACTTCGTCACACGCCAGCGGGTGGCTCAATCGCGCTGAGCGCTGAATCGACGCCGCGAGCGGTTCTGATTCACGTTGCGGATACGGGCGAGGGCATCGCGCTTGCGCAACACGCCTTGATCTTTCAGCCATTCGTACAGATTGGAAGTAAACGCGGTGGCGCAGGCTTGGGATTGGCCATCTGCAAGGAAATCGTGCAACAGCATGGCGGCGAGATTTCGGTGGATTCCCAACCTCGTCGCGGCACGACGTTCACTATTTCGCTTCCGACGTGAGATCATAAAAAAAGCCGACGCGTGAGCGCCGGCTTTTCTTTGTCCGCTTCGCAAACTAGTTCAAGGTTTTGGAAAAATCCGTCACCTGTTTTTGCGCAATATCCTTTGCGATGCCGTAGCGCTCCTGCACTTTTCCAGTCAGATATTCGGTATTACCCTCGGCTTGGCGAAGATCGTCGTCAGTGAGTTTGCCCCACTTTTCCTTGATCTTGCCCGACAGTTGTTTCCATTGACCTGCAATTCGATCCTGATTCATCTGGCACTCCTCCTGATATAAGCCTGTTGGATGTCAGCTAGAGACGCGTCGCGATCAATTAATCGCGCGACGACAACGCTGAAGCGTCGACGCTATGCACACCCTTCACGGCCTTGGCGACCGCTACGGACTTCTGCACCTGGGCTTTCGAGTCAACAACGCCGGACAGCGTGACGATGCCATTCTTCGTGGTTACCGAAACGTCGTTCGACGAAATGCCCTTAGTCGAAATCAATTCCGCTTTCACCTTCGTCGTGATCCAGGTGTCTGTGCCCGGTTGTGCTGACGGAGTCGGTGATGTCGACATGTCGTCGGCGGCGAACACAATGCCAGTCGAGCCCAGAGCCAAAGCCACACCAAACGTTGTCGCGAGAATCTTGTTCATACATCCTCCATATAGTGAATTCGACGCATACCATTTGCGTAGGCAGCAATGCTGCGAGTAATGCGCTTCAATCATCGTGCCAGCAGTTATCCGCGTCTAGCCGACGAATTTAGGCGATCTCCTGGATAGATATTTGCAGTTTGCAACGGCGTCTAACACCTGTTCCGCGACTTGCACGAACGCAAATTTCATTAGTGTATTTTTATACTTTAGCCGTGAAATCCCATGTGCGGCATTGTGCATTTGTGCATCTCGAAATCCATGCAAGTTGCAGCGCCGGAAGGCCGGTCTTGTCGCCCTAAACGCCTTAAAACCGCGTAGTCCCGTGGCACGAATAGTGGAGAGCCCTCCCGCTCGTTATTTTCCCCATCCACAAAAATATAGAGGTGCGCTATGGCCAAGGACACGACCACACTGAATCATCTGATCGAAGTGCTGAACGACGGAAAGAAATTTTACGAAGAGGCATCGACGAACGTTCATCGCCCAGATCTCAAAACATTGTTCGCGCAAATGGCGAAGACGAAAGGCGCGATCGCGAACGATCTCAAGACGGCTGTTGCCGCTAAGGATCCGAACATAACGCTGCATGACGACGAAGGCACATTTGTCGGATCCATTCGCAAGGCCTATTCGGAGATTCGAACAAAACTGAGTACGGATAAAAATTATGCGTACATAGCGGAGCTCGAAGCGTTCGAAGATCGAATTCTTGCGGCCTTCCGCGATGCAGCGGAAAAATCCGACGATATGGGCGTGCGTACGATCGCTCAGCGGTATATGCCGCAGGTACTTAGCGACCATGCGCAAATGCGTGATATGAAACACGCCAGAGCGGCATAAAGACCTTACGGGAGCGCGCGGACGTTACGTTCCGCGCGCTTCTAGAGGTATGATGTCGAAAATTCCCGGATGCATTTTTAGCGGTCATCTCAGCGGTCATCTCTGGATTGCAAGTCGATAAGGTTGTTTCCGCTATCGTCGCTTTTTTCGACATTGGTACATTCAATTAGACGTAGATCCATCTGCGCGGCCAGGAATTTGCGGATAAACTTCCGCCCTCCTCCGGATTGGCATTTCGTTCTTGAGTAATCCCCAGACCCCTCGCGAAAAAAGCGACGAAAAAAGCGACGCGAATCGAACGCTCGCCCTTGGCACAAGTTTCGTTCTGCTCTGGTGTACAGGATACCCAGCCGCAAAAATTGCGCTCGGCCACGCCGCACCTTTCACGCTGTTGACGCTGCGATTCGTTATAGCCGCGCTTATATACGTTCTGCTTTTTTTTTCGTTCGCGAAAAAACCTTGGCCGTCGTGGCGCGAATCGCGGCACAGCGTGATCACCGGATTTCTTTCGCTCGCGATGCAATTCGGCGGTGTTTATCTCGGTATTGCGCTCGGCGCGAGCGCGGGATTCGCGGCACTCGTCATCGGCATCATGCCAATCGTCACCGCGTTGTTCGGCACGTTCATCGGCGAACCGATTCGACGTATGCAGTGGTTCGGTTTCGCGTTGGGTTTTGTCGGCGTCGCGCTCGTGGTTGCCGACAAAGTCAAAGTAGGCAATGCGTCGCTCGGCGCTTACATCGCGCTGGCTGTCGGCCTGGCGGGAATCAGTGCAGGCACGTTGTATCAAAAACGGTTCGCTTCTTCGATCGATTTGCGCGCTGGACTTGCGCTACAACATATTTGCGCGGCCGTCGTTCTGATTCCGTTTGCGATGCACGAGAGTTTTCGATTCGACGGAACGACGCCGTTTTACGAAAGCCTCGGATGGCTTGTACTGATCAACTCCGTCGGCGGTTTCGCGTTACTGTTCGTGCTCATTCAGCGTGGTGCGGCGACTAGCGTAGCCGCACTGTTCTTTCTCATGCCGCCCGTTACCGCCACGATGAATTATTTCGTTATTGGCGAACCGCTAACGCTGTTGAAAGGGGCAGGATTCGCGCTTGCCGCGGTCGGTGTTTATATCGCCACCCGTTCGGTTGCACGGCAGCGGCACGCTGTGGCGCGTCACGGCAAATAAATAACGACGCTCATTTTTTCGCGTGAAATGAATAACGATCGCGAAAATTGGCCGGTCGATCGCGGAAAACAATGCTGATGCGAGGACCGACGATCTGCTTTGTCTTTGGGATGCCGTGATCGAGATGCAGCTGCGTGTCGTAACTCATCACGAGCAAGCTACCGGGTTCCAGGTCCAGATCGAGATGCCGTTTCGGCGTTTCCTTCGTGCGCAACGTGAATCGGCGCGTTGCGCCCAGTGACAAGAGTGCGATCGGTGCGCCTTCGTTGAGCGTGTGCAGCTTGTCGTTGTGCGGGGCGACGCTGTCTTGTCCATTTCTATACAAATTCAACCCGGCGCTGTTGAATGTATGGCGGCTCAGCGTTTCTATCGCGCCGCGTGCTTTCGATATCGGCGACGGCACGTTGTCCGCGTTGAGATCGAACATCGCGGTCAGTCGCGGCACGTCGACTTCGCGATCGTACATCTGACGGCGATGCGATTCCCAAGCGACATCCGCCAGAAGAATCTCGAATGACGCCGTCGCTACATCTTCCGCCAGGCAATTCGGAAAATAGCGAATCGCGCCGAGTTCGCTTTCGAGCAATGTTTGGGATTGGCCGGTGAAAGAGAGCATGACGTTTGCGCGAACGATCGCGCCGAATTTCGATGGAAAAATGAGATCACGATCGTGTCTCACATGCTGAGTCTAAGATGGCGCAAACGCGCTGAAATTCAAGCGATAGGCTCGGACGACGCGTCCGCATCGGCATCGAGAGTGCTGGAGTCTACATTTGTCGGCACATGCCATCCGTCGTGTCGCGCCAGCCAGCCAATTGCCACGGCGCCTACGACAAGGCACAGGTGGAATGTCGTCAATCGCCAAAGGATCAATGCCGTGGCGATAATCGAAGACGGAACCATCGCCAACAACGCAGCGGTGAGTCCCAGTTCCGCGCCGCCTCCGCCAGAAGGAACGCCAGTCCACATGGCGGCGTGGAGAATCAGCGATTGCGACAACAACGTGAGCGCGAAAGGAACGGTATGGCCGAGCAGCATGAGCGATGCCCACAGCACGCCGTAACGCGTCAGCCATTGCAGCGCCGTCGCGGCTATCAGAAGCGCGGTTATCCCTGACGGACCGGTCAGCAGCACCCGTGAATCCACTTTCATGTTTTCGACGAACGCCTGCAGACGATGCTGCCGTTCGCGCAAGCGCGGCCAGCGGCGCGCGAAATAATTGTCGCCGCAGAGCCAACGCAGAAATCGCCGATGCATCACGATTGCCAACGCGACCAGCACCGTCACCAGAACGCTCGCGCCGAAGGCGACCAGCGTCAGTGTCGTCGACAAATTGGTCCACGCAAGACTGAGCGCCGCCAACGGGAGCGCCAGCGTGAAAAATGCCAGATCCAGAAATTGATCCATGAACGTGATGGTTGTCGCCCCGCTGAGCGACACGCCGGAACGGCGCGAACAATAAATGCTGGCTGCATATCCGCCGACGCCCGCTGGCGTGCTGATGAATGCGAAATCGATGGCGAGCGACATCGCAAAGGTGCGCGGGAAAAAAAGACGTGCGCCAAGCCGGCTCAACAAGAGGTGAAACTTGAGCGCGCGCGCGAACCAGCTGACTGCGATGATCGCCAACAAGACAAGATACGTATCGCCAGGCAATTCGCGGATCTGAGTGAGCGCCTGGCGACCGCCGATCAACAACGGCACCGCCACCGTAATGATCGCCGCTATGGCGATCAAAATTCCGACGCGATGGTGTTTCCAAACCGACGCGCGGAGATTCATCTCGTCGATCGCGCGTCTCGGGCGCGGGCCGGCACGTAGCGCGTGCCCAGCACGACATCCCAAAGCGGCGACGTGACACCGAAATTGCACTCGGGATGATTGTGGTGAATGTGGTGATTCGCCGCCCATCGAACGGCGAACCGCGCGCGGAAGCGCGTCGCATGAATGATCATGTGCGACACGCCATAGGCCGCGTATCCTACTGCGAGCGATCCGGTCAGCAGAAATGCGATGCTCCACGGCGCAATCGACGCGAATATCGCGGTGAGCGCCAGCATCCCGAGCGGCGGCAAAAAGAATGGCAATGCATCGTAGCCGTGTGGATCGGCGTGGTGTTTGTCGTGTCCATCGCGCGCGGAGTTGGCATGGCCATGAAACAGCCAGCGATGAAACACGTACTCGACTAGGCTGAAGGCGAGAAGTCCGGCGGAAACAGTGATCAGCCCGATCGTCACGCCGAAGGTGTTGCTGTGCAGCCCCGCGCCGAGCAGTAAAAGACTCACGCCGATATCCAGCGCCATTCCCATCCGCGCATTGAATTTCGTCATGGAAAGACGCGCGAAAAAGTCGAACAGCGCGGCGAAGCGCGGTGCGTTCCTTGCTGCGGATGTGTCGGAGGTATCGGCCATCCGGGTTTTCATATCCTTGCTCGCTGTTCGGTCATGTTATCGATGCGGAATGCCCCTCCCCAGGGTCGACAACTCCACGCTCGCCGTTCGTTGCGCAAATTGTAGACCACGACGGCTCGGAAATCGCGTGCTCGGACGGAATCGCGCCTGTAAAACAGGCCGTGAGATCACGAAAGCACAAAAATCAATGAGCGAAGTGGCGACGGGATTGCACTTCCACAAATGCCGCGATGCCGGTCGTGCGATTTGAACGGGAATGCCGGCAAAAATGTCATATTTCCCGTGTATGACGTCAGGCACGGCGCTTGCTCTGCTGTTTGGGACGCGACGAAGAGCCACTACGCAAGGCGACGAGACATGAGACGGCTATCCGATCTAAGTCACGATTACATGCTGCCGAATGGGCTGGTGCAAGTGTGGTTGACCAGCGATACCTCCTCACGTGATGACATCGCCGCCACCGTCGCCTACAGTTTGGGGCGCCCGCCGGTGTGCATTGTCGCGTGTCCGGTCGCGCAGCTTTGCGAGGACCGCGATGACGTCGACACGCTCGTCCAGAAGATAATCGACAAGACGCATCGCCTCTTGCGCGCGGCGCCGAGCGGCTACCATGTGGACTGCTTCCGCGAAGTGATCGGCGAATGGATATGCCGACATCGCAGTTCGGTGCACTACTTGGCAGCCGCATAAGCGCTTTCGCAACGAATAGTTATAGATTGATTAGCGTGTCGATTTAACGTGCGCGATGATCCGCTTCGCGTACAGTGGCGCGCGCGGGAAAGGATCCTCGAATGAACAAACAACGTGTGCTGATCGTTGACGATGATCGCTCGCTGGCTGAAGCGACGGGCAAGTTACTCAGTCATATGGATTACCAGACAACGATCACCGATTCCGTCGAATCCGCAGAAGCCGCATTGACGGGCGATACATACTTCGACTTGGTCATTCTCGATCTCGATCTCGGCGGCGGCGCGCAGGCGACTTACGATTTGCTCGATCGGCTGGCCAGCAATCGTATCGCCGTGCCGCCGGTCATCATCTTCTCTGGAACGCCCAGCGAGGAAGTGGAACACGCCGTGCGCAAGATCGGCAGCTACGCATTACTGCGCAAGCCGGCCTCGGTGACCGCTCTGGTCGATGCGATAGAACGCAGCCTCAATCCCACCGCCGGCAGAGAATAGTCTCGGCGCGGCGCACCGCGGCGCTTACACAGCCGCGCGGGTGTTGTGTGTTGTAGCTAAAGCGCGCACCATTTCGCGCCATCGGGGAACGCGCGTCGAGCGTTTTCCTTGCGATCGGGGTGCAAGAATTCGTCGTGACTTTCTTATTGCTAGCCATTGGGCTCAGCGGTGTTTTGTGCTCGATCACCTTGATCGCGCTGATTCGGCGCAGCCTGCTTCGCTGGGTCGGCGGAATCTCGGAATGGGCCTGGGCGTGCGGGTTCTTGATTTTGGGATCGATTCTGTTCGGCGAAGGCGAAACGCGCTCAGTCGGTTTGGTACGGCTCGCTGCCAACATATCGATGTTCGCCGCACTTTTTTTGATGTACGTGAGCCTGTGCAAATTCGCCGGCCTTGCGGTGGGTTATCGATGGTTGGCGACACTGATCGGCGCAGCGACGCTGTGCCTCGCCTGGCTGATCGCCACCGACGCGTCTTATCCGTCGCGCGCATTTTGCGTGATGCTCACACAGAGCATTCTCTTCGGCGCAAGTGCAAAGGTGTTGTTCCAAATTCGCGATGGCGCAATCGCCGGTTACGCCATGCGGATTTTGTTTTGCGCTCTCGCCGCGATCTCAATCGCGAGATTGTTTGCCATTGGATTCGGTTACGAGCAATCGGACATCATGCAAGCGAGTTCGGTTTATCAGCGTACCTATCTATTCGCATCCGCATCGTGCCTGGTAGGGTTGGTGCTCAGTTACATGTTGTTCGTCGCCGCGCGTCTTAGGCAGATGATTCAGCGCGTAGCGGCGGTGGGAATATTCGATCGCGTCGGCGATGCGGAAAAAAGCCAGATCGAGCGCGATTTGCAGAATGCTGTCGCAAAATCCGAGCTCATGCTGCATTTTCAGCCGCGCATTTGCTTGCGCACACACAAGATCGCCGGCGTCGAAGCGTTGCTGCGCTGGAATCACCCATCGCGCGGGTCGTTGCTGCCATCGCAGTTCGTCCACATCGGCGAAGAAACGCCGGCGATCGTCGCCATCGGCGAGTGGGTCGTGAACGAAGCCGCCAACGTGTTGCAAAGGCTCCAGGCCGGCGGCCATTCAGGACTCATCATGTCGATCAACGTCAGCGCAAAACAACTCGTTGGCGTGTCGCTGCCCACGCAAATCGCGCGTCTACTCAAGCTCGCGGGCTATGGCGCAAATCAGATCGAACTTGAACTCACCGAGAGTTCCTTCGTCCACAACCGTGACGACGCCCTGCGCGTACTCAGCGAACTCAAGGGCATGGGCGTGCGGCTGGCCGTCGACGATTTCGGCACGGGCTATTCGTCACTGGCCTACATCAAGCATTGGCCGATCGACTGCGTGAAAATCGACCGCTCGTTCGTCAGCGATTTGCCGCACGATCCGGGCGATGTCGCCATCACGCGCGCGATCACGGCGATGGGACACGCGTTGGGACTTCACGTAGTCGCCGAAGGCGTGGAGAAACCGGAACAGCTCGAATTTCTGCGCGAGACCGGCTGCGACGAATATCAGGGCTACCTGGTTTCCAAGCCGCTTCCGGAAGCGGAACTTGTCGAATTCCTGAGCGCGTGGTCATCGCGTAAATCCGAATCACCAGCGACGACGCTACAGCACGCGTTGGCCAACGCGTGACAGACAAGTCGAGCCTTTAGCCTGCCGTAACGATCGCCTTGTGTTGACTGATGGCGTTTCCGTCGTCGCTGCGCAAGCGCCGGAAGACGACGACGGAAACGATCGTCATCGCGCCTAGAACGAGGAAAGCGAGATGGATGCCGTGAATCATTTGCACCGGATCATTATTGAAACGATCCGGAATGAACATCGCCGTGACCAGCGAGGCGGTCGCGACACCGAAGCTGATCGACAATTGCTGCGCGGTACTCGCGATCGTACTGGCGCTGCTGCTTTCTTCCGTCGTCACATCGGCATAGACCAGGGTGTTCATGCTCGTATATTGCATCGAGGTGAATAGCCCGAAGCAGAAAACTTGCGCGACGACGAGCGCCACCGGCGTGTCGCTGCCGATGGTGGCGAACGACAGAATCATTCCGCCGAGCAGCAGCGTGTTCGCGATCAAGACATTTCGATATCCGAGACGCGTGAGAATGCTCGACATGAAAGGCTTCAGACTCATCGCCGCGATCGCCTGCGGCACCATCATCAAACCGGATTGGATTGGCGTCCATCCCAATCCGATCTGATACAACAACGGCATCAGAAACGGAATTCCTCCGACGCCGAGTCGCGTCACGAAACTCCCGACGACCGCCGCGAAAAACGTGCGCAGGCGAAACAACTTCACACGTAGCAACGGATAGCGAATGCGGACGGAATTGATTCCATAACCGACAAGCAGCACGACGGCTATCGCGAGCAACGCCACGATTTCACGCGTGCTGAGAAAATGTTCGCCGAAAACCTCCAGGACATACGAAAGCAAAGCAACGCCCGATCCGAACAAGATCAAACCGGCGACGTCCAGACGATGCGACGTTTCGCCGCGATAATCGGGCAGATGACGGTACACGAGGTAGAGCCCAATCAGGCCGATCGGAACATTGAGGAAAAAAATCACGCTCCAGTGAAAATAGTGAATGAGGACGCCGCCGGCAACGGGGCCGAGCATCGGACCGATCAAACTGGGAATCGCGACGAAACTCATCGCGCGCACCAGTTCGGATTTCGCGAACGTGCGCACCATCGTGAGACGCCCGACCGGAACCATCATCGCGCCACCGAAGCCTTGAATGATGCGACACGCGACGAGCAAGTGAATATTGTTCGAGACGCCGCAGAGAAACGAACCGAGCGTAAAAAATCCAATCGCCGCGGCGAATACGCGGCGCGTGCCGAAACGATCCGCGACCCAACCGCTGATCGGAATGAAGACGGCGAGACTGAGCGTGTAGCTAGCCATCACCGCCTTCATGCTGAGCGGTGCGACTTGCAGCGCGGAGGCGATAGCCGGAATCGCCGTGTTGAGAATCGTCGTGTCCAGCGACTGCATGAAAAACGCGACTGCCACCAACCACGGCAACATTCGCTGCGCTGCTTCTTTGCTCATTCGCTACATATCCTTTGCCGCGTTCGAGGATCGCATTGTCGGCGCAACATCGCGGTTCGAAATATACGCCTTAGGTCATAGTAAAATGCGCACACGATGACGGTTTACGTGGACAACGCGCGACTTCCCTTTCGCGGCATGCTCATGTCGCACATGCTCGCCGACACGGACGACGAATTGCGCGCGATGGCGCACGTCATCGGCCTGCAGGAGCGCTGGCATCAAGGCGACCACTTCGATATCAATCAGGAAATGCGCTCGATCGCGCTGGCCAACGGCGCGAAACAAATCACGCAGCGCGAAGCCGTATTGATTCGTCGAAAATTTAGACAAACGAAAGACAGTTCGCAGTAGGATCGCGCTTCGCCGCGCGCTTGCGGCTTATCCGGTCAACGAGGGGATCTCCAGATGGTGACGAAGCGCATTGCATCGCCGACGTGGTTGGCGGATGTCGAAGAACACGACTATCCGGCCGCACAGTCTTATTTGAATTTGCTCTATCCGAACAGCAGCGTGATGAAAATCATCGCTAAGCTGAAAATCGCCAAGATCAAATCGTTCAAGGCGAAAGATATTTTTCGCGCATCGTCACTTTCGCTACTGGGCGTCAGCAATTCCCACGTCGAAAAAGACAAGCGGAAAATACTGAAGGGCAAAGCGCTATCGCCACTGTTGCTCGTGAGGGATATCGAAAGTGGCAAAGTCGTGATTGCCGACGGTTATCACCGTCTCTGCGCGGTTTACGGATTCGACGAAGACGCCGTGATTCCCTGCAAGATCGCTTGAATCGAACGCGCGATCAGGATCGACCGTTCGCTTTGCGGATACTCGATGCCGTGGCCAAAATCGCGAAGCGTTCACCGGTGAGCTTGCATTCGAATGCCGTACTGCTGATGCGCTGAAGCGAACGACCGCAAGAACTCGACAGCACGCTCGTCAATGGCGCGCGCACGAATTTCCCGCTCACTTTCGTGACGCGATAAAGCTGACGCTCAGTCACCGTCGTCACCGTTCCGGTGCGCGTCGACTGGACTTCGAACGTCACTGCGGTACTTGAAACCTTGGGCACTCGCCCGCTCCTGTTCTCGCTGGAGGACAATCATACCGGCAAATCCGGCGTTTAACTTTCGCGCTGCATCATGTGCAATTTGCTCGACAGCTCTATTACCTCGACGCTTCAGTGCCAACCGCCTTCGCTGATGAACGCGGCCCAATAATAGGGACTATCGGGCATTCCCCTGGCGCGTCGGTCGGCCAGCGTGGATTTCATCGCGTCCGCAATTGACGCGGGCACATCCTCCTGCCCCATAAAGCGGGCGCGATACAACGCCTGCATCAAATCGGCGGTCGAGGCATCGTCGACTTCCCACAAACTCATCACGACGGTCTGCGCTCCGGCCATGCGAATTGCGCGACGCATGCCGAACACACCCTCGCCTCGACCTATCGGTCCGAGTCCCGAATCGCACGCAGACAAAACAACCCAGCCAGCGTGCGACAAATCCAGCGACGCGAATTCATCCGCACTCAGCACACCGATCGGATCGCGATTCTGTTCTACGCGCGCGCCGCTGAAAGCAAGGCCGGAAAATGCGTGCGGATCGTTAGCCGAGTCGTTGTTCATCGAGAGGGTCATCGCGCGCGTGCCATCCAGTGTCGAACACGTCTGATCCAAACTGAAACCGTGTGTCGCCAAATGAATGATGCCGGCCCCTGGAAGTGCAGCGATCACGTTCTGTTTCGTCGCCGCTTCACCAGACAACAAAGTCACTTCGGCGCCGGATTTGTTGAGCACGTCGCGTAACGCATCCAGTTCGCGTTCCGCGTTCGGCAGCGCTGGAAATCCTTCTTCGACGGCGCGGCTGCACATCTGCCGCCGCGTCGCCACACCGCTCGTGGCGCCGAATGCCGGTGCGCCAGCCAGTACGATTTTTCCGCGCGAGTTCGTATCGCGGAGCCGCACATCGGACTCGTTGGCGAGCGTGTGTACTTGTATACCTTTTTCGATCAGATATTTTCCGTCCATCGGCAGTGCGGCGAGGCTGACGCGGAAAAGTTCACCATCGGGTACGAAAAACAAGTGACTGTCGTCGCGAATATGCAACGGCTGCAGAAGCGACGCGGTAATCTCCGCACCGCGACGCCCAAGTTCGGCCGCATCGGAATTCGGCGCACTCAACAACGCATACCAGGCGCGAACTTGCGCGGAGAGCGCATCGATTCGCCCAAGATCGACCAGCGTCAAATCGCCGTCCGCGGCGAGCCGGAATGCGAACCACTGCTCGGGCAATTGCGTTCTGCCCGCCATCAACGGCCATGCCGGATCGGGAACGACGCCTTCCGCGATCCCGACCATCACGCCGTCATGCGGCAACGATTTTGCGAGATCGGCGACGGACGTAACATCGTCATGCCCGCTATCGGGATCGCTGCCGACACGCTCCCAAAAGTGGCGCTCGGCCAATTCCGCGGCCTCGCGCAAAGCCTGGATGTGCTTATCGTCCGCGTCGGATTTCAACCAGCTTTCGGCCACTGCCGTACTCGCGTTGCGCCATGCCTGCCACACGTCGTCCAGCGCCGGATCTTTTCGCGCGCGCGCTTCGGCCATGCGGTGCGCTTCGGTGCGCGCGATCAATCCACGATCGCGCATCACCAGTTGCCAAGCGGCCTCGATACTGGCGCGATCTTTTCGTTGCGCGGCGAGCGTGACGACGAGCGCCGTCGCCGGCGGCACCTGTTCGCGCAACGCGACGCTTTGCCGCTCCGACAAATTGCTGGCGATGCCGGAAACAAGATTGTGCACACGGTCCGCGCATGCGCGCGCGCGCGCGAATGCGTCGTCGATATCGCCCAATCCCCATTTCGCCATGGCCAGACCAAATCGCAGCGTCGACAGTTGAACATTCTGCGAGCGATCTTTCTCCGCAACGGACTCGCGCAAGGTGAGGGCGCGATCGAAGAAATCGAACGCCTGCTGAAACTGTCGACGCGCCAGCGCCACCGATCCGAGACCTTCCAGCGAGAACGAAAGAGCTGGCGCCTGTTTACCATCGATGCTTTCGCGGAGTGCCAGTGCCTGAACAAAATCGGTTTCGGCTTCGTCGAAATGCCGCATATGAAATTCGGTATTGCCGGTGTTCGACAGGATGATGGAACGAATGCGTTCAGTGCCTTTGAGCGGCTCGGCGAGCGCATAGGCTTTCTTGTAACGGATCAACGATCCGGTTTCATCGCCCACTTCCTGCAACACGTTGGCGAAATTGACCAAGGTTCTCACGTTCGTCAAAAACGGCGTGTCGGGATTTTTCTCTATGATTTTTTCCGCGGCTTCGAAGTGCACTCGCGATTGCTGGTAATCGCCCAACTGCTGCAGGCAAGCACCGAGGCCACTTTCCGCTGCCGCTGTCTGCAAATGATTTTCTCCGTAATGGCGCCTGGCGCGGGCGAGCGATTGTTCGCGCAACTCCAATTCGTCGTGAAAACGGCCTAATGCTTCGAACTCGCTTGCGCGCTGATAATCGGCCTCTAGTCGCAACGCGGTATCCTCGCCGAAAAACGTCGCGGCGATGTCGGCCGCGCGCGCATTCGCATCGATGGATGCGTTTTCGCGCCCCGCGCGAGCATCGGCGACGCTGCGACATTCCCAAAGCAAATATTCATGAAAACGGCCACGAAGATCTTTTTGGGACTTCCACACGGCCAGCGACGCGTCGATATTCGATTCGACGTTATCGCTTTCCTTCTTGATCATTCCCGCGCAACCGACGAGCGCGTGTAACTGGGCGGTACCGATCGACTTATCGGTGGACGATGCCGATGCGAGCAACGACTGCGCGCGTTCGATCGCTTTGTCTTTCTCGCCGTTTTCCACCAGTCGGTACAACTCGAACCGTTGCGCGAGTTGGGAATCCGCGGCGCGTTTAGGCGAGAGTTCCGCGATGCGTTTTTCGAGATCGTCGCCCGCCGGTTTCGTCAATTCATAACGACGCTCGAGAACGTCGAAGCGGACCGATAGCGATTCGATATCCGTGTGTTTTTGGACGAGCACAGAACTAAGCGCGTCGGCACGCGCCAAATCGCCTTCCGCCATCGCCATGTACACAGCGTCCGCCGCCGAATGCGCGGGGACGACAGCATGCGACGGCGTCGCCGACAAAACCGCGACGATCGTCAGCGAAAAAAATCGAGAAATTCCCATCGCGCCCCCGCAAACGCCCGCCATCATTTTGCACGAGTGCGAGGTCGAGCGCGATCTACTCCGATTTATGCGGGAACACGTAACGCCATTGCCGGATGTGCGAGTCGCTGGTAGCGAGTTTATCCATCTCAGTGCGTAAAGCTGCGCTGGAAATCTCCGCCTGCGCGGGCGCAGGCGCCAGATTCAGCGCTCCGCGCGAGGTATCGGATTTTGCCGCGTGGCGCCATGCCGCAATGGCCTCGTCGAGACGCGGCTGCGCGACGTTCGACGCGATCACGATGAATTGCTCGCGTTGTGCGTTCGAGCTCACTTGCCACGACACCGACTGGCTGCTGCTTCTTCCGGGAAGAAGATAGTCGATGTTGGGATTCAACGGATTTTTCGGGTCGACGCCCTGCAGAGGAAATAATACAGCGGCCTCGCCAGAGCCGTCGTCGTCGAACACGTAGACATAGGACGTCTCATTGCTGCGAAACGCGAGCGAAAGACGATCGCCGAGCGCGACGGTCGCGCCGTCGGTTAGCGCTGTGTCGGCGCGGTGAAACGAAAGATCCGTCTGCCATGTCGGAACAGGCGCGTTGGTGTGAATACTCGTGACGACACCGATAGCGGAAGCCGCGATAGCGACTAGCGCCGCGGCTATCGCCAAACCACGCCAGCCATCGAAACCGCGTGGCTCTGGCGTCGACAGGGCCGTCGCAAATGCGAGCGCGCTGGCGTGACGTCGCGCAGGATCCGCGCGCGTTGCCGTTTCGATCGCGGCCACGAGCGCCTTCGGCGCGGTGGGGCACGAGGCACGCAGGCTCGACGATTTCGCGTCGGGATAGTCGCCAGTCAGCAAACGATGCAGCAGCACGCCGAGCGCATAGATATCGCTGGCGACAGAGGGCGATTCTCCGTCCAAGACTTCGGGTGCCAGATAATGCAGCGATCCCGAAACAACCGCGGATGGCGCGCGATTCAGTTCGCTCGACGCGCCGAAATCCATGAGCACGGTGCGTCCGGAAATTTCGCGCATGACGTTTTCGAGTTTCACGTCGCCATGAATGAGGCCATGCCGGTGCACGGCGGCGAGCGCATGACAAAGATCGAGCCCGATCGATCGCACGTCTGTCGCGGGAAACGGACCGTGCTGCGCCAACAGCTCGGCGAGCGACGTGCCACGAATCAGTTCCATCCACAATCCCGCGCGTCCGTCGTGTACGGCCGCACCGTACACGCTCACGATGTTGGCCTGACGCACCCGTGCAAGCCGTCGCGCTTCTTCGAGAAATTGATGCGACAGGACGTCTGAGCCGATCTTGCGCATTTTCAGCGCGACCTGCAGATCGAGCAATGGATCGTACGCGCGCCAAACGTCGCCCTGGCTTCCCGATCCCAACGGTTCGATCACCGTCAGCCCGCCGAACTGAAATTTCGACGATGTCGGCGTAGCGCGCCCTTCCGCAAGCTGCGCGTGCCGGAATCCATTGACGACTTGTTCGAGCTCGCGCAGACCCTGCAATGCCGAATCGTCGGACGAATTGCCGGTGCCGCTGGCCTCAAGCCAATCGACAGGCTCGTCGTCGGCGATTTGCGCCGCGAGGTTTTCCAGCGACGTCGTTGGATTTTTAGAGCTCATCGCATTTCACATTCATTTCACTATCTCATTAAACGCAGCCAATGCCGCAAACCGAACACGCATTCATTCCTGCGCCAGTTTTCGCGATAACTCCACCATCGCGCGTGCCACCATGATACGTACGGCATCCGGCGTACTGCCGACTTCCGCGGCGATTTCGGGATAACTCAAGCCGAATTCCACGCGCATGACGATCAATCCCTGCTGTCGCTTCGGCAGTGTCGCCAGCGCCTGTTCGTAAGCGCGCACGCGCTCGGTGCCGACGAGTTGATCGACCAGCGCCGGCGCGTCGCCGTCACTCAATTCCGAATCGATTTCCGAGTGCTCGGGCCGACGCCGGTAGCGGCGAATTTCATCGCGCACGTGATTGAGCAGTGCCATGCGCAGATACGCGAGAAAAGCGCCGTGGCCGCCGCTGTCGAAGTCTTCAATGCGCGCCAGCGCCTTGACCAGCGTGACCTGCACGAGATCATCCGTGTCGTTCATGTCGCGAATTTGCCGCGGAAGCCGCCCATGCGCCCAGCGTCGCAGCAGAGGCAGAAAGCGGCGCAACAGTTCCTCACGCGCGCCCGCGTCGCCGGATTTGATCCGCCGGATCACATCGACGGTCGGCTCGATGGTGCCGGGAGAATCGGTTGCGACGTTTTTCATCCGGACCGCTGCTTAGACGACGTGGTAAGGATAGCGCCTTCGAGGCGTGCGACGGAACGACAGCGGCGACTCGGGTTATATGCGGCGCGTTCTGTCAGTACACTATCGCCACGCCCGAGGAACGCACCGATGACGAACACACTGAAGTGCGATCGCCGATGACCTGCGAGATCCGATTCGAAGAACGACTGGATTATCTGTACGTCGTCGTCACCGGCGACAACTCCATCGCCACCATTCGTGAATATACCGAGGCGGTTCGCAATACCTGCATTCGCGCGCGGAAGTTGCAGGTGTTGGTCGTCGTGAACCTCGTCGGCCCGGAATTGAGCATGCTCGACGTGTATAAGGCCGTCGGCGAAGGCAGCGATCAGGCCGCGGGTATGGGCATGCGCGTGGCATACGTCGATCTCAATCCGGCGCACAGCATAGACAACATGCTGCTAGCCGAAGATGTTGCCGGTGGACGCGGCATTCCCGTACGCACATTCCGTGAGGAGCGTGCGGCGGAAGAATGGCTGTTGGCGGGCTAAGTCAAAATAGGACACCGCCGCGCGATTATATTGCGCAACGATCAATTACGCGTCGACGATTTCTGCAAACACCCGACGAATTTATACCGGCTTCGTCACCATCAAATAAAAAATCGCGATCAGCGACAAGAACGCCGGAACGCCGAGCCAAAACCAAATGCGCGCGTAGCGGTGAAATTCGGCAGAAAGCGGTGTCGATTGTTTTTCGGCGATGCGTGCGAGATCGCGCATGCGTATCTGCAACCAAACCACCGGTATCCAACACGCGCCGGCAATGACGAACAGAACCAGCGTATAAGCAATCCAGCCGCGCGTGAGTGGAAACCCGGCTTCAAACGCCATAAATAATCCGGTCGCCGCTTGAGCGACGATGGCGGGTGTCGTGAACAACCAGTCGGCGAGCACGACACGTTCCGACACGACGCGGATCGCGGTCACGTTGTCGGAACGATCGACGATCCATTTGAAGAACGCGATTCCCAATCCTGTGCCGAACAGGATGGTCGAGCTGACGACATGAATCACTTTGGCCGCAAGATAGAGATTCAATCGAGCACCTCCACGATGTCGAGATGACGCAGCGACGCCAGATACTCGTCGACCGTGATCAATCCAACGCACGGCATCGCGCCTTTCGGCAACGATTCGCCCGCCGCGAGTTTGTTCACGATGGCGATCGACGCGCCGCACGGAATATTGGGACCGTGATTGTTCTTTGCGACGATGTTCCACGTTTTACGCAACGATGTCCCATCGACGCCGCGACCATCCATTTGCACGAACATCGCGCCTTTGTCGCTGACGAACGGCTCGATCCACACGCTGATGCGATTGAGCAGCGGAGCGAACGGAACGGCACTTTTCAACAGATGCAGTTTCACAAGTCCGGCCAGCGCCCAAACGACGAGGTGTCCGACGTGACTCGCGAAACCGGCTTGGAACGTCGCTGTTTGCACCGTCGGATATCGCGATGGAATGATCGAAAGATCCGGCACGTTGCAGCTTCCCAGCAAACGCGTCCCAACCGGTTTCGGGAAACGATGCCGGGAAAGATCGAGCCATCCGTACGTCGTCGTCCATCGGCCGCCATCTTTCCAAGTGAACGGTTTTCCGCAATAACTAAAAATGCCGCGTACGGTTGCGATGCCGGGACTTTTCGCACCCGACGCGATGCCGATGCGAACGGATTTCAAGCAATCGAATTCCGGTAGGAATCGGTCGATCACAGCTGCCGTCAATGCAGGAACCGAGCTGGCACCGCTGACCACAGTCACTCCGTTTTCGCGAGCGCGCGCGTCGAGCGCATCGATGCCTGTGACGAACTCGCGACTGTCGGCAAGATCGACGTAATTGCATTTTGCGGCGATTGCAGCGAGCGGGACTTGGTAATTTTGTTGCTGGAACGGCCCTGCCGTGTTGACGAGCGTGTCGACCCGATAATTTTGCAGAACGGATGCAAACGATCCCGCGTGCGCGTCGACGGCAAACGCGTTCGCCGCAGGAATGTTCAGTTCTTTGGCGAGCTGCGCCGCTTTATCGGCATCGCGACCGGCAACCAATAAATCGACGGCCGGATTTTTCATAAGTGCCATGCAAATGCGCTTACCGAAAAAACCGTAGCCGCCCAGCACCAGAACGCGGTGAGCGTTCATTTCAGCAATGCTTGGAAACTCGCATCGTCACCGAAAATATTTTCGAGCGTGCGCGGATACGATTCGACCCAAAGATGATTGTCGTTGACGGTGATCAGCTGCACGTTTATCAGCCCGCCCTTGCCTGCACATCGCTCACGGTTTGCCCTGCGCCTTGGCCGCGGCTTCGCCATCGTTGATGATTTTCTGGAAGCGCGGATCTTTACGCAGCGAATCCCACCCGGGATCGAGGCGAAGAAATGCCAGCGTCACGCCATTAGGAACTTCGAGCAGGTGCGGCACCGCTGCGATCGCCGCATCGATGTCGCCGACGAACCCGTGCACCTGCGCCAGATAGATTTCCGCTTGCGGTTTGTTGACGGCGTCTTTCGCGGCAAGCGCAACACCCCGCTCCGCTTCGCGTAACGCGCTTTCTTTGTCGCCGAGGCCTGCATAGTCGAGCGCCATGAAACTTGGAACCAGAATGGAACCGGTGTCGTCTTTCGGAAATGTTTGCAACTGCTTCAGAGACTCCGCGAATGCGACGCGCGCGTCGGGCATGTTTCCGGAAAGCATCAACGCGAATCCGAGATTGCCGTAATAACTGAAGGCGGCGACGCCGAGCGAACTGTCCGGTTGCGCGAGTGCATTCCTGAGGCTTGCAATCAACTCGTCATAGCGGCGTCGATACAAAAGCTGCTGAATTTGCGCGTTGTAAATGAGTGAGCCACCGGGACGAATCGGGACCGTGGCCAATAGCGCTTCCGCCGCATCGAGATTGCCTTGCGCTTGATAGAACGTAACCTTCGTGGAAATGAGATCGACATCGCCAGGCGCTGCGGCCAGCGCTTTGTCGATCGTCGCTTGCGCCAGATCGAACTGTCGCAACGAACTGTAATATCCGGCGAGACTGGACAAAAGAGTAACGCTGCGCGGATCAAGCTCAGCGGCTTTCGACGCGTGCTCGATCGCCTCTTGCCACTTTCCTTCACGCCGTTCGATGAGGCTGATGCCCTGCAGCACATTCGTGTTGTTGGGCAATCGTTCGCGTGCCTTCTGAAACGCATCGAGGCCGCCTTCAAAGTCGAGCAGACCCCAATAGTGATATGCACCCAGCGCCCAATAGCCTTCACCCAATTCGGGTTGCAACGTCATCGCGGTGTCGGCCGCTTGTTTCGCGTCCGCCAGCAACGTGGGCGTGCGGTCGATCAAATTGAACGCCATGTAACTTCTAACCACCGACAAGTGCGCCCACGCCAACGCAAACTGCGGATCAAGCTGCACGGCTTGCGTGAAATAGGCGAGCGCGTTACGTGTGGATTCCTGACCGCCGTAACCGCGTGCTTCGATGGCGAGTCCGCGCAGATAGGCGTCATAAGCGGCAGGATTTGTCGTCGGCTTGCGATCGAGATCTTGCCGCTCCACGCCGGTCAGCTTTGCCTGAAGTGCATCCGCGATCGCGCTGGCGACTTCGCTCTCGACACCGAACACATCCGTGAGTTTGCGATCATACGTTTCCGCCCACAAATGCGAGTCGTTGCCGGCGCGAATCAACTGCACGTTGATGCGTACCTGATCGCCGGATTTCTGCACGCTGCCTTCGACGAGATTGGCGACACCGAGTTGGCGCGCGATCTCTGGCAGATTGTCAGGGCTGCTCGCGTAATGCTGCGTCGACGTGCGCGAAATGACTTTCAGCGCGCCGATCTTGGCGAGTCGCGTCAGAATTTCATCTTGGATGCCGGTGGCGAAATAAGCGTTCGCCGCATCGGTCGATAAATTCGCGAACGGCAACACTGCGATCGATTTGTCGTTCGTCTCATCGTGCGGTTTGTGCAGCAACTTGTCCGCCAGCAACAAGACGACGGCCAGTCCGAGAACCGCGATGATCCAGCGATCGAACTTCTTGCCGACTTGCCGCGCGATCGATGGGTCGCGGTCGACGTCGCTGTCGCGCTTGATACCTTGTGGCGTCCATTCGTAGAACCACGAAAACAACATCGCAAACGGAAAACCAATCACCGCCGCGATGACGATCCAGCGCACTACCCATTCGTCGATATGAAAGAACGGAAATACTTGCGTCGCGATTTGAACGAGCAACCACGCCGCGCCCGCATAGAAAACGGCCGCGCGATATACATTGCGGCGTTTCAGTTCATTGAAGAAATTCACGCTCACGGTTTCGTACTGCACAATTTTGCGACGTGCGGATCGATCGTCTTCAAGTGTGTCATAGCAAACCGGATCGCTTGCGCCGGCCATCCGAAGCGCTGGGCGACGATATCGAGCACTTGAATGAGCGCGAACGCGGCCGCAATGTAGGCAAGCGCCCACTGCACTAGCTTGCGGTGCCTGAGGCGCTCGAGAAATTCGTCCAAGTACCGTGCTCCCCCGCCGTTTCCCGAGTGTAGCGTATCTTGCTTGCGACGATGTCCAAGAACAGATGCGCAGTGTAAGGAAATTGGACGTTTTTCCGTCTGATTGAATATCTCCTGGCAGCCATCAAGAACCTCATGTCATCCAGTCAACAGAGCTTTCGTTCACGTCTTCCGAGCCTCGTCATTGCCGGCCTCGCGTTGCTCGCGATAGTCGCAGCCGTGGCGCATTTGCCGGCCTACTCACGCGAAACGGCGACTATGATTCCAGCGCCCATAGTCGCCGAGCCGGCGTCCGGCGACTCCGAAACAGCCGTACTCGCCGGCGGTTGTTTTTGGGGCATCCAAGGTGTGTTCGAGCACGTCAAAGGCGTCAAGAAAGCCGTCTCCGGCTACACCGGCGGAGAATCATCGACGGCGCGCTACGAAGACGTCGGCCTCGGTACGACGGGACATGCCGAATCGGTGCAGATCACGTTCGATCCGAAGCGGGTCAGTTACGGCCAGCTTCTGCAAATTTATTTTTCCGTCGCTCACGATCCGACCGAGCTGAATCGCCAAGGACCCGATCGTGGTACGCAATATCGGTCGGCGATTTTCCCGATCAACGATGCACAAAAGAAAATCGCTCGCGATTACATCGCGCAGTTGAACGACAGCCATGCGTACGCATCAACGATCGTCACGAGCATCGAACCGGGCAAGACGTTTTATCCGGCCGAGGCGTATCACCAGGACTTCCTCGAAAACAATCGCGGCTATGGCTACATCATCGACAACGATCTGCCGAAGATCGCGAATCTCGCGAAGGTGTTTCCGGATCGCTATCGCGGCGATGCGGTGATGGTGAATCCTTGGGTGCGCTGATTTACGCGGATTATCCCGGCGGTGTCCCCATCCGAAGTCTAGCGTATCCGCGCGTCGTTACCGCAGCGTCGACGCGGCTTGCGTTCCGGTCAAAGGATTCGATACCGGCCACGGAAAACCGACTTTCTTCACGTACGCGCCGAAGCGCGGATCGTTCCAATACCGACCCAGTATCGGGTCATAGAGAATGCCGCTCACGGCCGGATCGTGCCCGATCCACGCGCGGTCGAGCCATTCGAACATGTGATCCGGATCCTTGCGTAATGCATACGTTTCCGCGACCTGGATCGCCGCGCTATCGCCGGCGGTGTCGATCAGTTCTTTCAACGCCGCGTCGGCAGCCGCGCGGTCGTCACCGATCTGCCGACTGAGCGACAACCCAATTGTGCGCCAGACACTAGGTGCGCTTTTTAGCGCAGCATCGACGGCCGCCTTGGCATCGCCACGCAGGATTTCGATCTGAGCCAACTGTTCGTACGCGTACGTCGTCGACGGCTGCAACTCGATGACCGTGCGAATTTCCTTCTCCGCTTCGTCCAGTCGGTTCAACGCGGTGAGATAAACACCCAACCAAAAATGATGGGCCGCGTATAGCGAGTTCGTCGTTAGCGCCTGCTTCATCAACTCGATGGCGCGTTCCGGATGGCCGGAGGTGGCTTGGCTTTCGGCCAATCCTGCGATCACTTTGTCATCCGTCGGCGCCAGCTCGGCGGCGCGCCGATAGGCGGCGGCAGAGCCGGCCCAATCGAAATCGTCCCATAACAAGAGACGTCCCTTCACACCATAAGCGGCTGCAAGGTTTGAATCGAGTGCGAGCGCCTTGTCCAGCGTGGAATGCGCACTAGCATACGCCTGCTTGACTTGTGCGCCTGTAAGAAACGTGCCGGCGAGCAACGTCCACGCGCTTGCTTCGGACGCGTAGGCGCTCGCGTATTTCGGGTCCAGTCGGGTTGCTTCTTGATAGAGCGCGATGGCTTTATGCGTATCGTCCTCGGTTTGTTTCAAGAAAAAGGACTTGCCCTCGAGATAGATTTTGTAGGCGTCGAGATTGCCGCTGCCGGGACGATCGCTCTGCACAACGGCGCCCGAATCCGTCAGCAGTTTCGCTTTGAGCGATGCGGCCACCGCGTCGGTGATGTCGTCCTGCAACTTGAACAAATCCTTGTACGGCCGATCGTAATGTTGCGACCACGACGTACTGCCGTCAGCCGCCTTGACCAACGCGGCACTGATGCGCACGGCGTCGCCTGCACGTCGCACGCTGCCTTCGAGCAAATGCGCGACGCCGAGTTTTTCGCCGATGCTCCTGCTGTCGTCCTTGCTGTCCCGAAACTGGAACGACGAATTCCGGCTGATGACTTTCAAACCGGAGAATTGCGACAGCGCGGTGATCAAATCTTCCGATAGTCCATCGGAAAAATAATCGTCCTTCGAATCGCCGCTCTCGTTGGCCAGCGGCAAAACGGCGATGGATTTATCGGAGACGGGAACATCCAGCGCCGCCGGCGCTTTCGATGCACTCGTTTCGGACGATGACGACGCGCCCTGCGTCGGCGCGAACCGCCACGCCACCGCGCCACCGATCGCCAACAGCAAAGCGAGAATGAGAAGCTCAGGCCCGTCGACCCGTTGCACGCCGCGCTCGCCGTGATACCAGGCGAGAACCAGCGTCACGAAAAATCCGATAGCCAACGCGATGATGAGAAAACGTATGGTTTGTTCCGGCCAGCCAAAACGCTGCGCGACGATGTCGATCACTTGAATCAACGCGAACGAGGCCGCGACGTAGGCGAGCGCCCACTGCACGATCTTGCGTTGCTTCAGCCGATCGAGAAAACCGTTCACCGAAGAATCCCCTAATTTGCGACGAGTTTAGCGCATTGCGGGATGGCTCATTGTTTCGTCTAAAGGGTGCAATCTCTAGCCTTCGCCGGATGCCGAAAATACTCGACGAACCGTCAAGGCGACGGCGTTTCGAATCCGTCAACGAAGATGCGATCGATGACGACGATCGTGCCGCGCATGCCGCTCGTCGTATCGCCGTGCTGCTCGCAGTAGTAACCGAATGTACCGAGCGCGTTGAACGTGACGGTGTCTTCCCACGAATCGCTGCTGGGCGCGCGGTGCAGACTGCAATCGTCGGAACACCAGAAGCTGTTGTTGTCGGCACGCACGTTGTGCAAGCCGCCGCCGTTCTTGAACAAAATTTTGTCGTGCTGATAGATCGTGATGGTCGTGGGATCGAAAGCGAGATCGGGCGTGGCGGTCACGACGTACGTCGTCGCACGCGCCATATCGATTGGACTTGATATGCCGATCGCGCAAATGACCGCGATTTTATTTAGACGTCTAAACAAAACCGAGATTCGACGACGAGAAACGTCCCAGGTTGGGGAAAACAGTCGCAAGATCGCCGCTGGCGACACCGAACCAACTGGCCAACGTCGCGGCGTATTGGTCGACGGCCAGTGTGGGAATGATCTGACCATAACCGGTGTCGTCGGGATTGTTGTCTGCTTTGAGACTGGGCATCGTGCCGTAAAAACGTTGCCCGCGCACGGCGCCACCGACGACAAAGTGATGACCTCCCCAGCCGTGATCGGTGCCTGTCTGGTTTCCTTGCAGCGTGCGTCCGAAATCGGACGCAGTAAATGCGGTCACTGAGTTGGCGACATTCAGCGCAGGCTCCGCGGTAGCACTGTAGAAAGCCGACAGCGCTTGCGACAACTCGCTCAAGTTGTCCTGTTGATTTTCGATCTGATCGCTGTGCGTGTCGTAATTTCCGGTCGAGACGAAAAATACCTGGCGCGACATGCCGAGTGCGCTGCGAACGCTGATGATCTTCGCGACCATGGCGAGTTGATTGCCCAGGTCGGTGTTGGGAAATGTTGTCGTCAGCGTCGGCGCAGTCGCCAACGCGGCACTCACCAATTGATAGTTCGTGATCGCGCGCGACGACGCGCCGGCGAATGCGCGCTCCAACACGTGCGCTTGCGTTCCGTTCGACACGAGTGCGTTGTATGCAGTCTGATCGTCGGAAATCGGCGCGTCACCGATGATCCATGTTTCAGATCCGTCGCCGAGATAATTCATCCCGGTAACGCCGGATGGATCGACCGCGTACTGATTGACGACCGTGCCGCGCTGAAACAGGTTCGTGCCGGACACCGTGACGCTCATCGGTACCTGTCCGGCGTTTGCGGTGTGCAGCAAATCGGCGACGCGCCCGCCCCAGCCGTTCGCGCTCGCGTTATCGGACTGCGACGTCTGCCATTGCGACTGTTGGTCGTTGTGCGAGAGCAACTGCGGCGGCACGAGCACGCTGCCGTTTTGATATTGCAGTTGTGAGGTCGGATACAGCAACGTTCCGACGTTCGCGACGACGGCGGCTTTGCCGCTATCGAACAACGTCGCCAATTCTGGCATCGCCGAATGCAGCGCGTAATTGGCGCTATCGCTCGCACCACCGCCAGTGACGGGCGTGAGCGCGTGCAGGCTGGTCGTTTGCGCCAATCCGCCGCGAAGATTCAGATAATCCGTGTGAGGCTGGCCGCTGGTCGGCACGATCATGTTAAGACTGTCGTTGCCGCCAATCAAAAATATACAGACCAATGCTTTGTAATCGGCAAGTGTGCCGGCGTTCGAGCGCGCCGCCGCGGAAATCAGTTGCAGGTTTCCAAACGCCGAATAGAGGCTTGCGCCGCCCAGGGCGCTGCAGATGCTTTTTCTCAGGAAGTCGCGACGCTTCATGGACGAACACTCGTTCGAATCGATTTCATTTTTGGATGGAATATTCCGGCGAGTTCAAGATGAGGTACAACAGATGTTGCACGCGATACGTGCCCGTATTCGCGCCACGATTGCCGTCATCGATCGCGTTGAGCCGATTCAGCAAAATGTTCTTCATGAACGGCGACATCTGTCCCGACATGAACAACACGTTGTATTTGTCGATCAACGCGGAAGGATTGCTCATCGCCAGCGCCGCATCGTCGGGTGCGCGGATTTGCATCGTGCCCGGATCGTCGCTGCCGTAACAATCTTCGCTGCCCGTGTAATTGCAGAAAATCTGGTGATAAAGAATGTTCGGCGTCGACACGGCAATCGTGTCGGTGAGAATCTGGAATTCGGGGCTGAACAGACCCTTCGCTAACACTTCGCCGCCGGCCTGATAATTCGGCACAAAGAAATTGAACACGGTCGGCGATCGCAACGGCGCCTCGCCGATCTGCTCCTCGATCGGAGGATACGGCGATAAGCCGTTTATACGGCCATCCGATGTCGTCGCCTGCATGGCGCGCCAAAGATGCACGAGCTTGATCAACGGCTCACGCGCCTTGCCGAATACAGTGGGGTTCTGCCATTGGCCGTAACGCGCTTCGACATCGAGCAATATCGCTTGCACCACCGCCTTTAGATTTCCGCGCACGTGCTGCGCGCTGCCGTCGTCGTTGAATATCTTCGCTACGCGCGCCACGTACGCGGGACTGGGATTGCTCGTCACCAAACGCTGAATGAGCCGCGTCGCGATAAACGGACCGACATTCGGATGATGAAAAATGTTGTCGAGCGCGGCGGTAAGTTCGGCTTGCGCGGTGCCTGCGTGTAACACGCCGTTCGTCAACGTTACTTGGTTGTAGTTGAGCAGTTGTTTGTCCGATGTGTTGTCGTGATATGCCTCGACGGGAACCATGGCTTGGCGCCAGATCGGATCGTCGTTACCGCCCGGACCGCAATTGAAATACTCGTCCTGGCATTGCGGGTCGTTCCAATCCCAACCGGTGAAAACGGCGGCGAATCCTTCGACGGTCGCTTGCGTGTAGGTCGGGATCGGCTGTCCGGTGGACAACGTGCCGTCGATGTTGAGCTGGTTCAATCCAACCGAAAACAATTGCATGATTTCGCGCGCGTAGTTCTGGTCCGGATGCGTGTTGGCGATTGGATCCGCCTTCACGTTTTGAATCATGCTCAAGAAAATTCCCATGGCCGGATGTTTGGTGACTGCCTCGAGCAAATCGCGATAATTTGAAAATGCGTATTGCGCGAGCAGGTCGTTGAAGCTTGCGAGCGTCCACGGTTCGTACGCGAGCGTGCCATTGCTGTTGGAGACGACGAATAGCTCGCTCAGCGCGAATGCGACGCGCTGCCGCAATTGATCGTTGTTCGCATTATTCGGAAACGACGCACGGCTGGGATCGCCGGTGCCGGCCGCATTGATGCCCCAGATTTCGATTCGCGCTTCGTCGTCTATGTAGGGCTGAGCGCCGGCTTCCACCCAATCCAGATACGGCGCTTCTGTCGACGTCGTTGCAGAAAATTGTTCGACGAACCATTGTTGATAGCCCACGGCGCGGAGATGCGCGATATCGCTAGTACTCGGCCCAAACGTGGCTTGCGCGAGGAAACGCGCGGCATCGGCATCCGAAAACGGACCGGCTGCAACGCCTTCGAAGTTGTCGTGCAATAGCGCGTCGGGAAAATGGCTGAGCGCCTGAGCGCCTGCCGTGGCGCAAAAAGCCAGCAGCAACGAAGGTATCGCATTCCGCGTAAGCAGGGACATCGATTACTCCCCAATCGATGCAGTAAGACTAACGCAAATCATCCGCCGAGAACGTGATGCAGCGCCTAATAACGGGCGCTGCATAAAAAGGCTTGACAGCTTTTGGGAGAAGTACGATGCTTTACGTACTTCTAACAGCGGGGTGTTATATGCGTTTGTCGTCTCTTCGTTTAGTCTCTTCGTTGGCTTTATTTTGCGTTGTCGCTTCCGCTTGGGCCGATAAGGTTGTGGAAAAGCCTGTCGCGGCCGACACGCCGGAAAAATTCGACCAGACCATCGCGCAGATCCATCAGGAAATGAGTCCGGGCGGACGCTACGAATTCATTCGGCCGGATGAGAAGGTGAAGGCCGAAGCCGACATGCATGCTATGGCATTGATGCTGCAGAAATCAGGATCCGTCGCGGCAATGAACGAGGCCGAAAAAGTAAGCCTATTCGATGCGCAGGAAAATCTAAACGGTATTCTTACGCATAGCGATAGCAATCGCTTGATCTGCGAACACATAGCTCCGGTCGGAACTTCAATACCAAAGACGACATGCAAGACGGTAGGCGAAGTAGAGCGTGCCCGCAAAGCAACTGGCAGACAGATGCATGACTTCCTCCTTCAGGCGTCAGTTTGCGACAACAGTCATCTTCCCGGAAATCCATGCCGCAATAACTGAGCGCTTTATTTTAAGCGTGCGGCGATTAGACTTACATCGCCTCACGTCGAATTGATCGCGACGCCGCTGGGGTGGATCGGGAGCATCGACCGAAGTCTTATTTCGGCAGCTCGAGGCGGGCGATCCACCGGTTCTGAATCCACGCCTTCAGCAAAATCGCAGCGCGCATGGCGACGCCATCCGTCGAATGCCATTCGCACAATATCTCGCACAAATCGCCGAACGATTTTCCTTGTCGTGCGGCTTCGATTGCGGCGGTTTCGTCAATTTCCAGCCGACGATAGCGAACGATAAAGTCCTGCCGCGACACGATCCACGTTTGCGGTTCGGAATACTTTCGCAGCTTCGGACGCTTCTTATCGAGATCCAGCGCGCGATGAATGTCGGGCACGTTCCACGAAAATTCGGCGCAGCGAATAGTGCCGCTCAAGCGGATGACCATCTCCGGCCAGTCGTCGATCGCGAGTGCGGCAACATCGCTTTCCGTCGCGTACGTTTCGTCGGGAGAATCGAAGCTGAGTCCAATCATCCAATCCAGCTCGGCCATCTCGTGTAGCGAACTTTCCTGGGACCACGGCGAGGTCAGGCGCAGAAAGGTCGGCAACCGATCGCCGTACCAACGTGCGTTGTAGTGATGCGATGGAGTTTCTTCGATATAAGCGCGACAAATTTCCTCGAAGCGATCGGTGCCGACGAGCGCCTGCAATCCGAGATAATCGTTTCCGAGAATTTCGACGAGCCGCGCGGTGTAAGCGTGGCCGTAAACGTCAAGGCGTTCGACGCTGGATGCTTTCTCGGTCGCAACGACGCGCTGATCGAACGAGTTGCCAGTGGGTTCATGCAGAACATAGTTCTGGAAATGCCGCTGTAAGTGAGCGAGTTTGCTCATGCAGCCGTGCTCATCAGGGACGCAGCAATGCCACGCGCTATATCGAGCTCCGCAACGAGTTCGGATAGGGAAGGAATTTGATCGTCGCGTTCGATCATCGTCGATACGAAACCGAAGCGCTCGATCGCCTGTTCGTAAAGTTTCCACACAGGATCGATGATCGGCGAATCGTGCGTGTCGATGATCAGTTCGCCTTGACGCTGATGCCCTGCCAAATGAAATTGCTGCACGCGATCCGCAGGGACGCCGCGCAAGTAGTCGAGTGGGTCGAAATGGTGATTGTGACTGCTGACGTAAATATTATTGACGTCGAGAAGAATCAGGCAATCCGCGCGCTTGGCGATCTCCGAAAGAAATTCCCATTCCGTCAGGCTCGAATCGTGGAACGTCACGTAGCTCGACACATTTTCGAGAAGAATTCGGCGGCCGAGAAAATCCTGAACTTCGCTTACTCGATCAGAAACATGCTTCAGCGCTTCTTCTGTGTAAGGCAACGGCATCAAATCGTGAAGGTTGGTATTTTCGACCCCGGTCCAACAAAGATGATCGGAAACCCACGCCGGCGACACCGTCGAGACCAACGCTTTCAGTTTTTTCAGATAATCGCGATTCAACGGATCGGAACTGCCGATCGACAGCGACACGCCGTGCATGACGACCGGATAGCGCTCGCGAATACGCCGCAAATAATGCAGCGGGCGGCCGCCGGGAATCATGTAGTTTTCCGACATCGCCTCGAACCAATCGATGCGCGGATGGTTGTCGAGAATTTCTTCGTAGTGATCCACGCGCAATCCGAGGCCATAGCCGAGCGCGGGATACTTAAGTGAACGTGTGGGAGACGCAGTATTCATAAAAACATCGGCGCCTGGATCCGATGGAAAAAATGCTCGGATGCCAGGCGCGGATGTAACACTCTATAATTTTTTAGACGCGTAAACTTTAGGACTTCTTCGCTGTGTCTTGTGCGGCTTTGCAGTCAGCCGTGCTCTTCTGCATCGTCATGCCTTGACCTTTGCATGCGTTCTGACCTTTGCAGGAATTCGCGGAATTCTTGCAGGCGCTCTGGCCTTTACATGACGTCGACTTTTCACACTTGGTCTTGGCATCGTCGCCAGCGGCGAATGCTGTGCTGACGGAGGCAACGGTGAACAGACCCGCTACGGCGGTTGCGATCGCAAAACTTTTCAGTCCAGATTTCATGATTAGATCCTTTTATGTGAATGAATGGTCGGCGACTGTCGCGCGTTGATGGTGGGACAGTCGCCGGGGTGATCGACGCTATATACCTTCGCGATCACCTGTGTGCATAGTACGCAAGATTTGTGAATTGCTGGTGTAAAAACCCAGTTTTTCGTCGTCTGTAAGGAATATCTTTTCAGTACGTCCAACGTCGCTTGGTATCCGCATAATCGGCGGTCCCGCGGTCGAGTATAAAAATCGATATTGTTGCAAGACAGCAATCACAGGAGCGTTTCATGCCTCAATTCGTCGTTTCAGGATGTCAATCGTTACTGGACTTTTTTGCCCGAATTCAATGGCTGGGGCCTCTCGTCGTTCGTCTCTTCTTTGGTTATTTTTGGGCGGAAACGGGATGGGCGAAATTGCACAATCTCGATGGCGCAACGCAGCGATTCGTCGATTGGGGCATTCCCCATGCTGCCTTCAATGCCTCACTTTCGGCAGGTACCGAATTCGTCGGCGGCGTCCTGTTGATGCTCGGCCTGTTCACGCGGCTTACGTCGGCGGCCATGCTCTTCAACATGATTGTCGCCATCGCGCTCGTCGCAATCAAGAATGTTCAGACATTCGATGACTTCGTGGAACTCGACGAGTGCACCTACATCCTCATCTTTTTCTGGTTCATCATCGCGGGACCCGGCAAGGCAAGTCTCGATACGCTAATCAATCGGTGGCTCGGATTGCGAACAAATCAGTCCGCTTAAGCTCCTGGTCGACATTAGTTGGCTGTATTACCCTGCGTGATGGCTTTGCGAATAGCGGCCAACGGAGCGTTGTCGTCGAAGACGACGTTTCCGTTGGGCTGTAATGTCACGCCAAGATCGCGCCATAGCTTCGCCAAATCCGGCGCAAACGGTTTTTCTCCCATCTGCGCATAAAGCTTGGCTAGCACCGTCGTTCCGACGGCTTTATCGGCTACGTCGAAAATGCGATCGACCGGCCAATCGGTTTCGTGATTGCCGCCGCCAGCGAGCACACCGCGCAATGCATCCTGCAGACCAAAACGATTGCCCGTCTGTTGACGAATTTGGACATCGGCAACCAAACAAAACAGCGCGCCGCCCCAATACGTTCGACCCCACGTCGGCGTATTGTTCAAACCGCGATCGCTTGTGGCGGGCAGGCCTTTTTGCATGTCGCGCGCCATCGCCGACCAGATCATAGATTCCGTCAAATCGTGCGATTGAACGCGAGCGATCGGCTCGATGTACGTCGCGAGTCCTTCGGAAAGCCAACGATGCCGCTCGTCCATATCCGGCAGCGCGAGATGCACCATCTCATGGACGATCATCCAGTCGTTTTCGAGATCGTTTTCATTCGCATTCGAGCCAATCAATAGACGAATCGCCGCGCCGCGATATGCCCACGTCGTGCCGCCACGAACGCCATTTCCGTTTACAGGCACGATAAGAATGCGCGCCGACGTTACCGGGAAATATCCGTAAAAATGCGAGACGACATTTGCGGAGTGCTCGACCCAAATACGAAGTCGTTCGGGCGACAACGCGAGCGCACCTGGCGCGATGCCGAGCTGCAAGGTCGCACCTCCTACGGAAATCGACGTGTGCGGCAGACGATCGAACGCGCTGTACGGCATGCCGCGTTCGCTAAGAAACTCCGAAGCATCGGGTTGTTGCGCCGACACGTGCGCCGCAAGCAGCGCCGTCAGGGCGATCAGCCAACTTGCGACAACATCGCGTGTTGTGATTTTCATCGATGCGCGTCTGATGAACATCGCACGATTCTTACACAGATCGAGTTACCGCCGACTCAATTTGAATTGGCCGCTGGCGCGCGAAGACGATCGACGGCTGGCGCGATCTTCTGCGGATCGAACACCGGTAACGAACACGCGTTGCCCGTACACGCAAACGCAGCAGCCTTCGCTAACGTTGGATAGGTGACGTCGGGATTCGGCAGCGGTCCCTCGCGCTTATCCCACCAATCGACGCGCAAATAAGATTCAGGATATGCCAGCGCGACAACGTGAAGTTTTTTCGCCGCATCGTCGTCTTTGCTGCCGACGATCGCGATATGAATCGGCTCGGACGTCATCTCGCGATCGGTCAGCAAAAGGCCAGGAAAAAACGGTCTGGAATCGATGACCGACGCGGACGTCAAAAAATGCATCGCGTTCTCGCTCATCGCTCGATACATCGCGTTGCCGGTTGTGCGGAACAGAAGATTGGCGATACGCGCAACGGCTACGTTTTCGTCGCCGATACGCGTCGGTGAGGCGAATACGCCGCGCGCGTTTTTTGGCGACGGCGCCGTGAAATATCCACCGTCCTTCGCGTGAAAATGTGCCTCGATGAACGCAGATGTCGCTTCGCCTTTCGTCAACCACGCGCGATCGCCGCTCGATCGGTATAAACTCAAAAAAGCTTGAGTCATCGCCAAATTATCGGCGAGGTATGGGCCTGCGGAATCGCGCTCATCGTGGCGAAATCCACCGCCGGGCAGCGAGCGATGATCGACGATCCAGTTTGCCGCACGCTTCGCAATATCCAGCGCTTGCACATTCCCAATGCTGTCGTTGACCTGGCACAAAGCGACGATCACCCACCCGTTTTCACGCGAATACACATGCTTGTCCACGCGCGGCATCCCGAGCTTGCGACGATCGCCATCATCCAGCGCGTAGTACGCATGGCCATCGACGTCCGCGTTGAGGTCGGCATCCTGGCTCACATAAAACGCGCCGTCGGGCGAGCGGAGAGTTGTCGTCAGATATCGAAAAATACTATTGGCCGCATCGGCGTACCTTTGCTCATGTTCCGCTGCGTAAGCGAGAGCGTACAAGCGCATATCGTCGGCTTGAAAGGACATGATCTTTTCGAAATGCGGCGATCTCCAATCGACGGAAACCGAATATTGATAAACGCCGCCCCACACTGGATCGAGCAAGTTGAGATTCTGATCGAGCGTTTGCCGCACCATGTGTTGAGCAGCATCGTCGCCGTTGCGCGCCTGTTCGATCGCCAGTTCCACCGATGGCGCATCGATATAACGTTGTCCAACACCCCAACCGCCGTTTTCGTGGTTGAAGAGTGATGCGTACGTCGCGAGCAGTTTTTTTCGGAGCGCCGGATCGAGCGTCGATGTCGTCGCCATGTCGACTTTCGAAGCCGCTTCAACGGACGGACCCGGCGATGGATCGGCAACGATCGCATCGAGCAGCGCGATCATCTGCTGCGGCTCGATGAACCCGCGACGCTTCACGATTTCACTACCGTCCGGCGCGAACACGATGGTTGCGGGCCATCCCCAATCGCCGTAGCGCGCGGCGATGTCGGGATTGGCGTCTTGATCAATCTTCAACGCGACATAGTGCTCGTTCAATTTCTTGCGAACATCGCTGTTGCCGTAGGTGTCGTGTTCCATCACGTGGCACCAGTGACACCAGACCGCTTCCAAATCGAGTATGACGAAACGGTTTTCTTTTTTGGCCAAGGCGAACGCGTTTTCCGTTGAGGTTTGCCATTTCAATGTCTCTTCCGCGCGCAACGGCGACACCGCCAAGCCAAAAAAAATCATCGCCGCAATGCCACGCGCCAAGAGACGAATGCCGGCCGTTCGCAGAAAGCGAAACCAGTTATTTCCAAACATAAAAAGGATCTGCCTGACTTATTGCCCGCGCTACTAAGCAATTTGTGGCGTGAAGCCGACGAGAAGTCGATGCGACGCGCGACTTCCGCCAACCTAAATTTGGCGCGTTTGGCTCACTTGGCTGGCGCAGCTGCCGGCTGCAGCTCGCCGACGGTCACATGACCGCTCCATCCATCGAATACCTTGTCGGCTGCTTGATCGATCGTTTGCACAAGTGCCTTGATTTCGACGCACGCGATCGAGCTGTTGGAAGCGGAAGTATCGTCGGATGAACCCCCGCCGGCACGTCCGACGCCTGACAGGCAATGCACGCCGGAATATCCGCCGCGCGTGATGTTTCTCATTCCGTCTTTATAGCGTCGCTCCGCGCGAGGTGCAGCGACGTCATCGGCGTAAGTCAGACGAAGTTCCTTGAGCAACGTTTCGCTGGCAGCTCGCTCGTCCGGCGTGGCGGACGCCGCCAGTTGCTTGTACGCCGCATCGAAATCGGCTTGATGCCGTTCGGCGGCCAACGTGAACCAGGCCAACGCAAGCGGTCGATCGATCGGCTGTTGATCTCCGTTCAACGCCATCACGCCCAGCACATACTGCGCGGGCTTACTCGCCCAGCTGGCGGCTGTCTTGAAATAGCGCTGCGCTTGCATGTAGCGCTGATATCCATAACTTTGCGTCGCCAGGCAATAGTAATAGTCGCCCGGAAGAAATTGTTCTTCGCTGATCGAACAGTTGATTTTAGACAAGTCGTCGTCGGTCGGTGACTTATCCGCCGTGACCGAATCGGCGGCGCTCGCCTTCGCCGACCATATCGCGGCGATCAACAAGGCGACAAAAACGATTATCGAATGACGTCTCAATGACACAAGCACGTTCACGACCATCTCCTCGACCAGCTCAATGCATCGTAGCGATGATCGCATCGACATACTGCAAAAAGTTGTGTTTTTTTGTTGAGTGGGCGTGTTCCGCTTTTGCTGCGCGACGCGACCATCTGTCTTGACGTAGATTGTCTAGCGTTTTTCCAACACCGCTTCGAATACCTGATGCGCATCCTGCGATGAATCCCAATGGACCAGACGCATATCGATGCGAGCGGCAACAGAAACGAACCACGCGTGCGACAAATAACTTATGTGCGCCGGCACATGATGATAGGAATAGTTCAACCACGGACCGAGCCCGTGTTTTGGTTTCCAAAATGGCGGACGAAACGGCGCAGTGATGTACACATGTCCGCCTCGGCGAACACGCCGGGAAACTTCCCTCAGTGTCGCTTCCGGATCGGGCACGTGTTCAAGCACGTGCGTCATCGACACCAATGTCGCATGCATGTCGAGCGGCAATGCTTCAATGGGCTCGACACGATAATCGTCGACCCACGGACACATCGCAACGCATTCGCTCGAGACGTCTTGCGCAACCGTCCGGATCCGCGGCGAATGCTTTTTACACGCATGCGCTATCCAGGCAAGACCCGCGCCGACTTCGAGAAGAACCTCTCCATCGTCGGGAAACAGATTCAAGTCCCGCAAACGGCTTTCATAACGAGAAACGATCTTTCGCGCGTTTTCCGGAGCAGAGTAGGTGGCGTCGGAGAATTGCGTCGATTCTTCATATAGCAATTGAAGATCGGCTTGCGACGGCAATGGGTCGAGGTAAATACAGTCGCATGCGGCGCAATTGAGTAACCGATAATCCACACGCTGTAGCTTTGCGTCGTGTGTGGCGGCCGGTTCGCCAACGATCCCATGCGCGGCGTCGACGGCGCCACACAGCCGACAGTTGCGACTCTCCGCGCTTTGCATAAGCGACGCCGAGCGATAGTCACGCCGCCCTACGATACGAATGCGCGCTGCGCGCAAAAAATTGACCAGCCGAGTCGGCTTGAGTCGACTGCCTAACCTCATCGCACCGTCCAGTCAATCGACAATGTGAAGATACGCGACCCGCGCCACCTCACACGTCAATCCGAGTTGTAAAATTTTGCGCAACCTTTCTAGCTGCAGTGGCCAAAGGTGGCTTACGTGACCGATAGAGAGTTAGCATCCAGCTAACGAGTCCACACAGTATTATAAGCCCCTCCTCTCGCTCGAAGCATGCTCACATGACAGCGCCAAAACTCATTCTTAACGCATTTTACGGTTTGAGAACTCGCCGATCGTTCACGCCTTCAATGCTTTTGCTCGCGTTGTTCTGCAACTCCGCGATTGCAGGCAGTGCGACGAACGTCACTGCCGCACCTGCACGCGATCTCGTTACGGAATCCGTTGACGGCACGCATGCCACGCGGCTGTCCGATTCGCGTTCGGCTTGGTTTTTCAAATCGTCCGATGTCGGCGCTGCGCCCGACGATCTCATGCTGCATGGCCTGAGTGTTGTGCTCAATCGCACTGCCGAGCGAGAGCAGACGCTTCAACAACGTCTTGTCGATGTGCAAGACCCTAATTCCGCGCAGTATCATCAATGGTTGTCGCCGACCGACTTCGGCAAACAATTCGGCAACTCCGACAACGACATCGAGGCCGTGAAGAGTTGGCTGTCGGGAAATGGACTTCACGTCGATGCCGTATCGAACAACCGCTCGAAGATTTTTTTCAGCGGGACGGTCGCCGTCGTTTCTAACGCATTCGCCACCCCGCTCCATATTTTTTTGAGCGAATCCGGAACGCGCATGAGCAACACGCTCGATCCGCAAGTTCCGAATGCCCTTTTGCCGGTCGTGCATTCCATTCACGGATTGAGCGCTCGGCAACATCGATCGAATACGAACGCTGTCCGTAAATCGATTTCGGCTGACGCAACCATTCGCCGACCGATGGACACGTATTGCCCAAGTGGTAGCGCGTGTCAGTACACTGTTTTCCCCACCGATTTCGCGAAGATCTACGATTTGGACGCGGCCAATGTCAGCGGCCTTACCGGCAGCGGCCAGACAATTGCGATTGTCGGAAGAGCGCGCGTTTACGACACCGATTTGACGAGCTACGAGTCGATTGCCGGCCTCACGTTCGCGTCGCCGACCGTGATCATTCCCCCGAATGGCGTCGATCCCGGCGATCCGGCGACAACGTGCACGACGTCAAATCCCGACACGTGCGACTCCCCGCCCGATGTTGTGAAAGATCAAGTCGAGGCGACGCTCGACGTCGAACGCGCAGCGAGCATCGCGCCGCAAGCCAAGATCCTTTTGATCGTCAGCACCGACATAAAATCTTCCAACGGCACGCTTCTGGACGACGGCAGCGACGTTGCGACGGACTACGCGATCGATACCGATCCCGTCCCGGCAAAAATCCTGAGCATCAGCTTTGGAAGTTGCGAAGCCGACGTAGGGAAAATCGGCACGCAAGAAGAGGCGTCGATTTTCGACCAGGCAGCTGCCGAAGGAATTTCGGTTTTCGTCTCGTCGGGCGATGCGGGCGCAGCCGGCTGCGCGGGCGGCCCGAACAGCACGCCGACGAGCAATCCTGTATTGAGCATCAATGATCTGTGCTCATCAGGCTCGGTCACGTGCGTTGGAGGAACCGAGTTCGCCGACGCGAGCAATCCGAACTTGTATTGGGCGTCGTCGGACAGCGCGAACTTTCTTTCAGCGCTCGGCTACATTCCAGAGGGCGCATGGAACGATCCGCTCGACGATAACGGCAAACCGCAGTTTGCGGCGACGGGCGGCGGCGTCAGCGTTTACATACCGACGCCGAGTTGGCAAACGGGTCCCGGCGTACCTGGCACGCAGGGACGCTATATTCCCGACGTGTCATTCGTGGCATCCAGTCGAGAGCCGTATTTTTCCTGCGTCGCCGCGTCGGGTGGATCGTGTGTCGTCAATAGCATGAGTGAGTTCACGTTCATCGGCGCCGGAGGCACATCGGCATCGACACCGAGCATGGCTGCCATTGCTGCCCTGCTCGATCAACAACAGGGCGGCGCGCAAGGCAATTTGAATCCGCGCTTGTATGCACTCGCGGAGACATCGAGCGACGGCGTCTTTCACGATGTGACCGTCGCCAGCAGCGGCGTTTCCGGTTGCACCGCATCCATTCCAAGTCTGTGCAACAACAGCACGCCAGGATCATCCGGCTTGACCGGCGGCTTGGCCGGCTACCTCGTCGGCAACGGATTTGACGAAGCTACCGGACTCGGGTCGATCGATGTCGGAAAACTTGTGTCCAACTGGAGCACGTCGCAAGCGAGCGGCGTCGATCTGGATCAATTCGGCGTCACCGGCTCCTGGTACAACCAACCCACCAGCGGACAAGGATTCGAAATCAATGTCATTCCGGATTTGTACGGTCCGGGGCAAGGCCTCTTTTTCGCCGGATGGTTTACCTACGACGTGACTGCGCCAGGTGGTCGACGCTGGTATAGCGTCAGCGGCCAAGTAAGCAGCAGCAATCCCGTCGCCACATTGCAGATCTACGACACCGAGGGTGGCATTTTTGCTTCTCCGCCAAGTGTCCCCACGCATGGCGTTCTTGGTCAGGCATTTTTCTCCATGAGTGACTGCAACACTGCTTCGTTCCAATACACGTTCACCGATGGCAGCGGACGCGCCGGCACTATTCCTCTGACGCGCATCGCACCTAATATTACGTGCGCTGCAAACGGCGGTAACGCGGCGGTATCTTCGGACTATCTGTTGTCGGGTAGCTGGTACGACCCGAGCGAAAGCGGTCAAGGAATATTGCTCGACATCAATCCGAACATCAATTTCTTCGGCGGGGCTTGGTATACATTTTTACGTTCGCAGAACGGCGTTGCCGTCAGCGGCCCTGCCGGCCAAGATTGGTTTACATTCGGAGCCACGAATTTCATCAACGGCAGTTCTTCGTTAACAGGGATTCCGATCGTTGAATCGACGGGCGGCGTATTCAACAACACGACGCCGGTTACTCGATCGCAGGTCGGTACTGTCGATATTACGTTTCAGAGTTGCTCGTCGATGACGTGGACTTACACATTCACCAGCGGTGCCAATGCCGGATTGTCGGGATCAATTCCGTTGACGCGTATCGGTCCCGTGCCCGCAGGATGCACACCATGAATCAAAGTTTCTTGTCACCGTCGGTCCGAGTGCGAGACCGACGGCTGCGCTCCACCCGATTCGGCGAACTCGTACACGCTCAAGATTGCTCAATGCATTCATCGCAAATCTACGGCGCTTTTCGATCATAGTACGTTGAATCGTCGACAATGAGGCCATTGCGGATAGTGTAAACGGACATGATACGAACGCTGACGGGTTTGTCCGCGGCGCCGTTGAAATGACCGGTCAATAAAAATTGTGCGTACACTTTATCGTCAGAACTTCCAAGCGCCTGAACAGTATCTTTGGCGTCGGGCATGGCGTCGAACAGGTGGCGATAAGTCTCGGCGATCGGCGAATTGCCGTGCAGTTCAGGATAATCCGGACTGTGCAAGATAGCGTCTGACGCGTAAGTCCCCTTTATCGCATCGACATCGTGCCGGTTGAACGCATCGAATTTCAGGCGTACCGTCTTTGTTTGATCTCCGCTCGCCTTCGCGATTGCAAATTCGCTCGAAACGCTCAAGCAAGCCACTACGATCAGAAACGCAAATGCAGCTCCCATTTTCATTTGGCGAGAACTCCTCAATTCTGTAAGTGAAAGGATCAATCGGCGATCAAACGTTCATCGACGCCGTTGCCGAAAAACCGATTTCAACGGAAGTGCATCTCGGATGATTGGAAAAAAGCGACAGCAGAGCGCCGATCAGTCGACGGATTCCAACATGCAATCACGCACCGTGTTTGGACAGGGTTGCGGCGTACTGCGGCACTCGCCAACGCCAGGGCGCTTTCGGCACCTTCGATATTCACCGCCGTCGGCGCTCGCCGACTGGGTGCAGCATTTCTGGATCGAGAGCTGGGACTTGCGCGGATTGGATTCGCAGACCAGAGAAGTACTGCCTCATCCCAATGTTCAATTCGCTTTTGCCCGTGGCCGCTCGCGTATTTATGGCGTTCAATTACGGCGCTTTATTCGGGAGCTCAAAGGTGCAGACCGCATTATGGGCATTACGTTTCGAGCCGGCGCGTTCTACCCTTTCCTGCGCGCACCCGTTTTTTCGATCGCGAATACTTCCATTCCCGCACAACAGGTTTTCGGGAATATCGCCGAGGCCGAGCATGAAATTCTGGCGTGCTCCGATGATCGGCAGATGGTCGACGCGGCATCACGTTTCTTACTTGCCAATTTGCCGGCGCACGATCCGGTCGTGGAAACTGCGTGTGCGAGCGTAAAACAAATCGCGAGCGACCCGGCGATTACCAGAGTCCGACATCTCGCTTCCCATTGCGGCATACACCCTCGCACACTGCAGCGAATCTTCACCCGTTACGTGGGTGCTAGTCCGCTGTCGGTCATCAAGCGTTATCGCGTGTACGACGCACTCGAGCAACTGACTCCTGGCAACCGGTTTGAATGGGCCGCCTTAGCGCAGGACTTGGGATATTTCGACCAAGCGCATTTCATCAACGATTTTAAAAAAATGGTTGGGCGATCACCGACTGCGTACCTGGAAATGTAGACGCCGCGTTCGGCTCGTCTCGGTTTCAATTGAACCCGTTGCCAAAAATCTCATCGGTGTCGATGGTGCCGCCTGCGCCTTGCAACACCAAGTCGACGTTGGCGATGGCCGTCGCATCGGTCGATTTGAACTCGATAGTGTTCGTACCCGTTTGAACATCCGCCACATCCACCGGCACGGCAATCGTCTTTGCGCCGCATAGCACGAAGTCGTTTTGCGTGTAGCACGCACCGAACGGCCACGGCTGATCGTGCCATGCGCCGTTGTTCACTCGATAACTGATCGTTACCGGGTTGTACGTCGAATAGTTGAACGTCAACAAAGCGCCGACCGCTTGGTCGACATTGTATACATTGGGAACAATGAGCGAGAGCGGCGTCGTGTCTGAAGGGAATACGCCCCAGCCCAGATTTAGCAAGCCGGGATAATTGGTGAGCGGCACGAGACTGTCCGACACATCGAACGCCAGATCGCGCGGCAATACCGGACCATCGAAACCGACGTTGTCCCAACTGAACGTGTGCGTACCCTGGTCGGGACCGTCCTTGTCGCCGTTGTAGTGCACGTCTTCGATCCATATCAGACCGCGCGTCAACGTCAACGCCATATTGTTGATGACCGCGATCTTCTTCAACGGCGATGTCGTGCCGGCATCGGTGCCGAAAACGTCGATTTCGTTCTTCGAAACGTGCAGCTGGAATCGATTCAAGTCGCCGGGTCCCGACGATGCTTTGACGCAACCGACTGGCGTCACCGAAATCGTGCCGACATTGACGTCCGTAAACGAATCGTCGCTGACATAATCATTGATGACGACGGCGGAATCCACCGTGATGACGCCGACATCGGCCGGTTCATCGGTACACACGAAGCGCACGCCGCAACCGGGAACGTTCGGCGGGCAATACGCCGCGAAGCGCACGCCGAATCCGTTTTTCGGCACCGATTGCAGCGAACTGAAATGCGTAAACGGCGCCGGCACCGGTTGATCGGTATACCAAAATTCCGGCCAAGCGCGATGACTGCCGTGACTATCGTCGCTCACGTCGAACGTCACCGTGCCGGTGCGGCCGGCAATGTCGAACGGCTGCTTCGGATACATAGCCAATGAGGTGACGCCGTGCTGATCGCTCACGGATTCCACCGCCTGTCCGTTGCAAATAGCGACATCGTTAGGCGGCTGCACGACGACATCGATGCCGCAACGCTGCATCGTCGTCGGCATCACATCGTAATATTGACCTTGCCCGAAATTGACCGCGCCGAGTTGTCGCGAAACGCCCCATAGCGTGCCATTGAGATCGCCCGATCGATTGCCATCTCCATCCAGCGACGAAAACGTTTCGCAGAATGCTGGATTGGCGAGACCGCAATCGGAAGCGTCCGCATAAACATTTGCTGCCATGCTCGATAGCAGAATCGAGACGAGTCCGATCGACCCCTGCGTGAAGTTGCGATTCATGTGGACTGCTCCGAGTTCGACCCCTTCCCTCGCATCGTCCGCTGTTGGAATCTCGTATTTCGTGGCCTTGGTCACACAGCGAGACAACAGGAGAACGGCGATGTCTCAAGTCAACTCGTTATCCAGGTGCGCGTTCAAACTTCCCTGCATTAGCCGGCAAGCCGGCGCGCAGATTTTTTCCTCGACACCGATTTCTTCGGAACACGCTTAGCGGCTTTGGTTACTACACGGCGTTTCGCACGTTTTGTCGCCGATGAGCCTTTCGGATTTGCGCGTTTGGGGCGATTTCCCGTCGCCAGGAATGTTGCCTTGTCGCGCCGAAAGCGCAAACCCATTGCCTCGAGCTGTTCGCGCGAGAACTTCGCGCCCAACTTGGCGAAGATGTCCGATTCCTCTTCCTCGATGTGATGACCAAGCAACTCGTGCAGTACTTTCGCGTGCGCCCTCCAATCGTCCGTGCGCGGATCCAAATCGCTCAAGCGCTGCACGAGATGGTCGGAAATGTGATGTTCGACGTAGCCTTCTCGTCCAAGCGTGTCGGTCTCAGCGTCATTGTTTGGACCGATGATGGCGTTGTAAGCGATGACTTCCTCGACACGCGCGTGTGCAGTCAATGAAGGCTTCAGCTGCGCAAACGCGCGCGCGCGCTCCGTAGTCCGTTTGCCTTCAACCATGGTCTTAGTCCATGTCTTGAACTGCTCGTGGTCTTCCTTCAGGACGTGACGGATGTCGTCTTTGCTCATCATGGCGCGGGCGCCGAGTGACTTAATCGAATTGGCAATTGTCATGTTCGCATTCCTTGCGTTGAGGGTTGCCTGAGTGAGCAAATACTATGCCGGATTGGGATCGATGCTCTTTGTGGGATTAATGGCGATGTCGATCGCGGCGACGACACTCTCGATCGAGAAAGGCTTCTTGAGCCATGCGGCTGCGTGAGTTTTGCGACCCGCGACACGCAGTTCCGCATTGGGCCGACCGGACACGATGACCAACGGCGGGACGACGATATTCGCGCGCTGAAGGCGATCGACCAAGTCCTCGCTGCGCTCTTCGGCCAGCTGCAAATCCAGTATTACTACGTCGAATGCCTGCGTGGCCTGCAGTTTATCGAAGGCCGCTTGCGCGCTTCGCGCGACCTCGCATCGATAACCGGCGGAGCGCAGCGCATCTGAAAGTGCCTGGCCGACCGACGGATCGTCTTCAACGACCAGCACCGAGCGATTCATAACGTCGGACATCGCAGCTCCAAAAAAGCGAAGCATACGTTCGCTTGCGTTAAGGCGTCGTCGCCTCGCCGCATTTGTCCAGAAGGAAAAGCGAAAGCGCTGAAAGTTGATGCAACCTGCATCGAGAGCAGCGGTGCATCGTGCCGAATGCGATAACGGCTGCGAATGGAATGTCACTGGTGACGATGCGGCGACAGACCTGATCCATGAACCGTCGCTATCGGCTTGGCGCACACTGTCCCATCGACCAACGGATCGGTTGATCAAACTTCTCAACGGTGCTCAAATGACGTAACGACTTGCTCTTCCTCACGTCAGGCGCCAAAGGAGTCCGGGATGTCTCAAGACAGGCAACTCAACATCAACGGCGAACAAAAGACGGTCAACGTTCCCGACGACATGCCGCTGCTCTGGGTACTGCGCGATGTCATCGGTCTTACCGGCACTAAATTCGGTTGCGGCATCGCGCAGTGCGGCGCATGCACGGTGCATCTGGATGGCAAACCCGTCCGCTCCTGCCAGCTGCAGGTAAGCGCCATCGGCAATCGCGCCATCACGACGATCGAAGGCGTCGGCAAAACGGTCGAAGGCGCGAAAATCCAGAAAGCATGGCTCGACGAAGAAGTCGTGCAATGCGGTTATTGTCAGACCGGGCAAATCATGTCGGCGTCCGCGTTGCTCGCTTCGACGCCGAAACCCGACGACTCCGATATCAACGCCGCGATGGCCGGCAACATCTGTCGTTGCGGAACTTATGTTCGCATCCGCGCCGCCATCAAACGCGCCGCGCAGGAGACGTCGGCATGAGCGCGATTATCAATGACCGTTCGAAGACGATGCTATCGCGCCGCTCGATCCTCAAAGGCGGATTGGCCGGCGGTTTTTTGCTGGGATTTCACGTTCCGCTTTATGCGTTCAATGAACCCAACCAGGCGCCGGACGATCCCGCCGGCAAGTTTGCGCCGAACGCGTTCATCCGAATTGACAAGACCGGCAAGACGACGCTGGTGATGCCGCAAGTCGAAATGGGGCAAGGTGTTTACACATCGATCGCGATGATTCTCGCCGAAGAACTCGACGCGGATTATTCACTGGTCGCACTCGAACACGCGCCACCCGATGACAAGGCCTACGGCAATCCCGTGTTCGGCATTCAGGTGACGGGCAATTCGAATTCGATTCGCGCATTTTGGAAACCGTTGCGCAACGCCGGCGCAAGCGCGCGCGCTATGCTCATTTCCGCGGCGGCGAAACAGTGGAAAGTCGATCCGTCGAGCTGCGCGGCAAGCGCCGGAAAAGTGACGCACGCGGCGAGCAATCGCACGCTTGCTTACGGCATGCTCGTCGATGCGGCGACAAAAGAAACACCACCGAAAGAGCCGACGCTGAAAGATCCGAAGAATTTCACGCTCATCGGAAAACCGCTCAAGCGTTTCGATACGCCCAGCAAAGTCGACGGCTCGGCCGTTTACGGCATCGATGCGATGCTGCCCGGCATGAAGTTCGCGACGATCGCCGCCGCGCCCGTGTTCGGCGGCAAAGTGGATCACGTCGACGACGCGGCTGCGAAACAAATTCCGGGCGTGCAGAAAGTGATCGTTCTCGACGACATGGTCGCCGTAGTCGGCGATCACATGTGGGCGGCCAAACGCGGACTCGATGCGCTAAAGATCACCTGGAAAAACGGTGCGAATGCTTCGATCAATTCCGAAGCGATCTGGAAACATCTGCGCGATGAAAGCGCGAAAGACGGCGTCGTCGCCAAGTCGCAGGGCGACGTCAAGAAAGCATTCGAGTCCGGCGAAAAATTCAACGCCGCATACGAACTGCCGTTTCTCGCGCACGCGACCATGGAACCGATGAACTGCACCGTGCAGCTCAAGGCCGATTCGTGCGAGATATGGCAAGGCACGCAAGTGATCGCGCGCGTGCAACAAACCGTGGCGCAACTGACCGGCTTGCCGGTCGAAAAAGTGACAGTGCACAACCATCTCATCGGCGGCGGATTCGGACGGCGCCTCGAACCGGACATGGCGCTGAAAGCCGTTCGCGTCGCGCAGAAGCTCGACGGCGAACCGGTCAAAGTCGTGTGGACGCGCGAAGAAGACATTCAGCAAGACGTCTATCGGCCGGTCTATCGCGACGAGATTTCCGCGACGGTGTCCGATGCCAAGATTGTCGGCTGGAAATACAAGATCAGCGGATCGTCGGTCATCGCGCGCTGGTTGCCGCCGGCATTCCAGAAAGGTATCGACATCGACGCGGTCGACAGCGCCATCGACATGCCCTACGAATTTCCGAATTTCCACGTCGAGTACGTGCGCGTAGAACCGCCGGCCGTCCCTACGGGTTTCTGGCGCGGCGTCGGTCCGAACAACAACGTGTTCGCGATCGAATCGTTCATGGACGAAATCGCGAAGAAGCTCGGCAAGGATCCGATCGCATTCCGCATAAGCATGCTCACGAACGGTCCGCGCTTCAAGAACGTGCTCGATCTGGTCGCCAAGAAATCGAACTGGGGCGAAGCGCTTCCAAAACGTGCCGGCCGTGGCGTGTGTTTGCAGCCGTCGTTCGGGAGTTTCATCGCGACGGTTGTCGAAGCGGAAGTCGATGAGCAAGGCGAAGTACTATTGCGTCGCGTCACAAGCGCCGTCGATACCGGCATCGCCGTGAATCCCGACACGATCGTCGCGCAGTTGCAAGGCGGGTTGATTTTCGGTTTGACTGCGGCGCTGTACGGCGAAGTGACGATCGAAGGCGGTCGCGTTCAGCAGTCGAATTTCCACAATTACAGAATGCTGCGTATCGACCAGATTCCCCCGATCGACGTGCATCTCGTACAAAGCGGCGAAGCGCCGGGCGGCATCGGCGAGACTGGTGCTACGGCCGCGCCGCCGGCGCTGCGCAACGCACTCTTCGCAGCGACAGGAATCCCACTGCGACGACTTCCCATCGATCGCGACGTTCTCGCCGGGAGGAAGCAGCCATGGGCGTGAGACGCGGACGGAAAAGACGCATTTTCGGAATCATCGTTGCAATCATTGTTGTCGTCGGCATCGGGTTCGCGATTTATCTGCGCGGTCCCGGACCGACGGATTTTTCAGGCGGACAGAAAGTCGCATTGTCGGAATATCACGATGCGAACCCGACATCGGTTCCAGCATCGTTGAAAGACGCCGATGCACTCCAGCGCGGCGAATACCTCACGCGTGCGGCGGATTGCATGGTGTGCCATACCGCTCGCGGCGGTCAGCAGTACGCCGGCGGTTTCGCATTCACGTTGCCGTTCGGAACAATCTATTCGACGAACATCACGCCCGACAAAGAAACCGGAATCGGCAATTACACCGATCAGGATTTTCTCACGGCGATGCATCGCGGCATTCGCAAAGACGGCGCGCGTCTTTATCCGGCGATGCCGTTCGCGTCGTACACCTACATGACCGATGAAGATGCGCTCGCGATCAAGGCTTATCTCTTCAGCCTCGCGCCCGTTCATGCGCCCGCGCGCACGAATGATTTGAAGTTTCCGTTCAATCAGCGCTGGCTGCTTGGCACGTGGTCGGTCGTGTTCAACGCCGATACGCGATTCAAACCCGACACGTCAAAGAGTGCCGAATGGAATCGCGGTGCGTATTTGTCGGAAGCACTGGCGCATTGCGGCGAATGCCACACACCGCGCAATGTCGCGTTCGGCGCCGACAATCGCAAGAAATTCGCCGGTGCCGAAACGGGCGGTTGGCGCGCGTACAACATCAGCGCCGATGCCGACAGCGGCGTCGCGAAATGGAGCGACGATGAACTCATCGCTTACCTGAAATCCGGTCACGCACACGATCACGGCACCGCATCAGGACCGATGGGCGAAGCAGTCGCAGAAAGTTTCAGCCGAATGGCGCCCGAAGACGTGAAAGCGATCGTGACGTACGTGCGCAGCGTGCCCGCGACAAAATCGTCCGATCTACCAGCGACGCTCGCGCCGCCCGCTTCGGCATCGCCCAAGCAAGGCGTCGCGGCGGCGAACGTGCGCGGCAAGCAAATGTTCGAAGGAGCCTGTGCGAGTTGTCACGGCTGGACTGGCGTCAGCGAACTATCGCCGTACGCCACGCTGACGGGATCGCGCGCGATCAACGATCCGAGCGGGACGAATGTGGCGCAGATGGTTATCTCGGGTTCCGGATCGGGCAGCTTCGAAGGCTCGCCCAATATGCCTGCGTTCGGCGATAGTTATTCGAATGCGGAGATCGCCGATGTCGTCAATTACGTCACGGCCAGGTTCGGATCGCAGCCGTCATCGCTGGCAGCGAACGATGTCGCCAAATTCCGCAGACAAGCGTCTCAATAGGAAACCGAGAACGATCGGATCACTTCTGCAAGATCCTCGCGTAATCTTCCGGCGTATCGATGTCGATGCGCGCTTGCGACATCGGCACCTCGACGACTGCATCCGGGTGTCGATTCAATATTCCTCGCGCTCCGACATCGCCTTGCAGACGCTCGATTTCGTCGAAATAGTTGTTCGGAAATACGCAGGGCACGCCAAGTACGCCGGCGTAGCTGGCGGCGACAATGCGATCGGGCGCGGCGCGATGCGCGGATACGAGTTCTTTCAGATCGCCCTCGTCGATGAGCACCTGATCGGCCAAGACAATCAGGATGCAATGACATTGCGGAGCGACTTCTCTCAAACGCGTCACGCCAAATGATAATGAGTTGCCCATTCCCAATGACCACGCATCGTTGAAGGCTACGGTGACATCGAGACCAGCAAGCAGCGGTTCGATGATTTGACGATGCGCACCGACGACGACGACAACATGCCGGCTGACAGCCAACGACGCAAGAGCCGCGCGTCGAACCAAAGGCACGCCGTTGACCGGCAGCGCAAGTTTTGGCGCGCCGTAGCGCTTGGCGGCACCGGCGGCCAGCACGATTACGCCCAAATCCACACTCATCGCACGCTCATGCTTCCGCCCGTGCGCGAGTTCCGCTCCGCAACAATTTCTGCGGCGATCGCAAGCGCAATCTCCTGAGGATTTCCCGCGCCGAGGTCGAGTCCTGCCGGTGCATGTAGGTGGACGCCCGCGCACGCGTCGCGCATGCGAGCGCTGCGCTCACGCGAGCCGATAGCGCCGATGTAACCGAACGACGCCGACGCGAGGGCTTTTAGATAGGCAACGTCGCGTTCGACATTGAAGGTCATCACGACGACGGCGCACGCGGCGTCGTTGGGAATTCTTTCGCGCACCGCTTCCGGCGGAATAGTTTCAATTCGCGCATCCGTCGATTGAGTACCGGCAAGCGAGGTGTGTTGCACCAAAAGACATGTCCAGCCGAGCGCCGCTGCGATATCGGCGAGCGCGATCGATGTGGCATTCACGCCGACGAGAACTAGTAATTGCGGTGGCACGATGGGCTCGATCAGCCAACCCGTGTCGATGTCAAATGAAGACGCTGAATCAACCGCATCGGCGTACGCCGTTGCCTGCGCGAGAGATGGCGCATCGTCGAAGTCGTGCCAATGGATATCTCCGGCGCGCACTAATTTTCGCTGCAGAATTTGTTCTTGTTCCTGCGCGAAGGCGGTCACCAAGACACCGTTTCGACGACGCTCATGGACGCGCGCGATGGCGTGCAGATACCGTGTGTCATCGGCACGGCGCAGCGGTTCGATGATCACTTCCAGTTCACCGCCGCAACCCATTTCCATCAGAACGTCGAGTCCTTCGTCGCGATTGTATCGCGCGATTTCGGCGCATCCGCTTGCAATCACACGTTTGGCGCGCTCGACGATGTCATGCTGCGGACAGCCACCGGAAAGCGCGCAGACGACATTGCCGTCGTCGAGCACGAGCATGCGTGCACCGGCGCGACGGAACGATGAGCCGAACGTCCGAACGATGGTCGCCAGCGCTGCGGGCCGGCGGAAATTTTCAGCCTCCAGCGCAAGAACACTCGTGTAGAGACGGCCGAACTCGCTTGCATCCATGCCTGATTTCCTTCTGACCGCGTAGACTATTTGAGTCGCGCTGAATTGAGCCGCTATTTTCGCGAAAAGTCGAACTCTAGAATCTCAATGATCGCTCTTTGGATTCAGTAACGCGAACGCTATGCCGAATGCGAGCAACGCGCCAGTGACTTGGCCTGCAAGAAATAACGGGACATCCGTGAGCCGGATACCAGCGAAAGTCGTTGTGAATGCGCGAGCAACGGTCACGGCAGGATTCGCAAACGAGGTCGATGCCGTGAACCAGTAGGCGCATCCGATATAGGCGGCGACCATCGCGGGCACCAGCGATGGTCGCGACACACGGCCTACGAGTATCGTTACGATGAGTCCCACGGACGCAATGGTTTCGCTCGTGAATTGTCCGAGACCAACGCGGACTTTTTCGCCGGTCTGATAGATAGAAAGATCGAACATGAGATGAGCGAGCCACACGCCGCAGATTGCGCCGGCGAACTGCGCGACTATGTATACACAAGCGTCTCGCACGGGAAGTTCGCGGCGCAACGCAAACGTCGCGGAGACGATCGGATTGAAGTGCGCGCCGGATACCGGCGCAAGCAATTCGATGAGCACCCATAGTCCCAACGCGGTTGCGATCGAGTTTGCCAAAAGCGCGACCGCGGTGTTGCCGGGTGACAACGCTTCACCCATTTGACCGGATCCAACGACGACGGCGAGCAGTGCGGCGGTTCCGAACCACTCTGCAAAGACGCGTCGCCGCAGCGAGTTTTCGATCACGATCGAATTTCCGTGAGCAGCTCTGCGACGCGGCGTCTGATTTCGTCGCGTATCTGACGAAATTCTTCATCCGACATGTGCTTGGGATCGGCGAGCGCCCAGTCGAAACGGCGCTTGGCTGGAATCCAGGGACATGCGTCGCCGCAACCCATCGTGACGATGGCATCGAATGGTTCGTCGCCTACTTCTTCCAGCGACTTCGAACGATGCGCGTCTAAATAAATTCCACACTCGGCCATCATCTGAATCGCGCGTGGATTTACCTGCCCGGATGGCCGCGATCCCGCCGAAACGGATTCGATCGCGTTGCCACCAAGCTCGCGTGCGAACGCTTCGGCCATTTGGCTACGGTTCGAGTTTTCCACGCAAACAAACAGCACGCGTTTCGGCTCCGCCAGCGTTTCTTGTATGCGCGTCGCCGTCGACGGACACAGCGTCGCAAACTCCGTCGAGAGCTTCACTGCATTAGGTCCGGCGTGGCGATCAATCGCAATGACGCGCGGATACGGGCGACGCGAACGTGAAAGCGTTTCATGCCGCAAATCTCCTGCGGGTCTTTCTCGATTTCGGCGCGCACGTCGTTACGCATGCGCCGGTTTGTCCTGCACAGCAGTTTTCCGTCAGGTAGGCGATCAGCCCATTCATTGCATCGAAATTCGCCGCGTACCAGATGAAGCGGCCGTCTTGCCGACTCACAAGTAGTTCAGCGTGAGACAGCTCCTTCAGATGGAAGGACAACGTAGCGGCCGGAAAATCGAGTGCGTCGGCAATCTTGCCCACAGGGGAGCCTTGCGGCCCAATCTCGACCAGATATCGAAATATCGCGAGGCGGCTTTCCTGAGCCAACGCGCCGAGCGCGACGAGCGCATTTTTTGTTTTCATATTTCCAATATTATGGAAACGTTCGATGTTGTCAAGCAGAGGGTAATCGGCTGGTAACGAGTTCGTCCTTTTTTATGACGCGAGTCGATATGAACTGGGCAAAGAGAACGAAATGTTCAAACGCGAAGTCGGCGCGATAATGACGAGCCGGGGCGCTACTTAAGTGATGCACATTGCTGCCCCAAAAAAAGCCCGCCGCCGTGAAGCAGGCGGGCTTTTCCGTCATGGGCAGGTTTCGAAACCGTTGGCGAACAAATAGTCGGCGTCGATGGCGACTTTCGCTGAGAACGAATTGTTTGACATCTGAGGATCTGGCGAACTCGCCGTCACGCTGGCCGTTAGCGCAAACGGATCAGCGCCGGTGTATGGAGACGAGACGCAGACCGTTGTCGTTATCGTTCTTGTGTCGCCCGGCTCGAGGCTGCTGAACGTGCACGGGAACGCCGCGCTGCAATCGCCGACGTTTGCAACGAATCCGAGTCCGCTTGGCAAACTATTGCTGACCGATATATTCGATGCCGCACTGACGCCGTTGTTCGTCACTGTCGTAGTGAACGTGAACGATGAACCGGGATCGACCGACGTCGGCACCGTTTCCGTAACGCTCACATCGGCCGAAACGGAAACCGTCGTGTCGACGATGGCCGTGTTGTTCGTCGGGTTCGGATCGGCTCCCGCGCTAGCCACCGTTGCGGTGTTCTCCAGCGTGCCGCTCCCGAAATCTGCCGATATCTTGAATGTCGACGTTACCGTTTTCGTCTCGCCGACATTGATGGATGCGAACTGGCACGGGAATGCGGTGACGCAATCGCCGCTGTTGGATACGAAAGTCAGGCCGACGGGCGTCGGATCGTCGAGGACGACATCCGTCGCCGAAGTCGGACTTCCTGCGGACACTATAAAAGTATACGAAATCGTGTCGCCGGCACTGGCTGTCGCCGGTCCGCTCGCAGTGACGGAAACGTCGGAAGCGCCGAGCAGCGAATTCGGCAGCGGCCACACCCACGCACCGCGAGCACGCGTGAATGCCGCGAGCGTCGTGAAGCCACGATCGACGACGAGTTCCCACACCATGACGTGCGGCAAACCTTCGAAACGATGCCATGTCGGTACGGTGTCGTTGATGTTGTCGGTGTAATACAAACCCCAATCCGTGCCGACGAAAACTTGATCGGGCAGATTCGGATTCGGCATCACTTGTTGCGCGGGAATGTCCGGCAGGTTGCCGGTCTTGTCTTCCCATGTGAAGGTCGCGCAGTTCGTTGTGCAGGTGACGCGGAAAACGTGGCCGGGAATTGCCGGCGGGTCGCCTGGGTTCGGCGGCAAATTCTGGTCGGCGACGTTGGCGTTGAAACCGCCGACGGCGGCGTAGGCGACCAAGTTTGAGCGAGGGTCAAATCGCACGCCTTGAATAGGACGGTTCGGCAATACGGCGTTGCCGCCGGTGACGTCGACCGCGTTCGCGCAATTCGCGTCGGTGCCCGGTGTTACGCAGTTGGCTGTCGCTGTTCCGCCGAGTCCGAAAACGATTTGCACGTTGCCGTCGTTGGTGGC
>OLMB01000203.1_pt1 | contig 54134 bp, 45 predicted proteins | sample 1604691 | NCBI WGS metagenome assembly OLMB01 (sample SAMEA104055722, study PRJEB20765) | soil metagenome | isolation source: soil
ACTTTCTTTCGCGCGGCACCTCGATCCTTGCGGGAATCTTTTTCCTGCTCAGTCTGCTGATGGGAATCTATCTGCACCCGGTGGAGACTAAATCGGACAACGACCTCGGCGTGATGAGCGGATACGCGACGCCCGAAGCGCCTAAGGCACCCGACGCGGCGACTTCGCCGGCGAAATCGGATGTGCCTGTCGCGCCGCCAGCGGCCACACCTGCGCCGACGACGAATTCGAGCGACACGCCTGCGCCAACGCCGGCGAAAAAGAATGACGACAAGAAAGCGGGCGGCGGGAAATCGCCGCCCGAAAAGAATTAGAATTCAGAATTAGAATTTACGCATCGGCCCAGGTGGCGGAATTGGTAGACGCACTACCTTGAGGTGGTAGCGACGTAAGTCGTGCAGGTTCGAGTCCTGTCTTGGGCACCATCTAAAAAAAACCTGCTTCGGCGGGTTTTTTGTTGCGTACAGTCTTACTGTGCGTTCTTATTGTGCGCGTCGCGGCGTACCGAGGTCTCGGTTGCGAACGAACCGTTGTTAGTCGCTAGTTGCGTCTTGCTTATCGATAAAACCACCATTCGGCGCTTTGTGCGGAACGTCCCAGCCGAAATAAACCTCGGTCTCGACCAGTTTTCCGTCACGCACGGTATGCACTTCGCAATTTTGAAAACGATGCTCGCCGGCACTGCCCGCATAGACGATGAAGGCACTCGTGCCGTTTTCACTGGCGTGGATTTCCTCGAATGCGTCGGTCGTTTCGCTGTTTGGCCAGCATCGCGCGAAATAGGTCGCGCGATTGAGACGATTGTCGAGTGGGCTGGAGAAATGGTAGTCGTCGGCGATCAGTGCTTCGATGGCGGCGCGGTCCTTGTCGACGTATGCCTTCAGCGCTGCGCGGACGGCTGATAGCGCACCTTGAGCCACGGCAATCTCCTTTTTGCACGTTCGTTGCGTCAAATATACGCCGCGAGGCAATGAAAATTTTGTAATCGTAGCGTCAGCGACTCGCGGTCATGCCGCATTGCGCAATGAAGCGCCCGCGTGAGAAAATTGCGTGCTTGCTGATTGCCGTGATTTTTCGTCGAGGGATCGCACTTCGTGCTCACCCAGTATCTGCCGATTCTCCTGTTTCTGTTCGTCGCCGGCGGCATCGGTATCGCGCTGTTGTCTATCGGCGCCATCATCGGTCCGCATAAAACGGACAATCCGGAAAAAGACCGCCCTTACGAGTGCGGCTTCGAAGCATTCGAAGACGCGCGCATGAAATTCGACGTGCGCTATTACCTGATCGCGATCCTGTTCATCATTTTCGACCTCGAAATCGCGTTCCTGTTTCCGTGGGCCGTGGTTTTTCGGCAGATCGGCGCGGTCGCTTTGTATGAAATGGCGACATTCTTGCTTTTGCTACTTTTGGGATTTGTATACTGCTGGAAAAAGGGAGCGCTGGAATGGGAGTGACGGACACTCGCGTTGAGAAGGGGTTGATGTACAACCCGGTTCCATTCGGACCCGTCGACGATATCCTGCGTCCGGCCGGCGACAATCCGCTGGTGCAGCGCGGTTTTCTCACCACCAGCGCCGATACGCTGCTGAATTGGGCGCGCACCGGTTCGATGTGGCCGATGACGTTCGGTCTCGCATGCTGTGCCGTCGAGATGATGCATGCGGGCGCGGCGCGTCTCGATCTGGATCGCTACGGTGTCGTGTTCCGTCCGAGCCCACGTCAGTCCGACGTGATGATCGTCGCCGGCACGCTCGTCAACAAGATGGCACCAGCGCTGCGCCGCGTTTACGACCAGATGCCCGATCCGAAATGGGTCATCTCGATGGGCTCATGCGCGAACGGCGGCGGCTACTATCACTACTCGTACGCTGTGGTGCGCGGTTGCGATCGCATCGTTCCTGTCGATATCTACGTGCCCGGATGTCCGCCGACGGCTGAAGCGCTGATCTACGGCATTCTGCAATTGCAGAAGAAAATTCGCCGTACCGAATCGATCGCGAACAAGAAAAGTCCAAGTCAGCTCCCCACGAAGCAGATCGCATGACGGACGCGGTTGCCACCCTCGCGCAGCGGTTGTCTGCGCGTCTCGCCGACAAGATCGTCGCTGTCCACGAATGGGAAGGCGAGACGACGCTCGACGTGTTGCCGGAAAACTGGCTGGCCATCGGGCGAGCGTTGCATGACTCCGACGAGTTTCATTTCGAACAACTGATCGATGTGGCCGGCGTCGATTATCTGAGTTACGGCCAAGTCGAGTGGGACACGAGCGACGTAACGTCGACCGGATTTTCGCGCGGCGTCGAAGGCGAAAGTGCTGGCCGTTTCGATTGGGCGGACCGTCCACGCCCCGTTGTCGGGCACAAGCGTTTCGCCGTCGTCGTCCAGCTTTCATCGGTGAAGAATAATTTGCGCGTGCGTCTTCGCGCGTATTGCCAAGACGACGCGTTTCCCGTGGTGCCCTCGTTCACGAGCATCTGGCCGGGCGCAAACTGGTTCGAGCGCGAAGCGTTCGATCTTTTTGGCATCCTTTTCGAAGGTCATCCCGATTTGCGTCGCATTCTCACGGACTACGGTTTCGTCGGTCATCCGTTCCGCAAGGATTTCCCACTGATCGGCAACGTGGAAGTGCGCTACGACGAAGTCGCGCAGCGTGTTATCTACGAACCGGTGACTTCGGTCGTGCCGCGCGTGCTCGTGCCGCGCACGGTGCGCGACGATTCGCGTTACAACCAGGCACAGGCGGAGCAAGGCGCCCGCTCCGGCCAGGTGCATATCGAGAAGTAGAGAAGTATAGAAATGCAAGAAATTAAAAACTATACGATCAACTTCGGACCGCAACATCCCGCGGCGCATGGTGTGCTGCGCCTTGTGCTCGAGCTCGACGGCGAAGTAATCCAGCGCGCCGATCCGCACATCGGGTTGCTTCATCGCGGCACGGAAAAGCTGGCCGAATCGAAACCGTTCAATCAGTCGATCGGCTACATGGATCGTCTGGATTACGTATCGATGATGTGTAACGAGCACGCGTACGTGCTCGCCATCGAAAAACTGCTCGGTATCGAAGCGCCGGAACGCGCGCAATACATCCGCACGATGTTCGACGAAATCACGCGCATCCTGAATCACCTGATGTGGATCGGATCGAACGCGCTCGATCTCGGCGCGATGGCCGTGTTTCTTTACGCGTTCCGCGAACGCGAAGAATTGATGGATTGCTACGAGGCGGTCAGTGGCGCGCGCATGCACGCGACGTACTACCGCCCGGGTGGTGTTTATCGCGATCTGCCCGATCGCATGCCCCAATACAAAGAATCGCGCTGGCACAAAGGCGACGATCTGAAACAACGCAACTCGTGGCGCGAAGGTTCGATGCTCGATTATCTCGAACACTTCACGAATGATTTTCCGCATCGCGTCGACGAATACGAAACACTGCTCACCAACAACCGCATCTGGAAACAGCGCACGGTCGGCATCGGCGTCGTTTCACCCGAGCAGGCGCTCGGCTGGGGCATGACCGGCCCCATGCTGCGCGGTTCGGGCATCGAGTGGGATCTGCGCAAAAAGCAGCCGTACGCGATGTACGACAAGATGGATTTCGACATTCCCGTCGGCGTCACCGGCGATTGCTACGATCGTTATCTCGTGCGCGTCGAGGAAATGCGTCAGTCCAATCGCATCGTCCAGCAATGCGTGAGGTGGCTGAAGGCGAATCCGGGTCCGGTGATGATCCGCAATTATAAAGTCGCGCCGCCCAGTCGCACAGAAATGAAAGACGACATGGAAGCGCTGATCCACCACTTCAAACTGTTCACCGAAGGCTACACCGTGCCGCCAGGCGAGACGTATTGCGCCATCGAAGCGCCGAAAGGTGAGTTCGGTTGCTACCTGATTTCAGACGGCGCGAACAAGCCATTCCGCGTGCACTTGCGCGCGCCGGGTTTCGCGCATTTGTCGTCGATGGACGCCATCGTGCGCGGTTACATGTTGCCGGACGTCGTGGCGATGATCGGCACGTACGACGTCGTGTTCGGCGAAATAGATCGCTGAGGATTATTCGACCGATGAAAGCGACAGGACACTACGCCGAAGTCAAAGACGTCGATCCGATCGCCGTGCTCACGGCGCACACGCGCGAACACATCGATCATTGGGTCTCCAAGTTTCCGCCCGACCGCAAACGCTCGGCGCTGATCCAAGGATTGTTCGTCGCGCAGGAACAGAACACCGGCTATCTCACAGACGAACTAATCACGGCCGTCGCGAAATATCTCGAACTACCAGCGATCTGGGCGTATGAAGTCGCGACGTTCTATTCGATGTTCGAGACCAAACCCGTCGGACGCAACAATGTCGCAATCTGTACAAATATAAGTTGTTGGCTCAACGGCGGCGAAGACATCGTGCGCCATTGCGAAAAGAAGCTCGGTGTCAAAGTGGGCGAGAGCACATCGGATGGCCGCATCTATCTCAAGCCGGAAGAGGAATGCCTTGCCGCGTGCGCCGGCGCGCCGATGATGGTGGTCAACGGTCATTACCACGAATATCTGACGACGGACAAAGTCGATCAGATTTTGGATGAGCTGAAATGAGTTACGGTTTGGCACCGCAGGATCATCAAGTCGTCCTTACGACGCTGCATTTCGAGCAGCCGTGGACGATGGACAGTTACCTGAAAGTCGACGGCTACGCGGCGTGGAAAAAAATCCTCGCCGAAAAGCCCGACCCTGCGACGATCATCGACGAACTGAAAAAGAGTTCGCTGCGCGGCCGCGGCGGCGCGGGATTCCCTACCGGCCTGAAATGGTCGTTCATGCCGAAAGGCACGATGCAAAAGTATATTTTGTGCAATTCGGACGAATCCGAACCGGGTACGTGCAAGGACCGCGATATTCTACGATTCAATCCGCACGCGATGCTGGAAGGCATGGCCATCGCTTGCTACGCGACGGGATCCACCGTCGCCTACAACTATCTGCGTGGCGAATTCCATCACGAGCCGTTCGAGCATTGCGAACAGGCGTTGAAGGACGCATACGACGCTGGGCTGCTCGGCAAGAACATCCAGGGCAGCGGCATCGATGTAGACATTTATAACGCGCTCGGCGCCGGCGCCTACATCTGCGGCGAAGAAACGGCGCTGATGGAATCGCTCGAGGGCAAGAAAGGTATGCCGCGCTTCAAACCGCCATTCCCGGCCGGCTTCGGTCTTTACGGCAAACCGACGACGATCAACAACACCGAAACATACGCGTCGGTGCCAGCGATTCTGCGCAAAGGCGCGGAGTGGTTTTTGAATCAGGGCAAGCCGAACAATGGCGGTCCGAAAATTTTCTCCGTGTCGGGTCACGTCAACAAACCCGGTAATTACGAAATCAAACTCGGTACGCCATTTTCCGATCTGCTCGCGATGGCCGGCGGCGTGCGCAGCGGCAATAAATTGAAAGCCGTGATTCCAGGCGGTTCGTCGATGCCCGTGCTGCCCGGCGACGCTATGATGAACCTCACCATGGACTACGACGCGTTGCAGAAGGCCGGTTCGGGTCTCGGCTCCGGCGCCGTCGTCGTGATGGACGACACCACGTGCATGGTCAGGGCTTGCCGTCGCATCGCGCGTTTTTATTTCGCCGAGTCGTGTGGACAATGCACACCATGCCGCGAAGGTACAGGTTGGATGTATCGCGTGCTGACGCGCATCGTCGAAGGCAATGCGACGATGGACGACGTCAACATGCTGAAGCAAGCCGCCGGGCAAATCGAAGGCCACACCATCTGCGCGTTCGGTGAAGCCGCCGCGTGGCCGGTGCAAGGTTTCCTGCGCCACTTCTGGCATGAGTTCGAATACTTCGTCGCGAATAAACGCTCGATTGTTGATGCTCCGCTGGAGGTGGCCGCGTGAGCACTTCTCTGATTGCTCGTCATTCCGGCGAAGGCCGGAATCCAGTGACTTTCACAACGTCTGAAAGATCAAAGACGCTGGATCCCGGCCTTCGCCGGGACGACAAGAAAAAAGAGGTGGTCGCATGAGCGCGCAACCTACAGCGCCGGCAGCACCGCCAGATTTCGTCAACATCGAAATCGACGGCAAAAAACTGCAAGTGCCAAAAAACTCGATGATCATCCAGGCCGCCGACAAGGCTGGCATTCCGATCCCGCGTTTCTGCTATCACGACAAACTGCCCATCGCCGCCAACTGCCGCATGTGCATGGTGGAAACCGAAATGGGCGGCAAGCCCGTGCCGAAACCGCAGCCGGCGTGCGCCACGCCAGTGATGGAAGGCATGAAGATTTTCACGCAATCGCAGCGCGCGTTGTCGGCGCAGCGCAACGTGATGGAATTCCTGCTCATCAATCATCCGCTCGATTGCCCGATCTGCGATCAAGGCGGCGAATGCGAACTGCAAGACCTGTCGATGGGCTATGGCCGTTCGGTGTCGCGCTTCGCCGAACGCAAACGCGTCATTCCCGACGAAAACCTCGGTCCGCTCATTTCCACCGACATGACGCGCTGCATTCAATGCACGCGTTGCGTCCGCTTCATGACCGAAGTGGCCGGCTCGCCGGAGCTCGGCGGCATGGGCCGAGGCGAGTTGCTCGAGATCGGCACGTACATCGGCAAAACGATCGACAGCGAACTCGGCGGCAATATCATCGATGTGTGTCCGGTCGGCGCGCTGACGAACAAAGTGTTCCGCTTCAAAGCCCGCGCGTGGGAATTGATCGCGCGCGAGTCGATCGGCTATCACGACGCGCTCGGCTCGAATCTGTGGATGCACACGCGCCGAGGCGACGTGCTGCGCACGGTGCCGCGCGACAACGAGTCGATCAACGAATGTTGGCTGTCCGATCGCGACCGTTATTCGCATCAAGGTTTGTACTCAGACGATCGCGCGAAGACGCCGATGATCCGCAAGGACGGCGAACTAGTCGAGACGACGTGGGACGAAGCCATTGCGTTTGTCGCGGAAGGATTAAAGAAAAACGGCTCTGATCTTGGGGCGCTGGTCGCACCTCTCACCTCAAGTGAAGAAGGCTATCTGCTCGGCAAGATCATTCGCGCGCTCGGCAGCGACAGCATCGATCATCGCTTGCGCACCGTCGATTTTTCCGACGGCGTAGCGGGCCCGACGTTCGAAATGCCGCTCGCCGACATCGAAAAAGCCAACGCCATCCTCATCGTCGGATCGAACACGCGGCACGAGCAACCGTTGTTGTCGCATCGCATCCGCAAGGCGTGGAAGAAAGGCGCGAAGGTTTACGCGATCAATCCGGTCGACTTCGATTTCAATTTTCAGCTCGCGGGCAAACGTGTCGTCGACGTGTGGGCGATGATCGATGAACTGTCGTCGCTCACGAACGGTTCGTCCGGCGCCGTCGACGACAATCAGCGCTCACTGATCAAGGCGTTGAGCGACGCGCCGTCCTCCGTCGTCGTATTCGGCGATGTCGCGTCTCAGCATCCCGCCGCGTCGCAGTTGCGCTCGCTCGCGCGCCAATTCGCGTCGGCGACGAACTCCTCGTTCAACGAAGTGGCGTCGGGCGCGAACGATGTGGGCCTCACGCGTGCCGGGGCGGTTCCGCAATCCGGCGGCAAGAATGCGGGACAGATGCTCGCGCAGCCGCCGAAGAATCTGATCGTTTATCACGCCGGCACGGCCGACGTGTCTGACGGAAAAGCATTCGACGCCGCGCGTGACAATGCGGAGTTCTGCGTCTACATCGGCGCGTACGCCTGCAACAGCGTGAAACGCACCGCCGATGCGGTGTTGCCGATCGGCCTCGCGCCGGAAATCAACGGCACGTACGTCAACGTCGACGGCACGGCCCAAGTCGTTGCAGCCGGTTCGAAGTTGCCGGGCGATGCGCGCGAAGGTTGGCGCGTGTTGCGCGCACTTGGGGCGCAGCTCGGATTGGAAGATTTCGGCTTCACGGAATTCGGCGAAGTCCACGCCAAGGTGAAGGCGCAACTCGCGGAGAAATTCGTCGCCGCCAAGAGTGACGCGAAGCTGTCGCAACGTCCGGATTCGAATCGCGAGCAGAGTAGTTTCGTTCGCGTCGCCACTGTGCCGATTTATCGCGCGGATGCTGTCGTGCGTCGCGCGAACTCGTTGCAGGCGCATCCGCTGACGGGTCACGCGGTTGTCGGCCTTAATCCGGAAGACGCGCTCGCGCTGGGCATTTCCGGCGACGCGCAAGCGAGAGTCAGTGCGGGCGATGTCGAAGCGACATTGCCGGTCATCGTCACGCGTGCCGTGCCGCGCGGCTCTGCGTGGATCGAATGGACGTGGTCACAAACCAAAGCGTTGCCGCCGAGCGGTTCCATGCTCACCATCGCGAGGGCGTCGGCGTGATCGCATCGCTCCACAACTGGCTGCTCGGTTTCGGTGTGATCGGCCTGTTGATCTGGCTGGTCATCTGCATTTTGTGCATCGCCGTTCCTGTGATTCTCGCCGTCGCGTTCTATGTCTGGTGGGAACGCAAAGTGCTCGGCTGGATGCACGTGCGCATGGGGCCGAATAGCGTGGGCCCTGCAGGATTGGCGCAAACGTTCGCCGACGTCTTCAAGTTGCTGTTCAAGGAATATTTGATTCCGTCGCAGTCGAGCAAATTGCTCTTCATCATCGCGCCGTTGATCGCACTCGTTCCCGCATTCGCCGCGTGGGCAGTGATTCCGTTTTCGCAGAAAGCCGTGCTGGCGGACGTCAACGCCGGTTTGCTGTATCTGCTCGCGATGACGTCGATGGGCGTGTACGGCATCATCCTCGCGGGCTGGTCGTCGAATTCGAAATACGCGTTTCTCGGCGCGATGCGTTCGGCGGCGCAAGTCGTGAGTTATGAAATCGCAATGGGCATTTCGCTCGTCGGCGTTCTGATTTGCGCGGGCAGTTTGAATCTTTCCGACATCGTGCGCGCACAACAGGCGCACGGCTTGGCGAGTTGGTTCTTCATTCCGCTGCTGCCGATGTTCGTTATCTACTTCGTGTCCGGCGTGGCGGAAACGAATCGCGCGCCGTTCGACGTCGCCGAAGGCGAATCGGAAATCGTGGCCGGTTTCCATGTCGAATATTCCGGCGCCCCGTTCGCGGTGTTCTTCCTCACCGAATACGCGAACATGATTTTGATTTCTTTCCTCGCCGCCACGCTGTTCCTTGGCGGTTGGGGCGCGCCGTTGCCTGAGTCTTGGAACGTGCCGCTGCTTAGCACGCCGAGTTGGGTTTGGCTGTTTGCGAAAGTGTTTGTCTTTGCTTTCTTTTATCTCTGGTTCCGCGCCGCGTTTCCGCGCTATCGCTATGACCAGATCATGCGTCTCGGCTGGAAAGTGTTCATCCCGCTCGGACTTTTCTGGCTGTTCGTGACGGGCTGCATGGCGTATTACGGCATCGTCGGTCCGGCCGCACCGGGAGCAGCCGCATGAACCGCGTCGCGAATTACTTCAAGAGTCTGTTGTTGCTCGAGCTGTTTCAGGGGCTCGGCTTGACGATGAAGTACATGTGGAAAAAGAAATACACGATGCGCTATCCGATGGAAAAGATTCCGCAGTCGAATCGTTTTCGCGGATTGCACGCGCTGCGTCGCTATCCGAACGGCGAGGAGCGTTGCATCGCGTGCAAGTTGTGCGAAGCGGTCTGTCCGGCGCTGGCGATCACGATCGATTCCGAACAGCGCGCGGACGGCACGCGCCGCACGACACGCTATGACATCGATCTGTTCAAGTGCATTTATTGCGGCTTCTGCGAGGAGAGTTGTCCGGTAGATTCGATCGTGGAGACGAACATCCACGAATATCATTTCGAGAAGCGCGGCGAAAACATCGTCGATAAACAGCAGCTGCTCGCCATCGGCGACCGTTTCGAAACATTGATAGCGGCAGCGCGCGCGCAAGACGCGCCGTACCGCTGAAGGACACGTGATGGATCTGCCCTGGACATTGATTTTGTTCTACGCCTTCGCCGCGGTGCTGGTGGTGTCGGCGGTCGGCGTGATCAGCGTGAAGAATTCCGTGCACGCGGCGTTGCTGCTCGTGCTGTGCTTCTTCACGACGGCGGCGTTGTGGTTGTTGTTGCAGGCGGAATTTCTGGCCGTCGCGCTCGTGCTCGTCTACGTCGGCGCGGTGATGGTGCTGTTCCTGTTCGTGGTGATGATGCTGGACGTGAAGATCGAACCGTTGCGCGAAGGATTCATCCGCTATCTGCCGATCGGATTGATTGTGGCCGTCGTCATGCTCGTCGAAATGTTGGCGTTGATGGGCATCAAGTCGATGTCGTTCACCGCGCCGACGGAAGATCCGGCGGGCGCGTCTAATACCGCGTGGCTCGGCCAAGCGTTATTCACGCAATATCTATTGCCGTTCGAAGTCGCCGCGCTGATTTTAACCGTCGCCGTGATCGCCGCCGTCATGCTCACGTTGCGCAAGCGCGTTGGTACGCGCTATCAGAATCCAGCGAATCAGGTTGCCGTGCAGGCGCGCGATCGCATCCGCATCGTGAAGATGGTCAGTTCAACACCGGCAGCACCGCCGCAGGAGACAGCGCCATGACGCTTGCTCATTACATCGTGCTGTCGACGATTGTCTTTTGCATTTCGGTCGCCGGTATCTTTATCAACCGCAAGAACATGATCGTTCTGCTGATGGCGATCGAGTTGATGTTGCTGTCGGTGAACATGAACTTCATTGCGTTCTCGCGTTTTCTCGGCGATGCGGGCGGGCAGGTGTTCGTGTTCTTCATTTTGACCGTTGCCGCGGCGGAGTCGGCGATCGGTCTCGCAATTCTGGTCGTCCTGTTCCGTAACCGCGCGACGATCAATGTGGGTGAGTTGGATTCGATGAAAGGCTGACGAAAAATCGAAGCCGTCATTCCGGCGAAAGCCGGAATCCAGCGACTTTGATTTTCATCGGAAATTGGAATGAAAGGCACTGATTCCGGCTTTTGCCGGAATGACGAGCAAAGAGAGAATTGGAAGTCGGATGAGTTTGAACTCGACAATCTTACTGATCATCGCGCTGGCCCCGCTGGCAGGCGCGATCGTGGCCGGAATTTTCCGTAATCAGGTCGGTCGCATCGGCGCTCATTCGGTGACGATCGCAGGCGTCGCTCTGAGTTGCGCGTTGTCGTTCTACGTTTTGTACCAACTCGTGTGGGGCAGCGCGGAAACGTATAACCAGAATTTGTATACCTGGTTCCAGGTCGGCGGCATCGATGCGCACGTCGGTTTTCTCATCGATCGACTGACAGCATTGATGATGTGCGTAGTCACGTTCGTGTCGCTGATGGTGCACATCTACACGATCGGCTACATGGCCGACGATCCGGGTTATCAGCGCTTCTTCAGCTATATCGCACTGTTCACGTTTTCGATGTTGATGCTCGTCATGAGCAACAATTTTCTGCAGTTGTTTTTCGGCTGGGAAGGGGTCGGTCTCGTTTCGTATTTGCTGATCGGATTCTGGTTCAAGAAACCGACGGCGATTTTCGCGAACCTGAAAGCGTTTCTCGTCAACCGCGTCGGCGATTTCGGATTTCTGCTCGGCATCGCGGGTGTGCTGCTAGTTTTCCATACATTCGATTACGCGCAAGTCTTCAGCGCGACGGACAAATTGAATGGTCTGACGTGGAACATCATTCCCGATCACGCGTGGTCGGCCGCGACCGTGATTTGTCTGTGCCTGTTCGTTGGCGCGATGGGCAAATCCGCGCAGGTTCCACTGCACGTTTGGTTGCCGGATTCGATGGAAGGCCCAACCCCGATTTCGGCGCTGATCCACGCCGCCACGATGGTGACAGCCGGCATCTTCATGGTCGCGCGCATGTCGCCGTTGTTCGAATTGTCGGAGACCGCGCTCAGTACCGTGCTCGTCATCGGCGCGACGACTGCGTTCTTCACCGGCCTCATCGGCATCGTGCAGAACGACATCAAGCGCGTTGTCGCATATTCCACATTGTCGCAATTGGGATATATGACCGTCGCGCTCGGCGTATCGGCGTACGGCGCGGGCATTTTCCACCTGATGACGCACGCGTTCTTCAAGGCGTTGCTGTTTCTGGGCGCGGGCTCCGTGATCATCGCCATGCATCACGAGCAGGATATGCGCTACATGGGCGGTCTGCGGCGTTATATGCCGATCACGTACATCACGATGATTATTGGCACGCTCGCGTTGACGGGAATGCCCGGCTTGTCCGGATACTTTTCCAAGGACGCGATCATCGACGCCGTGCAGGAGTCGCAGCGTTGGGGATCGGGCTACGCGTATTTTTGCGTGCTTGCCGGCGTGTTCGTGACGGCGCTGTACAGTTTCCGATTGTTGTATCTCACGTTCCATGGACGCGAGCGTTTTGTCGTGGAGCATGAGCACGGATCGAAGGCGCATCACGCCGCTGCGAAGGCGAGTGCGCACGGCAAAGCAGAAACGCATCACGAGCCGGATGCCAGTCATCACGACGATCATCTTGAGCCGGGCCATCTCGCGCATGCGCCGCACGAATCGCCGTGGGTCGTTACCGTGCCGCTGATTCTTCTCGCCATTCCGTCACTGATCATCGGCGCGATGACGGTGCAATCGGTTCTGCACGGCGATTTCTTCGGCGACGCGATCCGCTCTTCCGAACATGCCGAAAGTGCGTTCTCCGGCTGGCTCGCGACGACGCTAGATGGATTCCTGCACGTACCGTTCTGGTTCGCGTTCGCTGGTTTCGCCGTGTCGACGTATATCTATCTATTCAATCCGTCGCTCGCCGACAAGATCAAGAAAGCACTGCATCCGATCTGGACCATTCTCGATCGCAAATACTGGTTCGATCCGATTTATCAGGCCGTGTTCGCAAAAGGTTCGCTGCTGCTCGGCCGCGGTTTGTGGAAGGGCGGCGATGTCGGCGTGATCGACAACGTGATCATCGACGGCTCGGCCGCGACGGTCGGCAAAGTGGCCGGCGTCGTGCGCTGGGTGCAGTCGGGATATTTGTATACCTATGCGTTCGCCATGATTCTCGGACTCGTCGCGCTGATGGGCGGGTTGTGGTGGATGGTGCATCCATGATCGTGACAATGCGGACGTCTGAATAAACGAATGAATTCGACCTGGCCCCTGTTAAGTCTCTGCATCTGGCTGCCGATCCTCGGCGGCGCGATCGTCGCGCTCGCGGGCGAACGCGCGAATACCGCGCGCTGGCTCGCGCTGGCGGTGTCGATCTTCGTCTTCGTCGTCAGCATTCCGCTGTTCACGGGTTACGACTCGTCCGCCGGCACGATGCAATTCGTCGAATCGCTGAAATGGATCCCGGCGATCAACGCCAACTACCACTTGGGCGCAGACGGAATTTCGATCGCGCTGATTCTGCTCACGACATTCACGACAATTCTCGTCATCCTCGGGGCGTGGGATTCGGTGCACAACAAAGTCGGCCAATACCTCGCCGCGTTTCTCGTGCTCGAAGGCTTGATGATCGGCGTATTCGCCGCCATGGACGCGCTGCTGTTCTACGTGTTCTTCGAAGGCATGCTGATTCCGATGTTCATCATCATCGGCATCTGGGGCGGCCCGCGCCGTGTCTACGCGACGTTGAAGTTCTTTATCTACACGTTCTTCGGTTCGATCTTCATGCTGATCGGGCTCATCTATCTTTATCTGCATGCCAATAGTTGGGAACTGGTAGATTTCGCGCACCTGAAACTGACGGCGAGCGAACAGTCGTGGCTGTTCTTCGCCTTCCTGCTCGGCTTCGCGATCAAGGTGCCGATGTGGCCAGTCCACACATGGTTGCCGGATGCGCACGTCGAAGCGCCGACGGGCGGTTCCGTGATTCTGGCGGCGATCATGCTGAAAATCGGCGGCTACGGATTCATCCGTTTCTCGCTGCCGATCGTGCCGGACGCGTGTCTCGAATACGCGTGGCTCATCGTGGCGCTGTCGCTCATCGCCGTGATCTACGTCGGTTTCGTCGCCCTCGTGCAGGAGGACATGAAAAAGCTCATCGCTTATTCGTCTGTTTCGCACATGGGCTTCGTGACGCTCGGCATTTTCCTGAGCACGGCGCTCGTGCGCACATTCCACAATGCCGATGGCGCGCAGCTCGGTGTCTCCGGCGCGATGGTGCAGATGATCTCGCACGGTTTCGTGTCGGGCGCGCTGTTCTCGTGCGTCGGTGTGCTTTACGACCGCGTGCACAGTCGCATGATCAAGGATTACGGCGGTGTCGCCAACGTAATGCCATGGTTCGCTGCATTCTGGGTATTGTTCTCAATGGCCAACTGCGGCCTGCCGGGCACGAGCGGATTCGTCGGCGAATTCATGGTGATCCTGTCGAGCTTTCAGCTCAATCCATGGGTCGCGGCGGGTGCGGCGTTCACGCTCATCATCGGTGCGGCGTACACGTTGTGGCTGGTGAAACGCGTCATCTTCGGCGAAGTGACGAACGATCACGTCGCGCATCTGAAAGACATCAATGCGCGCGAAGCGTTGGTGCTCGGCGCGTTCGCGGCGGGCACGCTGTTCTTCGGCATCTGGCCGGAGCCGCTGACGCATCTGATGGACGCGTCGGTGAAGCACATCGTGGATCAACTGATGATCGTGAAGGTTTGATCGAATGAATTTCAACATCCACGATCTATGGTTGATGCTGCCGGAGGACGTGCTGCTCGGCGCGACCTGCGCGATATTGCTCATCGATCTTTTCATCAAGCCGTCGCAGCGTGCGATCACGCATTGGTTATCGTTGATCGCCGTTATCGGCACGATGTTGTTGATTTTGGCCGATCACGAAGGGACAACCGTCGCCTTCAGCGGAGCCTATGTCCACGACGGCATCGCAGCGATTCTCAAGATTTTCATTCTCGGCATAACCGCGGCCGTTTTCGTTTACGCGCGACGCTATCTCGTCGATCGCGGACTGTTCATCGGCGAATATTATTTGCTGTGCCTGTTCGCGACGATCGGCATGATGCTGCTCGTCTCCGCTGGCAATCTCGTCATGGCGTATCTCGGCCTCGAGTTGTTCGCGTTGTCGACGTACGCGCTGGTCGCGATCAATCGCGATTCCGGTCAGGCATCGGAAGCGGCGATGAAATATTTCGTGCTCGGCGCGCTGGCTTCGGGTCTGTTGCTGTACGGCATGTCGATGATTTATGGCGCGACGGGAACGCTCGATCTTGCCAAAATTCACGCGGTCGGCGCATTCGCTGCCAACGATCCGCATTCGATGCTGCTTGCATTCGGCGTCGTATTCCTCATTGTCGGCATCGGTTTCAAGTTCGGTGCTGCGCCGTTTCATATGTGGCTGCCGGATGTTTATGAAGGCTCGCCGACGGCCGTCACGATTTTCGTCGGATCGGCTCCGAAGATCGCTGCATTCGGTATGGCATATCGCTTGTTGGAAACCGGTCTCGGCGAGTTGTCGCCGCAATGGCGCATGATGATCGCAGCGCTCGCGGTCGCATCGCTCGGCATCGGCAACGTCGTCGCGATCGCGCAGACGAACATCAAACGACTGCTCGCGTACTCGACGATTTCACATGTGGGTTTCCTTCTGCTCGGCATTGCGAACGGAACGCCGACCGGCTACGCCGCCGCCATGTTCTACGCCATCTCGTACGCGATCATGACGACCGCGGCGTTCGGGATGATTCTGCTTCTCTCGCGCGCCGGTTTCGAAGCCGAAGAAATCGACGATTTCAAAGGCCTCAATCAGCGCAATCCGTGGTATGCGTTCATCATGCTGCTGATCATGGCGTCGCTATCCGGCATTCCGCCGCTGTTCGGATTCTTCGCCAAGCTGATGGTCTTGAAAGCCGCCATCGACGCCGGCATGTGGTGGCTGGCGATCGCGGCCATCGTGTTCGCGATCATCGGCGCGTTCTACTACCTGCGCGTCATCAAGGTGATGTATTTCGATGCGCCGAACGAAACCGGTCCGCTCGCGTTGCCGAAAGATCTACCGCTGCGCTGGCTGCTGTCGATCAATGGCGTCGCGCTGCTCGTTCTCGGCGTGCTGTGGGGGCCGCTGATCGCATGGTGTTACCGCGCATTCGGCCTGCCGTCGTGAGGCGAACAACGCATTTGAAATCGCACAATCCGCCGCCATATTCTTGCGGCAGACCGAGTATTAAGTTGCGCGCGACCGCTGCGCTCCGCTAAACTTCGCGTTCGCCTGATGCGGGGTGGAGCAGTCTGGCAGCTCGTCGGGCTCATAACCCGAAGGTCGTAGGTTCAAATCCTACCCCCGCTACCAGTCGACGCCTCTCCACGAGGCTTTTTTATTCGACACGGATTGAAACTGATTTTGTCGGTCTCATTTCGTGAAGCGCAAGGATTGCGCGCGTTGCCGATGTTTGGATGCGAGACAACGGCGGACTATGGAATGGGCCTTGTGCCCATTTTGCATTTTTGGCGTTCGAAAATTTATACATGCTTGACGAACGATTGACCGAATTGTTGAAACCGGTTGTGCGCGGCCTGGGACTGGAATGTCTCGGTGTCGAATACAGCCCGTCGCACGGCAACAGTCTGGTGCGCGTGTACATCGAGTCGCCGGAGCGTGAGATCAACGTCGACGACTGCGAAGTGGTGAGCCGCGAGGTTTCCGCGACGTTGGATGTCAACGATCCCATCGCCGGCCGCTACACGCTCGAAGTGTCGTCGCCGGGTCTGGATCGGCCTTTGTATACAACGCAGCATTTTGAACGTTTCATCGGCAGCTCGACGAAACTGGAAGTGAATCTGCCCGTGAATGGACGCAGGCGCTTCAACGGAAAAATCGTGGCCGTGGAAGGCAGCGACGTGACGATCGAACAGGATGGCGAACCCGTGCGGATCGCGCATTCGAATATACACAAGGCGCGTCTCGTGCCGGATTTCGGCGACGAGGCGAAAGCGAACAAAGGTAAAAAGGTAAAAGGGAAGAAATAGCCTTTTCCACATTCTTAAAACCTGAGCTGAAACAGAAAGTGACAGCGAGATTGAAACGATGAGCAAAGAACTATTATTGGTGGTCGACGCCGTTGCCAATGAAAAAGGCGTCGCGAAAGAAGTCATCTTCGATGCGATGGAAGCGGCGCTCGCCTCGGCGGCGAAGAAACGCTACAACAACGAAGATGTCGCCGCGCGCGTGAGTATCGACCGCGACAACGGCGACTACGAAACCTTCCGCCGCTGGGAAGTGGTACCGGACGATGTCGTCATGGAATCGCCCGATCGCCAGGTGCGCATGATGGATGCCGTGGAAACGCGCGAAGACATTCAAGTCGGCGAATTCATCGAAGAACAAATCGAAAATCCGGATTTCGGCCGCATCGCCGCGCAAGCCGCCAAGCAAGTGATCGTGCAGCGCGTTCGCGAAGCGGAGCGCGCGCAGGTCGTCGAAGCATACAAAGATCGCGTCGGCGAATTGATCACGGGTGTCGTGAAACGCGTCGAACGCGGCAGCGTCTATCTCGATCTCGGCGGCAATGCTGAAGCGTACATTCCGCGCGACAAAGCGATTCCGCGCGAAGCAGTACGCGCTGGTGACCGCGTGCGTGGCTATTTATATGAAGTGCGTCCGGAACCGCGCGGCCCGCAGTTGTTCGTGTCCCGCACGGCGCCGGAATTCATGATGGAGCTGTTCAAGCTCGAAGTGCCGGAAGTCGGCCAGAATCTCGTCGAGATCAAAGCCGCCGCACGTGATGCGGGAGACCGCGCCAAGATCGCCGTGCTCGCGCACGACCATCGCACGGATCCGATCGGCGCGTGTATCGGCATGCGCGGTTCGCGCGTGCAGGCCGTGTCGAATGAATTGAACGGCGAGCGCATCGACATCGTTCTTTGGAACGACAATCCCGCGCAGTTCGTCATCAACGGCATGGCGCCGGCGGAAGTGCAATCGATCATCGTCGACGAAGAAAAACATTCGATGGATATCGCCGTCGCAGAAGACAAATTGTCGCAGGCGATCGGTCGCGGAGGCCAGAACGTGCGTCTGGCCAGCAAGCTCACCGGCTGGCAGCTCAACGTGATGACGCAGGATCAAGTCCAGGCCAAGAGCGAAGCCGAGCAGGAAGCGGCGCGTGCATTGTTCATGGAAAAACTCGAAGTCGACGCGGAAATTTCCGCGATCCTCGTGCAGGAAGGTTTCACCACCGTCGAGGAAATCGCGTACGTGCCGAGCGGTGAGTTGATGGCGATCGAAGGTTTCGACGAAAACATCGTCGAGGAACTTCGTGCGCGCGCTCGTGACGCGTTGCTCACCGAAGCGCTCGCGGTCGAAGAAGATATCGAAGACAACAAACCATCCGAAGATCTGCTCGCAGTCGACGGCATGGACGATGACACCGCCTATCAACTGGCTCAGCACAAGATCGTTTCGCGGCAGGATCTTGCTGATCTCGCGACCGACGAACTGGCAGAGCTTGCGATCGAAGGTGTCGACGAAACACGGGCAAGCGCGCTGATTATGGCCGCGCGTGCCGCAGGCGAGTGATCCGGATCATGTGATCCGACAACCGCCACTAGAAGAGATTAGGAGAACCATGTCAGACGTAACCATCAAACAACTCGCCGGTGTGCTCGGCATGAGCGTCGACAAGCTGCTCACGCAGCTCGACGGCGCAGGCATGAAGTTCTCCAGTCCTGACCAGGTCGTGTCCAGCACGGAAAAGGTCAAACTCCTGGGCTTCCTGCGCCGCACGCATGGCAAGGGCGAACGCGAGCAGGAAAACAATTCGCCGCAGCAGATTACGCTCAAGCGCAAAACCGTCAGCGAACTGACGGTGAATCAAGGTGCTGCGCGCGGCAAAACCGTGAACGTGGAAGTGCGTCAGAAACGCACCTACGTCAAACGCAGCACGGTGGACGGCGGTCAGGAAATCGATCCCGAACGCGAAGACGCATTGCGCAAATTGCAGGAATCGCAGCTCAAGCGCGAGGCGGAAGAAACCGCGCTGCAGGAACGCGAGAAACGTCGCGCGGAAGAAGAAGCAAAACTGCGCGCTATCGAAGAAGCCAAGAAAGCGGCAGAAGAAGCGCGCACGCGCGTTGAGCCTGTCGTCAAGCCGGCCGATCCTGCGGCGAAGCCGGAGAAAAAAGACGAGCGTCCCGCTGCGCGGCCTGCCGCCGCGCGTCCGGAGAATCGTCCGCGCGCCGCCGAACCCGAGCAACCGCATCGGCATGCGCGACAGAAACACGGTTCGCATCAAATGCGCGATGACGGCGTCGATGCCGATGGCGCAGCGCGTTATTTCGGTGCCGAATTGCATTTGTCCGACGAAGGTCATGCACGTCGCGGCGCGGTGCGCAAGAAACCGCGCAAGATCGTCGAGCCCGCACGCGCGGCGACGGCGCAACATGCATTCTCGAAACCCGTTGCGCCACAGGTGCGCGACGTTGCGGTCGGCGACACGATTCTCGTTTCCGAACTCGCGGCGAAGATGGCGGTGAAAGGTGCCGACGTCGTCAAAGCGCTGTTCAAGATGGGCGTGATGGCGACGATCAACCAAGCCATCGATCACGATACGGCGGTGCTCGTCGTCGAGGAACTCGGTCACAAGGCCGTCAAGGCGGAAGAAAAGAACGCGGAAACCACATTGTCGAAAGTTGAAGTTCAAGGCGATAAAGAACCGCGTCCGCCGATCGTGACGATCATGGGTCACGTCGATCACGGCAAGACATCGCTGCTCGATTACATTCGCCGCACGAAAGTCGCGGCGGGCGAAGCGGGCGGAATCACGCAGCACATCGGCGCATATCACGTCACCACCGACAAAGGCGTTATTTCGTTCCTCGACACGCCGGGCCACGCGGCGTTTACGTCGATGCGCGCACGCGGCGCGAAGTTGACGGACATCGTCGTCCTCGTCGTTGCTGCGGACGATGGCGTGATGCCGCAAACCGTCGAAGCCGTGCAACATGCGCGCGCGGCGAAAGTGCCGCTGATCGTCGCGATGAACAAGATGGACAAACCCGACGCAAATCCGGAAACGGTGAAGCAGGGACTCGTGCAACACGAAGTCGTGCCGGAAGAATGGGGTGGCGATGTGCAGTTCGTTCCGGTCTCGGCGAAGACGGGCGACGGTGTGGACAATTTGCTCGACTCTATTCTTCTGCAAGCCGAAGTGATGGATTTGCGCGCTGTGAGAGATGGTCTCGCTGCAGGCGTCGTGGTCGAATCGAGTTTGGATAAAGGACGCGGTCCAGTCGCAACCGTGCTCGTGCAACAGGGCACGTTGAAGAAAGGCGACTTCCTCGTTTGCGGCGTCGAATATGGTCGCGTGCGCGCGATGTTCGATGAAGCCGGCAAGCAAACCGATGAAGCGGGGCCGTCGATCCCGGTGCAGGTGCTCGGGCTTTCCGGCGTGCCGGATGCGGGCGACGATTTTATCGTTGTCCAGGACGAGCGGTTGGCGAAACAGGTCGCGTCCGAGCGTCAGGCCAAGCGTCGCGAGACGCGTATGGGCAAGACGGCGATGCGCAGCATGGAAGACGTCATCTCGACGATGGGTCAGGGCGGCGATATGCGCGTCCTCAACATTGTCGTCAAAGCGGATGTGCAAGGTTCCGTCGAAGCGTTGCGCGATGCGCTGACGTCGATCAGCACAGATGCGATCAGAGTCAATGTGATTGCGTCGGGCGTCGGTGGTATCACCGAATCGGATGCGACGTTGGCGTCGGCATCGAATGCGATCCTGATCGGATTCAATGTTCGCGCGGATGCGTCGGCACGCAAAGTGATCGCGGACAGCGGTGTCGATCTGCGCTACTTCTCGATCATCTATGACGTGATCGATCAGGTGAAGCAGGCAGCGACCGGTTTGCTCGGTACGGAAATTCGCGAAGAGATCATCGGTACGGCGCAGGTCCGCGATGTGTTCCGCTCGTCGAAGTATGGTGCGATCGCGGGCAGTATGGTCATCGAGGGTGTGGTCAAGCGCAACAAGCCGATTCGGGTGTTGCGTGACAACACCGTGATCTTCCAGGGTGAATTGGATTCGCTGCGACGGTTCAAGGAGAACGTCGAGGAAGTTCGCAACGGTACGGAGTGTGGTATCGGGGTGAAGCAATATAACGACGTTAAGCCTGGCGATCAGATCGAGTGCTTTGAGCGGATTGAAGTCGCTCGTACGCTGTAACGTTCTCGCTTCTCCGCTCGTCATTCCGGCGAAAGCCGGAATCCAGTGACTTTGCTTAAAGCTTGTCATTCCAGCGAAAGTCGGAATCCAGCTCTTCGTCTAGTGCAGAAGCGTTTCACTCGCTGCGCGAGCGAGTCACTTCTTTGCTCGTGCAAAGAAGTAACCAAGAAAGCACGTTTGTTCTTCACGTGCGGTTTGTTCGCCGAATGGACATCCCTGTCACTTGCGGCGAACGGCGCACTTCCTGTGCGCCCTCAGCGGCGTGGTAATCTGACTGCTTTAAAAATAGATTTTTGGAGATCTTTGATGGCTAAGAATTCCTTCTCCAGAACGGATCGTATCGGCGCGGAGCTTCGTCGGTTGCTCGGTACGATGGTGCACGAAGCGGTCCGCGATAATGGCTTGCCGTCGATGAGTGTGTCGGATGTCGAAGTGACGAAGGATTTCGATGTCGCGACGGTTTATGTCACGGCGCTTGTGTCGGATACTTCGAAGGAAGGCGTGAAAGCGTTGAATGAACTCGCGAAGGAATTTCGTCATTTGCTTTCGCAGACGATGACGATGCGCCGCGTTCCGGAAATCCGCTTTCGCTACGACGATTCCGTCGACCGCGGCGAGCGCATCGATGCGCTGCTTCGCGGTGACGTCAAAACGGAGGATTGATATGTCGGATTTGCCGCCGAATTATGGTCCTGCCATTCCGTTGGACATCGCGAAAGTCGTCATGGCCGCCGCCGAAGCGGAAGCCGAACGCATGCGTTGGCCGATGGTCATCGCCATTTTGGACAGCACCGGACATCTGGTCATGCTCCACCGCATGGAGCAGGCGCAATACGGCAGTTTGACGATCGCGCCGCTCAAAGCGGAAACCGCGCTCAATTTTCGTCGGTCGACGAAAGTGTTCGAAGACATCATCGCCGCCGGCGGACAAGGTATTCGAACCGTAACCATGCCGAACGTGGTCGCGCTCGAAGGCGGTTTGCCGATCATGCATGCGGGACTAGTGATTGGCGCAATCGGTGTTTCCGGCATGCGCTCGGATCAAGACGCACAAGTCGCGCGCGCGGGTATTGCGGCGCTTGGCTGAAGTGATTTTGCTCCTCGCGCGCAGTTGGTGTCCGCATTTCGTCCCCTTATTGTCCCGTTAGCTTGCTCTCAAGTTATTAGCATGATCACCGCACTGGCCAATCAGCTTGTGGTGGAGCTTAAATATGAGAGCGATGTACTTCTTAGTTGGGGCATTCCTTGTAGGAATCTGGCTCACAGACGCGCACGGGCAATACGTAGATGAGTTTCCTATCGCCACAGCGGATGTCGGGCCGAATGGGATTATCAGTGGTCCGGACGGAAGTCTGTGGTTCACGGAATACGGCGGCAATTCCATTGGAAACTTCGATCCGATTTCCCGACACGTTATCCAAGAACTCGCTTTACCTCATGCGGACAGCGTCCCCACAACAATCGTTAGCGGGCCCGATGCAAATCTGTGGTTCACAGAGTCTGGGAATCCGCGTATTGGCATGGTTGTTCCTCCGAGCACGATCGCGGAATTCGATCTTCCGTCGGGACTGACTTCTGGCGATGCGATGGTCGCTGATTCTGGCGGATACGTATGGTTCTCCGTTTATACCGGAACTGGTGCTGGGCTGGCGCGAATTAGTACCGACGCCATGCATGTAATTCAGATGTACGAGCTTCCACCCAGCGCTAACATTGGCGAGGTATCGGGTTTGACCATCGGCGTGGACGGCAATTTATGGTTTACGGAAAGTAGCTTTGGCCCGCACCATATCGCGGTCAACCCTAGACTAGCGCGTATCCTAATGACGAATCCGAATGACTACGCAGAATTTCTTATTGATGGCGAGTTCATAGAGCCAGTCGGAATTGCTAATGGGAGTGATGGTAATCTTTGGTTTACTTCGCAATTTGGCGTGGTGGGGAGCATGCCGCCATCGCCGCCCAATACGATTACCGAATACGCAACTGGCGCCGCAATAACTCTGGGCATAACTAAAGGACCGGACAACAATATTTGGTATGCCGATGTTGGCTTGGGCGCAATTGGCAGAATTACTCCGAGTGGAACGATTTCTGTACTTGCATTTCGTCGGCATCCATACCAACAGGGATTGCCGTCGGAGCAGACAACAATATTTGGTTTACCGATTCCGGATTGAATGCGATTGGCATCGTTCGTCTGGATGGTATATTCAAAGACAGATTCGAGCCCGCAATGTAAACGGTGAATGGTTTGTTAAAGAAGAAAAGCGTGAGCTGCGATACCAAGCGGTGAATTCAAGATATCGTGATATCGACGGGATTCTCCTTTTCGACAAACCGCAAGGTTTAAGTTCCAACCAGGCGTTGCAGCGCGTCCGGCATCTGTTCCGTGCGCGCAAAGCAGGGCACACGGGAAGTCTCGATCCGCTCGCCACCGGGCTGCTCCCGATCTGTTTCGGCGAAGCGACGAAAATCGCCGGATATTTACTCGGATCGCGCAAAACCTACGTCGCCGAATGCGTACTCGGCGCGACGACCAACACCGATGATGCGGATGGCGAAATCATCGCGACTCGGCCCGTACCGTCGGCCATAGAAATCGAACCTGCGCTGCGGACGCTTCGTGGGCGAATAACGCAAATACCGCCGAAATTCGCGGCGATCAAAATGGGCGGCGTCGCGTTGTACAAACTCGCGCGTCGCGGTGAAGACGTCGAGCCGCCGCCGCGCGAAGTCGACGTGCATCGCCTGGAATTGGTCGAACGCGTTGGCGATCGCCTGCGCTTGGACGTTGAATGCGGTTCGGGCACCTACGTGCGAAGTATTGTCCGCGACCTAGGCGAAAAACTCGGATGTGGAGCGCATCTGACTGCGCTTCGGCGCGTTTGGGTCGACCCATTTCGGAATGCCAGAATGTTCACTTTGGATGACCTTTCGTCGATGGCAGACGACGAGCGCGATTCGCTGCTATTGCCGCTTGAACAGGGCTTGGATGCGCTTCCGGCGATTGAAGTCGATGGCGCCGGCGAATTGCGTCTTCGTCAGGGCAAAACGGTGCAGCAGTCCGCTCTGAGCGACCTGTCATTGGCTCGCGCGATGGATTCCGCGGGCCGACTAGTGGCATTAGTCGAAATCGACGCATTCGGCGAAGTGCGAGTTCGCCGCGGATTCGGGCAGACGCCCGCAAAATCGATGCCCGATTGAACCATTGAAGCCGAAAAAGCGTTATAATATGCAGCTTCCTGGGCCGCTTCTCGGCCTTCGTTTTCTCGCTTCACCAACACTAACGCGGATTGCGCTCATCAGTTTTCGCTGATTCAAGCCGAACCGCGCCGGACGCAATAGAGGATTCAAATCATGTCGCTTTCAGTAGAACAAACCAGCAAAGTCATCGCCGATTACCGCCGTGCCGCCAACGATACCGGTTCGCCGGAAGTACAAGTCGCTCTGCTCTCGGCCCGTATCGAACATCTGTCTAAGCATTTCGCCGAACACGATAAAGATCATCACTCGCGTCGTGGTCTGCTGAAGATGGTGAACCAGCGTCGCCGTTTGCTGAACTATCTCAAGAACTCCGCCAACGACCGCTACAAGACGCTCATCGAGCGCCTCGGCATCCGCAGATAATTTGTGCGTTCATCCGTGAACGCAAAAGCAGATCAAAAAGCGGCCATCCATGGCCGCACTTTTCACTTTAAAAAACCAGGACCCACAACGTGGCGAAAGTAACCAAGTCATTCCAGTACGGTAAGCATCAGGTGACGATCGAGACGGGCGAAATCGCCCGCCAGGCGTCCGGCGCGGTGATGGTGTCGATGGAAGGCACCGTCGTCCTGGTGACGGCAGTCGCCGCCTCGAAGGCGCGCGAAGGACAAGATTTCTTCCCGCTCACCGTCGACTACGTCGAGAAGTTCTACTCGGCCGGCCGCATCCCCGGCGGATTCTTCAAGCGCGAAGGACGCCCGACCGAAAAAGAAACGCTGACCTCGCGCCTGATCGATCGTCCCGTGCGCCCGCTCTTCCCCGAAGAATACAAAAATGAAGTGCAGGTCATCGCACAGGTTCTGTCGCTGAACCCTGAAGTCGATGGCGATATTCCCGCGTTGATCGGCGCGTCGGCCGCGCTGTCGCTGGCCGGCATTCCGTTCAACGGACCGATCGGCGCCGCGCGCGTCGGTTACGCGAACGGCAATTACATCCTCAACCCGACCAAGACCGAACTCGAAACCTCGGAGCTCGACCTCGTCGTCGCCGGCACATCGAATGCCGTGCTGATGGTCGAATCCGAAGCGAAATTACTGTCGGAAGACGTGATGCTTCGCGCTGTCATGTTCGGTCATCGCGAATTGCAGATCGTCATCAATACGATCAACGAGCTCACCGTCGAAGTCGGCACCAAGCCGTCGGCGTGGATTGCGCCGGCCAAGAACACGGGCATGATTGGCGCGCTAAAAGAAAGCGTCGCCGGTCGTCTCGAAGAAGCATTCAAAGTGCGCGACAAGTTGCAACGCCGTGACGCGATTCATCTCGCCAAGCAGGACGTCATGCAATCACTTGCCGGCCGCGCCGAAGCCGATGGATGGCACGCAGCCGAACTTTCCAAGGAATTCGGCGAACTCGAATACCGCACGTTGCGCGACAGCGTGCTGTCGTCGAAAGTCCGCATCGACGGACGCAAGCTCGACGACGTTCGCCCGATCACCGTTCGCGTCGGCGTGTTGCCGCGCACGCACGGGTCGGCGCTGTTCACGCGTGGCGAAACGCAGGCACTGGTAACCGTTACGCTCGGCACCGCGCGCGATGCGCAGATCATCGACGCGCCGGAAGGCGAATCGAAAGATCCATTCCTGTTCCACTACAACTTTCCTCCGTTCTCCGTCGGTGAAGCGGGCCGTTTCGGTGCGCCGAAGCGCCGCGAAATCGGCCATGGCCGTCTCGCCAAGCGCGGCGTGCAGGCCGTGAAGCCGTCGATGGAAGCGTTCCCGTACGTCGTCCGCGTCGTTTCAGAAATCACGGAATCGAACGGCTCGTCGTCGATGGCGTCGGTCTGCGGATCGTCGCTGGCGATGATGGACGCGGGCGTTCCGCTGAAAGCGCCGGTCGCAGGTATCGCGATGGGTCTGGTGAAGGAAGGCGACAACTTCGTCGTGCTGTCCGACATCCTCGGCGACGAAGATCATCTCGGCGACATGGATTTCAAAGTGGCCGGCACCTCCGATGGCATCAGCGCACTGCAGATGGACATCAAGATCGATGGCATCACAGAAGAAATCATGCGCGTGGCATTGGAACAGGCCAAGCGCGGCCGTCTGCATATCCTCGGCGAAATGAACAAAGTCATCACCGCATCGCGCACCGAAATGAGCGAGTTCGCGCCGCGCCTGATGACGATGAAGATTCACCCGGACAAAATCCGCGAAGTCATCGGCAAAGGCGGCACGACCATTCGCGCCATCACCGAAGAAACCGGCGCCACGATCGACATCAGCGACGACGGTACCATCGTCATCGCGTCCGTCAATCGTGAAGCGGCGGAAGCGGCGAAGGCACGCATCGAGCAGATCGTCTCCGACGTCGAACCGGGCCGCATCTACGAAGGCAAAGTCGCCAAGCTGATGGATTTCGGCGCATTCGTCACGATTCTTCCGGGCAAGGACGGACTTGTGCACGTCTCGCAGATATCCAACGAGCGCGTTGAGAAAGTGTCCGACAAACTCAAGGAAGGCGACATCGTCAAAGTGAAGGTTCTCGAAGTCGACAAGCAGGGCCGTATTCGCCTGTCGATGAAGGCCGTCACCGAGGACGCCGGCGCTGCCTAGAGACTAGTCAACCTACTCAGGCTTTCGCTGTGAGAATTTATCGCGGCCCTTCGCAGACAGATTTCGACGACGACCCAAACAAGCTTCATAAAGTCGTCGACGAAGTCGATCTATCAGAGGTCGTCGAATGGAAAAAACGACGGGCACGCGTGCGTGCGAATGTTTCTAAGGAAGCGCACCAACGGGAAGCCGCAATTCGTATTGAATTCGCTCCCTCTGATATTCAAAGCCTACACGACGGTTTAATTAAGTCACTTCTTGAAGATTCGGCGAGATGTGAAGATCTTGAATCGGAGCTTAGTGCTTTGAAGCAGACGCTGCGCCACATAAAACTTATGCTAATCAATCCCACAGAAGAAAAGCTCGTGGAGATCAAAGCGCTGATCGATAAGTCGCTTTAGTAAACTTTATAGGGGAGAGTGGGCCGTAGTTGGCTGTTTGAATTGAACGCCCGCAAGTTTACGTTTTTGATGGCGCAAAAATCGCGTGCTAGCATCGCTCTCCTGTTGGAGGCGCATCATGAACGGTACAAAATCACCCCAGGATTGGATGAACGACTGGCAGGCGCTGCAAAGCCAATATTGGAACGCTTGGTCGGACGCCACGCGAGGCGTGGTGCAACCGCCGTCTGCGTCGACGCCTTGGCAAGACGGCATCGAACAATGGTCGAAATTGTTCGGCGGCTCTTCAAAGCAAAGCGAAACGGCCGAGCGGCTGATGTCGAGCGCGAAGAATTACGTCGCGCTGATGCAATCCATGCTATCCGCCGCGGCGGGCAAAATGCCGGGCAACTTTTCTGTGCCGAACTGGACCGAGGCGATGCGCAGCGGCTTCAACATGCCAGGTATGGACGAGGCGTTGCGCAACAATCCGTTCGCCAAGATCTTCGGCGATATGCGCGGTCCGAATTTGCAGGGTTTCGGCCAACTGCCGCAGAACTTCGCGCCATTCCTCGATCAGATGAAGAAGGAAGGTTTGTCGTGGTTGCACGCGCCGGCGTTCGGCTTCGCGCGCGAGCGTCAGGAACAATCTCAAAAGATGGCGGCGGCATTCATCGAATTTCAGGAAGCCACCGGCAAGTACAACGCGCTGATGCTGAAATCGAGCAAGCGCAGTTTCGAGATTTTCGAGAGCAAACTCGGCGAACACGACGAGCCGGGACGTCAGATCGATTCAATGCGCGCGCTGTACGACGTTTGGGTCGACGCGGCGGAAGCGGCGTATGCTGAAATCGCGATGTCCGACGAATTTCGAAAAGTATACGGCGACGTCGTGAATGCGCAGATGCGCGTTCGTCAGGCGATCCAGAAGGAGGTTGAACGTATCGGCGTCGATCTCGGGATGCCCACGCGCTCGGAATTGAACAGCGTGCACAAACGTCTGCATGAAATGCGTCGCGAACTACGTAATGGACGTTCGGCGGAAGCCTCGAAAGAAATCGACGAGCTGCGTGAGGAAGTGCGTGAGCTGAAACGTGCGATGTCGGAAAAGAACAAAGCACCGGCAGCGGAACCGATTGTGAAACGTGCGCGCCCGCCGCGTCCTCCTCGTGCGGCCGCTGCGGCGCGCGTGGCGAAGGCGGTTGAACGCGTGCAGGCGACGAGTTCGCAAAAGAAACGTCCGAGTCGCCGCACGGCAGCAAAACGTCCAGCTGCCGAGCGCGCGAAGCGCCCGTCTGCGAGCGTGCATGCGCCGCTGTCGTTCGCCGATGCCATCAACGCCATGCGCCGTTCAGTCGCGAAGAAAACCGCGCGGCGCAAATCCGCCGCGGCGCGCATGAGCGTCGCCGTCAAAACATCGAACGTGCTCAAACGTAAGCGTCGCCACGGCGCGAGGAGAGGTTGATCATGGATCCGATTCGTATCGATCCGCGTCGAGCCGTCGAAGAAGCGACGAAGTTCAATCAGAAACTCGCTGCGGGTTTGAAGACGTTGCGCAGTCTCGACGAAGTCAGTTACGGCGCCACCGAGCGCGAAGAAATCTATCGTGAAGACAAATTGGTGCTCTACCGATTCAAAGGCAACAGCAAGCCGACATCGAAAGTGCCGCTGTTGATCGTCTACGCGCTCGTCAATCGTCCATACATGGTCGATCTGCAAGACGACCGCTCGCTCGTGAAGCATTTGCTTGCGCTTGGCGAGGACGTCTACATCATCGACTGGGGCTATCCCGATCAGTCCGATCGCTATCTGACGCTGGACGACTACATCAACGGCTATATAAAGCGTTGCGTCGATGTGGTTGCAAAACGCCACAAAGTGGAAAAAATCAACGTGCTCGGCATCTGCCAAGGTGGCGCATTCAGTCTGTGCTTTGCGTCGATCTATCCTGAGAAGATTGAGCATCTGATCGCGATGGTCACGCCGGTCGATTTTCACACGAAAGACAATATGCTTTCGCACTGGACGCGCGGTATGGATGTCGATCTTTTCATCGACACGCTCGGCAACGTGCCGGCGGATTTGATGAACTGGTGTTACCTAACGTTGAAGCCCGTTCGCTTGTTCCAGCAGAAATATATCGGGCTCGTCGACATTCTCGACGACAAAACCGAGCTCGAAAATTTCCTGCGCATGGAAAAATGGATTTTCGACAGTCCCGATCAGGCCGGTGAAGCGTTCCGACAGTTCGTCAAGGATTTCTATCAGGGCAACAAGCTCATCGAAGGCGGTCTAATGATCGGCGATAAGGAAGTCGATCTAAAGAAAATCACGATGCCGGTGCTCAATATTTTTGCGGAGCAGGATCACCTTGTGCCGCCGTCGTCATCACGTCCATTGAAGAACGTCATCGGTACCGACGATTACACGGAACTTGCGTTCAAAGGTGGTCATATAGGCATTTATGTGTCTGGACGGGCGCAGCGCGAAGTGCCCAGCGCGATCCATAACTGGCTCGGCAAATAAATCCGGCGCGATTTGCGAAATTGAACGGTTTCCGTACAGTGAGGGCCGGATCGTTGCGTCGCAGCCGGTCGCGTGCGACCATCGAACGGGTAAAGTAATGCTCGCTCAGCCAACGTCAAACATGGAGTTTCACGATGTCCGCCAAGCCATTCGTCAGCGATATTAAAGCCATCCAGAAACGCGCGCGTGAACAGATTCAGAAAGGCGCCGTCACCGGCGGTTATCTAGCGAACCGCAAACAGGTCGTCGAGATTCTCAACGAGGCGCTCGCCACCGAGATCGTTTGCGTGCTGCGCTACAAGCGTCACTACTACATGGCGAAAGGCATTCACGCCAAGAGCGTTGCCGCGGAATTTCTCGAACACGCCGGCGAAGAGCAGGGTCATGCGGATGAACTCGCCGCACGCATCGTGCAGCTGGGAGGCGCGCCGAACCTGAATCCGGATGGTCTTGCGTCACGTTCGCATTCGCAGTACCACGACGGCGACGATCTGGCCGAAATGCTCAAAGAAGACCTGATCGCCGAACGCATCGCCATCGATACATACCGCGACATCATCATCTATCTGGGCAACGATGATCCCACCACGCGCCGCATGATGGAAGGCATCCTCGCCAATGAGGAGGAGCACGCCGAAGACTTGAGCACATTGCTCGAGAACCTCGGCCACGCTGGCATTGAATCGGGCGGCGAAGAGAAGAAGTCGAAGTCCAAAGCTAAGTCGAAAGGGAAGTAATCAGTCGCGTTCGCGGATGGCATTCATGGCCATCCGCAGCGCAGCGAATTGACGCGACACGTTCGTGCACGCGTCACAAATCATCAGATGCAACCGCAAGCGCAGCCGCTTTCCAAATGGGAGCGGTTCGTCTTGCTGTTGCGACAGCAAACGCGATGCATGCTGACAGGTAAGCCTGACGATCATGGTGTTTGTGACGGACCGAATCCGCTCTGTTCCAAACATGTCCTGAGCATCATCCGCGCACGATAGAGTTGTACCCAGACGTTCGACGTCGTCAGGCCCAAATCCTTACACAGTTCTCTGGTGTCGGAGCCGAACACCTCGCGCAGGACGAAAATCTGACCGATACGCTTGGGGAGTTTGTCGACGCACATCTGAACTGCTATCAGAAAATGATCCTGTCGCAACAACTCCGCCGGATCGCGCACCTCGGCCGGCATTCGCGCGTAGTGTCCCGATGCGTCGAAGAGTCGGTCGATTTCATTTTCGTCTTTCGCGTCCGATTCGAGCGGCTGTTCGCGCCATTGTTTGCGCAATAGGTCGATGATGCGATTCTTCAAAATCGACGTAAGCCAGGTGCGCAGTGTGCTTGTCCCGTGAAACGTCTCGCGGCGCTCAAACGCCTGAGTAATCACGTCGGAAACGATATCCTCGGCCGATGTCCCGTCGCGCAACTCCAATCGCGCGACCTTCAGCAAATACGCCCGATGTTCGGCGAGCGCTGCGAAATCGATGGTCGGAATATCTTTCGGTGCGGTCGGCATCGTTCAATGATAGCTAACTCGAGCGTGGCTGCATCGTTTACATTGCTAGAATAATGCTATCCGCCGCTACGGGTTGTCCTTCCATGAACGAAGTGCTGTTCCATATTCACCATATCGGTGTGACGCCATGGAAGCTTATCGGCTATCTCGGCACGTTTCTGTTCACCGCGCGATGGTTCGTGCAGTTTTACGCGACGAAAAAAATGCGCCGCGTTACCGTGCCGATGTCGTTTTGGTACTTGTCCGTTGTCGGCAGCTTGCTGTCGCTGGCATATTTCATCTGGGGCAAGAACGATTCCGTCGGAATCATGCAGACCGCGTTTCCGATGTTCGTCTCGTTCTACAACCTGTTTGCGCATGCGCGCTATCACAAGCCGGAAGTCGTGACGCCCGGAGGTCCGGAAGAAACGTAATTCAGCCCGTCATTCGGGATCGTAATCCAGATTCGGCGCGAGCCAGCGCTCGGCTACTTGCAGCGTCCATTTCTTGCGCTTGGCATAATCTTCGACTTGTTCTTTCGTCACGCGCCCAACCACGAAATACTGACTGTCCGGATGGCTGAAGTACAAACCCGACACGGACGACGCGGGATACATCGCGAAACTTTCCGTCAATTCGATGCCGGTATGTTTGGTCGCATTAAGTAGATCGAATAGCGTCGCTTTCTCCGTGTGATCTGGACAAGCGGGGTAACCGGGAGCCGGACGAATTCCGCGATATTTTTCGGCGACCAGATCTGCGTTGGACAGCGCTTCATCCGGCGCATAACCCCAGAATTCCATTCGCACGCGTTCATGCATGCGTTCGGCGAACGCTTCAGCGAGACGATCAGCCAGTGCCTTGAGCAAGATCGAAGAGTAGTCATCGAGCGAACGTTCAAATTCTGCGAGCTTCGTTTCGATTCCCAAACCCGCGGTCACTGCGAATCCGCCGGTCCAATCGTCGACACCGCTTTCCTTCGGAGCGATGAAATCGGCAAGACAAAAATCCGGACGGCCCGGCGGCTTGTCGACCTGTTGCCGCAGACAGTGCAACGTCGTCGTTTTGCCATCGACGTTCACAGCGACATCGTCGCCGACGCGATGCGCTGGCCAAAATCCGATCACGCCTTTCGCGGTCAGCCATTTTTCGGCGACGATCTGTTTCAACATCGCTTGCGCATCGGCGAACAATTCACGCGCCTGCGGGCCGACGATCGCGTCGTCGAAAATTTGCGGGTAGTGGCCCGACAATTCCCACGTGTTGAAAAACGGCGTCCAGTCGATGCGCTCGACGAGTTCGTCCAGCGGATAGTCGTCGAATACGGTGATGCCCGGCTTATTAGGAATGGGCGGCGTATACGTTTGCCATCCGCCGTCGAACGCTTGGCCGCGCGCATGAGCGAGTGATATGAGTCGTTTCGACGGTCCTCGATCTTTGTGGCGTTCGCGGATATCCGCATATTCCGCACGAATCTTCACCATGAAATCGTCGACGAGTTCTTTGCTGATCAACGATTGCGCTACGCCCACGGCGCGCGACGCATCTTTCACCCACACCGTCGGCGATTTGTAGTGCGGTTCGATCTTGAGCGCGGTGTGTGCACGCGATGTCGTAGCGCCGCCGATCAGGAGCGGCACATGAAAATCTTGACGCTGCATTTCCTTCGCGAAATGGCTCATCTCTTCAAGCGACGGTGTGATCAAACCGGAGAGTCCGATCATGTCGGCTTTTTCGTGTTTCGCGGCATCGAGAATCTTTTGGGCTGGAACCATCACACCGAGGTCTACGACGTCGAAGTTGTTGCAGCGGAGTACCACACCGACGATATTTTTGCCGATGTCGTGTACGTCGCCCTTAACCGTCGCGATGACGATTTTGCCGTTCGATTTGTGGATTTCGCCGGTGCGCAGTTTTTCCTCTTCGATATACGGGATCAGATACGCGACGGCCTTTTTCATCACGCGTGCGGATTTCACAACTTGCGGCAAAAACATTTTGCCCGCGCCGAACAGATCACCGACGACATTCATGCCATCCATCAGCGGGCCTTCGATGACATCGAGCGGCCGCGAGGATAACTGGCGCGCCTCTTCGGTATCACCTTCGACGTATTGATCGATGCCGTGCACAAGCGCGTGACTCAAGCGCGCCCGAACGGGCAACTCGCGCCATGCGTGATTCTCGACGGCGGCTTCGCCTTTTTTGCCTCTGTAGCGTTCCGCGATTTCGAGCAATCGTTCCGTGCCGTCGGCGCGACGATTGAGAACGACGTCTTCGACGCGCTCGCGCAATTCCGGATCGAGATCATCGTAAATCGGCAACGCGCCGGCGTTGACGATGCCCATGTCCATGCCGGCTTTGATCGCGTGAAACAAAAACACGGCGTGAATCGCTTGGCGCACGAGTTCGTTGCCGCGAAACGAGAACGATACGTTCGAAACGCCGCCGGAAATATGGCAGTACGGCAGCGTCGCTTTGATCTCGCGCGTCGCCTCGATGAAGTCGACGGCGTAGTTGTTGTGTTCGTCGATGCCGGTCGCGATCGCGAAAATATTCGGGTCGAAAATGATGTCTTCCGGCGGAAATCCGATTTCTTCCGTCAGCAGTTTATACGCGCGCGTACAAATTTCCACTTTGCGCGCTTTTGTATCGGCCTGGCCTTGTTCGTCGAACGCCATCACGACGACGGCCGCTCCGTACGCAAGAACCTTGCGCGCGTGCTCGAAGAAAATTTCCTCGCCTTCCTTCAGAGAAATCGAATTGACGACGCCTTTACCTTGCAGACAACGCAATCCGGATTCGATCACCGTCCATTTCGACGAATCGACCATCACGGGAACGCGCGCGATATCGGGTTCGGCTGCGATGAGATTGAGGAATTTCGCCATCGCCATTTCGGAATCGATGAGACCTTCGTCCATGTTCACGTCGAGAATCTGCGCGCCGTTGGCGACTTGCTGGCGCGCGACTTCTACGGCCTGATCGTAGCGATCGTCCTTGATCAGTTTCTTGAACTGCGCCGAGCCGGTGACATTCGTGCGTTCGCCGATATTGACGAAGAGAAGTTCTGGCGTGATGACGAGCGGTTCGAGGCCGGACAGGCGGGTATAACGGGAAGTCATAGGTGTCTTAGCTCGTCATTCCGGCGCAGGCCGGAATCCAGCGACTATGTTTTTTGCGGCGCTGAAACGGAAAAGGCACTGGATTCCGGCCTGCGCCGGAATGACGGAATAAAGAAATCATGCCGCGATTTCCGCGTACTTCGGCAACTCGCGCGGTTTCACGCCGCGCACCGCTTCAGCAATCGCCCGAATATGCGCCGGCGTAGTCCCACAACAGCCGCCGACAAAGTTTACTAATCCACTTTTTGCAAATTCGCCGATCGTCGCCGCCATTTGTTCCGGCGTTTCGTCGTATTCGCCGAACGCATTCGGCAATCCCGCGTTCGGATGCGCGCTGACGTAGCATTCGGCGATCTGCGAAAGCGCATCGACATACGCACGTAGCTCGGTGGCGCCAAGTGCGCAATTCAGTCCGATCGACAACGGCCGGACGTGTCGCAACGAATAGTAGAACGCGTCGGCCGTCTGGCCCGACAAGGTGCGGCCGGACATATCGGTGATCGTGCCGGAAATCATGATCGGCACCTGCGCGCCGCGGCGCTTGAATTCTTCGCCGACGGCGAACAGCGCGGCCTTCGCATTGAGCGTGTCGAAAATCGTCTCGACCATGATGACATCGGCGCCGCCGTCGAGCAGGCCGCGCGTGGCTTCGCGGTAAGCGATATCGAGTTCCTCGAAATTCGTGTTGCGGAATCCGGGATTGTTCACGTCCGGCGAGATCGAAGCGGTGCGGCTCGTCGGGCCGAGAACGCCGATGACGAAACGCGGTTTATCCGGCGTCTTCGCTTCGACGGCATCGCAGCTTTCGCGCGCCAGCCTCGCGCCATCGCGATTGAGTTCGTAGACGAGATGTTCGAGGTGATAATCGGCTTGGCTGATCGATGTCGAATTGAACGTATTCGTTTCGAGCATGTCGGCGCCGGCATCGAGATAGGCCGTGTGCACTGCCTTGATGATGTCCGGTTGCGTAAGCGTGAGCAGATCGTTGTTGCCTTTCAGATCGCAACTCGCGCCGTGCCTGTGATGCGCATCGTGGCCATCGCAAAACCGGTCGCCGCGATAACCGGATTCGTCGAGTTTGTAACTCTGCAGCATCGTGCCCATCGCGCCGTCGATGACGAGAATGCGTTGCTTGATCGCATCGAGCAGAAGCTGCGTGCGCGTTGGATTGAGATACGGCAATACGTTCATCGTGTCGGTTTCCTTGCCAACAAACTCAATACTTCAAAATGTGGTTGACGGCGTTCGCGCGTGATGCGATCGCACTGGATGACTTTCAGACCGGCGTCTTGCGCGAACTGGCGCAATTCCTCGACGCGAAAACCCATATTGCGATGATCGAACGGTTCGATCGCGGTTCGATGCGCGTGATGCCCCAGCGTCGTCGCGAGCAGACGTCCGCCGGGTTTCAGCGCGCGCGCCGCTTCGGCCACGGCTTTCGTCGGCCGCTCGCTATAGGTGAGGGCATGCATCAATAAAACCAGGTCGAAACGGCGCGCGCCGATGTCGAGCGCATGCATGTCGCCGAGTTTCACTTCGACATTCTTGAACGGTTTGAGCCGCGATTTCGCCGCGGCGACGACGCGCTCACTCACATCGAGACAAAGAATGGATTTCGAATGCGGCGCAAGCAGTTCGGCTAGCACGCCGTCGCCCGATGCGATATCAAGCACATCGCCGCAATCGAGAAGGTTGGTCACCGCACGCGCGAACGCTTCCCACGTGCGGCCGGGAGAATAGTGGCGCTCCATGTCGCCGGCCACGCTGTCGGCCCAACCCTCGGCGCGCGCACGATGCGCGAGAATCGTCGGCAAACGGCGCGCGTCATCGGCGATCAGGCCATCGTTGACGTTGGCGCGCAGCGCGTCGAGCAACGCGGCGGATTTCGCATCGAGCTCCGCGTTGCAGCGATAATAGGCCGATACGCCGGCGCGACGGTCGCGAACGAGACCCGCGTCCTTGAGTTTGGCGAGATGCGTCGATACGCGCGGCTGCGCGAGGTGCAGCACCGTGGACAGTTCGGCGACGGTCAATTCTTCCCGTTCCAGCAGCGCGAGTAGACGCACGCGCGTGGGATCGGAAAGAAGTCGCAAAAGCATCGATGTCGCCGCGAGATCCAACGTGTATCCTTTCATCTTGATTAAGAGATAAATGGTACGCTGACACGTACTTAGCGTCAACGATTCAGCGCAGGCTCACGGCTTGAACTCGAATCTGAGATGGTTGTCGAAAAGCGATTCGGAGGAGTCGAGTTGATCAAGGATTTATCGCGCCGCTGTCGTGTCGCGGCGATGTTATGGATGATGACGGCCGCAGCGCACGCCGTGCCGCTCGATGCGTTGGGCAAGTTCTGGACGGACGACTTGTCGCGTGTTCCGTATCGCGCTATCGAAACGCCGGGCCGCATCGCCAACGAGCGAGTGCCACTCATCGTTTTTCTCCACGGCGATTATCAGGACGGCACCAATAACGAAACGCAGCTCGGCGGTTACGGCAACGGATCGCTCGAACTGGTCGACGCCGCGATCCGCAATCACATTCCACTGATTTACATCGCGCCGGAAACCACGAATGCGTATTGGCCACCTTCGCGCATCCTTTCCGCTGTGGTCGATGCGTTGAAGCGATTTCCACAAATCGACCCGCGCCGAATTTATCTCACTGGAATTTCCGATGGCGCTACGGGCGTTTGGGATGCGATGAAGACGTGGCCGCAATGTTTCGCTGCGGCCGTACCGATGTCAGGAATGACGGAGCTGGCAGGACTCGCGCCGATAACCTCCGTCCCCGAATGGGTTTTTCACGGCGGCAAGGATAACGACACGAATATCGAAACCGGCTACGGCGGCGCGATGGTCGGTTCGCGCGCGGTGGTGCGCGCGTTGCGCGCGCTCGGCGCGACGCCGAAATACACGGAATATGCCGACGAATTGCACGTGATCTGGCAGCACGCGTATGGCACACGCGACCTGCTGCCGTGGATGTTGCAGCAAAAACTGCCGCGCGCGGCGTGCGATTTCAAGACGCTGACGCCGTCCGGTTCGCCGTCGCGTTAGAATAGTGCATTCGAATTTCCGTCATTCCGGCGAAAGCCGGCATCCAGCGACTTTGCATTTCTCGTGAACAGCCGAGACACTGGATTCCGGCCTTCGCCGGAATGACGAACAAAGAAAGCACAGCGCGCTCATCGTAAGGGGTTCACAATGGATTTCGGATTCACCGAAGAGCAATTGCAGATTCAATCCATCGCGCGCGATTTCGCGCAGAAACGCATCGCGCCGGTCGCGGCGGACTTCGATAAATCCGGCGAGTTCCCGCTAGACAACATCCGCGAGATGGGTCAACTCGGCCTGATGGGCATCGAAGTGCCGGCCGAATACGGCGGCGCAGGCATGGATTCGATTGCTTACGTTCTGGCCATGATCGAAATCGCGGCGGCGGACTGCGCGCATTCGACGATCATGTCGGTGAACAACACGCTGTATTGCAACGGGCTGCTCAAGTTCGGCAGCGAAGAACAGAAACACAAATACGTTACGCCCATCGCCAGCGGTGAAGCGATCGGCGCGTTCGCGCTGACCGAACCGCAATCGGGCTCCGACGCGACGGCGATGCGCTGCCGCGCCGTAAAACAGGCCGATGGCAGTTTCATCGTCAACGGCAAGAAGAGCTGGATCACGTCTGGACCTGTCGCTAAGTATATTTTGTTGTTCGCGATGAGCGATCCGGAAAAGCATGCGCGCGGCGTCACCGCCTTCATGATCGACACCGACCGCGAAGGTTTCCATCGCGGCAAGACCGAGCCAAAACTCGGTATCCGCGCCTCGGCGACGTGCGAGATCGAATTCACCGACTATCACGCGCCGGCGTCCGACGTCATCGGCGAAATCGGCCACGGCTTCAAGATAGCCATGGGCGTGCTCGATGCGGGCCGTATCGGTATCGCATCGCAGGCGGTCGGGCTTGCGCGCGCCGCGTACGACGCGACGTTAATCTACGCGCGCGATCGTCAGGCATTCGGTCAATCAATCGGCTCTTTCCAGATGATCCAGCAAAAAATCGCCGATATGAAATGCAAACTCGACGCGTCGCACCTGCTGACGCTTCGCGCCGCATGGACGAAACAGCAGGGCGGACGCTTCTCGACGGAAGCCGCCGTCGCCAAACTCACCGCCTCGGAATCGGCCATGTGGATCACGCATCAGGCCGTGCAGATTCACGGCGGTATGGGCTACTCGAAAGAGATGCCGCTGGAACGTTATTTCCGCGACGCGAAGATCACGGAAATTTACGAGGGTACGAGCGAGATACAGAGGCTAGTCATTGCACGGAACGAGACCGGGTTGCGTTGACGCCAGCAACCACTGCAAGGATCGCATAGTGATATTCGTTTGGGACGCAACTAAAGCGGCTGCCAATAATAAAAAAGCACGCGGTGTCGTTCGAGGAAGCGTGTTCTATCTTCCTCGATCCTTTGTCAGCAACTGCTTCTGACCCAGACCATTCGCTCGGAGAATCGCGATGGCTGACGTTCGGCATGTCGGCTACTGGCCACCTTTTAGTGGTATCGCATACCGATCGGCGCGATACTATTCGCGTCATTAGCGCGCGGCCATGCACAGCCGCTGAAAGAAAAATCTATGAAAAAAGCTAGCACCCGGAAAGACACGCTTCGCACCGAATACACGACGTCGGACTTTCCAGATGGGGTGGTTCGCGGCAAGTATGCGAAGAAAGCGGTCACCGCATCGAACGTCGTCGTCCTCGATCCAGAAGTCGCCGCCGCATTTCCTACCAGCGCTTCCGTTAATGATGCGCTTCGCGCTCTAGTGAAAGTGGCTAAACACATTAAGCCCGCCGCCTGAGAACGTTTTCACGAACGCGGCTCAGCGATAATTTGCTGCACTGCGATTGTCGAAAACGACAAGAAGCGCGCCCGAACAATACCTTCACTTTGGTGACGTGATGCGCTGTCATGCCCCTGTTGCGAGTGGTTATTAGCATGCACGGGCGCTATCCTTAGCGCCCTCGAAAATCACGTTCGGACCGCATTTCTCATGAACGCCCAGCCTATTTCGGCATCCAATGCCGTCGATCCCATTTTGCACCAGCTCAGGCAGCGCCTCGGTGGCGCGCTGGGTGCGCAAGCGACGATGTTCGCATCGCATTTTTTCAAGCGCGTCAGCGACGAAGACATCGCTTCGCGACCGCTCGAAACGTGGACGTCGGTGGTCGCCGGACTTTTCGAATTCGTGCGCGTGCGCAAATCCGGCACGCCAAGCGTACGCGTGTTCAATCCCAGCGTCGCGCACGACGGCTACGATTCGCACAGCACGTCGATCGATATCATCACTGACGACATGCCGTTTCTCGTCGACTCCGTCGGCATCGCGTTGTCGCATGCCGGTTTGCAAGTGCATTCCGTGGTGCATCCGGTGTATAGCGTCGAGCGCGATCCGGGCGGACACATTTTGAATCTGAGCCCCGAAGGCGGCAAAGGTAAAACCGAATCGCTGATGCATTTCGAAGTGGATCGCATCGCCGATGTGGCGGAACGCTCGCGTGTGGAAAAAGTGATCGCGGCGACGTTGGAAGACGTCGCGCAAAGCGTCGGCGACTGGCGCGCGATGCGCGACAAGATGATCGCCATCGCCGACGACATGGCGACGCAAAAAATGCCGATCGGTCCCGAAGGCGTGGCTGAAGCGCAGCACTTTTTGCGTTGGGCGGCGGACGACAATTTCACGTTCCTCGGTTATCGCGAATACAAAGTCGGCGTGCAAAACGGCGAAGACGTTCTGCTGGCGGTCGATGGCTCCGGTCTCGGCATCTTTCGCGGCGGCGAGCGTTCCGTTGCGCCACGTTCGTTGAAGACGTTGGCCGCGAAAGATCTTCCGCAGTCCGGCTCGCTTGACGCCATCATCCTTACCAAGACCAATGCGCGCTCGAGCGTGCATCGTCCGGGCTACATGGATTACATCGGCGTGCTCAAGTTCGACAACGACGGCGTGCCGGTCGTCGAACAACGATTCCTCGGATTGTTCGCCTCCGGCGCCTACACGCGACGTCCCTGGGAAATTCCGCTGGTGCGCCAAAAATTCGACTCGGTGATGAAGCGATCCGGATTGCGTCGCGACTCGCACTCCGGCAAAGCGCTGCGCAACATCCTCGAGACCTTGCCGCGCGACGAACTGTTTCAGGCTGGCGAAGACGAGTTGTTCAACACCGCGATGGGCATCATGCATCTGCAGGGCCGCACGCGTTCGCGACTGTTCGTTCGTCGCGACAAGTACGGTCGCTTCTTCTCATGCCTCGTCTACATTCCGCGCGATCGCTTCAACACCGATGTGCGCGAAAAGATCGAAGCGCTGTTGAAGCAGGTATTGCATGCCGATCGCGTGGATTCCTCGATCCAAGTCGGCGAATCACCGCTGGCGCGACTGCATCTCGTCGTGCGTCCTCGCATCGGCGAAAAGCCGGTCTACGATCACGCGGATCTCGAAACGCGCATCGCCAATATCGTGCGCAATTGGCATGACAGTCTGCGCGATGCGTTGACAGCCGATGTCGGCGAACAAGAAGGCATCGCGCTCGTCAATCGTTTCGCAAAATCGCTTCCAGCCGGTTATATCGAAGAAGTTTCGCCTGAGTCGGCTGCCGCTGACGTGCGTGCATTCGCGACATTGGAAGACGACGACGATATCCGTATGTCGTTGTACGAAGACCCGCGCGATCGCACGCTTCGGTTCAAAGTCATTCATTTCGGCGAACCGATCCCGTTGTCCGATGCGCTGCCGATGCTCGAAAACATGGGCCTGAAGATGCTCGCCGAGCACGTGTATACATTGCAGCAATCGGGACGTCCGCTGACGGTTCACGATTTCGAAGTGCGGGCGAGTTCGGCGATGAGTTTCGATCTGGCCCACGTACGCGACCGTTTCGAAGCGGGATTCGAAGCGGCATGGCGCGGCGAAATCGAAAGCGACAGTTTCAATCACCTGATGTTGTCCGCCCAGCTCGAAGCGCGTCAGGTCGCCGTGCTGCGCGGACTCTGCAAATACATGCTGCAGACCGGCGTGCCATTTTCACAGGCCTACATGGAAGAGACGCTCAACCGCTATCCGCTGATCGCAGGTTTGCTCATCGAGCTATTCGAGGCGCGGCTCGATCCGCATCGTGAAAATGCGGGCCGCACCGTCGAAGAGGGCGCAAAGAAACGCCTCCGCAAACAACTCGAAACGCTGCTGCCGGCCGATGTCGCAAAATCCCATTCTGGAATTGTGGACGCACTCGTCAACGTGCGCGGCGAATCGCGCGAAGCGCAGCAACACGCGATCGTCGGACTCCTGAAAATTTTGCTCGACGGCGTCGCAAGCCTCGATGAAGACCGCATCCTGCGCGGTTGGCTCGGCATGATTCAGGCAACGCTGCGCACGAGTTTTTATCAGACGCCCGGCGGCAAGCATCGCGAATACATCAGTTTCAAATTCGATCCGTCGCGCGTTCCGGATCTGCCGAAACCGAAACCGTATCGCGAAATTTTCGTTTACGCGCCGCGTGTGGAAGGCGTGCATCTGCGCTTCGGACCCGTCGCGCGCGGTGGCTTGCGCTGGTCGGATCGTCGCGAGGATTTCCGCACGGAAGTGCTCGGTCTCGTCAAGGCGCAGATGGTGAAGAACACCGTCATCGTTCCGGTCGGATCGAAAGGCGGATTTTTCGTCAAGAAATCCCCGGTCGGCGGCGACCGCGACGCGGTTCTCGCCGAAGGCGTCGCATGCTATCGCCTCTTCATCAACGGCTTGCTGGACATCACCGATAACCTGGTCGACGGCAATGTCGCGCATCCGCAAAACTGTGTGCGTCACGATGGCGATGATCCGTATCTCGTCGTCGCGGCAGACAAAGGCACGGCGACGTTCTCCGATATTGCCAACGCGGTCAGCGCCGAACACGGATTCTGGCTTGGCGACGCGTTCGCGTCGGGCGGATCGGTCGGTTACGACCACAAAGCCATGGGCATCACCGCGAAAGGTGCGTGGGAATCGGTGAAGCGTCATTTCCGTTCGATGGGCCGCGACTGTCAGACGGAAGATTTCACGACCGTCGGTATCGGCGACATGTCCGGCGACGTGTTCGGCAACGGCATGTTGTTGTCGCGTCACACGCGTTTGCTGGCCGCATTCGATCACCGGCATATTTTTCTCGATCCGAGTCCTCATGCGGAAAAATCATTCGCCGAACGCGATCGCATGTTCAAGCTGCCGCGTTCGTCGTGGGCCGATTACGATCCGAACGCGATCAGCAAAGGCGGCGGCGTGTTTCCGCGCAGCGCCAAAGCAATTCCGGTGTCGCCGGAAATCCGCGCCGTCCTCGCGATCGAAGGCGATGTTTCTTCGATGACGCCGAACGAATTGATGCGCGCGATTCTGCGTGCGCCCGTCGATCTGCTGTGGAACGGCGGCATCGGCACGTACGTGAAATCGGAAACCGAAACGAGCGCGGATGCGGGCGATCGCGCGAACAATGCGATTCGTCTCAATGGGCGCGACTTGCGCTGCAAGCTGGTGGGCGAGGGCGGCAATCTCGGCTTCACGCAGCGCGGACGCATCGAAGCGGCGTTGAACGGCGTGCTGCTGAACACGGACTTCATCGACAACTCCGCTGGGGTAGATACGTCCGATCATGAAGTCAACATCAAGATTCTGCTCAACGACGCCGTACAACGCGGCGAGCTGACATACGACGCACGCAACACGCAGCTCGCTGCGATGACGGATGAAGTCGAACGTCTCGTCCTGCTCGACAACTATCGCCAGAACCAGGCCATCAGTTTGATGGAACGGATGTCGGTATCGCGTCTGGGCGCGAAACAGCATTTCATCAAAACGCTCGAAACCGAAGGTTTGCTCGATCGCCAGCTTGAGTATTTGCCTTCTGATGTGGAGTTCGCCGAACGCAAAGCACGCGGCATTGGTCTCACGCGCCCTGAACTTTCTATACTTTTATCTTATTCCAAGATTGTACTTTTCCAGCAATTGCTCGAGTCGGACGTTCCGGAAGACAGCTATCTGTCCAAAGAACTTCGTCGTTATTTCCCCGAACCGCTGCAGGAAAAATATGCCGAACACATGGAACGGCATCGACTGAAACGCGAGATCATCGCGACCGCGGTGACCAACTCGATGGTCAACCGGATGGGCGCGACGTTCGTCCTGCGCATGGGCGAGGACACCGGCAAAACGCCGGCGCAAGTGGCGCGTGCATTCAACATCGCGCGCGAGGTTCTAGATGCGCGCGATATGTGGGCCGTCATCGAAAGTCTGGACGGAAAGGTGAACGGCAACACGCAGATCGACGCGCTGCTGGTCGTCTGGTCGACGTTGCGCAATCTCACGCGTTGGCTGCTCAATCATACCGAGCCGAATCTGGACATCGCGGTTGCCGTGCAGCGCTATCACGCCGGCATGCGCGCCGTGCGAGCCTGTTTGCCCGATGCGATCACGCCACGCGAACGCGCGCGTTTCGACGCGGACAAACAGAAATGGATCGACGCCGGATTTCCGCAGACGCTTAGCTCGGATCTCGCGGTGCTGCCCACGCCCGGATCCGGCTTGGATATCGTTGCCGTCGCCGTCGAACATAACCTCAAGATCGATCGCGCGGCCGAAGTCTATTTCGCCTTGGGCGAAGCGCTGCATCTGTCGTGGCTGATGGGCAAGATCGAGCAATTGCCGGTCGAATCCCGTTGGCACGCGCACGCGCGCGGCGCGTTGCGCGACGAGCTGTACAGCCGGCATCGTGCGTTGACCGCACAAGTCATCGAACAGGGTGGCGACGGACGCGGAGCGGAGCTCGTAGCCGCTTGGCTTAACCGCGACGACCCGGCCTTGAAGTTCACGCTCGGCATGTTTGCGGACATGCGCACGCAAGTCGTGGCGGATTATCCGATCGTGTCGGTGGCGGTGCGACGGTTGGCGCAGTTGGCGCAAGCAGGCGCCGACAATGTCTAGATGCCGCTCCATAGCATTTGTATCGAAATGAATCGTACGGACGTCGTCAACGTCGCTTAGAATCCGGCCATGACAACCGACTACTCATCGATGGCGTTCGTCGCGAGCAAGACCGACGAAGCCCAAGCCGCGCTCACCGAACTGCGCAAGCGCTACGCCGAAGTGCCCATCGATCAGGCGCAAGTGATCGTCGCCCTCGGCGGCGACGGTTTCATGCTGCGCACATTGCATCGTCATCTCGCGCTCGACAAACCGGTGTACGGCATGAAGCTCGGCACCGTCGGTTTTCTGATGAATCAGTACGGGCCGGAAAATCTCGGCGAACGCCTCGCGCGTGCGCTGCCAACGAAGCTCAAGCCGCTGGTCATGGAAACGGCGGGTGAATCCGGCACGTCCACGGTGTCGCTCGCGTTCAATGAAGTGTCGTTGCTGCGTCAGACGAAACAGGCGGCGCACATTCGCGTCTCGCTCAACGGCGCGGTGAAAATCGAAGAGTTGATGTGCGATGGCGTGCTCGTTTGTACATCGGCTGGATCGACGGCGTATAACTTATCGGCGCACGGTCCGATACTTCCGCTCGGCGCCGATGTGCTGGCGATGACGCCGATCAGTCCATTCCGCCCGAGACGATGGCGCGGCGCAATTCTTCGCGCGGGCACCGAGGTGAAATTCGAAATCCTCGATCCGTATAAACGTCCGGTCAGTGCGACGGCCGATTCCAACGAAATGCGCGATGTCGTTGAAGTCACCGTTCGCGAATCACGTGACAAGACGGTTACACTGATGTTCGATCCCGAGCACAATCTCGAGGATCGAATTCTCAATGAACAGTTCGCGTATTGATTCGTTGGCTTTAAGAAAGTTCGTCGCTGGCTTGGCCGCGATCGCTTGGGCCGCGGGCGCGTACGCGGTCGATGTTCATCCGCGGGTTTTGGCGCAAATCCAGGCGCAGGGCAGCAGCGACACGCTCATCGTCCTCAGCGATCAATCGCTTCCTTCAATTGATACAACACTCGACTACAAAGCGCATCGCCGTGCGCTGGTCGATGCACTTCGCTCGCGTGCGGATGCGCAACAGCGAGACTTGCGCGCGTGGCTTGATCAGCGCGGTATCGACCATCAGGATTTCTGGATCGTTAATGCCATTCGCGTGCGCGTGACGCGTGCGGATCTCTCCGATCTTCAGTCCCGCAGCGAAATTTTGCGCGTCGATCCGAATCCGTCCTTCATGCGCACGCTGCCAGAGCCGGCAATCGAGCATCTGAACCTCGTCGACGCATCCGGCATTGGTTGGGGCGTGCAACAAATCAACGCGCCCGACATGTGGGCCATCGGTTTCACGGGCCAAACGGTGGTGATCGGCGGCGAGGACACGGGATACCAATGGAATCATCCGATCCTCAAGCCACATTACAGAGGATGGAACGGAACGAGCGTCAATCACAATTACAACTGGCACGACGCGATTCACGATGCGCAGGTGGGGAATCCATGCGGTTCCAATTCTCAGGCGCCATGCGATGACGACGAACACGGAACGCATACGGCCGGCACGTTCGTAGGCGACGACGGCGCGAGCGCGTCGCCGCGTCATCAGTTCGGCGTGGCGCCCGGAGCTATATGGATCGGATGCCGGAACATGGACGAAGGCGCCGGCACGCCCGCGCGCTACATCGAATGCATGCAGTTCATGATCGCGCCGACCGACTTGGCCGGCAACAATCCCAATCCGGATTTGGCAGCAGATATCGTCAGTAATTCTTGGAGCTGCCCGACGTCAGAGGGATGCGCGGCAGATACGCTAGAAGAGGCAGTCAACGTTTTAGTCGACGGCGGAATTTTATTCGTGGCGGCCGCGCAAAATTACGGGCCGTCATGTGCGTCGATCATCGATCCGCCCGCACTATACGACGCGAGTTTCGTGGTGGGCGCGACGGATCAAACCGATAGCTTGGCGTCGTTTTCGTCGCTGGGTCCTGTCGTCGGATCGAGCAAAATCAGGCCCGACGTCGTCGCGCCGGGTGTGCAGATTTGCTCGAGCGTTCCGACCAACGCATATGACTGCACGTTCAGTGGAACGAGCATGGCCACGCCGCACGTCGCCGGCGCTGCTGCGTTGCTGATGTCGGCGTTTCCGCAATTGAAGGGTGATCCGACGAGAGTCGCGTCCGTCCTGCGCGGCGGGACGGTCACCGCTGTCACTGACGGATTCAACACATCCTGCGGCGGAACTTCCAAGACAACGTGGCCGAATTATTTGATGGGCTATGGACGCATAGACGTTTATGCGGCTTTTCAAGCCTTCGATAAAATTTTCAAGGACGGATTCGGTGGCTGACGATAAACCGGTCGACGAATCGAAACCGTTGACCGTCGCGATATCGTCGCGCGCGCTGTTCGATCTTTCGGAAAGCCACGATTTGTTCGAACGCGATGGTTTGGAAGCGTATCGTGGCTACCAGATGGCGCACGAAAACGATTTGCTTGGACGAGGCATTGCGTTTCCGCTCGTGCAGAAACTATTGCGATTGAACGATCCGGCACCGGCCGTTCCGCGCGTCGAAGTGATCTTGCTGTCGCGCAATTCCGCGGACACGGGATTGCGGATTTTCAATTCTATCGAACACTACAAACTTGACATCGCACGCGCCGCATTCACCGGCGGCGAGCCTACATCGCCATACGTTCATTCGTTCGGAGCTGATCTGTTTCTGTCAGCGAATCCGGAAAGCGTCGCGAGCGCGCTCGCTGCGGGCGTTGCCGCAGCGACGATTTTGCCGTCGAAAGCGCCGGAAACGGCGTCTGATCAATTGCGCATCGCATTCGACGGCGACGCCGTGATTTTCGGCGACGAGTCCGAGCGACTTTCTCAAGAGCAAGGCATCGACGCGTTTCATCGCAATGAAGTCGAGCGCGTCGACGAGCCGCTGTCGGGCGGACCGTTTCGCGGGTTTCTTGCCGCGCTGCATCGTCTGCAGGCCGCATATCCGCCAGGTGACGCGTCGCCGATTCGTACAGCGCTCGTTACTGCGCGATCGGCGCCCGCACACAAGCGCGTCATCCTCACGCTGCGCAGTTGGGGTGTGCGTCTGGACGAAGCTTTATTTCTTGGTGGACGCAGTAAAGGTCCGTTTTTGCAGGCGTTCGGTGCCGATATTTTCTTCGACGATTCGCATGTAAATGTCGAATCGGCGCGTCAGCACGTGGCCACCGGCCATGTGCCGCACGGCGTGCGCAACAGGAAGTGATCGAAACGATGTTGGATCGATTTGTTCGACTCGAAGAAACACAGCACGTTCCTGAACCGGCACGCGCGCTTTTTCTGCGCAAATACAAAAACGAAATTCCGGATTTTCCGCATCACGTTGTCGCTTATTATCGGGCGGCGGATAGCGTAGAAGTGGCGGTTTGCTATATCCATTTCACCGATTGCGGCGACATTCTTTTGGGCGGAGGCGCCTGCGTCGACGACCGCGTGCTGCGCAAACTGTCCGCTGGCGAACGCGACGCATTGCGCGACGTCGGCGGAATTTATCAATTCGCGCTGGCGTGGTCCGTCAACCATTTTTCTCAACGATTCGCCGCGGTGTTCGGCTACTGCGGCGACAAGCTCGCCGAACGCGTCGATAGGGCGGCGGGGTTCGTGTCCACAGATTACGATCGTCTACTCGTGTACTGGACGCGCGAAGTGGCCGCGGTGCGCCGCAAGCAGATGGTTGAAAAAGCGCAGGCGTTCACGCCGTTCTAGTTCGCTTAGGCGATGAGAATCTTTTGAAGTTCGATTTGCGATTTCCAGTGGTGGCCGCAAATGTAGCGCGGTAGATTCCAGCGATCGCTTTGGCGATGAATCGGCTCCGCGCCATCGCCGAATGCGGCCCGCATGCCGTGCACATTGTGGAAATGTGGAAAATAATCGAGGCGCAGATAGTCGTTTACGTTGCCGTACGGATAGCAAAACAACGTCGTTTTCGACGGGGCGATGATCTGATCGATATAACGCGCCGCCACCGCAATTTCCGCATCCGCGCGTTCGCGGCTGTCGACGGGGAAAAACGATCCGCGCTGCATGCCGTCGATACCCGGCAGCGGTATCGATGCGTGATTGTGATCGAAGCTGTGGTTCTCGATGGCGATGCGGCCCGATTTCGAAGCGGGCAGCCACCAACGTTCGCTCATCCAGTCGCGGCCGATAATGCATTCGCGATCGAGATGCGCGCGCGCTTCGGGCGATGCGATGACGAAACACGTCAGATGCAAATTAGGTTGCGTGTTTTGCGGGTTATCGAGGCGATCGAGGATGCAATGGTAGAAACTGCGTTGCACACCGTGCGGTGGAAAGTCGATGTCGAAGAAATCGAGGTCAGTTCCGTCGTCGCACGTCAGCGCGACGGCATTGCTTAGATCACGATGCGCCGTGCCCAGCAGCTGATCGACTACCCACGATAACGGGATCACGCGTAAACCCATTTCGTCGATCAAATTCAAATCCGCGGCGAAGGCCGCGTGATCGTTGGTCGCGTAATCGTTTCCAGCAATATTAACCGCGTGATAGGTGAGAACGGGAACGCGCATGAGCCTTGGTTCAACGGGACTTTTGCCAGTCGGCCCGCTAGAATACGCGACCCCGCTGTCCTTGTTCAAAACTCACCGAAAACTCCGGAGTGCCGATGCCCGCCGCGCCGCTGAATCCTGCCGATTTGTATGACGTCCGTTCGCTGCTTAGCGACGAAGAACGCATGGTTCAAGACACTGTGGCGCGCTTCACGGACGAACGCGTGCTGCCTATCATCGGCGATTGTTTCGACAAAGGCGTTTTTCCGACGGAACTGATTCCGGAAATGGCCGAGCTCGGCCTGCTCGGTTCGTCGTTGCCGACCGAATACGGTTGCGCCGGCATGAACGCGGTGAGTTACGGATTGATCTGTCAGGAACTTGAGCGCGGCGATTCCGGCATTCGCAGTTTCGCATCGGTCCAGTCGTCGCTATGCATGTATCCGATTTACGCCTACGGCAGCGAGGAACAGCGTAAGCGCTGGTTGCCCGATATGGCGGCCGGCAAGGTGATCGGTTGCTTCGGATTGACCGAGCCGCACGGTGGTTCTGATCCCGCCAACATGAAGACCAACGCCAAGAAAGACGGTGGCGATTGGCTCATCAACGGCGCGAAGATGTGGATCACCAACGGTAATCTTGCGCATATCGCCATCGTCTGGGCGCAGACGGATGACGGTATACAAGGCTTCATTGTGGAAAAAGGTACGCCGGGTTTCGCGGCGCAGGAAATTCACAAGAAAATGAGTTTGCGGGCGTCGGTGACGTCGGCGCTTTTCTTCGACAACGTGCGTGTTCCCGATTCGAGCCGTTTGCCGAACGTGAAAGGTTTGAAAGGACCGCTCGGTTGTTTGACGCAAGCGCGTTACGGCATCACGTGGGGGCCGATCGGCGCGGCCATCGCTTGTTTCACCGAAGCGACGGAATACGCCAAACAGCGGCAACTATTCCAAAAGCCGATCGCCGCCACGCAGGCGGTGCAGTTGAAGCTTGCTGACATGGCGCGCCGGATCACTCTCGCGCAATTGCTTTCGCTGCAACTCGGCCGTCTCAAAGACGCCGGCAAGATGCAGCCGACGCAAGTGTCGCTGGCGAAATGGAACAACGTGCGCATGGCGATCGATATCGCGAGAGAAGCTCGCGACATCCTCGGCGGTGCTGGCATCACGACGGAACATTGTCCAATCCGGCATGCGCTCAATCTCGAATCGGTCATCACGTATGAAGGAACGGAAACCGTGCATCAGCTTGTCGTCGGCCGTGAAGTGACGGGCATCAGCGCGTTTTGATTCGCATGATTGCGCACGACTTAAAACTCGAAACACAGCGTCTGATTTTGCGGCTGCCAGAGCCCGCTGATTTCGATGCGTACGCGGAAATGATGGGCGATCCGGAAGCGGCTCAACACATCGGCGGTTTATTGTCGCGCACAGCGGCGTGGCGAAAATTTCTGCAGATGCCTGGCGCCTGGTGGATGCAGGGTTACGCCATGTTTTCACTGATCGAAAAATCGAGCGGACGCTGGCTCGGACAATGCGGTCCGTGGCAGCCCGAAGGATGGCCCGGTACGGAAGTGGGCTGGGCGCTGAAGCGCGACGCGTGGGGTAAAGGCTACGCGCGCGAAGCGGCGATCGCCAGCATCGACTGGGCCTTCGAGAATCTCGGTTGGACCGACGTGATTCATTCGATCAATCCCGACAACAAACCATCGCAGGTCCTCGCGCAGCGATTGGGTTCGCGCATATTGCGACAGTCCAGCTTGCCGCCGCCGTATGAACACATGGTTGTCGATATCTGGGGACAGTCGCGCGAAGAATGGTTGGCTCGTCGTAAGGATTTCGCCGCATGATCACCGTCTACGGATATTCGCCGTCCGGCAATTGTCACAAGCTGCGTATGCTGTTGACGCAGCTCGGTCGAGAATTTCGCTGGATCGAAACGGACAGTGCTCACGGTGCGACGCGCACTTTCGATTACTTGTCGAAGAATCCGAATGGCAAGGTGCCGATGATCGAGCTCGATGACGGCCGCATCATGGTCGAGTCGAATGCGATTCTGTATTGGCTCGCCGAAGGCACGACATTTTTCCAGGGCGACGCTTGGCAGCGTGCGCAAACGCTGTCATGGATGTTCTTCGAGCAGTACAGTCACGAACCCTACGTTGCCGTCGCGCGATTTATTTGTGGATGGACGCCGTTGGATTCCGCGCGCCGCGCCGATTTGCCGAAACTGCGCGAGCGCGGTTATCAGGCGCTGGATGTGATGGAAAAACATCTTGCAACCAATGCTTGGTTCAGTAGCAATGGATATGGGATTGCCGATATCGCATTGTTCGCTTACACGCATTGCGCGGGTGACGGCGGTTTCGAATTGTCGAGATATCCTGCGATCGCGGCGTGGCTGGAGCGCGTGCGCAATACGACGAAGTTCATCCCGCCACCTCCGTATGCGATGGAAAACGTCGCGCTGATCGCGCAGTCGAAATAGCGATGGCCGTGCGCTGGCCGCCAAGCCGACACTTACGTCAAGAAACTGACCTTCCATGAACGCTATTGCCACGCCGATTCCCGCCAGACACAAGAACGTAAATCGTGCTGAAGTCTGCGATCAGAACTTCAGCGAGTTCGTGCAGACTTGGGAAGGCAGCGTCGAAAAAGCAAAGTCCGACGACGCGCCGATCTTGCCGAATAGCTTATGCACGCGTCGCGATTTCGCGGAGCTGTTCGATTCGCAACTGATCAGCCGTCATTTGGATTTGATGGCGCGCGTGCTGCGCGTGAAGAACAAAGTCTTCTACACGATCGGTTCGAGCGGTCACGAAGGCAACGCGATGATCGCGCGGCTGACGCGTCACACCGATCCCGCCTTCTTGCATTATCGTTCGGGTGCGTTCATGGCCGAACGATTCCGCAAACTGCCTGGCATGGATCCTGTTATGGATTCGGCGCTGAGTTTCGCGGCGAGCAAGGACGATCCGGCATCTGGCGGCCGGCACAAAGTGTGGGGCAGCAAACCGCTTTGGGTGTTGCCGCAGACGTCGACGATCGCATCGCATCTGCCGAAAGCGCTCGGTACTGCCGTGGCGATCGAACAGGCCAAACGCATCGCGCACAAACTTCCGATTCCGGACGATTCGATCGCTATTTGCTCGTTCGGCGACGCATCGTCGAATCACGCCACGGCACAGACGGCATTCAACACGGCCGCGTGGACGGCATACCAGAAATTGCCTGCGCCGGTTTTGTTCGTTTGCGAAGACAACGGCATCGGCATTTCGGTCAAGACACCCGCGGATTGGATCAGCGCGAATTTCGGCAGTCGCCGCGATCTCGATTATTTTTATGCCGACGGACTCGATCTGGCTGCCGGTTACGAAGAGGTGGCGCGCGCGGTTTATCACTGCCGCACCACGCGACGTCCGACGTTTTTGCATTTGCGCACGACGCGCATCATGGGTCATGCCGGGACCGATTTCGAGATCGAATGGCGCTCGGTTGAAGAACTGGTGCGCGTCGAGGCAGGCGATCCGTTGTTGCGCTCTGCCGCGATTGCGCTCGAAGCCGGTGTGTATACAAAGCAACAATTGCTCGATCGTTACGAAACGATCCGCAAGCGTTGCTTCGCTGCGGCCGAAGAAGCCGATCGCCGGCCGAAGTTGACGGATCTTGCCGAAGTCATCGCACCATTGGCGCCGTATCACGCGGCTGAGGTGAAGAAAGAGGCAGTGCGCTCGGACTATCAATCGAAGCGAATCGCCGTTTTCGGTAGCGAGGAAAAATTACCCGAGAAACAGGCGCCGCGTCATCTGGCGATTCTGATCAACAACGCGCTGCACGATCTGATGTGCAAATACCCGGAATCGTTATTGTTCGGCGAAGACGTCGCGCAAAAAGGTGGCGTTTATACGTTGACGAAAGGTTTGCACAAATCGTTCAAGAATGCGCGCGTTTTCAATACGCTGCTCGACGAGACGATGATCCTCGGCCTGGCGCAAGGATTCGGCAACATGGGCATGCTGCCGATACCGGAAATCCAATATCTGGCGTATTTTCACAATGCCTGCGATCAGATTCGCGGCGAGGCGGCGTCGCTGCAATTCTTCTCCAACGGGCAATATCGCAATCCGATGGTGATGCGCATCGCCAGCCTCGGCTATCAGCGCGGATTCGGTGGACATTTCCACAATGATAATTCTATAACCGCGCTGCGCGACATTCCCGGACTCGTCGTCGGTTGTCCGTCGCGAGGCGACGATGCCGCGATGATGCTGCGTACGTTGATGGCGTTGGCGAAAGTGGACGGACGCGTCTGCGCTTTTCTCGAGCCCATCGCGCTATACATGACAAAAGATTTGTACGCAGCGGGCGACGGCCAGTGGCAGTTTTCGTATCCGGCACTCGATCAGGCAATGACGTTGGGCGAAGAACGCGCCTATTCGCCGGACGCAAAAGATCTAGTCATTTTCACCTTCGGCAACGGCGTGCCGATGAGCCTGCGAGCGGCGCGCGAGATAGAAAAAGCGCGCAAATGGAAAGTGCGTGTGATCGATCTGCGCTGGCTGCAGCCGTTGAACGCCGAGGCAATTGCGAAACATGCGGGCGATTGCGCGCGGATTCTTGTCGTCGACGAAGGTCGCAAGTCGGCGGGCGTCGGCGAAGGCGTCATAACGGCGATAGTCGAAGCCGGCTACGGCGCGAAACCGATCAAACGCGTGGTCGGTGTGGATACCTATACGCCGCTCGCGGGTGCCGCGTTCCTCGTCCTGCCATCAGAAAGCGATATCGTGTCGGCAGCGCAGCAGTTTTCCGGGTAGTCTGTCTTCATCCAACGGAGTCGGAACGATGAAACGAGCCGCAACTGTATTGGCGATGGCGTGCGCCGCTGTGTTGTCCGTTCAAGCGGCCGAAAACGGTACTAAAGTGCCCGATAATCTTCAGGTGCCGGCCGGCAATAAACAGGTTCTGGTCGCGCATGCCGAAGGTGCGCAGGACTACATCTGTCTTCCGAAAGCGGATTCGTTTGCGTGGACGCTGTACGGTCCTCAGGCGACGTTGTTCGCCGGCAAAGGAAACGCAGAACCGATCGGCGCGCATTTTTTGGGGGCCGCCGCGTGTCAGAATTCTGGGATAACCTCATGTCGCTCA
>OLMB01000240.1_pt1 | contig 53968 bp, 49 predicted proteins | sample 1604691 | NCBI WGS metagenome assembly OLMB01 (sample SAMEA104055722, study PRJEB20765) | soil metagenome | isolation source: soil
AACCTAAGGCATACTGCAAAAAAAAAGGGTGGCTCACTTTTCAGTGAAAATCCCGGCTCACTATTCAGTGCAAATCAACACTTCACGGGTTCGTTGGCCGATCGCCTTGCGCTCAGCCTGAGCAACCGCAGAGAGTCTGTGGATCGTCAATTCGTTGGCTTCTGGGTTGTCGGCAGCGACAAACTTCACACCCGAATCCATCAGAGTCGCGACGAACGACACCTTGCGGCTGAGGCGGTCTAACTTCGCAATGACTAGCGTCGCCTTGTGTTTCTTAGCATGCGCCATCGCTTTCATGAGTTCTGGCCGATCATCACGCTTGCCCGACTCAATGTCGGTGAATTCAGCGATCGGCGCTTGTTGGTCTCGGTGTTGATTTGCGCCGAATTTTGAGCCGCTATTTATATCGAATCATGCGACACTGAAACCCACAATCTTGAACGGTAGGGGCCTGATATTCGTGGCTCAGAATTCGACACAATTTCCTTCATGAATTGGCTCATTCGAATGTGAAAATCAACAGACCTGTCGAATAGCGTGGGTAGCGACATAGGTTTCGACGCTCAGGTTGTCAACTGTTATGACGGCTGGTGAGAAGAAGCGCACAGGTACGCGCTCAGTCGCATGACGCACCTGATACGCGACGCGAAACCTAGCGCCTCTGCATCGCCTAGAACCAGCGTAACTAATTGAATAATTAATGGTGCCAGGAGGATCGAATTCCCAATCTTCGCATCGCGAACGCGCCGCAAATTAGGTCGAGATGCGAGAGAAATTCAGAAGCGTGTTTTTTCTGTTGAGTACGCAGCAACCACATTGAGACGGGAAATACACGATTACCGTCGATATTGCTCGCGCGAACTCATCGCCTACCATCGTTGTTACCGATATCGCGAGTTTCGTGTTCTTCGTATCAATTCTAAACGAGCGTTTGAGTTTAATACGTAATTATCCGCGAAAAGGTGTGTCATCGGGTTCTTTTTGTCGTGTGCTTTCCCTTCAGAATTTTCTCTGGCTACACATTGTCGAGTCAGATTGCCGGATTAAGTGCATCTATCGGTCATCGGTCATCGAATACGCTCGCCAAGGTTGAATTTCGCCACTTTTTTGTAAACAATGTTTTCGCCTGCGCAACAGGAAAATTCGATCATGAAAAACACTTCGACCGCATAAACATGCGCGAGCTCTTTCTGCGAAACATGCAGTGATCCGGCGCTCGCCTCAGCCGCGACGAGTTCTTATGCTTGGTGCGACGGGGACTATTGGTCGAGCTGCAGCGCGCGCGCTCGTTCAGCGTGGCCACGAAGTCGTGTCCTTCATCCGCGCGCGGCCGAGCATGGGTGGTGCTCTGGCTACAGACGAAAGCGGCCGCGTGCTCGCGGGGTCGGAGGTGCGAATTGGAAACGTCGACGATCCGGCGTCCCTTGAACGTGATTGCTTTCGGGGAGAGCGCTTTGACGCGTTAGTGTCATGCTTGGCCTCACGCACGGGCGCGCCCAAGGATGCCTGGGCCATCGATTACCAAGCGCACGTTCACGCTCTTGAGTCAGCTCATCGTGCTGGTGTTTCGCACGTCGTGTTGCTGTCCGCGATCTGTTTGCAAAAACCGGTCCTCGCCTTTCAGCATGCGAAGCTTGCTTTTGAGACAGTTCTCGTCGAGTCGGGAATCGCTTACTCGATAGTGCGAGCGACGGCATTTTTTAAATCGTTGTCGGGACAAGTCGAAAGGGTACGGAAAGGCAAACCATACTTGGTATTTGGCGACGGCAACCTAACTGCGTGCAAGCCAATCAGTGATAAAGACGTTGCCGAATATCTGGCTGATTGTCTTGATCACGAAACTCTGCGCAATCGGGTGTTGCCTATCGGCGGACCAGGCGGCGCCATTACGCCGCGCCAACAAGGCGAGTGCCTGTTCGCTTTGTTCAAGCGTCCGCCCCGTTTTCGGCATGTACCCGTCGCGATGCTTGACGGAATTATAGGCGGCTTGGCCATGCTCGGGCATGTGATCCCGGCATTTGCTGAGAAGGCGGAATTCGCCCGCATCGGTCGCTACTACGCCACAGAATCGATGTTGGCAATCAACTCGCAGACGGGTTACTACGATGCAGCTGCGACGCCATCGACTGGCACCGAAACGCTTTTCGACTATTACGCTGACCTAGTCAGCGGCATCGCCGCTGCTGAGCGCGGAGACCATGCGGTGTTTTGACCTGCTTATCCTCGCAAGCGTTCAACCTCGACGACAATGCGGGAAGGCAAGCCGATGCGCGCCCCAGTTCTTAAACGGTCCGGCGTAGCTCCGATGCAATGAAGTCGGTGAAAATACGGGTTCTCGCGGGGACTAAACGACTGGGCGTCAAGATCGAAATCGGAACCGATGGCAAGCTCCAGTTCGGAAGAACGCGCTTGATGAGTCCGCTCCGTACATCCTCGCTCGCTAGGAGTTCGTCCATGATGACCACGCCCATATCCAACCGCATAAGGCTTCTCAACATGGTCATGCTATTGGCAAACAACAGCCCGCCACTGCTCGCGACAGACGCGCGCTTCTTGCCAGAATGAAGATGCCATTCACCGTCGTCGTGTTGATGAAGCAAATGAAGCCGCGAGTGCCGCGCCAGGTCAGCCGGTGTGCGCGGCTCGCCGCGCTGGCGCAGATAACGCTTTGACGCATACAAGCCGACGGGCAGTTTGATCACCTCACGAGCGATTAGCGTCGAATCGGGAAGCGCGCCGATGCGGACTGCCGCATCGAATCCCTCGGCGATGAGATCCACGCGACGCGGGGATAGGTCGATATCAAGGTTGATCTGCGGATACTGCCCATGCATCTTGGCGATCGCCGGCGCCAAAAGTAGCGATGCCACATCCGCCTCCATTGAGACGCGCAACCGGCCGGCCGGCGCTTGAACCATGCCTTGCACTTCTGAGCGCGCGTCGCGCGCGGCATCCACAATCGCCTCGCACCGCGACAGATAGAGTTTCGCAGCTGCGGTCAGTTCCACCCGTCGTGTTGTGCGCACAAAAAGTTGAACGGCCAAGTCTCGCTCGAACTGAGCGATGCGCCGAGACAGCGTTGAGGCTGGCATGCCGAGCGAGGCCGCTGCGTCTTTAAAACTCAAGTTTCGGCAAACCGCCACGAACAAATCGAGCTCGCTGAGAGCATTCATTGATTATCCCATTTTCGCATCAGTGAAATCCGGCGGGGACGTATTGTATCAATTGCAACGGGCGCGGATCATGCCCGTTCTGATGTGGAATGGCGAGAATGAAGCAAGGACTCGAACAGGCACCGATCAGGCTCGGCAGGCGTCATTGGTCGCGCGGCCATCTCGGCGCGCCCTCGGCGTTTTTGCGCTTCGGTCACGCCGTGGGCGACACGTTCGGGATGTCCGACATTTCACCACGTCTTTAACTCCAAGGAAAAAGTCATGAACCTCAACCGATATTTACTTGGGCTGTGCGCCCTCACAGCGATCACGCCCGCAGTTGCAACCATTCCACCTGACTTCACACCCGAAAACAGCGCGATTCTTTTAGTGGATCATCAAAACCTGACGATCAACTGGATTCACAGTTTGCCGCGCGAGACGGTAATCGCCAATGTGCGTGTGCTGGCGCGTCTGGGAGCAGAAATGCACATTCCGCTCATCATTACCTCAACGATGGAGACAACACCGGTTGGGCCCAACATCAAAGACATTCAAGAGTTGGCTCCAGCCGCTTACGCCAAACGCATTCAGCGCGGCGGAACGCTGAGCGCCTTTTTGGATCCTGCATTTGATAAGGCCGTCAAAGCGACGGGCCGTAAGAACTTGATCATCGCCGGGCTGACCAGTGACATCTGTTTGATGCACACGGTCGAGAGCGCGCTGCGAGAAGGCTATCGTGTCGAGGTCGTTGCCGATGCATCAGGTAGCATGACGCCGCTCGCTGACCAAATCACATGGGACCGCATGCGGGGCTTGGGCGCCGTTGTTACCGATGGCAATCAAGTGCTCACCGAACTGTATCCCGACTTTGGAACGCCCGCAGGTCAAAAAGCCGCGAACATCAACATGCAAGAAGTGGTGGCGAAGCTGCCTACTCAATGAGACGGTTAAAGAGCCTGGCGCGAGAAGCCGTTGCTCTTGCGCCGGGCATTAGCGGATCGCCGGCAAAGCCGTCGCGTCCACCTAAACCGCTCGGCGCTTGCACGCGGTGCCGTCGAACTGCTCACACGGTCAACCAACTTAATCTGCAGTGCAACAGTATGAACGGTGCGACGCGCTGCATGAGCGCATAGGAATTTGCGTGGCCTTCAGGAATCGGCCAATGCACAGACGCTTCGTGGACCGAAAAGGTTAAAACAGTGAAAGGTGCCGTTAGCAGTACCGACTCTTAAGCTCCTCGCCACCAAGCGAACAGACCAAAAGCGAGTAACGCTGTCTCAAGCGCGCCGGTCCCTAATGTGACGGGCGAGGTGACGTGAAAGTGGGCGACGGTTATCCAACGCAAGACAACGATCGGCCCGTACAACACCAATGCCAGCATCAGGCCCGCACGAGCAACGCCGTTTGAAGGAACGGCAGTGTAGGCAAAGAACAATCCGAGACCGAATTGAAGTGCACAGTAGACGACGGCATATTCGCTGCGGCCGCCTTCACTAAGGGTTATGTAGCCCAGACTTGTCGATGTGTCATCCAACTTCAGCAAACACCACACACTGAAAATCACGTATAGGGCCGCGTTGGACCAAAGGTAGATATAGATCAACGTTGTGTCTCCAAACATTTAATAGTGATCTTGCCACATACGTAAATTTGGGTGAGTACAAGAATGTATTCAGTATGTATGTGGAGGCCCAGTATCCTGCCGAACAATGCCAATAGCTGGCAAGTACGATACGCCTGAAAGGAGTCATTGCCTTTCTAGTTGGCGCGTCGACTCAATTCGTGAACGGCATCGACCAGCACGCCGAGACGCTCGGGTTCGACATCCGGCGTAATGCCGTGGCCCAGATTGAAGATGTGACCGGGGTTCGGACCGAAGCTGTCGAGCGCTTTTTTTACTTCCGCGCGAATCGTTGCGGGTTGCGCGTGCAGTGTCGCCGGATCGAGATTGCCTTGCAGCGCGACGCGGTTGCCCACACGTGCTCGCGCGTCGCCTAGCGAAATCGTCCAGTCCAATCCCAACGCCGCGCAGCCCGTATCGGCCAATGCTTCAAGATGGCCGTTGGCGCCTTTGCTGAAAAGTATCAGAGGAACATGGCGCGCGATTTTGTCGCTTTTTATACTTTGCGCAATATGCGACAAATGGCGCAAACTGAATTCGCGGAACATGTCAGGCGCAAGCAGGCCGCCCCATGTGTCGAACACCATCAGCGCTTGCGCGCCGGCGGCTGCCTGCGCGCACAGATAACTTGCGACCGAGCGTGCGACGACATCGAGCAATCGGTGCATCGTCGCCGGATCATTCAAGGCCAGCGCTTTGGGTCTCGCAAAGCTCGACGAGCCTTCGCCCTCGATCATGTAACAGGCCAGCGTCCATGGGCTTCCCGCGAAACCGATCAACGGCACGCGATCGCTGAGTTCGCGGCGAATGAGCCGCACGGCATCCATCACGTAGCGAAGTTCGTTCTCCGGGTCGGGAACGGCGAGTTTTTCGATATCCGAAATTGAACGGACCGGATGCGCCAGTTTCGGACCTTCGCCCTCATGCACCGAAAGTCCGAGACCCATCGCATCGGGAATCGTGAGGATGTCTGAAAACAGAATGGCCGCATCGAGCGGAAATCGCGCGAGCGGTTGCAGCGTTACTTCGCAGGCGAGTTCCGGCGTCTTGCACAAGTTGATGAAACTGCCCGCTCGAGCACGCGTGGCGCGGTACTCGGGCAGATAGCGTCCGGCCTGACGCATGATCCAAACCGGCGTGCAGTCGACGGAGTCGCGGCGCAGTGCGCGAAGAAAACGGTGATCTGTCATGAAAATCCTGTTTCGGTCGCGCCTATTCTGAAAGGCGCCGCGCGCAGCTGTGTATGGCGAAGTGAAAAGATCAACGCGCGTGTCTCATCAGAAACTTTAGCGGAATCGATTCGTCAGAACTAACTATGCCTTAGTCACCATGAAGTACATCGCCACGAGGAGCGGCAACGTCGCCAGGACTCCCCAGACAAGCCAAAGGTGACCCAGCCGCCAATAGCGCTCGGGAATATCGTTTTCGCCGAATTTTTTAGACAGTCGATATTGCACTGTCTGCAGCGGCACTAGAATGCAAAGCCACATCATTCCTGACAACAGGAAACATATCTGGCCCCACAGCAGCCATGGTGTTGTAGTCAAGCCGATATTTGCAACGTAGGCCATGCCATAGCCGCCGAATGCGATCAACACGATTCCTGGAACAGTAAACGCCCAATCAGCCTCGATGACCAACTTTTGCGCGAATTTGACGGTGAACACGTTCCGCGTCTTGTCGGCGAATATTTTCCAGACCGCTGTGATCGTGACGTTGCCGATCAACAACACGACGCCGAGCACGTGCACGAACTTAAGAAGCAGATATAGCATCGCCAAACTCGATAAGAGGTCAGCTAGTTTGCCATATCGCCGTCGGCCAAAGTCCGCGCGGCACGCGGGTATTTATTTGTTATCGAATCGGTCGGTTCCACAATTAGCGAACAATGCGATATTTCGCGCATTCAATTCATGAGTTATTGAGAGTTCCGAACTATGCTTTCTTCGCATAGCCTGCGCACCAGCCTTTAGCATTGACTAATTTGCCGGAGTACAGCTGGCACGGTCCGTAGGCAGCGGCCGCACCTTGGAAGAAGTTGCAGTTCGCACATTCCATGCCGGCCTTGTGCGTTGGATATTTGGTTTCGTCGACGGCCGCGGAATTCTCTGTGTAGCCGAGGGCTTGGGCCGTCGGATCGTCTAACGTCAAATGCGGCGCATCCGCGGCGGCGACGTGTCGCGTGACGAATCCGCCGGCAACGGCCAGACCGACAGAACCGAGAAAGGTGCGGCGTGCTTGCTGCGCGATGGTTGGCTGTGGCGTTTTTTTCATGGATACCTCGGCTGTGAATGTTTAGGGTTCTTACTTGCGGAAAGGTCGATTCCGCTGACAACTACGCAGCGTCATGGGCGGCCTTTTCGTTCATCGCGACCGTCGCGTCACGCCGTGAACTCATGCTCCATTCCCAAAAGCGTTCGACGCGCAGCGGAACGATCAAAAACCAGTGCTCCAGCACCGCGAGCGTGACCAGCGTCGCGAGAAAACTCTGGGAAACGCCGCGTGCGACGTCATTCGTGTCAGCGGCCGATTGCCATAACTCCACGGCAACAATGCTTCCCGCCGTAACGGAAACAGGAAAAAGTAGATTCATCGGCCGCCGCGCAAAGTACGACGTTATGTAGCGCAGGTGAGGCGGCAGAAACTGCTCGCTGAAGTTTCGCGCACCAAGGAAAAGATTGAGCTTGGTACTGGCGCGACCGATCCACAACACGATGAATGTCCACAGCGCGAGTTGATTGGGCGCTCGCAGCGTGAGCGCGACGATCACACCGATGCCGATCAGCAAAGCCAGTTCGTGATAGAGGATCGCTTCGATGGCGAGTGACGCTCGACGCCACCCATGACTATCGGGCGGACAAGGATTGGCGCGCGGGCCGACGATGTACCCCATCAAAAACGCCATCTCAAGCCATCCCCAAACGGCGAGCGCGCAGGTAAACGCGCCGTACATCGCGGCAACGCCCGATTGCTGCGCGGTTAGCGCGATGCCATAGAGTGCCCCGGCCAACACCACAGTGGCGACGGCGAAACTAAGGCGGTAGGTTTCGCGCGGAAGACCATCGAGATAAAGAATGACGCCCGTGCTAAACCACCACACGAACAGCGTAAAAAGAGCCGGCAGGCCCAGCGACATCCAACTGGAAGACGCTTCTACCACACCGGTGCCATACGCACGTCGACCGGCAATGTGTTCGCGCGCGCCGGCAAGAAATACAGACGCACGAAAGTAAACGCTGCATTCACTGCGAGGCCGGCGCGGCTGAATAGTGAGCCGATCCCTTTGCGCGACTTGGCTGCTTCGTAACGCCGGTTGATATCGAGCAGCTTTTCCAATCCGACGTGAAAGCGCGGATCGTCGAGATTCATCGTCAGCGGGAACGTCTGCTGCGAAATCTCGCTGGTGATGCGAAAGACGGTGAAGTCGTATTCGGTTGGATCGAGTTTCAACGCGTCGTGCAATTGCGGGCGTGCGTGATCGCGCACATACATCGTCGCGAATACCGCGAGTACAAAGAAGCGGATCCACAACTTGTTCACGCCACGCGTCAGATTCGGATTAGTGCGCATGAGCAGCGCAAACGCTTCACCATGTCGGAATTCGTCGTTGCACCAGCGATCGAACCACTGAAATATCGGATGGAATCGCAGCTCGGGATGTTTTTCGATCTGGCGGAAGATGGTGATGTACCGCGCGTAGCCGATTTTCTCGGACAGATATGTCGCATAGAAAATGAATTTCGGGCGGAAATAAGTATACTTTTTCGCCCGCGTGAGAAAACCGAGATCGACGGCAATGCCGAAATCCTTCAGCCATTGATTAATGAATCCGGCGTGCCGCGCTTCGTCGCGCGCCATGTAGCCGAACAGTTTCTGGATGTCCGGATTACTCGATTTTTTCTTGATATCCGCGTACAGCACGCAACCGGAAAACTCGGCGGTCACCGAGCTGATCAAAAAATCGACGAACTCTTCGTATAAACCCGGCGCGAGGTGCGAGTAATCCTTGGACAAGTCGGAAGGCCTCTGGAAATGCACCGCGTTGACGTCGGTTTCGAACTCTGCAAGCAGCGAATCCCATTGGGTGCGGATCGGCGTAACATCCGTGCGATCGAGCGCTTTGAAATCCGTGGTGTAGAAACGCGGCGACAGCAAGGTGTCTTGTTGCGCGCGTTGCGTTGATTCGTTGGCCGGTCGGCTGGCGGTAGCGGCTGTCATAGCGAGGGTCCAATCGATGAAGCGTTAGGGTGCCGCTGCCAGCGGCAGGCTCTTATCGCGCGAGACTTGCGCGCCTACGTTGTTCTCACTCAGCAGCCGTGCAAAAACGGCGGCGTTGGTCGGTCCGAATGATCCCAGATCGACCAATCGATGCGTGGCCGGATCCTCGAGCAGCAAACGTCCGTCGCTTCGTCCGGTCAGCCGGAACGCGATTTCCGGACCGATGCTTTCGCGTTTGCGCTCACGCGCAAGTCCGCGAAGCGTGCCGCGCAAAAATCCATTCGTGCCTGGTGCAACCGTTTCGATCAGACTTTCGTCGCGCGCGTCGTGGACACTGATGCTGCCGTCGGCCTGGTCGACGAAGTGCAAAAGGCGCTCGGCGACAACAGCCGTCTGTGGTGTTCGCACGTCGCCCTCGCCGGTCAGTCTCACGCCCGTGGCGAGAAGCAAGGCGGACAGAATCAAAAGCCCGGCGGAATACAGCGGCAATTTTGGAAATGATTGATCATGCATGGCAAGCTCGTCGATAAAGTTGGATTGCGGACATCGTCAGCCGACGGCGGCCATCGGCTGCGAAGCTTCGGTTCGCGCTGCGCGCGTCGTTTTGATGGGAGCGACGATCGGCAAAAGGTTCGATGCGTTGCGGTCTCGCATCGCGCCGGCCAGTAGCGCGCCAATCGATTCAGCGTCTCGCACGCACCGCAACATCGGTTGCGTGCGCGTGACGCGCCACGGCCGAACATGCGGCCATAGGTGCAGAAACGCGATGCGTTCGCCGGGCATGAAACCTAGTGCCAGATCACCGTAACCGTTCGGATACATATGCAGATCGACCGAGTCGATAACTTTGAATGGGAAGTTGAACGTTACCTCGAGCACGATGCCGATGCGCATCACCACGCGCTGGTCGGTAATTGTGTACCAGCTGGCGCGCGCCGTAAGCCAAGCAAGCAAGGTAACCAGTCCGATTGCGAATAAAGCCGCGGGCATGAGCCAGGCCATCGCTACGAGCCCGTGTTGAAGTGAGGCGCTCGACGACCATGCAAACGCACCGCGAATCAGAATGAGCGTTGCGAAATAAATAACCAGGAAACGTGCGTGAAATGCGCGGCGATAAAGGACACGCCAATCCGGCGCGCCTTGCCATAGGATCGACTCGCCGAGCGGAAGCGCCTCGGGCAATTCCTTTACCGTCGTGGCCGCTTCGTGCGTCATAGCACCGGCCCCAATCGCGACGCCTTCGCATACAGCGTACCGGCGCCGTAGTAGGCGACGATTTTTTCTTCCTCTAGCATCGTCACACTATCCGGATTACGTATCTTGGGCACGTTCGCAAACTGATCGGCCAATAGCGAGCGCACGCGTACATTGCCTCTATCGGTGACTTTAGAAAAATTGATGGGCAATAAAACGTGTGCGCCATTGCCCGTCTGTAATTCAAGGTAGCGAAAGATTCTTTCGGACCGATCTACCCAGATGTCGGTGATAACTCCGGCGACTGCGCCATCTGCGCCCCACACTTCTTTGCCGCGGGGGTCCGGATCGCGCGGGTTCAGTGCGAAGGTCGGATCGGTACGCAACGGAACGATCTTGTTGTGGCCTTCGACAGTGAGGTCGGGACGATCGGGACGGTCTGCCCACGCACCCGGACCGACGCCGGCGAGCAATGGATCGCCGATCGGTTCCAGCGGTGACCCGATCCACGTACCGGTCGGCGCGGCCGTGATCGGTACCCGATGATCGGCCGGCACCCAATGCGCCGGGCGCTCACGTGAACCGCCGTGCGGCAGCAAGAATATTTTCGTCGACGGCGGGGACGGAAATCCATTGCGCAGGCTGCGTGGAGACGCCTCCGCGTCTTCCAACGGATAGCCCTCGCGTTTGTCTTCGCGGCGCAGATAGATGATCAGTCCAGCAAAGAACAACCAGAACAGATACAACACGACCTGCGCGCCATCAATGTACGACGTGCCGATTGCTTGATTCATAAGGCGACCTCTTGTTTAAGCGAGTCGAGTGGATTGGAAGGAGGAAGTGAGGACGAAGCCAGCGCAACGCGACGTCGGCGCACCAGTGGACCGATGACGGCAAGCGTGGCGAACAACAACACGATTTCGATGTTGTATACAAATTCATATCCGGTCGCCGTATTGTTGAGCGCTTCGCCTAAATTTCCGGCCACGGCCGCAGCATTGACGGAATCGCGCATCACGCCAGCGATCGCAATGGCGCCGCCCGATGCGGTCGCTTGCACCGCGCCCCATGCACCTAGGGCGAGACCAATCTGACCTACCGGCGCCATGCGCATCGCGGCGGTCAATGTGCTGTGCGCAAATAAGCCGCCACCAAATCCAATGAAGCCCACACCGATCCCGAAAAGCGGATACGCGTGCAGCGGTGCTGCGAACAGCACGCAGGTGATGCCAAACAAACCACCTAGTGCGCCCAGTGAAGCGATCCAGTAAGGATCGGCACCACGCGCCAGCGCGCGCGCGGCAATGACGAATCCGGACAAACCCGTGACAGCGAGTAGTGCCGTCAGGAGCGTCGTCGCCGCGACAGGCAGGTTGAACACTTCGCCGCCATACGGTTCGAGCAAGATGTCTTGCATGCCGAACGCGACCGTACCAATACCGAGCGCCACCAGTCGACGCAATGACTGGGGATTGCCGCGAAATTTCTGCCACGAGTCTTGGAATGTCGGGAGCACGCGATCGGGCGACGTCGCCCCTGAATCGCGCGCTTCCTGTTTCCAAAGCGCAGCGATGTTGAGCAGCATCGTCACCGCCGCGGTTCCCTGAATCACTTTGATGAGGCGCAGCTGGCTAAAGTCGTGTAATAACGCGCCGAACACAACCGAGCTGACCGCCACACCGAGTAGCAACATCGTGCACATCAACGCGACCACACGCGGATGCGATTCGACCGGAGCAAGATCGGTGGCGAGCGCCAAACCGACCGTCTGTGTGGTGTGTAAACCTGCACCGACGAGCAGAAATGCAAGCGCGGCCGCGATTTGTCCGTAAACAACGGGGCCGTGCGTATCGCCGGAAAGTACGATCAGAGCGAACGGCATAATCGCGAAACCGCCGAATTGCAACAACGATCCAAACCAGATGTACGGAACGCGGCGCCAGCCAAGCACGGACTTGTGCGTGTCCGACCTGAATCCGATCAACGCGCGCAACGGCGCGAATACCAGAGGCAGGGCCACCATGAACGACACCAACGTGGCGGAGACTTTCAATTCCACGATCATCACGCGATTGAGCGTGCCGACCAACAGTGCGATCGCCATGCCGACGGACACCTGGAACAACGACAGTCGCAGTAGCCGTTCGAGCGGCAACTCGGGCGTGGCCGCGTCGGCAAACGGCAGAAACTGTGGGCCTAGCTTTGTCCAGTTCTTGGCGACATTAAATTTCATGTCAGCGTCGCACCAACTTCAATGTTTGCGACGTGTAGAAACCGCTCTTAATGCGATCACTCGCATCGATGCGCCAATCTTTTAACGACGTGCGCGCTGCGATGAGGCGTCGCAGCGTCTGTTCCGAAACGGGTTCGATGGCTGGCGCACGGTCGCCTCGTGGGAACAGTTTCCCCACGTTGTGCATCAGAGAAAGCAAGGGGGATTTCGGAGCGAACGTTATTTGCAGACTTCCGTGACCACGCGCGGCGAGCGTTTCGATCGCATCGACCATATCGTCCGCTCGGTAATGAATGAGCGAATCCATGGCGACTATGTGATCGAACTCGCCGAGCGCGGGATCGAGCATGTCGCCGACACGAAATTCAATGCGGCCGCTGTCGAGTAAATTCGGCAGGCGCTCTTCAGCGAGCTTGATCAGCGTGGGTGAAAGGTCAATCGCAACGACCACGGCGCCACGGCGTGCTGCCGCGACGGACAATGCGCCGGTTCCGCAGCCTGCATCGAGCACACGCTGACCGGTCATGTCGCTCGGTAATCCGTCGAGTAATGTCTGGCGCATGCGGTCGCGACCCATTCGGACCGTCTCGCGGATGCGGCTGACTTTCGCGGTGGAGGTCAATCTCGCCCACGCGTCAGCAGCCGTGCGGTCGAAATAAGTTTCCAGCTGCCCGCGGCGTCGAAGATAAGTCGCGCTGTTCATTCGAAGCCCAGCAATTCGAAGATGTCGCGATCCTTCATTGGCGTGACTTGCAACGGTTCCACACCACTCCACAGCGATTCGGCCAAGCGCATGTATTCGTTCTGCACGGCCTCGAGTTCAGGCGACGGTTCCATTTCGAACAACGTCGATTTCTTCAGACGGCTGCGTCGAATGACGTCGAGATCCGGAAACTGCGCCAACGTTTTCATGCCGATGGCGTTGTTGTACTTATCAATTTGATCGGTTTCGCGGCTGCGATTGGCGATGACGCCGGACAGCCGCACGCCGTAGTTTTTTGCCTTGGCGTTGATCGCGGCAACGATGCGGTTCATCGCGAAGATGGAATCAAAATCGTTCGCCGCCACGACGACGGCGCGTGTTGCGTGCTGCAACGGCGACGCGAAGCCACCACAAACGACATCGCCGAGCACATCGAAAATGACGACGTCGGTGTCTTCCAGCAAATGATGTTCTTTGAGCAACTTCACCGTCTGGCCGACCACATAGCCGCCGCATCCGGTGCCCGCCGGCGGGCCGCCTGCTTCGACGCACATCACGCCGTTGTACCCTGGATAGACGAAATCTTCCGGCCGCAATTCCTCGCCGTGGAAGTTAACGGATTCCAGAACATCGATGACCGTTGGCACGAGGCGTTTGGTCAATGTGAACGTCGAGTCATGCTTCGGATCGCAGCCGATCTGTAACACGCGCTTTCCCATTTTCGAGAAGGCGACGGAAAGATTCGACGACGTCGTGCTTTTGCCGATGCCGCCCTTGCCATAGACCGCAAAGACTTTCGCTTCGATCTTAAGCGTTGGATCGAGCATCACCTGCAGACTTCCTTCACCATCGGGACGCGAAGGGCCATTTGATTTCATCGGTAGATCGACTAGTTGATTCATGCGGCTGCCACCATCGGTATTCCTTCCAAACGGTCTTCGACCTCCAACGCCGCGTTGCGCAATGCGTCGAGCATCGCAGCATCGGGTTCCCAGTAATGTCGTTCCTGTGCTTCGATCAGTCGGTTAGCGACTTTTGCCGACGCAGTCGGGTTGAGCTTTGAAAGTCGCTCGCGCATTTCGGCGTTCAGCACGAAGGTTTGCGCTAGTTGCTTGTAGACCCACGGCGCCACTTGACCCGTTGTCGCCGACCAGCCCATCGTATTCGTCACGTGTTCCTCGATTTGTCGCACGCCTTCGTACCCATGGCGAAGCATGCCTTCGTACCATTTCGGATTGAGCACACGCGTGCGCGACTCCAGGCCCACTTGCTCGGACAGAGATCGAACCTTGCCGCGTCCGGTGGTCTGATCGGAAATGTATACCGGCGGCGTGTCGCCGTTGCGAGCACGTTTCACGGCACGACTTATGCCGCCGAGCGTGTCGAAATAATTGTTGACGGTGGTGATGCCGAGCTCGACCGATTCGAGGTTCTGATAGGCAAGGTCGATGTCGGCGAGTGTGATTTTCAGCAGTGCTGTCTGCTGGCTTGGCCGTCCGGCGCGGTTGAACGCGAAGCTCTTGCGCCGGGTGTAGGTTTCGGCCAGTTCGTCTTCGCTATTCCACCGACTGTTCTCCACCAAATGATTGACGTTCGCGCCGTACGCACCATCCGCATTGCCGTAGACACGCAATGCCGCTGTTTCCAAATCGCAATTGTTTTGCTGCATGTAGCGCAAGGAATGCTTGCGAATAAAATTATGTTCGACGGGCTCGTCCGCCGAAGCGCATAGAAACGACGCTTCGGCGAGCAGTTTGATTTGCAACGGCAACAGGTCGCGAAATATTCCAGACAAACTGATCATCACGTCGATACGTGGACGACCGAGTTCCTCCAGCGGAATTAGTTCGGCTCCCGCGAGGCGACCGTAGCTGTCGAAGCGTGGCCGTGTGCCCATCAGCGACAATGCTTGGGCGATCGGCGCGCCTTCGGATTTCAGATTGTCGGTACCCCAGAGTACGAGCGCGATGGACTCGGGTAACGCGCCTTTGTCTTGGACAAACCGATCGAGCAAGATTTGCACTTGTCGCGCGCCGTCGGCGACTGCAAAGGGGCTCGGAATTCGGAATGGATCAAACCCGTGCACGTTACGTCCAGTCGGCAAGATGGCAGGCGTACGAAGCAAGTCGCCACCTGGCGCCGGGCGCGTAAAGCCGCCATCGAGTGCATGCAGGATCGCTTCAATTTCGTGATCGACACGCAGCAATCGATCGGCGTTTTCCAGTTCGGTGAACAGAGCGAGCGACGAGGTGTCGGCGATTTCGTTGACACTCTGAAGCGCATCGGCGGCGGATAGCCCGCTTACCAGCGCAGCGATTGCGTTTTTCGACGGACGCACGCCGTGCGACGCGTCCGCGAGTGACGACAGCAAATCGACGCGTTCCTCGGCATTGGGCGCACGACCGACAACATGCAATCCGTGCGGAATGAGTGTGTACTCGTATTCGAGAATTGAATCGTTCAAGGCGACGATGCGTTGTTCGGCATCGGTGGTCCACTCGGGTGTGTCGTCGCATAGATCGATCAGCGCTGCCTGCGCTTGAATCGCGCGTGCCAGCTCCGACAAATCCGACGGCGTCGTGCGATCGCTCGTGCGCCAACGCTCGATCAATGACTTAAGCTCGACCAAGCCGCGATATAGACCCGCTTCGGCGATGGGCGGCGTCAGATAACTGATCAAGGTGGCATGCGCGCGTCGCTTGGCGATTGCACCTTCCGACGGATTGTTCGCGGCGTACAAATAGATGTTCGGTAGATCACCGATCAACCGGTCTGGCCAGCATGAGCCGGAGAGTCCGACCTGTTTGCCCGGCATGAATTCAAGTGAGCCGTGCGTGCCGAAATGCAGTACCGCGCCGGCGCCGAAATCTTCGCGAAGCCAACGGTAAAATGCCGAGAACGCATGCGTCGGTGCAAAGCCTTTTTCGAAGAGCAGACGCATCGGATCGCCTTCGTATCCAAACGAAGGCTGGATGCCGACGAACACATTGCCGAACGTTTCGCCCAAGACGAAGATCGAGCGGCCATCCGTCTGCTGCTTGCCCGGAGCGGAACCCCAAGCGGCCTCGATCTCTTTCAGCCAGGTTTCGCGACGCACGTGATCGTTAGCGGAAATCCGGACGTGCACATTGGCCGGCGCGCCGAAGCGACCGGCGTTGCCGTGGATCAGACGTTCGCGCAACGTGTCCGTATCGGGCGGCACATCGACCCGATAGCCTTGGGATTTCATCGCGGTCAACGTGCAAAGTAATGACTCAAATACTGAAAGGTGCGCGGCGGTACCCGTATTGCCGGCATTCGGCGGAAAGTTGAAAAGTACGATCGCCACTTTACGTTCGGATCGCGCACGCCGACGCAATGCAATCAATCGATCCACCCGCGCGGCGAGCGACTGCGCGCGCTCAATGCACGTCTGCATATCTCGGCCATTGGTCGATGGCGGGAACACGCACTTCTGATGGCAGCCCGTACACGTCGCGCCGGCGGCATCTGAGCGGCCGCCGAACACAATCGGACTCGTCGCGCCATCAAGTTCTGGGATCGCCACCATGATCGTGGACTCGACCGGATGCAGTCCGCGATCTGAAGCCGCCCACTGTTCGAGTGTCTGGAATTCGACCGGGTGCGCGGCGATGTAAGGCACATCGAGTTGCGCCAGCGTTTCCTCGGCCGCTTTCGCATCGTTGTAGGCAGGTCCACCGACAAGTGAGAATCCAGTCAATGAAACAAGCGCATCGATGCAGGGTGCGCCGTTGCTCATAAAGAATTTTTCGATGGCCGGACGTGAATCCAATCCGCACGCAAATGCCGGGATAACATTGAGACCGCGCGCTTCGAGCGCCTGGATCACGCCGTCGTAATGACCCGTATTGTCGGCCAACGGGTACGAGCGCATGAGCAAAAGTCCGACGGTGCCGTTGCTGCCGGCGTGAGGCAATGCGACGACCGATTCGCCGATGCGCTTTGGCATTCTCGGGTGATACAACCCGACGTCCGGATAATCGATCGGGGGGTCGTGTTTGATTGTTCCTCGCAGTGCGGCGCGCGTGCCGTTTGCGTAGCGATCAACGAGCATGCGAACCATGCTGATGAGATTTTTTTCCGAGCCGCACAGCCAATATTGCAGCGTGAGGAAATACGCTCTGACGTCTTGTGCTGTTCCGGGAATGAATCGCAGAATTTTCGGTAGCCGGCGCAGCATGCGCATCTGCCGCGCGCCACTCGAGATCGGTTGGCCCGTTTTGGATTTGGGGCGCAGCTTTTTAAGAAGCGCCATCGGTCCGCTCGACTTTTCGCTCATGTCGTAGCGGCCCATGCGCGTCAGTCGCGTGATGTCGCCCGCCGACATGATGTTTATCATCGCGTCACACTGATCGCGCCGGGCTTGCAACGCAGGCAGCACTGCGCGGATATGATCTTCCATGAACATCATTGCCGTAATCACGATATCGCCGGTGGCTATGTCGTTTTGGCAACGCTGCAACGCCGTCTCATCACTCTCCCATTCCGCCGCGGTGTGCATGTGCAGTGTCAGGCCGGGAATTTGCTTAGCGAGCACGGCGCGGGCACGATCAGTTGTGCTTGCGAGATGGTTATCCATCGTCACGATGACCACACGCAGTGGCGTGGCGGACTTAGCGGCCGAAATGAGCTTTGGCATCGTAAAGCGCCTCCAGCGTGATCGTGGTAACCCCTTTCTCGCGAGCAAAACGTTCGGTGTTGCGGCGCGCCTTGGCACGCACGAAAAACGGAATCTTTTTAAGTTCCTTCTCGGCATCAATCGCCCAAGCCACGTCGGTCGACTCGTTCGCTGCTGTGGTTTCGGCTTTGAGTTCAACGATCGGTTGTGGTTTTGAAAGCGAGCCGAGATGTGAAGGTGCCGCGTCGGCGTGGAATTCGAAGTCGTCGCGGAACATCGTGATGAGGTGTTCTTCCAGTCCCATCATCAGCGGGTGTACGCAAACGTCGAACAGAACATTTGCACCTTCGAAACCCATGAGCGGCGAGTAGCGCGCCGGATAATCTTGCACGTGCACCGGCGCGGAAATCACGGCGCACGGAACGCCAAGTCGTTTTGCGATATGCCGTTCCATCTGCGTGCCCAGAACCAGATCCGGGTGAAGATCGGCAACACTTTTTTCGACTTCCAAGTAATCATCGGAAATCAGCGCCTCAATTCCATACACCTGTGCCGCTTCGCGTACTTCGCGCGCGAATTCGCGGCTGAATGTGCCGAGTCCAACTACCGAGAAACCGAGTTCTTCCACTGCGAACCGCGCTGCGGCGATGGCATGTGTCGCATCGCCGAAAATAAAAACACGTTTGTTGGTGAGGTAGGTCGAATCGACCGATCGCGAGTACCAAACAGATCGCGCCGTCGTCTTGGCGATCGCTTCTGAAGAATCAATGCCCGCTGCAGCACAAACGTCACGCATGAAATCGCGCGTCCCGCCAACGCCAATGGGTGTTGTCTTAACGAAGGGCTGACCGCGATTTCGCTGCAGCCAGCCGGCTGTCTGCAGCGCGATTTCCGGATAAAGGACGACGTTGAAATCCGCATCGCCCAACCGTGAGAGGTCGGCCGGTGTGGCGTCGAGCGGGGCGACCACATTAATGTCGACGCCCAGCTTGCCAAGAAGTTTGGTGATCTCACTAACATCGTCGCGATGGCGAAAACCCAACGCGGTCGGGCCGAGGATATTGCAGAGCGGTCGACGGCCATGAGCTGCGGTATCGCGTTGTCGCGAATCGCCCGCAGGCATTGGCGTGAACGCACGGACGAGTTGATAGAACGTTTCCGAAGCGCCCCAATTTTCCTTGCGTTGATACGAGGGCAGCTCGAGCGCGATGACGGGAATTGGCAATTTCAGCGCACGAGCGAGACCACCCGGATCGTCTTGAATTAACTCGGCCGTGCAAGAAGCACCGACGAGCATCGCCTGCGGATTGAATCGCGTGTAGGCATCCTGCGCCGCGTTTTTGAATAGTTCAGCGGTGTCGCTGCCTAGATCACGCGCCTGAAACGTCGTGTAAGTGACAGGAGGACGGCGATCGCGCCGTTCGATCATCGTGAATAGCAAATCGGCGTAAGTATCGCCTTGCGGTGCGTGGAGTACATAGTGCACGCCGCGCATAGCGGTTGCGACGCGCATGGCGCCTACGTGCGGGGGGCCTTCATAAGTCCACAAGGTGAGTTGCATGTCAGGCGACGAGCTTCATCTTACGAACGAGCGGACGTGCGAATAGCTCGGCGAGATCACCGGCCTGTTCGTACCCTTGAATCGGCGTGAAAACGAGTTCGATTGACCACTTGGTGGTTAGGCCCTCCGCTTCGAGCGGATTTGCCAAACCTAATCCGCAGACCACCAGATCAGGTTTTTCGGCGCGACAACGGTCGAGCTGCCGGTCCACGTCTTGCCCTTCGCTCAAGCGAGTAGCAGGAGGTAGTAGCGCGAGTTCCTGCGCGAGATGTTCGCGATGCAAGAACGGAGTTCCCACTTCAACAAGCTGCATGTTCAATTCGCTCGCGACGAAGCGTGCGAGTGGAATTTCCAGCTGAGAATCCGGGAAGAAAAACACTCGGCGGCCCGATAGCTCGGCGCGATAACGTGATAGTGCTTGCGCGGCACGTTCTGCCGGCGCCTTAGTAACGGATTCGAAGTGAGACGGATTGATCTCCCAGATATGTGCTGTTGCTTTCAGCCATGCGGTTGTGCCCACGACGCCGATGGGAAACGTTGCATCGATGCGACGCGCGCCGCGTGCTTCAAGCGCGCGTGCGGTATCGGCAAGGAACGGTTGCGCGAGGAGATAGCGTGTTTGCGATCCCACTTTCGGCAAGTCACGGGCGCGGCGCGGCGGTAGGAATTGCACGGGACCAACGCCGAGTGCGTCAAACAAGCGACGGAATTGGTCTTCGACGACATCAGCTAAGGAGCCGACCACGAGCAGCGATTTTTCTTGCGATGAATCCGTTGGCAGTGACGGCACCAATGACGCCAAGCAAGCGTCTTCGCCCTGCGTAAACGTCGTCTCGATGCCACTGCCCGAATAGTTGAGTATGCGCACGTCGGGCGAGAATCGAGTTGCTAAGCGCTGTGCTGCGCGTGAAAGATCGAGCTTGATGACTTCTGATGGACAGGAGCCGACGAGGAACAGCAGGCGAATTTCCGGCCTTCGTGCCAAAAGCGTGTCGACGATTCGGTCGAGCTCGGCATTGGCATCGGCTAGGCCGGCCAAATCGCGCTCTTCGATGATGGCCGTGCCGAAGCGCGGTTCTGCGAAAATCATCACACCTGCCGCTGATTGCATCAGGTGAGCACAAGTACGCGAACCGACGATAAGAAAAAACGCGTCTTGGATCTTGCGATGAAGCCAGATTATTCCGGTAAGACCGCAGAAAACCTCGCGCTGTCCGCGCTCGCGAAGCACGGGTGCATCGATGCAGCCGCGGGACGGCGTGGGCAGCGTAGTGATCGGGATCTTCACTTTGCAGACACCATCGCCGAGATTGGCTGACTCGTATCGGTGCCCGGCCTTTGCAGGCGCGCCGCGCGAAGCTTCAGGAGGAACTGCGTGGCATTAATGACGTAAGTGGCATAAGCCGCTAGCGCCAAATACATCAGTCCGGTGGGCGACAGTGCCTTGGCTGCCAGCGCAACAAGGTACGCAGTGTGCAGCGCCAACACGAGCATGCTGAACACATCTTCCCAATAGAACGCCGGCGCGAATAAATACCGTCCGAATACGACCTTTTCCCAGATCGCGCCAGTGATCATGATCGAGTAAAGGGCGATGGTCTTTATCACCACTGACCCAATGGCTGCGGTTTCGCCCGTTCCGAACAGTAAAAAACGCAACACGAGAATCGCGCTGACGAAAAAGATGAGGAACTGCACGGGCGCGAGCACGCCTTGCACAAGAGTCCACACCGTTTCATCGCGCCGGCGGCGCTGCTGCGGGTCGTACAAAGGTCTTTTTGCCGTGGGTGCCGACGTGGTGGCGCGCATTTACGCTAAATCTCCCGCACGGACAGAACGAGCCGAATCTAATCCGGCCTGTAGTAACTGTCAATAAGTTTAGACGTAATAAATTACTGACACATGTAAATCCAGTGTTTAGTGTTGACGTGCCAGGGTCGGAGTGACACCATCGCCCCGGTCGAAAAAATCTAATTTTTTGTGGTACCGGTGCGACGCTCGCTTTTTTAGGGTCACAAAATAAAAAAAAGCGTGACAGTGAGGCCTTCATCACCTCCTTGGGGCTGTCTGAAGTCGTCGTTGTTTGTTGTCGATTGTTTGGGCGGAGGAGACCAAATGGACGACTTGACAAGTGATCGCGTCACGCATTTAAAAGATTGGCGAAATAATGTCAGCAGTTTGCACGTAGCCGAACGCGAACTGGCCGACGAGAAGAAAATTTTTAACGATCAAGGTAGTCGTCAAAATCCGCCCTTGGATCGGCTGACGCATGCAGTCAAACGACAAGTAATTCCCAAATTGCTGGGTGCGCATACGGCAACGCAGGTGACGCACCCGACGCCGACGTGTAATTCGATTGGCATATCCGACGTGGTCGAGTTCACCGGCTTGGTTTCGACTCGAGAAGTGAACCAAGCGCGGGCAACCATCGAACGTAAACGCTCGCAAGGTTTGTCGCTGCAATCGCTGTTTGTGGAACTCATGATTCCGGCAGCACGACGCTTGGCGGACCTGTGGGAGTCCGACTTGTGTCACTACGAAGAAATTGCTGTCGGTATGCTCAACTTGCAGCAGTTGTTGCACGATCTGACGCCAGACTTTTCGCAAGAGTCCACACCGAAGACTCGCGATCGTCGAGCACTGCTACTCTCGGCGCCTTGCGAGCAGAATATGCTTGGCGTATTCATGGTCACAGAGTTTTATCGCTGCGTTGCGTCTGAGTTTTTTCATCGCGATGGCTGGCAGGTGTGGCCGGCGCCGCCCATGTCCATGCCGCGCTTGCTAGGCATCGTGAGCTCGCAATGGTTCGATTTGATCGAAGTTTCGGCGACATGCGGCGCGCGTTTGCACCGACTGGCCGCGGACCTTGCGCAGATCAAATCGGCTTCGCGCAACGCGGATGTCGGCATGATTGTGTGTGGGCCGGCTTTCGATGAGCATCCGGAGTTGTTGGCGGAGATGGGTGCCGATGCGTGTGCGCATAATGCAAAAGAAACGCTTGAGCAGGCAGATGCGTGGATAGAGCGACGGACGCGACGCGGCTGAAGGCTGCTGCTGTCGCCGACTTCGCAACGAGGAAATGAGTTTGAAACGGATGTTAAAGGTAGCAAAGGCCGATGCCCCGACAAAAGGCACGCGTGTGCGATTAGTCCAAGACCCAGGGAGCGAACTGGCGATTCTTGACGCCCCATCGACTGACGCTTTATTGAAAGCGGCTGGTGATATTTCGCTGGTGATGGATGCCGAGGGCGTTGTCCTTTCGGTCACCTGTGGCAGCCCGCAAATGGCGTCAGAAGGCTTTCAGAAGTGGATTGGGCAACCGTGGGTGGAGACCGTCACCCCTGATAGTCGTTCCAAGATCGAAGCGCTGCTTCAGGATGCTACCGAGTCGAAGGACCCCAAGGGACGTCACGTCAATCACACGTCGTCTCGCGGTTCTGACGTGCCGGTGCTTTACACCGCATTAGCGCTCGAGGGTCGCCAACGGATCGTCGCCATCGGTCGCGACTTGCGCGACGTCGCCAGTCTTCAACAGCGGCTGGTTGATGCTCAGCAAGCGATGGAGCGAGATTACTGGCGGCTGCGAAGTGTTGAGACACGCTATCGAACGTTGTTTCAGATTTCGGCCGAAGCGATTTTGGTGATGGACGGGGAAAGCCACAAGATCGTCGAAGCCAATCCGGCAGCAGCTGACCTGTTTGGCGATTCGGCTAAGCGGCTTGTCGGTAAGACACTTGAGGATTGTGTCGGCGCGGAAAGCGCCGCCGCATTAGAAAATTTGGTGCTCAGTGTCCGCGCCGCCGGCCGCTCGGACGAGGCGGTAATCAAGCTCGGTCCTGAGCGTCGTGAATACACCGTATCGTCATTCTATTTTCGACAAGCCAATGACACGATGTATCTGCTACGCATTGCGTCGGCGCGGATTGAGGTCGGCGCGGGTGTGAAGCCGAAAGCCCTGTTGCGTGCGTTGGAATATGCACCCGACGCTTTTGCGGTGACCGATACAGACGGCGGTGTCATCTCTATGAACCGTGCTTTTATCGATCTAGCTCAGCTACCCGCCGAATCTCAAGCGCTCGGAAAATCATTGGATACGTGGGTCGGACGATCGCGTGTCGATTTCAGCGTGCTGATAGCGAACTTGCGCCAACACGGGACGATACGATTGTTTGCAACTACCTTGACGGGCGAGCACGGAGCCGTCGCTGAGGTCGAAATTTCTGCTACGTCAATTCCATCAGCCGATCCGCCATGTTTTGCATTCAACATCCGAAACGTCGGCGTTAGGGTTACGTCCGAACCGGGAACAACGGTTGAGACGCCGCGGTCAGTCGAACAGCTCACTGAGCTTGTCGGGCGCGTGCCGTTGAAGGAACTTGTGCGCGACGCTACCGATGTCGTCGAGAAGCTTTGCATAGAAGCGGCGCTGCAGTTGACAGGGGACAATCGGGCCTCGGCTGCGGAGGTGTTGGGCGTGAGTCGGCAGAGCCTGTATGTGAAACTGCGCCGCTATGGACTGGGTGACGCTTCGCTTGAATCAAGCGAAGCTGACCCGGGGTAACAATCGCGAGCGAATCCGCGCTCAATCGCCTAACTTTTGCGGCACTTTTGCGCTCAGTTTTGCTGCGCTAATCCGCTAGCGAACCACTGAAAAGCCTGAGCACAAAGGCGTTAAATATTACGCGAATTTTCAGTTGACTTGACAAAAGTTGACATAACTGAGTGTCAACTCTACTAGACAATGCTGGGGAAAGTGTGTCAATCTGGCGGCGTTACTACGGCAGGCCTATGTCCGTCCCGTCGCTATCCGCCATCACCGAAGTTCTAAAGCCCATCACCTGGTTTCCACCCATGTGGGCATTTACGTGCGGCGCCGTAGCCTCTGGGATTCCGGTCTCGAACCATTGGAGATTGGTAATCCTCGGGGTGCTCGTCGCGGGCCCCCTAGTGTGCGCCACGAGTCAGGTCGTCAATGACTGGTTTGACCGCGATGTGGATGCCATTAATGAGCCTAATCGACCGATTCCGTCCGGTCGCATTCCAGGTCGATGGGGCTTGTACATAGGCATTCTGTGGACACTTATTTCGGCAGCCGTGGCGACTCAACTTGGGCCCTGGGGTTTTGGTGCAGCGATGGTCGGCTTGGTGTTGGCCTGGGCGTACAGCGCGCCGCCGACGCGACTGAAGAAAAATGGATGGTTTGGAAACACGGCATGCGCTTTTAGCTATGAAGGTTTAGCGTGGACCACGGGGGCGGCAGTCATGGTCGGCGGTGCAATGCCTGACACGCGATCTCTTGCGCTTGCACTTATCTACAGTATCGGCGCCCACGGCATCATGACCCTTAACGATTTCAAATCCATCGTTGGTGATCGAAAGATGGGCATCGCCTCGTTGCCCGTGCAGCTCGGAGTTCAAGGCGCAGCACGCCTGGCATCAGTGGTTATGGCGGTCTCCCAAATCGCCGTCGTTGTATTGCTTGCGATGTGGGGTCGCGTCACATATGCCGTCGTGATCGCAGTGCTACTTGCCATTCAGATCGTACTGATGATCAGGTTTCTAAAAAAACCGATTGAACGCGCCACCTGGTACAGCGGGCTTGGCGTGACACTCTTCGTGATCGGCATGCTCGTCAGCGCGTTCGCCATACGCAGTCTTATAGGAGCGGAATCATGAGCCAGGCGCCGTCGTTGGGATGGGTTGGAATCTTGCGGCTTGGTATCGTGCAGATGGCGCTCGGTTCGATCGTCGTGCTTGCCACCTCTACAATGAACAGAATCATGGTCGTCGAACTTGCGCTGCCTGCGATGATTCCGGCGGCGCTGGTTGCATTGCACTACGCCATACAGATTTTACGTCCACGTTTTGGATTTGGCTCTGACTTAGGTGGCCGTCGCACGCCCTGGATCGTCGGTGGCATCGCGGCGCTCGGTTTCGGTGCAACGCTGGCGACCGTCGCAATGTCGTTGATGCCGCAGTCTCGCATCGCCGGTGTCGCTCTTGCCGTGGTTGCTTTCGCCATTATTGGCGCAGGCGTTGGCGCCGCGGGTACATCGTTGCTCGTTCTACTCGCCAAGCGGGTTGTTGAAAAACGACGGCCCATTGCGGCGACGATGGTGTGGTTGATGCTGATCGTCGGATTCGTTATCACCTCCATCATCGTGGGAAAAGTACTCGATCCATACACACCGCTTCGACTGACGGCGATTACCGCGATCGTTTCGACCATCGCGCTGCTGTTGACGCTCGCGGCGCTGTATCGAATCGAGTCGCCGCAGAAATTTGTCGCTGCGACAAGTTCTGCGCCGCCCGTCAAGCCGGATTTCATGGCCGCGCTAAAGGAAGTGTGGGATGAACCCCAAGCGCGGCGATTCACGCTGTTCGTATTCGTGTCGATGCTGGCTTACAGCGGTCAGGAATTAATTCTCGAGCCGTTCGCAGGCGCAGCATTCGGGATGACGCCCGGTCAATCGACGCAATTGTCCGGTGTACAGCACGGCGGTGTGCTCCTGGGCATGATCCTCGTGAACATCGCTTGCAGTCTCCTCGGCGGCAAAGGATTGGGGTCGTTACGCACCTGGACGATCATCGGCTGCGCCGCATCGGCGGTCGCTTTGCTCGCGCTTACCGCAGCAGGTTCGATGGCACCCAACTGGCCGTTGAAGCAGAACGTATTTATGCTGGGTGTAGCCAATGGTGCGTTCGCGGTATCTGCCATCGGCTCGATGATGACGCTCGCGGGCGCCGGACGCGGATCGCGTGAAGGCGTGCGTATGGGATTGTGGGGTGCCGCGCAAGCCATCGCTTTTGGATTCGGAGGCTTTCTTGGCGCTGCAGCGAGCGACGTAGCTAAGTTGGCGCTCGGCTCACCCGGCTTAGCTTATGGGATCGTTTTTGCTTTCGAGGCGACGCTTTTTGTGGTGGCGGCAACTCTCGCGCGCAATATTGGTCGACCGGCGAGCACCACGTCGTATGCGAGCCAGTCCGACTTTTCATCGATGGCGCAACAGAGCAACGCATGAATAAGAACGTCGACCAGCATTCGGTATTCGACACCGTCGTCGTCGGTGGTGGGCCGGCTGGCGCCACCGCGGCACATGAACTTGCCTCAAAGGGCTATGCCGTTCTTTTGATTGACCGGGCGGGACGTATCAAGCCATGCGGCGGCGCTATACCTCCGCGCCTCATTAAGGATTTCGAGATTCCGGACGATTTGCTCGTGGCGCGCATCAGCTCGGCGAGAATGGTGGCGCCTTCAGACAAGCGGGTGGACATCCCAATTGAAAACGGTTTTGTGGGCATGGTCGAACGAGAAAAATTCGATCCATGGTTGCGCGCGCGAGCGTCATCAGCGGGCGCACACTTAGTCGAAGGTACGTTCAAGCGAATCTATCGCGACGCCAACGGGACGATGGTCGAATTCGATCAGGTGGGCTGCGACGGAACTGAATATTCGCGTCGGGTTTATACGCGCGCAGTCATAGGGGCCGATGGCGCCCGCTCGAACGTGGCGCGGCAGTCGATCAAAGGCGCCAACCAGATGCGCTACGTGTTTGCGTATCACGAAATCGTCCGGTCTCCCGCATCCAACAGTGGTGAATTCAATGCGGAGCGGTGCGACGTGATCTATCGCGGGGCCCTATCACCGGATTTCTATTCCTGGGTGTTTCCGCACGGTGACACAACAAGTGTCGGCAGCGGCAGTGCGCAAAAAGGATTTTCGCTTCGTGCGGCGGTCAGCACGTTACGTGATCTGTCAGGGCTTCGTGGCGAGACCATCCGGCGCGAAGGCGCGCCGATTCCGATGAAACCGTTGCGACGCTGGGACAACGGCCGGGATGTCGTCCTTGCGGGTGATGCGTCGGGGGTCGTCGCGCCGGCCTCGGGCGAGGGCATTTACTACGGCATGGTGGGCGGGCAGCTCGCGGCGCAGGCAGTCGACATGTTTTTGCGGACGGGCGATGCGCGGGCGCTCAAGTCTGCGCGAAAACAGTTTATGAAGTTGCATGGCACGGTATTCTTAGTGTTAGGAATTATGCAGTGGTTTTGGTACAGCAGCGAAAAACGTCGCGAGCGCTTCGTCACGATTTGCCAGGACGCCGACGTGCAGAAGCTGACGTTCGAGTCCTATATGCATAAGAAGCTCGTGAGAAAGAAACCGATGGCTCATATAAAAATATTCTTTAAAGACCTGGCGCATTTGTTAGGTCTGGCGCACGCTTGAAACCGGTTTTTGGCGGCGTCTCTGCGACAACTTGGGTGCCCCGGTGAATGAAGAATGGCTGAGCAACTTTGTTGGATCCGGTCATATGGTCGACGTGATCCTTTTTGTCGTTGCGATTGAGGCTATCGGCCTAGTCGCCTATCGGCAGTTTACCGGCCATGGATTAACCGCCGGCGACATGCTCGCAAACTTGTCTTCTGGCGTTTGTCTGCTCTTAGCGCTGCGTTTCGCGTTGGCAGGATCGCCGTGGCCGATGATTGTCATTGCAGTATGCGGCTCTTTAGTGGCTCACCTGTATGACTTGTCCCGTAGATGGGACAAAAGCGGGATAATCGGATCGTTTAGTCGGATTGATTAGGTGCGATAAGGCTTGCGGTGTACCATTACAACACTGTCATGTCACTGAAAGCGGCGTGAGCCGACGAGGCTTCGCCAACAGGGCGTCGGGAGTGGTCAAATGGCCCAGGGCAAAAATGCCCCGATTGATTTGAGTTCATTTTCCGACTTAGCTCCCGAGCTGATCGAAGTCATGGTTTCGGTCGCCTGCGATATTGCACTCATTCTCGACGATAGCGGCGTTATACAGAACGTAGCGGTTGGTAAGGCGCGTCCACCTCCTGCAGATGCTCGCGAGTGGATTGGTCAGCACTGGGCTGATACCGTCACCGTCGAAATGCGCGAAAAAGTTGGGCAGTTCCTCGCTGACTTGTCGGGCGGTGGCGTTTCCCGCGTTCGTCATCTGGCCCACGTGGCCGACGATGGTCCGGAAATTCCCATGGCGTATTCGGCCATTCGTCTCGGCGATCAAGGGCCGACACTGGCGGTGGGACGTGACATGCGTTTGGTGTCGGCGATGCAAGAACGACTCACTAACACGCAACGCACCATCGAGCGGGACTATTGGCAGCGCCGCCAGGCTGAGACACGGTATCGACTACTGTTCGACGTAGCGTCGGAGCCGATGTTGATTGTCGATACGGCTACCTACAATGTCGTCGACGCGAATCGCTCCGCCGTTGCCCTCCTCGGCCGTTCAAGCAGCGACATTATCGGTAAACCCCTGGGCGATTCCGTGGCGGTTTCTGTTCGAGAGTCACTTTACGATTGTCTAGACCGCGCGCGTTCTTCCAAGCAGGCGCTGAGCGGAAGAGCGAAAACGATCGACACCGGCAAGCCGCTGGAGATCGGAATGACTTCGTGCGACGGCGAATCATCGAACGTATTTTTCTTGCGCCTGAGAGAAGCTACCGAGGAACCTGTTGCTTCCTCCAGCGCCTCCGCGTTCGATGAAAAAAAAGATTTGCAGTTGGAAGCGCTCTTCGAACGGGCTTCCGACGTAATCGCAGTTTGCGACCTCAGGGGCAATCTGCTCTTCGTCAACGAGGCATTCTTGAATCTCGCAGAACTGGGGCGGGGACAAGCGGTTGCTGGCCGCAACTTACTCGATTGGCTCAGCAGCGGCGGTGTGTCGCAGATTTTGGAGCTCGTGAATAACGCCGAGCGCAGCCGTCTGTTCACTGCCACATTCAAGCGCTCCAACGATGCGCCCATTATGGTGGAAATGTCCGCAACGCTGTTGGCACAGCAGGAATGCGTAGGATTGATCATCCGCGTGTGCCATTTACAGAGTGCGACAGCAGATACTGTCGAGACACTGAGCCGCGATATTCACTGACCTCACGCTGATTTGACCATTTATTAGTCGTTGCCCGCATAATCCCCGCGCGCCCACTCGTAGCGGAGAACACGCGGCATGAACCAACATGTGATGAGTCCTGCATTCGGGCAGGCCGATCTCACCAATTGCGAACGCGAGTTGATACACCTCGCCGGTTCGATTCAGCCACATGGCATTCTTCTCGTGCTCGACGCAGACGCCAGCGTTATTTTGCAGGCGAGTACAAATGCGATGCAATTGCCGGGTTTACGCCGTGAAAGTTTGCTGGGCGGCACTTTGAGCGATCTAGGCGGAAATGTAGAGGCCCACGTTCACGCTGTCATTGCCGAGCGCGATGTGTCCGTGCCGCAGCCGATCCACTGCTTAGTCGGGAATACGGAGGCATTTCAACTCGCCGCTTTCGAGGGACTGGTGCATCGCCATGCGGGTGGCGGCGTCGTGGTCGAACTCGAACCCGTGCGCCCGATCAACGAAGGGGGGGATGTAGCGGCGGCTTCTGGCTCTCTGGAAAGTCGCTTGTCGAGAATGGTGGAGCGCATCAGCGAATCGCCAAGTATAGCCGCGCTCTCGGACACAGTCGTCAACATCTTGCGTGATATGACGGGTTACGACCGCGTCATGGTGTACAAATTCGATCCCGACGGGCACGGGAAAATAATTGGCGAGGCGCGTGATCCTTCTCTAGAGCCTCTGTTTGGGCATCACTATCCCGCGAGTGATATCCCGCAACGCGCACGCGAATTATACCTGCGCACGCGCGTGCGAGTTTTGGTCGATGTGAACTACGAACCCATTGCCATCGTGCCCGACGGCCGATCGCTGGATATGTCGCTCTGCCATTTGCGAAGCATGTCGCCGTTGCACCTGCAATATTTAAAGAACATGGGGGTGACGGCGACTCTCGTCGTCTCGTTGGTACGCGAGGGAAGGCTCTGGGGACTTATCGCATGCCATCATTATTCTCCCAAGCATGTCGGGTACGGCGTGCGCGCCGCTTGTGGTTTGCTGGCCGAAGCCATTTCCACACGTATCGCCGCCATCGAAAATTTTGCGCATTCGCAAGGCGTGATCCTCGTGCGTTCGTTGGAACAGCGGCTCATAGAAGCCACCCAAGCGGATGGCGATTGGCGCCGCGCATTAGTGGGTAACTCCCGCACCCTTCTGCAGCCCGTCAATGCAACAGGCGCGGTGCTCTTTTTCGAAGGAGAAATCCTCTGCGTCGGCGAGGTTCCGTCGACGCCCGAATTAAGAGAGTTGCTGTCGTGGATCGCTACGCGGGTGACCGATTCGATATTCTCGTGTTCATCCGTCGCGCGCGAAAATCCCTCACTGGCCTCGATAACGCCAACAGCAAGCGGCGTGCTGGCCATCGAGCTTTCGTCGTCGCGCCCGGATCTATTGGTCTGGCTGCGGCGCGAACAGCTCAGCGAAGTGACATGGGCTGGCGATCCCAGCAAGCCTGTGATCGACAATGATCCACTCAATTTGTCTCCTCGGCGTTCGTTTGCGTCATGGTTGCAGATCGTTCGTGACACCGCATCACCGTGGTCGGGTGCCGACCTTGCGCTCGCGCGTGAGATCGGTGCGACGCTGGTCGATATCATTTTGCAAATTCAGGCCGTCCGCCTACTGATTGCGGAACATCAGCTGTCGCTGGTGCGGGTCACCGTGGAAAATTCGAAAGAGCCCGTCGTCATCGCCGATTCGCGTGGCCGCATTCTTTTCGCCAATAAGAGCTTCTCCCAACAGTCGGGAATCGGCGATCGGACGCTGGACACATTGAACGATCTCGCGCTGATCTTTACCCACAAGGAGCAAGCCCATGCAATGTTGCGACGTCTTGTGCAGCAACGGCAGTCATGGCGGGGCGAGTTAAGCTTTGTTGCAGCACCCGCGCCAATTCCGGTCGGCGTGCGCGCCGACAATGTGCCCGGAGCGAACGGCGGCATTTTGGGTTTCATCCTGATCTTTACGAATCTGTCGGACGCGAAAAAGGCAGAGGCTGCGCGTCAACACATGGAGCGAGCATTGCAGCGTGCAAGTCGAGGAATCGCCGACGCGGACACCACCCCGGCTTCGGTGCCCGATCAAGTCGTCAGTTCTATCCTGGCCAACGCGCGGCTGGCCGCGCTCGATATCGTCGATGGCGGAAGCGGCCGCGCGCTGGCGCCACTCATCGAGGAACTCGAAACGGCGACGAAGCAGGCAATGGCCATCTATCTGCAACTGCGTTCTTATAACAACGATCGCGATTAGCTTATCGATGTCGCGAGTTCTTCGAACAATGCGATGTGCTGAGTGAACGCCCAACACGCTTCGTCGACGATGGCGTCGACGCTTTTTGAATTCACTGGCAGCGAGTCCAGAGTTTCGCGATAGCGCACCGCGAAAGCCGACGCACTCGGGACATCGAAGTGATAAAACTGTGTGGCAACTTGGTCGCGCATATCGAGCGCCGCACGAACGATTGGCTCCAGCATTTGCCCGCCGTTAAGATCGCCGAGATAGCGGACGTACGCATGAGCAACGATGCGTTCGACGTCAGCATTCTGGATCGTTTCGATGCGTGCAACGTACGCAACGGTGGCTCTGGCGTGCGGAATATCGTTCTTCCAAGTCGACCCATGCAGTGCGTCCAAATCGGCTTCGATAGATGCGCTGCGGAATAGCAGGGGATCGACAATCGGCGCAACCGATGTCTGGTTCGCGTGCATTCTCAGCGAATTTTCGAGAGCGATGTATATCGCGTGCAGATTGGCAAGCAGTGCGCAGTAGTCTTTACGCGAGATGCGCCGCGCCAACAGCGCGCGCATGATGCCAGTCCGCTCGGCCTGCGTGTGCAGCGTACGCGTGGCGTCTCGCAAACGGTTGGCCAGTCCGCCGGTTTCTACGCGAGGTTGAGTCATCGACTGACGAGTGGAAACGTTACTGCGATGAACCACGCGAACAGCACGGCGTTTGCCGAGGCGGCAACGAAGGCGTTGGCGGTGCGACGAAAAATCCAGGCGCTGAAAAGTCCATAAATCAAGAACAGCAAAATTATGACCGGGACGATAATGACAAGAAAAAATAGTTTTTCAAGGTTGAGCGCAATGGCTATCACCAATGAAACAAGGAAACAAATTTTGGTCAAGGGATAGCTTCCTCGCATCCTGGTGCAGTGTCTTGTGAGGTATTCGTCTGCGAGAAAATAAGGCAATGTTCCAATGAGCACGATCGCGATCAGTGAATAACGCCAAATGCCTGGCAGGAAGGAAAAAACATACGCATCCAGCGGCAATCCAATCGCGATAAGATTGAAAACAATCACAATGCCGACTGCGAGCACGACACGTGTCATCGCGAGTCGCGTGGATATCGAATGAGTACCGCGGCGTAGCCACCAAATTTCTGCAGCGGTCAGTAGCCCATAAATTCCAAAATGCAATGCGATGTAATCGCCCAATAGAATTGGCAAAAAGTTGGTGGGAAGTTTCCACAACAACAGCGGCGTCACCAAAGCAGGCAGCATGGCGACAGCGAATACCTGTCCGGCTTTCAGCGGGTGAGCGTGCGTGTCAAATGGAATTCGAGGTAACAGCGTCGATAGTGGCCACGCCAGTGCGATGCAGCCCAGCAGCAATAACCCCAGCCATTTTCCGCGCGCGTCGATGAAGCCATCGCTGTTGCGATCGAACGCCGCGTTGAGCCACGCCAACGATTCGCGCATCGTGTCGGCGCTGTAAAGCACGCCGATATGTTCAACGCCGCGTGAAAAAGCGACGCGTCGCGAGCTACCGTCGACGAACTGCCCGTATGTGACGTCAGCCTTGATATCGTCAGGAATGGTTTGCCCGACAACCTCGAACGCCTGCTGCCGCAGCATCGCCGGTTCCAACGCGCCATCGACGATAAGTAGATTATTGGCGTACACCGAAGCCAGATTCGGCACGAACAGCGATAGTGCAATGGTCGCTTGCACGCGCGGATTCGCCGCCGCGAAGCGCAGCACGACATCGGCGGCCATGGAGTGGCCGACGACGGACAGCCGCCCGTCGCCATCCTTAAGACCTTGGGCATAGGTGACGACTTTCGCCAGCGAATCGGTAAGATCGTGTTGCATCGCTTCGGCATCGGCCAAGCCACCGGAAAGCGGTATCGGATTCAAGCCGTGCCCGGGAAAATCAAATGTGACGGCAACGTAACCATTGTGGGCAAGTGTGATTGCGAGTGGTTGCATGAGCTGTTGTGAGCCGGCGAAGCCGTGGGCGATCACGGCGACCGGCGCAGGCGTCGTCGCACTTTTCTCGCGCCAGATCTTTACGGGAATCGTACCGACATGATCGACGTTCACTATCAGCCCGTCGCGCAGGCCGCGCAGTTGAGAAAGCGCAAATCCGATCGCCAGAACGGCTGCAAAAGCAACGATCAAATTCAACCAAGGCTGATACTTGCGCGCGGGCACTTTGGGGGTCGGCGTGTCTGATAAGCTTGACGTCAACGCGGCTTTCCGTCAGTGCGAAGCGACCATCGTATCGCAACTTACCCGGACGACGCCCACTCAAGGACAACGAAAGAGCCATGGCGCAACCGTTTCCGTTTTCAGCGATCGTCGGCCAGGACACGATGAAGATGGCGCTCCTGATCGCCGCTGTCGATCCGACTATCGGCGGCGTGATGGTGTTTGGCGATCGAGGCACCGGAAAATCCACGGCAGTGCGAGCACTCGCGGCATTGCTGCCGCCGATGCGCGTCATCGTCGGCTGCGAGTTCAGTTGCGATCCGGCCACGCCATCGAACTGGTGCGACAACTGTCGCGCCGTGCACGCCGGGACCGAAGTAAAAGTGCGTCGTGTGCCCGTACCGGTCGTCGATATGCCGCTCGGCGCCACGGAAGATCGCGTCGTCGGCGCGCTCGATCTGGAACGAGCGCTCGCGCAAGGAATCAAGGCGTTCGAGCCGGGTTTGCTGGCGCGTGCGAATCGCGGGTTTTTGTATGTCGATGAAGTGAATTTGCTCGAGGATCATCTGGTTGATCTGCTCATCGACGTGGCGGCGTCGGGCGAAAATTTGGTCGAACGCGAAGGGTTATCCGTCCGACATCCGGCGCGCTTCGTGTTGGTCGGTAGTGGTAATCCGGAAGAAGGTGAATTGCGGCCGCAGCTGCTCGATCGGTTTGGATTGTCTGTTGAGGTAAAAACGCCGACGGATCTGCTGACGCGTGTCGAAGTCGTCAAACGCCGCATGACCTTTGAGCAAGATCGCGATGCGTTCATCGCCAGCTGGAAAAAAGAGGACGACAAGTTGCGCCGCCGTATCGTGAAAGCAGCCGAAAAGTTGCCCTCGATCGCGGTACCCGACGCGGTACTTGAGCTCGCGTCACGCCTTTGCATTGAACTTGGCGCTGACGGATTGCGCGGCGAACTCACGCTCATTCGCGCCGCTCGTGCCTTCGCCAGTCTCGACGGACGGTCGGTCATCGACGATACGCACTTGCGTCGCGTCGCGTCCGCATCGTTGTGTCACCGGCTGCGCCGAGATCCCCTGGATGAATCAGGCGCAACTGTGCGTGTCGAGCGGGCCGTCGACAGTTTGTTCGGAGCGTGATGCGGCATGCGCGCGCTTGACGCATGGAATGATGCGAAGCTCGCCGCGACATTGCTTGCGGTCGATCCCGACGGCCTGGGCGGCGCCGTCGTTCACGGTCAGGCCGGACCGACACGTGACGCGTGGCTGGCATTCTTCCGGACCGCGCTACCTTCAGACGCGCCACTGCGGAGATTGCCTCTTCATATCAGCGACGAGCGCTTGCTCGGCGGATTGGATTGGCTCGAAGCGATGCATCACGGTAGCGCGTCGTATCGCAGTGGTGCACTAGCAGAAACGGATGGCGGTTTCGTGGTGTTGCCATCGTCGGAGCGAACTTCGACGCGGCTGCGCAGTCATCTCGCTGTGGTCGTCGACGACAAAGTAATTGCGTTGGAGCGCGACGGCATCTCACGACGTATTCCAGCAAGCGTTGGGATCATCGCATTGGACGAAAGTCTCGAAGATGAGAGCTCGACACCCGCACAAATTCTGGACCGACTCGCTTTCATCGTCGATCTGATCGCGTGCGATCACGCGAAGTCGCACGAGGCCCTAGACGTCGCCGACGTGATACGCGCACGTTTGCAATTGCCGCATGTCGTCATTGCGGAAGATACAGTGCATGCGTTGTGCGCGGTCGCTTGGGGGTTGGGCATCGACTCGCTGCGGCCATCGATCCTCGCCGTCCAAGCTGCGCGCGCAATAGCGGCCTTGTCAGGACGCAGCACAACGACCGTCGATGACGCGCAAGTCGCCGCGCGGTTGGTGCTGATGCCGCGCGCAACGCAACTACCGTCGTCGGAATCCGAAGATATCGAACCGGACGAAGCGACCGAGTCGCCGCCACCGAGCGGAACAGAATCGACCGATGAAAATTCGCAGCGCGACGAGACGCGCCGCGATGATTCGCGGCTGGAACATACTCAGCGCGCTGACACGCAGAGAGACGACACGAAACCGGCGAGTTCAGACGATCTGGTGTTGGCCGCGACACTCGCATCACTGCCGTTGAAATTGTTGGAGCGTATATCGCGTGCGCCCATCGGGAAAAGCCGGCGTGATCAGCAAGGACGCGCCGGCGCGTTGCAACGTGGCGCGACAGGGGGCCGGCCGGTCGGAACGCGCGCCGGTAAACCGGGCGGCGGCGTTCGTTTAAATCTCGTGGAAACGTTGCGCACTGCGGCGCCGTGGCAACGAGCACGCTTAGCGGCCGCAGAGAGTGACGACAGCCGCCGCATACGCATTCGCGCAACCGATTTGCGAACCACCCGCTATAAACGGCGAACGCAGACGGTGACTGTTTTCGTCGTCGATGCTTCGGGCTCGGCAGCACTCAATCGTCTTGCCGAAGCGAAAGGCGCGGTGGAACTTCTGCTCGCCGACTGTTACGTCCGGCGCGATCAGGTTTGTGTGATCGCATTCCGCGGCACCTGCGCCGAATTGATACTGCCGCCTACACGTTCGCTGGTTCGTGCGAAACGGCATCTTGCGGGCTTGGCCGGTGGCGGTGCCACACCGCTTGCCTCCGCACTCCAGTTGGTTTCTACCGTCGCCGAACAGTGCATGCGTGCCGGGCAGTCGGTGACGCAGGTCGTACTGACGGATGGCAGCGCCAACGTTGCGCTCGATGGAAGTCTTGGCCGAGCACGCGGCGAAGCCGACGCGCACGCAATGGCAGTTCGCATACGAGCGCTGGGCGCTTCAACAATTCTTATCGATATTGCTAATCGGGCACAGCGCCAAGCCCAATCGCTGGCGAGTGCGATGGGTGCTCGCTACGTCTGGCTGCCGCTCGCGGACGCGGCGACAATCTCCGGCACCGTCAAATCCGCTGGTCGCCAAATGCCGTAATGCGGGCGTGTTACGTCATCGCTACATCACGGATGCGCGACCATTCAAGACGAAACCACGGGGTGAACTCGCGCTCGGCATCAACCATCTGGCGATCAAGCGTTTCGGGCTCGATGTAACACACGTCGGATATCTCGCGGCGATTGATGCGAGGCATTTGACTGCTGTGGCCCGCAAACACCCAGCACATCTCGTTCTCGCCGCCATTGGCGTCGAACTGCGCTTCGTACTGGAACTTGAATAAAAAATCCAACTCGCAACGCAGGCCTAGCTCTTCATACAGACGCCGATGCACTGCGGTGTCGATTGCCTCGCCGCGCCGCGGGTGACTGCAACACGTGTTGGACCAATAATTCGGCCACAAGCGCTTGCCTGCCGAACGCCGCTGGATGAGCAGGCGACCTTTTTTGTCGAACACGAAAATCGAAAAAGCGCGATGTAGCAGCCCGGTGCCTTGATGCGCTTCGGCTTTACTCAGGTAGCCGATTTCGTTGTCATGACGATCGACCAGTACGATCGCCTCGTCATCAAATGACACCACCGTATCGCTGCACAAATCAGCACCGATCGAGGCACGAATTTTCCGTAACGGCTCGCTCATTACTTCTGACGCGCCGCCACGTCGAAAAGGCGTGCGCCCGCGCGCAATAAATCGCGATCGCCTCGCAGGGAGGCTTCACGAAGTCCCGCGCTAGGAGAATGCAGAAACTTATTGGTTATCGCGTGGGCGAGAAAGGCGAGCACGTCGTCCGCATGCTTGCCCGATCGCAACATTTTGACCGCTTTCTGAAGCGCCGCGTCGCGAATGTTCTCCGCCGAGCGACGCAGCAGATTCGCTCGGTCATCTGACCGAAATTTTTCTTGCCATACTTTCAAACATCGTCGATGCCACGACATCACCGCACTGGCTTGCTCGGCCAATGCGTCGTCGGCACAGACCTCCGACACCGTCGTCATAAAAACGTCGTCGACCGATCGTACGTCAGCATCAACGTCGCCGCGCAAGGCAATGTCCGCAACGAATAAGGGTTGATGCCGGCGGCCGAGCACGGCCTCCTGCACGGCGGACTTGGTCACGATCGGCCGCTCGCTTGCGGTACACGAAACAACGACATCAGCTTCCGTCAAATGATCTTCCAATCGTTCAAGCGATACTGCTTCCCCGCCGAATCTGTCTGCTAACGACCGACCGTTCGACAAGGTTCGGTTAGCGATAATCAACCGACGCGGTCGCTCGCTGTGGAAGTAGGACGCCATTGCCTCGGCGGTCTTTCCGGCGCCGATAACGAGCAGGCAAAGATTCGATAGAGCCGATCTCAATTGCCCGTCGCGCGCGGGAGAATCGTCCGTGGATAGCTCAATTGGCTCACATTCGAAACGTCGCGTAGTTGATGGGCGTTGAAGGTCGAGCGTTTCCAAGACAATCCCCGCCGAAAGTGAGCATGGTGCAAGGATTATTGGCGACGGTGGAGCTATTGTCAATTAGACATTACTTACTGTATTGTCAATTGGTGTTGACAATACCGACCGCCTCCTGTGATTTTGCGAAGGCTCAAGAAAAGCCACACGCCGTTGTGATCGGCAGTGGATTTGGCGGATTGGCCGCCGCTGTGCGGCTCGGTTCGCGGGGATATCGCGTCAATATTTTAGAAAAGCTAGATGCGCCCGGCGGCAAGGCTTATGTGTACCATCAGGACGGATTCACCTTTGACGCTGGACCCACGATCATCACAGCGCCATTCTTGTTTGAAGAATTGTGGGCGCTCTGCGGCAAGTGCATGAGCGACGACGTAGAACTGCGCGATGTATCGCCGTTTTATCGCATTGTCTACAGCGACGGCGAGGTGTTCGACTACAGCGGTGACGACTCGGCAATGAAAGCGCAGATTGCGCGCTGGCTTCCGGCTGATGTCGCTGGCTACGAACGCTTCATGGCGATGAGCAAGGCTATATTCGAAGTTGGTTTCGAGCGGCTCGGCCATGTGCCATTCGATTCAATCATCGACATGTTAAAAGTCGCGCCATCGATGTTGCGTTTGAAGAGTTACCGCACAGTTTACGGATTGGTGTCGAAGTTTGTGGCGGATCCAAGGTTACGCGTCGCGCTCAGCTTTCATCCACTGCTCATCGGCGGCAATCCATTTACAGCACCCTCGATCTATTGCCTCATCGCGTTTCTAGAACGAAAGTGGGGAGTTCATTTCGTCATGGGCGGAACCGGGGAACTGGTGAATGGACTGGTGAAGCTGGTGAAAGGCCAGGGCGGGACGCTGCGCTGTAATGCCGAGGTCGAACAAATCCTCGTAAGCGATGGCAGTGCAACCGGGGTGCGTCTACGCAGCGGCGAGTGCATTGCGGCGAACATCGTTGTATCCAATGCAGACGCGGCGTGGACTTACCGACATTTACTGGAACCTAAGCACCGTCACCGTTGGACGGATCGCAAGATTAAGCGCTCGCGTCATTCCATGGGTTTATTCGTATGGTATTTCGGTACCGGGCGTATCTACCCCGACGTCCCACATCACTCCATTCTTTTGGGTCCGCGCTACGGCGAACTGCTCAATGACATTTTCCAGCGCAAGGTGTTGGCGAGCGACTTCAGTTTATATCTACACCGGCCAACCGCGACCGACCCGTCTCTCGCGCCGGAGGGATGTGACACGTTCTACGTCCTTGCGCCCGTGCCGAATCTGCAAAGCGAAACAGTCTGGAACGAAGAGCGCATTGAAACCTATCGCCGCGCTATTTGCGCACAACTGTCGAAGACTGTGCTGCCAACTCTTGAAGACCACATCGTTTCATCACGCGTACTGACGCCGCAGGATTTTCAGGACCGATTAAATTCGTATCAGGGCGCGGCGTTCGGCATGGAGCCGATCTTGCGACAGAGTGCGTGGTTTCGTCCGCACAATCGGAGCGAAGAAATTAAGAATCTTTTTCTAGTAGGCGCCGGAACACACCCTGGAGCGGGTGTTCCGGGAGTGCTCTCGTCAGCGCGCGTTCTTGACCGGGTGGTGAATCATGCATACGCAGTGGCCTGATAGCGCTCAGGCGCGATCCGATTTGATGACCTGCCGAGCAAAATTGCGCGCAGGGTCGAAATCATTTTCTGGCGCATCGATGCTTTTACCGAAGACTTTATGTCATGCTGTCACCGTGCTCTACGCGTTTTGTCGCGAAGCCGACGACGCGATTGATTTACATGCCGGCGGCGAGCACGCGGTCGGGCGACTGCGCGATCGTCTTGACCGCATCTACTTGAATGATCCCTATGAGCAACCCGTCGATCGCGCGCTCACGGCGGTGGTTCATCGCTATGGCATGCCTAGAACGTTGTTCGACGCGCTGTTGGAAGGTTTTGAATGGGATGCGAACGGACGTCGTTACGATTCGCTCGCGGACGTTTTGCAGTATGCCGCTCGCGTTGCCGGAACTATCGGCGCAATGATGGCATTGCTGATGGGCGTGCGGTCGACACATGCCGTGTCGAAGGCTTGCGATTTGGGCATGGCCATGCAGTTGACGAACATAGCGCGCGACGTTGGCGAAGATGCGCGAGCGGGGCGTTTATATCTGCCGCTGAATTCGCTGCGCCGCGTCGGCATCGATCCCGACGCATGGCTTAAGCATCCGCAAATGAGTCGAGCGCTACGCATCGTCATCGACGATCTATTGAAAGAGGCCGATTATCTCTACTCGGGCGTCGACACGGGTATCGCTCAGCTGCCACGCTCGTGTCAGCCCGGTATTACGGCAGCTCGCTATATATACGCAGATATCGGCCGCGTCGTGCGCGAGGCGGGCTGCGACTCGGTGTCACGACGCGCCGTCGTATCGCGTTGTAGAAAATGTCAGTTGCTGATCAAATCTTTTTTTTCCGTCGCGCGAATCGATCCGAACGAGATCGTATCGAGCCGCCCCGCGACGCAATACCTGCTCAGTAGCATCGAATCGAGCGAAGCCGTACCCGCTCTAACCAACGCGAAAATGCCTTGGTGGCAATTCAGATCACGTGCGTTGTGGACGATTGACCTATTTGATCGTTTGGAACGTCATGGACGCTTCGAAGCGAATCATGTGGAATCGGAAAGCGCTGCCAACGCAATTGGTTCCACCTGACATGGAAAAACTTACTGGCATCTTCGAAATGCTGGTGGTATTCGGCGGCGTGCTCGGATTACTCGTTTGGCAATTGGTGTCGCTAAAAAGATCTGAACACGAAGTAAAACGCAAAGAGGCCGACCAAGAACAACGCTGATGACGATGTGCAAACGCGACTATGGTTTGCGTCGAATGCGAAACGGCAGCATGCCTTGCACGATCGGAGACGCGAATCGTTTGAGAGAAAGGCTTTCGTGCACGCATGTCAACGCGCGGCCGAATAGATGCGTATCGATGATCGAACGCACGTAGAACGGCGTGTCATCGAGAGTCTCAACGACCGAAGCGCTGCGTTCCGATCGTGTCGTCCGTGGCATCAACCATTTTGACGATGACAATCGGCATGGCGGTGGAGGTTGCAGTGCTTCGACCCGACCGTCGCTTGCGAACTGCATCGCGAGCGAAGTTTTTGATGCGCAGAGATCGACAACGTCATACATCACGACCGCTTTTCCGTCGATGGTTCCTCGTTGCCATTGCCAGGATTTAATGCCGCGTTCAATTGGCTCGTCGCCATCGTTGGAATCGCAGTAGGCCTCCCCCGACCAGCGCATGCGTGGCGAAGTGAGATTAACGTCGACGCGTGCCAATGGGGCTATCGGCCTCCAGCGGTGACGGCCGGCGCTATCCAGACAGTATCGCTCGTCAAACTGCACATTCGACTTCACGCGCACTTCGCCACGAATTGGGGATGGCCACGGCGACGCTTTTTCGTTGATTCGGAAAACGAGCGTATCGCCCTCGACATGCAGTGAACTCGGGCCCATCGTCAGGGAATCTTTTTCACGTTTCAAAGACCGCTCGCCGCGTTCGGTCATCGCCCACCATTTGCTGCGACGGTTATGCAGCACAACGTTCAGCGCGCAGTGATTATGTGGATCGGCATCGCCACGACGCCGCGCTCGAGCATAGTAGGGCGAGAACACGCTGCCGATGAACGCGATAAGTGTGATGCGAGAACTTCCGTCATCACTCAACGCATCGATGTACCACCAACAGTAACCACCGGGCGCGACGCGCCGATCGAATGCAAATCCGCCAGAACGGTTGCCGCTGCCAGGCGCCCCGACAGAACCGCCATCGGCACGCCCGGTCCCGGATGCACACTGCCTCCCGCCAGGTAAAGGCCCGCCATCTTCGTGCGTGCCGAGTGGCGCCGGAACGACGCCATGAATCCGTGCGAGGCCGGTCCGTAAAGTGCGCCGCCCGTGCTCGGGAAGAGCCGATCGAAATCGGTCGGTGTCGTGACTGTCGGCGGGTCGGCTGTCGGGGTCAGCGTCAGGCCGCAACGCTTCAGAACTTTCATGACACGTTGGGCGCATACGTCGATCTCCGCAGCAGAGTAGTGATGGATATCGCCATCGGGAGGCGCGTTGACCAGGCAAAACAAGTTCTTCTCTGCGCGTGGTCTTGGCGACTCGCCGGCATCCTGCGCGCAGACATAGACGGTCGGCTCTCCGGGCAGTTGTGACTGCGAGAAGATTTCCGAAAACTCGCGCCGGTAGTCGGAAGAGAAGAAGACGTTGTGATGTTCTAGATCTAACCCGCAGCAGCGTGCGGAAAATGCCCAGGTCATAGCCGATAGCGAGCGGGTCGCCGAAGCGATCGGGGGCACCGCAGCGGCTGCCTTCGTTCCGAACCGACCGTCCGATACGGCGCTGCTGTCTGCATTGATGATCACGCGCGTCGCGCCGATGCGTTCGCCGTTCTTGAGCGTCACGCTCTCGACTTGCCCACCGGCGTCATTGATGCGCGTTGCATCGGAACCGAAAAGGAATGTGACGCCGCACCGCAAGCAAGCTTGCTGCAATGCGTTGACCAATGCATACATCCCATTTCGAATCAGCCAAACGCCGTCCTGTTCGACGTGGGCTACGAGCATCAGCGTCGCCGGGGCCGCAAATGGTGATGAGCCACAGTAAGTAGCGTAGCGGCCGAACAATTGGCGCAAACGGTCATCCTTGAAATAACCGCCAAGCGCCCGCCACAACGTGACAAATGGCGAAACTCGCCACAACTCAGCCAGGCGATGTAGGCCAACCGAACCAATGAGGTCGAGCGGACCGGAACATTCGCGACGAATGAAGGAGCCTTCGAGCGTACGATAAATTGACCGCGCGCGTGCCGCAAAAGCGAGGTAGCCGCGCGCGGCGGCGGCGCCAGCAAAACGACCAATAGCATCTGCGGATTGCTCCACCGACGCGAACAAATCCAAATGACTGCCAGTCACCCAGGCGTGTCGCGCCAGCACGTTGGCACGATCAAGCGTAACAAAATCGTCCAGCGCCAGACCCGCCTCGTGAAACAATTCTTCGAACGCCCAACGCATAGTAAAAACGGTTGGACCAATATCGATCGTCGACTCGCCGACGCGTGCCGTGCGAATCTTTCCACCAGGCGAGTCGGCCCGTTCCAGCACCGTCACCGCGAACCCGGCGCTAGCCAATGAAAGCGCCGCCGCAAGACCGCCGACACCCGCGCCGACCACGACGACACGTTCGTTATGCCGCATGACAAAGCTCATTTCCAAAAAACATTATTGACTGGACACTCGATAGTGTCTAAAGTTAGTGACACAATAGCGTGATCCGAAAAAATGACAATAGCGGGGAGGCACCATTTGAGCTCCAGTACACGCATAGCAAACACATTACTCGCGACCCTAGAGCCGGGCGAGGCGTCAGGCTGCCCGCCAAAATTAGCCATGGCAATCCGCTATGCAATATTCCCGGGAGGCGCGCGCGTTCGCCCAAGACTGGTGCTCGCCGTCGCACAAGCGTGCGGAGATGACTGTCCTCCTATTACTGACGCCGCCGCAGCATCAATAGAATTTTTGCACTGCGCGTCATTGGTACACGATGACATGCCATGTTTCGACAATGCCGCGACGCGACGCGGCAAGCCGTCCGTTCACCTCGCGTTTGGCGAGCGCACGGCGCTCTTAGCAGGCGATGCCATGATCGTACTCGCCTTCGAAGCGCTGGCCGACGCTTGCATCATCGCACCCCAACGCCTGCCGGGACTGTTACGTATCGTTGCTAGCGGCGTGGGCACGTCCGGTGGAATCGTGGCAGGACAGGCTTGGGAGTGCGAAGCGAAAGCGTCGCTGACAACTTACCAACGAGCCAAGACGGGTTCTCTGTTTGCCGCCGCCACCATGGCCGGTGCGGCGGCCGCCGGCGTGACGGAGACGAGGCAGTGGGGCTTGTTAGGTACGAAAATCGGAGAGGCATATCAGGTTGCCGACGACATTCTCGACGTAGTGGGTTCGTCAGCAGCACTTGGCAAACCGATTGGCCGTGACGCTGAACTGGGAAGACTCAGCGCAGTGCATGAATTTGGTTTGGCTGGAGCGGTGCAAACCCTTAAGCGCCTAGTCGATGAAGCAGTCGAGTCGATACCCACCTGCGACGGCGCCGACACGCTGCGTGCCATTATCTTGGCACAGGCTCAAAATCATATTCCGAGCGACATGCTGCAAGCGGCGTGACCGGTTACATCCAGCGCCGTTCTTGCGATATTCCAGCGCGCGGAGGCTGGTGGGATCGATTTCAGAACGTCGGGATTTCGATCAGCGCAAGCCCGCGTTTTCGCACGTGGGCTGCACGGTTTTTTTTGACGCGACCAATAGCTAGACGGCGTGCGCGCCAGCTATTCGATGTGTGCGCCGGCTTCGTGTACTCACAGGTGCTACTTGCTTGTGTTCGCCTCAACGTATTTGACATTCTCGAAGCAGCGCCGCTGCCAGCCGCTCAACTCGCGCAGCGTCTGTCTCTGAGTAACGATGCGACGGTGCGCTTAGCTGACGCGGCCGTTTCATTGCAACTTCTCCGTCGCGATCGCCATTCACGTTATTCGCTCGGCGTATTGGGCGCGGCGCTCATGGGCAATGAAGCTTTGCGAGCGATGATCGAACACAACGCGCTGCTTTATTGCGACCTGCGAGATCCGGTGCGTCTGCTGAAGTCGGGCGGAGCCGATGGCGAGCTGGCGCGCTATTGGCCGTATGCTGAGTTGCGCGAGGCGGGTTCCTCGCAGGCTGCTTTCGCGTATAGCGAATTGATGGCGCGCTCTCAGCCGCTCGTAGCACAGGAAATATTTGATGCTTATTCGTTGAGTCGACACACATGTCTTCTCGACGTCGGGGGCGGCAACGGAGAATTCATCGCGGCATCGGCCGCTCGCGCACCGCACTTGAAGGTTCAATTGTTCGATTTCCCAGACGTTGCGGCATTGGCTCGAAGCAGACTTTCGCTTTTGATTAGCGAAGGACGCGCCCAAATTTTCGCCGGCGATTTTTTCGCCGATGCGCTGCCCCGCGGGGCCGACTTGATATCGCTGGTTCGCGTACTCCATGACCATGACGATGTCGCCGTGGCGCGGTTGCTCTCGGCGGTGCGCCGCGCACTGCCATCAAATGGTCGCTTGCTCGTGGCCGAGCCGATGGCCGGTGTCGGAGGCGCCGAAACCGTAGGCGCCTATTTCGACTTTTATTTATTCGCGATGGGTAAGGGACGTTGCAGAACCCAGCGTCAGCTTACCGATCTCCTTATAGCAGCGGGGTTCAAGCGTCCGCGGCCGCTTCCCACGCACGTTCCGTTACAGACGTGTCTGCTGATCGCCGACGCAGCCTCAAAGTGAAGGCTGATCGAGTGTTCAACATTTTACTTGACACTTACGTGTGTCAATCTAAAATGACAATCTATAGAAGCAGCGCGATCAATTGGTTGCGTGTACTGGCGGGGAGTTAGCGAATTAATACGACCGCAGTAATCTTTGAGCAACCCGAACAGCTGACGCTGCGGATGCTCGAATTGTCGCCTCCAGGTGACGAAGACGTAGTGGTCGATGTCCTCTGGAGTGGGATTAGCACAGGCACCGAGCGATTGCTGTGGTCCGGTCAGATGCCCATGTTTCCTGGCATGGGTTACCCGCTGGTTCCTGGTTACGAATCCGTCGGCAAAGTTCGCGAGGCGGGCAGCCGCTCCGGCGTTGATGTCGGCGACATCGTGTTCGTACCCGGAGCAAAATGTTTCGGCGATGTGCGCGGATTGTTCGGCGGCACCGCGTCGCGTCTCGTGGTACCCGGTGCGCGGGCGGTACAAGTTTCGGAAGAACTCGGCGAACGCGGCGTGTTGATCGCATTGGCGGCCACCGCTTATCACGCTATCGCGCCAGCTACTTCTCGTCATCCGGATCTCATCATCGGGCACGGCGTGCTCGGACGTTTGATCGCTCGCATCGCGATCGCCACCGGTGGCCCCGCGCCGACGGTTTGGGAACGAAATCCACAACGCGTCTCGGGTGCGGAAGGCTACGTGGTAACAGATGATGCGGCCGACACCCGCCGCGATTATCGATCGATCTGCGATGTGAGTGGCGATTCGGCGATTCTCGATTCGCTGATCGCACGGCTGTCGTCCGGCGGAGAAATATGTCTTGCCGGTTTTTACAGCGCGCCGCTGTCGTTTGCGTTCGCGCCCGCATTCATGCGCGAGGCGCGCATGCGCGTCGCCGCGCAATGGGCCGAATCGGATCTCGTTGCCGTGAAGAACTTGATCGACACCGGCGCATTGTCGCTGGATGGACTTATCACACATCGCCGCGATGCGGATCAGGCCGATTCGGCTTATCGCACAGCGTTCGGCGATCCCGCTTGCTTAAAGATGGTTTTGGACTGGAGAAATCTGTCATGAGCGTTTCTGCCGAAAGCGTGGCGCGTACGGTGATTCCTTTGACATTGATCAACGAACAGTTGCGCGCGGAAGCGGCAGTCCCGCCGGATCCGGTAGCAACAGGTCCGGTTACGAAAGAAACGCAGATCATCGCTATCTACGGCAAAGGCGGCATCGGCAAAAGTTTCACGCTCGCCAATCTCAGTTACATGATGGCGCAACAAGGCAAGAAGGTTTTGCTGATCGGTTGCGATCCGAAAAGCGACACGACGTCCTTGCTGTTCGGTGGACGCGCATGTCCGACCATCATAGAAACCTCGTCGAAGAAAAAACTTGCCGGCGAGCAGGTCAAGATCGGCGATGTCTGCTTTAAGCGCGACGGTGTGTTCGCAATGGAACTGGGTGGACCGGAAGTCGGCCGCGGCTGCGGTGGGCGCGGCATCATCCATGGATTCGAAACGCTCGAGAAACTGGGTTTCCACGAGTGGGGTTTCGACTACGTATTGCTGGATTTTTTGGGCGACGTGGTTTGCGGTGGATTCGGTCTTCCGATCGCACGCGACATGTGCCAGAAAGTTATCGTAGTCGGTAGCAACGATCTGCAGTCGCTGTATGTCGCCAACAACGTATGTTCGGCCGTCGAATATTTTCGCAAGCTCGGCGGAAACGTCGGCGTCGCAGGCATCGTCATCAACAAAGATGATGGCACCGGCGAAGCGTCGGCATTCGCGCAGCATGCTGGCATTCCGATCCTCGCCGCAATTCCGGCGCACGACGACATCCGCCGCAAGAGCGCCAACTACGAAATCATCGGCCGGCCCGAATCGCAGTGGGGCGCACTGTTCGAAAAACTCGCCGCTAATGTCGCCGAAGCGCCGCCGGTGCGACCGACGCCGCTGACGCAGGATCAATTACTGGGTCTGTTCTCCGCCGACACGGTTGGGCGAAACGTAGTGCTCGATCCGGCCACCGAATTCGACATGTGCGGTAAGACCGAAATCACCAAGCCGTCGCTTGAAGTCGTTTACGAGACGGTTTGAACACGACGATGACCGAGTCCGATTGCAGCGTAACGCAACCTGCGCCGAGCGAACGTGACGGGCTGGGTTGCCATTCCGGCAAAGAGGTAATGCTTGAAGCGGCGAAGGCCGCAGGCAAGAGCGACGTGCTTGATCGCTACGCTAAGGACTATCCGAAAGGTCCGCACGATCAGCCGCAGTCGATGTGCCCGGCGTTCGGTTCGCTGCGCGTCGGCTTGCGTATGCGCCGCACCGCGACGGTGCTGTCGGGATCGGCGTGCTGTGTGTATGGACTGACCTTCACGTCGCATTTTTATGGCGCGAAGCGCAGCGTCGGCTACGTACCATTCAATTCGGAGACGCTGGTCACCGGAAAACTATTCGAAGACATTCGCGAAGCGGTGCACAAGCTCGCTGATCCGACAAAGTACGACGCGATCGTCATCATCAACCTGTGCGTGCCGACGGCCAGCGGCGTGCCGTTGCAACTGTTGCCGAAAGAAATTGACGGCGTGCGCGTGATTGGCATCGACGTGCCGGGATTCGGCGTACCCACGCATGCCGAAGCAAAAGACGTTCTCGCCGGTGCGATGTTGCGTTACGCGCGCACCGAAGTGGAAGCCGGTCCTGTGCAAGCCCCGCGAGGCGGCCGCAGCGAAAAGCCGGCCGTGACTTTGCTCGGTGAAGTCTTCCCGGTCGATCCCGTCGGCATCGGCATGATGCTCGAACCGATGGGTCTCGCCGCCGGACCTGTTGTTCCCACGCGTGAGTGGCGCGATCTCTACGCTGCGCTCGATGGTGTAGTCGTTGCGGCATTGCATCCGTTTTACACCGCGAGCGTTCGAGAATTCGAAGCCGCGGGACGTCCGGTCGTCGGCTCCGCGCCGGTGGGATACGAAGGCGCCGAGGCGTGGCTGCAGCAGATCGGTCAGGCCGCCAACGTCGAACAGAGCAAGATCGACGCGGCGAAAAATCGATTCCTGCCTATGATTAAAGGTGCGCTGGCGAAGATGCCGATCAAAGGTCGCATCACGCTGAGCGGCTACGAAGGTTCCGAACTTATCGTCGCGCGTCTGCTCGTCGAAAGCGGTGCGGAAGTTCCGTATGTCGGAACGGCATGTCCGAAAACACCATGGAGTGCGAGTGATTGCGAATGGCTGCAGTCGCGCGGCGTGCATATCCAATACCGCGCGTCGCTTGAGCAAGATCTTGCGGCAATGCGCGAATTCAAACCGGATCTCGCGATCGGCACAACACCGATCGTGCAGGCTGCGAAGACAGCGCGCATACCCTCGCTGTATTTCACCAACCTTATTTCTGCGCGCCCGTTGATGGGACCGGCCGGTGCCGGATCGCTGGCGACGGTGATCAACGCGGCGATCGGAAATAAGGCGCGCTTCGACACGATGGAAGGATTTTTCTCCGGCGTCGGCGAGGGCTATGCCGCCGGCGTTTGGGAAAGCGTGCCGAAAGACCGACCCGAATACCGCGAGCAGTACAAGAAGAAAGTCGCGAAGGCAGCCAAGGCCGCGCATGTTGAGGAGCCGATCTGATGCTCGTCCTCGATCACGATCGCGCAGGCGGATATTGGGGTGCCGTGTATGTGTTCACGGCGATAAAAGGTTTGCAAGTCGTCATCGACGGTCCTGTCGGCTGCGAAAATTTGCCGGTGACATCGGTGTTGCACTACACCGACGCGTTGCCGCCGCATGAACTGCCGATCGTCGTCACCGGACTTGCCGAAGAGCAACTCGGACGCGAGGGAACCGAAGGCGCAATGAAGCGTGCGCATGCGGTGCTTGATCCTGGTCAGCCGGCCGTCGTCGTTACAGGATCGATCGCCGAAATGATCGGCGGCGGCGTGACTCCTGAAGGCACGAATCTGCAACGCTTCTTGCCGCGCACCATCGACGAGGATCAGTGGCAATGCGCCAACCGCGCGATGAACTGGTTGTGGACCCAATACGGCATCAAGAAAGTGCCCACGCGCAAGCCGCGAAGTCCCGACAAAAAACCGCGCGTGAATATCATCGGCCCGTGCTACGGCACGTTCAATATGCCGAGCGACTTGGCTGAGATTCGCCGTCTCGTCGAAGGTATCGGCGCAGAGATCAACATGGTGTTCCCGCTCGGCAGTCACTTGGCCGACATTCCCAAATTGATCGACGCGGACGCGAATATTTGCATGTACCGGGAGTTCGGCAGGTTGCTGTGCGAATCATTGGACCGACCCTATCTGCAAGCCCCGCTCGGCCTGCACAGTACGACGAAATTCCTGCGCAAGCTCGGTGAACTTATCGGCATCGATCCGGAACCGTTCATCGAACGCGAAAAGCATACGACGATCAAACCGATCTGGGATTTGTGGCGGTCGGTCACGCAGGATTTTTTTGCGACAGCGAGTTTCGCGATCGTCGCCAACGATACCTACACGCGCGGTGTTCGCAATTTCCTGGAAAGCGAGATGGGAATGCCGTGCAATTTCGCGGTGTCTCGTTTGCCTGGAGCGAAGACCGACAACGAGGCCGTTCGGAAGCTGATACACGAAAAACCGCCGCTGGTGATGTTCGGTAGTTTCAACGAGCGCATGTATTTGGCCGAAGTCGGTAACCGCGCAAGCTACATCCCGGCATCGTTTCCGGGCGCGATCATTCGCCGTCATCTCGGCACGCCATTCATGGGTTACTCGGGCGCTTGCTACATCGTGCAGGAATTCTGCAACGCGTTGTTCGATGCCCTATTCCACATCATTCCGCTGGGTACGGATTTGGATAAGGTGGAAGCTACGCCGTCCAAGCTCACGCACCAACTGCCGTGGCTCGACGACGCCAAAGCGTTGCTTGACGAAATCATCGAGCAACAGCCGGTGTTGATCCGGATCTCAGCGGCCAAGCGCGTCCGCGAACGCGCGGAGCGAGAGGCACGGAGCGCCGGCGATGCGGAAGTGACGTCATCGCACGTGACGCGCTCGCGCGGTGCGCTATTCGATCGGGAGCCGGCATGAAACGCAGACCATGCCCCCCCAAAGTTACCCGGCAGACGCCGGGCATCACATCGGTTCCGGCAATTGATCGCGGGACGATCCCGGCTACGCGGGTTTTTCGTAGCGGCTGCCGAAAGGCATCGGAGGTAGACCATGGCTGAAGAAAGACGGTCATTGTCGGGGTTGAATGAATTGGAAGCGAAGGAGTTTCACAAGATCTTCGTCACCAGTTTCATCGTCTTCACCGTCATTGCAATCATTGCTCACTTTCTTGTGTGGCAGTGGAGGCCCTGGTTGCAGTAAGGAGCGATCCTTACCGCAGTCAGGTCGTTGCGGACCTATCTCAACATTGGAGGTTTAAAACATGTGGAGAATATGGTTGTTATTCGATCCCCGAAAATCGCTCGTAGCGCTTTTCACGTTCCTGTTCGTTCTGGCCCTGCTGATTCATTTTATTTTGCTCAGCTCGGCTCGGTTCAACTGGATCGACGGAGGCTCGAAAGCGGCACCGGCTACAGTGCCGGCCCAGCAGAATTCCGCCCGGCCTTAAGGCCAGACGCTCTATTGGGAAACGTTGTGCAGGGCGTACCGGGCGGGACTTTGCAATTCGTCCCGCCCGCTACTTCCTCGAAAGGGTCAGAAGTACACAAATATACATATCGCATTTGATGCGGAGGGTCTCCGATGGCATTGCTTAGTTTTGAACGCAAATATCGGGTAAGGGGAGGCACGCTACTCGGGGGTGACCTGTTCGATTTTTGGGTAGGCCCGTTCTATTGCGGGTTTTTCGGCGTAACCACCATTTTTTTCGCGGTGTTGGGAACGCTGCTCATCATTTATGGTGCGGCGATTGGGCCGACGTGGAATCTGTGGCAGATAAGTATTGCGCCGCCGGATCTTTCTTACGGGCTGAGGCTTGCGCCACTCAAGGAGGGCGGGTTGTGGCAGATCATCACGATTTGCGCCGTCGGCTCCTTCGTTTCATGGGCGCTGCGCGAAGTTGAAATCTGCCGAAAACTAGGCATCGGACTGCACGTGCCTTTTGCATTCGGCGTGGCGATATTCGCTTACGTTTCGCTGACGGTGATTCGACCGCTGTTGATGGGCGCGTGGGGTAACGGTTTCCCATATGGCATCACCAGTCATCTCGACTGGGTTTCCAATACTGGCTACCAGTATTTGCATTTTCACTACAACCCAGCGCACATGCTCGCCGTGAGTTTCTTTTTCGCGACAGTGTTCGCGCTGTCGCTGCACGGGTCGCTGATTTTGTCCGCCGCCAATCCGCAAAAGGGCGAGCCGATGAAAACAGCGGAGCACGAGAACACGTTTTTCCGCGACACGATCGGTTATTCGATCGGCACGCTTGGAATCCACCGCCTCGGATTGTTTCTCGCCCTGAGCGCCGGGTTCTGGAGTGCCATCTGCATCATCATCAGCGGCCCCTTCTGGACGCGGGGCTGGCCGGAATGGTGGAGCTGGTGGCTCAATTTACCCGTCTGGAAATAACTGACCGCGGTTGCTCGGGAGGGTTGCACCATGGAATACCAAAACATTTTTACCCGCCTTCAAGTGGCCGGGCCTGCCGAAATCGGCGTGCCAGTAAAACCTGATACCGGTGGCGGAGTGCGCGGTCTGAGACCGTTCTTTTCTTACTGGGCGGGAAAATTCGGCGATGCGCAGATCGGGCCTATCTATCTCGGATGGACCGGTGTGACGTCAGCCGTCTGCTTCCTGATCGCGTTCGAGATCATCGGACTCAACATGCTGGCGTCCGTGAACTGGGATCCGGTTCAGTTCATCCGGCAGCTTTTCTGGCTGGCGCTTGAGCCGCCGCCGCCGTCCTATGGACTGCACATTCCACCGCTCAACGAAGGCGGGTGGTGGCTAATGGCCGGATTATTCCTCACCACCTCGCTGATACTTTGGTGGGTGCGCATGTATCGTCGCGCGCGTGCGCACGGCATGGGTACGCATGTGGCGTGGGCATTTGCCGCGGCCATCTGGCTTTATCTCGTACTGGGATTCATTCGTCCACTCTTGATGGGAAGTTGGGGCGAAGCGGTACCTTTTGGGATTTTTCCACATTTGGACTGGGTCGCGGCGTTTTCCATTCGCTACGGAAATCTTTTCTATAACCCGTTCCATATGTTGTCGATCGCCTTCCTGTATGGATCGACACTTTTGTTCGCGATGCACGGCGCGACAATCCTCGCCGTCAGCCGTTACGGCGGCGAGCGCGAGCTCGAACAAATTGCCGATCGCGGCACTGCGTCCGAGCGCGCGGCATTGTTCTGGCGCTGGACGATGGGTTTTAACGCCACGATGGAATCCATTCACCGGTGGGCCTGGTGGTTCGCTGTGCTGTGCCCATTGACGGGCGGCATCGGTATTCTTCTTACCGGCACAGTTGTCGACAACTGGTATCTGTGGGGGATAAAGCACGGCATCGTGGCCGCTTATCCGCACGTCTTTCCGCCGGTTCTGGACCCCGCAGCGGGCGGCACGCCATGAAAATTCTCGATTTCCGAATCATTGCTCGCTGTGTGCTGACGACAGCGTGCATGCTGTCGGTCAGTTCATGCGAGCGACCCTCGCCACAGACAACGCAGGAAGGCTATCGCGGAACGGGTATGGTCGATGTGCAGAACGTGCACCGGCTGGAAACCAAATTTCTCGATAATGCCGTTCCTACACCATTACCGGCGGCGTCGCCGGGCGGCCCGCCAGCGTCGGTCGCGTTCAAGAATCTTCAGGTTCTCAATAACGTCAGCATCGGCGAATTCACGCGCACGATGTTGGCCATCACGAGCTGGGTTTCTCCAACGGAAGGCTGCGCGTACTGCCACAATCTGGCGAACATGGCGTCGGACGAGAAGTACCCGAAAGTCGTCGCGCGGCGAATGATTCAGATGACACAGCACATCAACGCCGACTGGAAGCAGCATGTCGCCGACACCGGCGTCACGTGCTACACCTGTCATCGCGGCAATCCCGTTCCCAAACAAATCTGGTTCACGCATCCGGACGAAGTGCGTTCCACCTTCGCCGGCAACAAAGGCGGGCAGAATATGCCGACGCCTGCCGTGGGCCTGACATCGCTGCCGTACGATCCGTTTTCGACGTTTCTGTTGAACGACAACGACATTCGTGAAGTATCCGCGACAGCACTGCCGTCGGGCGACAAACATTCGATCAAGCAGACCGAGTGGACCTATGCGTTGATGATGAGCATCTCGCAATCGCTGGGTGTGAACTGCACGTATTGCCATAACAGTCGTTCGTTCACCGACTGGGATCAAAGCAGCCCGCCGCGTGCAACGGCGTGGTACGGCATCCGCATGGTGCGCGACATCAACAACAATTTCCTCGTGCCTCTGCAGAGCACGCTGCCACCGCAGCGATACGGGCCGGGCGGCGATGGTCCCAAGGCCAACTGCGCGACATGCCATCAGGGCGTGAACAAGCCGCTGCTTGGTGCG
>OLMB01000187.1_pt1 | contig 53218 bp, 49 predicted proteins | sample 1604691 | NCBI WGS metagenome assembly OLMB01 (sample SAMEA104055722, study PRJEB20765) | soil metagenome | isolation source: soil
TGGCGGCAATGGCAACGGTAACGGCAATGCGAACGGCAGCGACGGCCAAGGCGACGGCGACAACCGCCAGCAAGGCCGCCAGGACAACCGTCCGCAGCAAGGCCGCCGCGACCGCAACCGCCATGGCCGCGATCGCAACCAGCAGCGCAATCAACAACGCTTCCAGCCGCAGCAGGACGACGACGTCGAAGACGCCCGCAATGGCGGCGGTGACGGTCCGCTGATCGATCTCAACGAACTCAAGCGCAAACCGGCATTCGACCTTCTGAAGCTTGCCGAAGAACTTGGCATTCAAGAAGGCGTGGCGCGTGCGCGCAAGCAAGACATCGTCTTCCTCATCCTGAAAGCCCACGCCCGAAGCGGCGGCGGCATTTACGGCGAAGGCGTTCTCGAAATTCTGCAGGACGGCTTCGGCTTCCTGCGCGGTCCCGATGAATCCTATTTGGCCGGCCCCGACGATATTTACGTATCGCCGAGTCAAATCCGCCGTTTCAATCTGCGCACCGGCGACTACATCACCGGCCGCATTCGTCCGCCGAAAGAAGGTGAGCGTTATTTCGCGCTACTCAAAGTCGACAACATCAATGCCGAGCCGCCCGAAGCGTCGAAGCACAAAGTGCTGTTCGAAAATCTCACCGCGCTGTTTCCGCGCAAAATGTTCCACTTGGAACGCGGCAATGGTTCGACAGAAGACATTACGGGCCGCATTCTCGATCTGATCGCGCCGATCGGCCGCGGTCAGCGTGGTCTCATCGTCTCGCAGCCGAAAGCCGGCAAGACGATGATGCTGCAGAACGTCGCGCAGGCGATCGTGCACAACCATCCGGACGTGCATCTGATCATTTTGCTTATCGACGAACGTCCGGAAGAAGTGACGGAAATGCAACGCGGCGTGCGTGCCGAAGTGATTTCGTCGACGTTCGACGAGCCGGCCGTGCGTCACGTGCAAGTCGCCGAAATGGTGATCGAGCGTGCGAAACGCCTCGTCGAACACAAGAAAGATGTCGTGATTCTGCTCGATTCGATCACGCGTCTGGCGCGCGCTTACAACACCGTCGTTCCTGCGTCCGGCAAGGTGCTGACGGGCGGCGTCGACGCGAACGCGTTGCAGCGTCCGAAGCGTTTCTTCGGCGCGGCGCGTAATGTCGAAGAAGGCGGATCGCTGACGATTCTCGCCACCGCGCTTGTTGAAACCGGCTCGAAGATGGACGAGGTGATCTACGAAGAATTCAAAGGCACCGGCAATATGGAAGTGCATTTGGATCGCCGTATTTCGGAGAAGCGTGTTTATCCGTCGATCAATATCAATCGTTCCGGCACGCGCCGCGAAGAATTGTTGATCGAGCCGGATATGCTGCAGAAGATTTGGATTCTGCGGAAGTTGCTGCATCCGATGGATGAGTTGGCGGCGATGGAATTCATGCTCGACAAGATGAAGAATACGAAGTCGAATGATGAGTTCTTTAATGCGATGAAGCGCTGACGGGCTTTCTAGCTCGTCATTCCGGCGAAGGCCGGAATCCAGTGACTTTGCTTTTGTCTCTGACGTTTAGAAAGCCAAGCTTTCACTCGCTGTGCGAGCGAGTCACTTTCTTTGCTGGTGCAAAGAAAGTAACCAAAGAAACACCTTTTTCTTCACGAACGGCGTGTTCGCCGAATGGACATCCATGTCACTTGCGGCGAACGGCGCACATCCGTGTGCGCCATCGAGGGCGCGGTAGCGTTGCGCTTAGAGCCTTGCCTACTCGAATGTAAAAATTGCTTTGGCAGACTTTCGACACGGTGCACGCCGCCGCGTCGCGCGGCATACTCGCGGTTTGGACGTCTAACTGCCGGGGATTTCTATGCGCCGTTTCGCTGCCTTGATGGGTTCGCTCCTCTTTACGATTCAGTTTGTGCCCGCGCTTGCGGCTGAGCACGATCACGAAGACTCGGTGAAAGTCGAAACCGAAGTAAAGAAAGGCGGCGACGAAAAGAAAAACGAAATTCCGCCCGAGAAGGCAGTCGTCACGAATCACAGCGTCGCCGTTGGTGGACGCAGTCTTTCGTATAAGGCGACTGCAGGCACGCTGATCATTCGCGATGACAAGGGCAAACCCGACGCTAGCGTCTTCTACGTCGCGTACACACTCGACGGCGATTCAAGCAAACGTCCCGTGACATTTCTCTACAACGGCGGACCGGGTTCGGCGAGCATCTGGTTGCACATGGGTTCGTTCGGGCCGGTACGCGTGCTGACGGAAAGTCCGGATGCAACCGCACCCGCGCCATTTCGCGTCGTGCCGAACGCAGACAGCTTGCTCGATAAATCGGACCTTGTGTTCATCGATGCCATCGGCACGGGATTCTCTAAAGGTCTGCCGAAAGGCAAAGATGAAAACGGCAAACCCGACAAGGATGATGAGAATCCGAGCAAACGTTTTTGGGGCACAGACCAAGACATCGACGCGTTCGGTCGCTTCATCGAGCGCTACATCACCGTGAACAAACGCTGGAATTCGCCGAAGTTTCTGTTCGGCGAGTCGTACGGAACGCCGCGCTCGGCGGGATTGGCGAAATGGCTGGAAGACAAAGGCGTCGCCGTGAACGGTGTGGTGTTGCTGTCGTCGATCATCAACTACGCGACACGTCTGCCCGGACTCGACAACGATTACGTCAATCTTCTGCCGTCGTACGCGGCCATCGCGTGGTATCACAACAAACTCGCGAACAAGCCGGCGACGTTGGAACCGTTCTTGATCGAAGTCCGCAATTTCGCGCGTAGCGACTACGCTGTTGCGCTGAACAAAGGCCAGGACCTCACGACGGCAGAGCGCGACGCGATGGCCGAACGCATGTCGAAATATACGGGCTTGAGCGCGACATACCTGAAGGAAGCGAATCTTCGTGTGAGTCAACCGCGCTTCCGCAAAGAACTGATGCGTGACGATCGCCGTACGCTTGGCCGTTATGACGGACGTTTCGAAGGCATCGACAGTGACGCCGCTGGCGAAACACCCGAGTCCGACGCCGCCGACACTGCGATTCGCGGCGCTTTCACGGGCGCGTTCAACGATTATCTCGAACGCGAACTCAATTATTCGAGCGATGTCGATTACAAAGTCGCGGCGACGGCCATCAACGATTGGGATTGGAAACACAAGATCCGCGGTTCGCAGCGTCCGGTGCCGCTGCCGATCATGGGTTCGGATCTCGGCGACGCGATGCGCGCCAATCCGCATTTGAAAGTCATGTCGGCCAACGGATATTTCGATCTCGCGACGCCGTTTTTTGCTACCGAATACGATCTCGGCCACATGGACATCGACGCCAAGCTGCGCGGCAATCTCAGCTTCACGTATTACCCGTCGGGGCACATGGTGTATTTGAACGTCGATGCGCTGAAGCGGTTCAAGCAGGATTTGGCGGCGTTCTACGATTCCGCTGCGCCGCACTGATCGGAAAAATTCGAGCCTCAAAAAACAGCGGCCGCTCCTGGGGAAGAGCGGCCGCTCGGTGCTGCCTATCTGCTGGGGGACAGAGGGGTGGGCAGCCTCCTCAAGGTACTCGGCGAAATGTTAAAGGTTGCCAAAAATTACACACGTTTACGCAGCCGTTTGCGAGGTGAATCGCAGTTCGAAAGAACGGTCGCCGTTATCGGCGGTCCGTTCGTCGAGCGTCCAGCCCCAGCGTTCGCAAACGCGCCGGATCATGCTTAAACCCAACACGCGATCGGTGCCGATGCGAGGATCGCTCGGCAAGGCTAGAACGGCCGCCGATCGGCTGCGATGCTCGATCGACAACGCGCGCGAATTCACGTCGACGCGTAACGCGCCGGCATCGGCAAATTGCGTCGCGGCGCGCAACAGATTGCCGATGACGATCTGTAATACGCGTGCTGGCGCGTCGACGAAAATTCCCGTCGCGCCCTCGTGCTGAATCGCCAATTGCTTTTCGTTGAAGGTATCGCGACGTTCACGCAACAGCTGATTTACGACGGCACCCACATCGCTCGATCCCGTCGCAGAGGTGTCGTGCTCGTCGCTGCGCGCGAGCAATAACAGTGCGTCGAGCAGATCGCGCAATTCGTCACTGCCGCGTTGCATGCGTTTCAATCGGGTTTCCGTCGCCGTGTCGCATGTGCCGCTGTCCAGCATCACCTCGAGCGCACCGCGAATCACGGCCAGCGGCGTGCGCAGTTCGTGGCTCGCGTCCGCAGTGAATGCGCGTTCGCGGCGGATGTATTCGTAGAGTTTGTCCTGATAGCGATCGAACGCTTGAGCCAACGCGCCGACTTCGTCTGCCGCAAAGTTCGGCGCGAATCGCATGGCCGGTTTTTGCGAAGGCTCGATCGCTTCGACTTCCTCCGCGAGACGGCGCACGGGTTGAATCGCGCGCCCAGCCCACGCCCAACCCAACCACGCCGACAAGCCAGTGCCTATCAAGACGAGCGCACTCAGATCGCGCGCCAACCGCCGTTCGCGCGCGCTTTCGAGGCCGACATTGAGGACGACGAAAAGGCGCTGCCCGTTGACGTTGTAGACAGCTACGTGCCGCTCACCGCGCTCATCCGTCAGTTCGTGCTCGCCGATGCTCAGCGCGCGAATTTCCGGTGGGGGAGCGTTGTCGCCGAGGCCACCTTCGGTGAACGCATAAAAGTGTTGGGTGCGCGGATGCGGCGTTTGACTGTCGGCAGCGAAGCGCGCACTCAAGTATTCGCCCTCGACGCGCAGCATTTCGTCGATCAGGCGATGCACGTACGAATCCGAGAAATGCACTGCGACCAATGCTACGCACGTGGACACGACCAAGCCGAGCGCCGCGAACGTGATCGCGACACGCGAACGCAGGCTGAGTTTAGGCGTCTGCGGTTTCTGCGATTCGATAGCCGAATCCATGTGCTGTATGTAGCAGACGTGTGGCAAAAGGTCGATCGATCACCGATCGAAGCACGGAAAGATGCGTGTGCAGCGTCGCGATGTCGCCGCCGTTTTCGCCCCACAATGCCTGCGCGAGTTCCGCGTGGCGAACCAGATGTGGCGCACGACGCATGAGCGTCTCCAACAAAACGAAGCCCGCCCGCGTCAACGTGAGTGACTGGCCGGAGCGCTCCACCGTCTGACTGATCGGATCGAGCGTGAGGTCCGCGATGCGCAATGCTTCGCCCTGCTGCAATCGACGCCGCCGATGCAGCACGCGGATGCGCGCTTCGAGTTCCTTCATCGCGAACGGTTTGACGAGGTAGTCGTCGGCGCCGCTGGCGAAACCGGTGAGTTTGTCGTCGAGGGTATCGCGCGCGGTGAGCATGAGAATCGGGATGTCGCGTTGCGCTTCGCGCACGGCACGGCACAGATCGATGCCGTCGAGCTTCGGCAGTCCGAGATCGAGCACGATCACGTCGTAAATTCCTTCAAGTGCCATGCGCAGACCGAGCGCGCCGTCGCCAGCGTGGTCCATCACAAAGCCGCGATGTTCCAGGTAATCCCAGATGTTCGCGGCGATATCGCGTTGATCTTCGACGAGGAGAATGCGCAACATGCTTGATGGCGCCGATGACAGGCGCGCAAGTATACGAGCGGCTTTGTTAACTGCGTTTTAGGTGATCGTCCGGCGTCACGAACCCGTTGCGCTTGGCTCGATAGCCGCCTTCGCCGCCTCTGGCGGTGGCGGCGGTGACGAAACCAACATTCTCGCGCTGCGCCAGTTGCCGAAAAGGTAATAGAGGATCGACAACGTCAATGACACGATGGAACCGAGCGGAAAACTCCACCAGATCGCGTCTGCGCCGAGACGGTCGACGAATCCGTAAGCGAACGGCAGACGTACCAGCCACAGGGCGATGACGAGAATGATCAACGGCGGAATTACGGCGCCGGTCGAGCGCACCACGCCGCCGATGACAAAGGAAACGCCGAAGAAAATAAACGACCAAACGACGATCGCATTGATGTGCTGGGCGATTTCGATAGCGCCGCCCATGCTCGGCAAAAACAGATTCAGCGCGCCGCGGTTGAATAGGTAAATAATGAGGACGAGACTGCCGGTCAGCAGGAAATTGAAACCGACACCATTCAAAACGATTTTCGAAAGGCGATCCCACCGTCCCGCGCCGACGTTCTGCGCCGCCATCGAAGACGCCGCCATGCCGACGGCGATCGACGGCATCTGAATGTAATTCCACAACTGGAAACAGGCGGCGTACGCTGCCGTGGTAAGCGCGCCGAATTGATTGACCAGCGAGATCATGGCAATCATCGACAGCGACATCACGACCATCTGCAATCCCATCGGGATGCCCTTCGCGAACAGGGCGCGCAAAATCGTCGGATCCACACGCAGGTAGTGACCTTCGCCGCGATGAAAAATGAGAAAATGTTTCTTTTTATACAAATAGAAAATGAGCGACGCCAGCGTGATGACTTGCGCGAATAACGACGCCATCGCGGAGCCGGCGATGCCCATGCCTGGAATCGACCCGATGCCGAAAATGAATAACGGGTTGAGCGCGATATCGAGCACGACGTTCAGCACGAGAAACAAAAACGGCGTGCGCGCGTCACCCGCGCCGCGCAAGGCCATGCCCACGAACGACAGCAGATACAGAAACGGCATCCCGATGAAAATCACGCGTAGATACGCCACAGCGAGCGGTTGCACACTTTTCGGCGTGTGCATGAGTGTCATCAACTGATCCGTCACGAACAATCCGATAGCGGAGATGACGACAGAAAATGCCGTAAAGAAAACGAGACTCGTGCCGATCACGCGTTTGGCCTGATCGACGTTGTTCGCGCCCATGGCCTGACCGATCAGGATCGTGGATGCCATGCCGACGCCGAACACGGCGCCGAGGAGAAAAAACAGAATCGTGTTCGCGTTCGATGTCGCGGCGAGCGCGTCGGGGCCGAGGCCATGGCCCACCCAGATCGCGTTCACCGATCCGTTGAGCGATTGCAGCACATTGCCGGCGAGGATCGGCAATGAAAAGAACAACAGTGTCTTGCCGATCGCGCCTTCAGTCAGCGCGTGAGTCGGCCGTTGCATGGTCGCCATGGAATTTACTCGCCGTGTTTACGCACAGTTTGCCGCATTCACGATCGAGATGTCAGTGACAGTTGTCAGCGCGTGAGGGGACCGCGTCGATACGTGCGTACTTTTTACGAGCGCGGCGTATCCCGCGCGACGACCGGCGATCGCCAGCGCATTAGCGCGTAAACCGGTAACCCTGCGACAAGCAATCCCGCGCCCCATTCGAGCGCTTGCGCACCCGTCCCGTAAAGTGCCCACGCGCTGAAGACGAAGGCGAGTAACGCGGCTATGCGACGCCACATCTGCGCATCCGGCGCACTCGGTTCCAGACGCCACAGCGCCGCCGCGCAAACCAAATACGGCAAAAGTGCGGCGGCGGTGGCGAGCAGAATCGATGCGGTGAAAATTCCCACGAGTGAGTTATCGAAATTCGAGACGACGAGCAACGTCGCCAGCACGCTGCCGATGACGAGCCCGACGCGCGGCGTATCGTTGCGATCGATGCGTGCGAAGAAGGCGGGAAACAATTTGTCGCGCGCGGCGGCGAGCGGAATTTGTCCCTGCACAAGAATCCAGCCGTTGAGCGCACCGAGACACGACACTCCCATCGCCGCCGCCATCACGACTGACGCAGCGGGACCGGCAAATCGTTGCGCGGCATCGGCGAACGGTGCCGGCGAATTTTTCAGTTCGTCGAGCGGCACCAATCCGATGGCGATCATGCATGCGGCAACCGTAACGATCGCGCCGATCGCCACACCGAGGATGGTCGCGCGCGGCACGGTACGTTCGGCGTCGACGACCTTATCGGCGGGTATCGTCGCGCATTCCAACCCGAGCAATGCCCACAACGCGAGCGCGGCAGTAGTGGTTGTGACGCTCAACAAATTCTCTCCGCTCGGATTGAATGGCGTGTAGGCATGCAGATCGATGGCGCGGACGCCGAGCAGAATCACGGCAACCAGCGGCAACAGCTTGAGCACGGTGAGAACGACTTGCGCCACACCCGCGGCGCGCATGCCGGCGAGATTGAGCAGCGTGCACAACCACAACACGAAGATCGCGCATGTCGCCGATCGTGCGGGTGTCGAAAACCATTGCGGTGCCAACGACGTCATGCTTCCCGCGAACGCAATCGCGATGGCGGCGACGGCACACCACACGGAAATCCAGTAACTCCACGCCATGAGAAACCCGACGAAATCGCCGAACGCCAATCGCGAGAACGCATACGGTCCACCGCAGACGGGATAGCGTTGTCCCAGACGAGCGAACACCACGGCGAGCAATAAGGCACCGACCGTGCTCAATGTCCAACCAAGAACACTCGCGCTTCCGTATTGCGCCAGCGACGCGGGCAACAGAAACACACCCGATCCGATCATGTTGCCGACGACCAATGCCGTCGCACTCCACAGCCCGAGCGGGCGCGCGGCAGAACTCATCGGCTATCGAAGCTCGCGCATGGAAGCGTACGCTCGATCAGAGCGAGCGGCCGTCGTAGTTGGTCACGGGCACGGCATTGAGGTCGATATCTTCCAAGCAGCGGATGTTGATCGCCGCCATCGAATTGCCTTTCCGATCTTTTCCGACGGCGTATGGATGCATGCCGCAAACGGAACAGAATCGATGATCGATGTTGTGTTTGTTGAACAAATAGGATGTTTCGTTTTCTTGCGGCGTAAGCAAGGTGAAGTGATCGCGCGGCACAAACCACAAGAGCGATCCTTTGCGCTGACAGATCGAACAATTGCACGCGATCGCTTTATCAAGCTCGCCTTCGACTTCATACGCCACACGGCCACAATGACAACTTCCCCGATGTTTCATGCGCTGTCTCCGATTTCGCAGCGAGTGTAAAACAAAAGGCCGACTGGGGAGCCGGCCTTTTGTTTGAGACGTTGGATTGGGGAGAATCCGTCATCTCTTCGCCATCCGTGGCGACTTGTCCCTGTGTCGTTGGAGGTGCGTCTCACGACGCTCCACTGTCCTGTGATCCTTGGGGAGAGGAGTCACTCGGATATGTAGTCCAAGGTTCGTGCCAGGGTCGACATGAACCGAAAACGGCGTCGTGACGCCATTTCATTAAATCGACATGATCGCATTCTGCGACCGCGCGATCGATTGGAATTGCGAAATGCAATGCTTTACGAATCCTTACTTTGGCTTCTGAAATTTGAGTAGAAATTCGTCGGTTTGACCTCGGATGATCGGATCGAAAACGCTGCGTGTACGGTCGTCGTACGGATGTCGCAACACATCGGATTCGCCGATTAAAACGAAACCTGCCGCCGTGACTTCGCTGATCACCTGCGCCTCGTCGATACGATGCAGCGCTCTGATCTGCTTTTCCGTCGTTCCGGGATTTCCTGCTTGATCGTTGATGAAATAAATACCGCCGGGTTTCAGCGCGTCGAATACGCGACGGTTGAAATCGGCGAGATCGACAGGTCCCAATTCGAGAATATGCATATCGTGATAATTCTGCGTAGTCCAGAACAGATCGATTTTTTCCGGAATATCGAACGTTCCGAAAGGCGTCGAGTGCAGGATCACGTTGTGGTATTCGCCCATCAGCTTTTTGTCGAACGCCGGATTTGTCCAGGCCGTATTTTCGATACCGTAAATCTTGCCTTTGGGTCCGACGACGCGACTCAAGATGCGCGAGAAGTAACCGTCGCCGGGAATGAATTCGGCGATCACCATTCCCGGCTCGACGCCGGCGAACGCAATCGTCTCAGCCGGAAGACGATGGATATCGAAGTCGCGATCGCCTTTGCTTCGCGCAGGATTCGCGACGGCTTTGATTACATAGCCGGGTAATTCGGCAGCCGTTGCTGTTCCGCAAATCACGAAACACAGCGCTATCGCGCAAAGAAAAGTCGACTTCATCGAATGCTCCCAGCTGCAACCGTCGCAACGATTACAAAAAATCGATGTTCTTATAGACGTTCCGGCACGGAACGGCGTTGCAAGAATTCGATGCTGGAAGTAAACGTTGTTGCGGCGGTTGTCTGTTTGTTCGCAAAATCAATTTGCTGTGCGACGAGCTTCGAAAACTTTGGTGGGAATTCTCATTGTCGCGATAGATGGAGTGCCGACGCGAAATCGTGTGAATGCGTACCAAAAAATCGTCTGCTCTTGAACGTCATTGATTGCACTCCACGGAATCAACAGCGTCCGATGACCCAAGCGAAACAGCCAAACAGCGGAAAGGTATAACCCTTCTTCGGCCACGTCGAAGTTGAGGCAGTTTCGGTATCGAACAAAACCAATCGTGCCGCTTTGCCACCGAAATGGAGTTCCGCGTGGCGGCTGATCAGTGGCGTAACTCAGCGCGAGCCGTCGCCATCCGCCGACGAACGACAACAGCACACAGACGAAGCACCACAACGCCACGAACACCAGCGGAAATAGAGCGAATAAAAATACCGGAAGTTGTTGAGATTGCATCGCTGACGTCTACTTCAAATTCTGTTCGAACAAGTTATAGATTCGCTTGTATTCGTCCAACCACGAATCCGCGTTCGTGAATCCGTGTCGATCGAGCGGATACGGTGAGATTGCGAAATTGTCCTTGTGCAACTCGATCAGCCGCTCATACAAACGCATCGAATCCTCGAACAGTACGTTGTCGTCTATAACACCGTGGCAGATGAGCAACGCATCTTTCAAGCCATCGGCGAATTCGATCGGCGATGAACGGCGGTAAGCGATGGGATCGATCTGCGGACGATTGAGGATATCGGATGTGTATCCGTCGTCATATTGCATCCAGTCCGTGACGGGGCGCAGCGCGGCGCCGGCAGCAAATTCGCCGGGCGCTCGGAACAGCGCCATCAATGTCATGAATCCGCCGTACGAACCGCCGTAAATGCCGATGCGTTTCGGGTCGACATTCCAATTGTCGACGAGCCATTTCTTGCCGTCGAGCAAATCGTCGAGTTCGGGATGACCCATCTGACGATAGATCGCGGTGCGCCAATCGCGGCCGTAACCTTGCGAGGCACGGTAATCCATATCGAGCACGATGTAGCCGTGCTGCACGAGCAGGTTGTGGAACATCTGTTCGCGGAAGTAATACGGAAATTTCTCGTGCACGTTTTGCAGATACCCGGCGCCGTGCACGAACATTACCGCCGGATGTTTGGTCGACTTGTCGAAATTCGCAGGCTTATAGACCTTAGCGTAGACCGCGCCTTTGAAATGCGTCGAAGGCACTTGCACGATCTCCGGCGCGAGCCACTGCATGGCCTTGTACGATGGCGAGCGTGTGTCGGTGAGTTCATGCGGCGCCGACGATCCATCCGCATTCACAACAGCCAGTTGCGGTGGCAGATAGCTCCCGGCATGCGCGACAAGCAGACGACCGCCGTCGTGCGACAACTCGAATTGCTCGACGCCTTCGTAATGCGTCACGCGCTGCGGAGTGCCGCCGTCAACTGGCACGCGATAGACGTCGTACGCAAACGGTGCTTGCTGGTTGGACACGACGTAAAACCATTTCCCGTCCGCGGAAATTTGCGGGTGCGACACTTCGAAATTGCCACGCGTGAGTTGTCGCGCCGTACCATTGAGCGATTTTGTATACAAATGCGCATAGCCGCTTTCTTCGGACAGATACCACAACGTCTTGTTGTCGCGTTCCCATCCGAATTCGTTGAAATCCCAGTTGATCCACGCCGCATCGTGCAGCCGATGTTGCGGCACGATTTTCTTACTGGCGAGATCGACTGTCACGATCCAACGATCTTTGTTGTCGTTGGCATGAAACTGCACGGCGACATTGGCGCCATCGCGTGCGAAATCGATGCTCGCAATTTGGACTTCACGCGCCTTTGGTTTTTCGTCCGATTTCTTCGGCGCTTTCTCCTTGTCGCCGTTGTCTGCGGACTTCGCATTTTCGTCGCGCACGGATTTCAACGGATCGTCGTGCAAGCCCGGCAGCGAATCGACGTCGAGTTTAGTCTGCGTATGCGCGACGAGATCGAATAGCCAAAGCTCTTGCGGCGCCGGATCGTTGCGGCCTGCGCGTGTTCGTTCGTCCTCGAAGTCCTCATAACCGGAATCGGTTACGTATCGCGTGAGCTTGCCCTTCTTGCCCTCGTCGTGATTCTTCGGCGCCGTCACGGCCATCAACCAATGCGCATCGGGCGACAACGTGGTCTCGACGATCGTCAGCTCGTCGCCTATCCAAAATGGTGTTTTTGAACGCGACAGGTCGTCGCGCTGCATCGCTTCGTTCTGCTCGCGCGTCGCCTTTTTGTCATCGCGATTTTTCCGCAGCGTCGAGAAAATACGAAGTTGCGTTTCGCGCAAGTCGTCGGCCTTCGGCGCGGCATTTGGATCTTTTTCCGCTTTGATTTCGGCAACGTCGCCCGTCACGCCGCTGGCCAGATCGTGCACGTACCACGCATTCTTCGCGCGAAAACTCAACAATCGTCCGTCCGATGAAAACTGAGGCGACGATTCCTCTTGTGCCGATCGCGTGATCTGTCGAAGCTCGCCCGTTTTCAGATCGCGAACGAAAATATCGCCGTTACGAACGAACGCCGCGCGTGTGTTTTGCGCGTCATAAACGATCTGCGCACCGTCCGCGGTGGCCATCGCGTTGGCGTCGAGGACGCTATCACTACCGCTGTCGACATCGATCCGATGCAGATCGCGTACCGGCGAACCCGATCGTTTCATGCGGAAATACACGGATCGTCCGTCGAGGCTGAAATGCGGCGGCACCGCCGTGCCTTCGAACGGCTCGGGCAGTTCGATCTGCGTTGAAATCCAATCCGGATCGGCCATGATCCGTTCGAGCGTCAGTGGCGCGGTCTGCGCTCCTGCGGTGGAAGTGATCAACGCGATCGCGATAGCGACGGCAATACGGTGCACGGGCGACTCCTCGGAATTCGGCTGTGCGCAGAATAGCCGACGCGGCACAGCCTGCAAGCGGTCGAAAGTCACGTCTATGGCGGCGGCGCGGCGAATGCGGCACCATCGCGTCTCCCGGTTCACGGAAAGACGCATGCCCCTGCCTTGCATCGAAATCGAAACGGCGCCCGAACCGAAATTCGCGGTCATTTGGCTGCACGGTCTCGGCGCGGATGGTCGCGACTTCGAGCCAATCGTCCCTGAGGTCGTGGACAAAAGTTGGCCGGCGATCCGCTTCGTTTTTCCCAACGCGCCGACGCGGCCGATCACGATCAACAACGGCATGCAGATGCGCGCGTGGTACGACATTTCCGGCATGGAAATCGCGCAGCGTCAGGATGAGATCGGCATTCGCGACTCGATACGATTGCTCAACGAATTGATCGATCACGAGGTTGCGCGCGGCATTCCCGGCGACCATATTTTCCTCGCAGGATTTTCGCAGGGCGGCGCGATCGTTTTGGCGGGCGGCATTCGATGCAAGACAAAACTGCGCGGCATCATCGCGCTTTCGACGTATCTGCCGATCGCCGAGAAAACCGATGGAGAAGTCAGTTCGGCGAATCGCGACACGCCCATCTTCATGGCGCACGGCATGCTCGATCCGACCATTTCGCATGCGCTTGGGGAGATGAGTCGCGAATATCTCAAGCAGCGCAATTACACGGTGGATTGGCATGCGTATCCGATGGCGCATCAGGTTTGCGCCGAGGAAATCGCCGATCTGAAACGCTGGCTCGGTATACACTTGCGTTGAAATTTTTCAGCGCCATGGCCGCGAACGCGACATCGACGTCCAAGCGCGACGCCCTACTGCCGCAACCTAGTTGGTTGCCGGATTTTTGTAGCGCGCAGGTGCTATTCGCGGTGACGATCGTCGCTGAACTGCTCGTCTTCATCATTCTGATCGCGCCCAGCGACGAAACGCGGCCACTCATTCCGCGCCTGACAACGGCAAGTGTTTTCGTACAATGGCTCGCGCTCGTGTCGGCCGTGTGCTTGTGCAAATTGCGCCCCCAACTGACACGACTTGCACCGTGGGCGGGCGTTGCGGTCGCTTATGCGCTGATGCTTTTCGTGACTGTGCTGGGCAGCGAACTTGTTTTCGTGATCGACGAACAACTCAATCTCGGATTGACGCTGCCTCCGCAATTTCAATCGCGATTTGTTTGGCGCAATGCCGCACTTTGCGCGCTCATCGGTGCGGCATTGCTGCGTTACTTCTATGTGTTCGAACAATGGCGCTCGCGCGTGCGCGCCGAAGCCAAAGCCCGATTCGATGCGTTGCAAGCGCGCATTCGTCCACATTTTCTGTTCAACAGCATGAATACGATCGCGAGCTTGATTCCGCTGCGGCCGAAGGAAGCCGAGCGGGCGATCGAAGATCTCGCCGATCTGTTTCGCGCGGCGCTCGGCAACGACGAAGCGCAGAGCACGCTCGGCGAAGAGCTCGAGTTGGTGAAGCGGTATCTGGATATCGAAAAACTGCGTTTGGGTGAACGGCTCCAGGTCACCTGGAACGTCGATACATTGCCGACATCGATGCACGTTCCCTCGCTCGTGTTGCAGCCGCTCGTAGAAAATTCCATCTACCACGGCATTCAACCGTTGCCGGAAGGCGGCACCGTTTCTATTGAAGGGCAACGCAAAAATGGTTATATCGAAATAGCGATCCGCAATCCGCGTCCACTGGAAAATGCGCGTATGAGTGGACGCCACGGCATGGCGCTCGCCAACACGCGGGCGCGCATCGAGTACCATTTCGGTCGGCGCGGCGAACTCGAAATCGACGCCGGCCCCGATTATTTTGCGTGCACCGTGAAATTACCCGATGAGAGCTTGACCCAATGAAAGCGCTGATCGTTGACGACGAATCGCTTGCCCGCGAGCGCTTGTCGGCGCTGCTGCGCGACGCCGGTGCCGATGTCATCGGCGAAGCCAGCGACGGACGCGCCGCCGTAGAAACGGTGGCGAAACTTCATCCTGATGTCGTCTTGCTCGACATTCGCATGCCGGTGATGGATGGTCTGGAAGCGGCGCGCCACATCTCCAATCTGGAGTCGCCGCCCGCGATCATTTTCTGCACGGCCTACGACGAGCACGCGCTTGCCGCGTTTGATGCGAGCGCCATCGATTATCTCGTGAAGCCCGTGCGGCTCGAACGTCTGCGCACGGCGCTCGAACGCGCCCATCGTTTCGGCGCGGCGGCGGTGCAGAAAGTGGAGCAGGCCAGTGGCGAACATCGCGCGCGCAGCCATCTGTGCGCGCGGGTGCGCGGCAATCTCGTACTTGTCCCCGTCGGCGATATTCAATATCTGCTCGCTGAAGACAAGTACGTCGTCGTGCACACGTCGAAAGGCGAAGTGTTGATCGAAGAAGCACTAAAGACGCTCGAAAGCGAATTCGATGATCGCTTCGTGCGCATTCATCGCAATTGTCTCGTAGCGCGTGACCGGCTCGCGGGCTTGCTGCGCGGGCCGGATGGTTCGATTCACGTAAAGATCGAAGGCACGGATGCGTCGTTGGAAGTGAGTCGGCGCAATCTACCGGCACTGCGCAAACTTGTGCGCACGCTGTGAGTTCACGCATTCGCATCGCCACGCGCCAAAGTGCGCTGGCGTTATGGCAAGCCGAACACGTCGCGGCCCGCTTGCGCGCGGCGCATACCGGCATCGTCATCGAGCTCGTGCCGATGACGACGCGCGGCGATCAGATTTCCGATCGTCCATTAGCGGAAATTGGCGGCAAGGGACTTTTTTTGAAAGAACTCGAAGTCGCGATGCTGGAACACCGCGCCGACATTGCGGTGCACTCCTACAAAGATGTGCCGATGGATATCGAGCCTGAGTTTGCTATCGGTGCCGTACTCGAACGCGCCGATCCGGCGGATGCATTCGTGTCGGTAAACTTCGCACGTTTGGATACCTTGCCGAAAAATGCACATGTCGGCACATCGTCGTTGCGCCGGCAGGCACAACTCCGCGCGGTGCGTCCGGATTTACGCATCGGCGATCTGCGCGGCAACGTGAACACGCGCCTGGCCAAGCTCGATGCCGGCGACTACGACGCCATCATCCTCGCGTGCGCCGGACTCGAGCGTTTAGGTTTGAGCTCGCGCGTGCGTAGCCGCTTATCGGCGCCCGCTTGGCTTCCTGCGGCAGCGCAAGGCGCGATCGCCATCGAAATTTGTCACGGCGACCGACGCGTCGTCGAGTTAGTGAAACCACTCCACGATGTCGAAACCGCACGCTGCGTCGACGCCGAACGCGCGATGACACGAGCACTGCAAGGCAACTGCGAAGTGCCCATCGCCGCATTTTGTATCGAGACCGATGCGGGATTGCATCTCGAAGGATTAGTCGGCGGCGCCGCAACCGGAAAACTCATCCGGGCCGATGCAGACGGCGATCGAGCGGACTCAGAATCGCTCGGCCGCGCAGTAGCGCAACGACTACTCGATCTCGGCGCGGCAGACTTGCTTCAACGCTGAATCACACCCACTCGTTTTTTTTCCAACATTTGCGACGACCTTGAGGGCGCACAGGATGTGCGCCGTTCGCCGCGCGGACATGGATGTCCGATCGGCGAACACGACGCACGTGAAGAAAGAGGTGTTTCTTTGGTTACTTTCTTTGCACCAGCAAAGAAAGTGACTCGCTCGCGAAGCGAGTGAAAGCTCTGGCTCTTAAAACATCGAGGGCAAAAGCACCGTCACTGGATTCCGGCCTTCGCCGGAATGACGAGCGGAGGGTTAAAAGCCGTAAACAAAATTCGTCGTCAACAACTGATCAGTCTTCTTAAACCCATCCCTCACCTCCGAATTGTGCCGAAGCTCGTAAGTCACCTTCAGCGCCAACTTGCTGCTCATCTTCACCGCCAACCCAAGATCGTTTTGAATAAACGTATTGCCACTCGCCGTTTCGACCAGAAACGAATCCACCAACGACGTCATCGCGTTGAAGCTGTGCTTATAGTCCATCTTGCCGCGACCCGCCGGATCGCTCTGCGAATCGGGGCGAATCTTGATTTGCGTCACGGTCGAATCAACCGGCGTGCCGATGTAATCGACGTAATACGACGTTGGCTGCACCACCTTGTAGCCCGCGCCGACTTCGAATGACAGCTCGTTGCTCGCATTCTTCACGACTTGATAGCCATAACCGATCGACGCGATGTACTGGTAATCGTAGGGCGCGAATTCATCGTGCTCGTAGCGCAATGCGCCGACGATGTAACTGCGCTCGTCCAGTTTGTACCCGGTCGACGCGCCGCCTTCCCAACGATCCGCCGTCGTTTCGAAACGTGTGCTCGACACGTCGTCCGACGTCGATGTCACGTTGGCTTTATTGCGCAGCGCGAGCAGATAGAAATCGTCTTTCCAACGATCGTCGTTGAACTTTAGATCGAGTTTCACGTTGACGTTTTCGGATTTCGTATTGCCGCTGGCGATGGCGAGTCCTGCTTCGCCGCTGCCGGAAAAACCTTGCGGCGGAGGCGGCGGATCGTCGGCCAGCGCAACCAACGGCAGCGTAAACAGGATGGCGGATGCCAATAATGTCGATTTCATGAAATTCCTCGTGCTTTGCGCCGCCAACGTGGCGGGGCGCGTATTGTAAAGGCAACGAGGCAGTTCTGGTGCGCTGCAGCAAAGATTGGCGGACCGCATATAAACGCGGTTCAGGCGTTTTCAAACCGCGTGTAGTACAGCATTACCAAGTGTTTGGCCTGCGCGAAGAACAGCCAGCGTTCGACGAACAATCCGGCAATGGAACCTAGTGCTGCTGCAATCGCACATACGACGGTGAGCAATTGAACGTGACCGAGAACACTTACGATCGCGGCGATCGCCGGCACGATGGCGAACGCCGCAACGGCGATCACGCGCAAGCGCGACGCGTGTTTGCGCGCGAGTACGAAACCCATTTCGTTCGTCAGGTAATTCTCTTCGGTATGCGGCGACTCGAACGTGCTGACTTTTCCAAATCGTCCCAAACCCGTTGCCGTCTCTGGCGTCGACTTCCCGACGTACGTATCGATGAATCGCCAATACGCGAGTTTAATGACGAAACTTATCGCGGCCAATGTCAGCACCAGCCACGGTGCGAACGCGGCGATCTTCGACGACGGCGCATCGATCAGCGTAACGATCATCCAAAACCAACACGCCGCGCTCAATGCGCCGAAGCAAAGGTAACCTGGCGTAACCAGCGCGTTATGCCACGCGCGAATCGTTTTGAGCGACGTGTAGATTCCCGCTGTGCACACGACGGTCACGAACGACATCAACATCAACGCTGCGCCGACGAAGTGCGTACCGCCGCTCGCATCTCCTTTCCAAAGCATCCAGAAAAGAACGAGCGCGGGCGCGAATGTAAGAATCGACGCCACGCCCTCGCGCGACAGCCATGATGATCGCCACTGACTGAGCGCACGCCACGCACGCTGCGGTTGGCCCAGATGCAACAACGATGACGCGAGTCCCGCTGCAGCGAAAAACATTCCGGCACCGAGCGCCGTAAGTGCGGATGCGCGCGACACACCCGTAACATTCACACAGCATGCAACGCCGACCAAAAACAAAAGACCGAAGCCGCAGCCGGAGATGACAGTAAAGAAAATAATAGAAAGGGTGGGTCGCATGACCGGTCAGCGCGACAACATTTTGTCCATCCACCGCAAGACGGGCGAGGCGGTGGAAAAATCCACTTTTTCTTCCTTGATCGGAACACGAGATGAGAGCGCATCCTTGCGCGGTCGTGGCGGCAAATATTTGTTGACGGGTTTGTATCCTGTTTCCGGCATCAGATCGTAGCCTTCGCGCTCGGCTACGAGTTTGGAAATGGGCGAATTCACATCACCCAAATCTCCGAAGTGCCGAGCACGCGTCGGACACGCCATGACGCACGCCGGCTGCCGATCGTATTCTTCGAAACTCTCGTTGTAGATGCGGTCGACGCACAACGTGCACTTCTGCATCACACCACGTTGCTCACTAAATTCGCGCGCGCCGTACGCGCACGCCCACGCGCAAAGCTGGCAGCCGATGCACTTGTCTTCATCGACCAGAACGATGCCATCCTCGGCGCGTTTGTAGCTTGCACCCGTCGGGCACACCGTCACGCAGTCCGGCGTTTCGCAGTGCAGACACGAGCGCGGAAAGTGCACTGTCATCGCCGATGTTTTTTCCGTTCCCGACACTTCGTAACTGTGTACGCGATTGAACCAGACGCCGAGCGGATTTTTCTCGTAGGCATGCTCGTCCGGCAATGGACCGAACTGACCGCCGTCGTTCCATTCCTTGCACGCCACCGCGCACGCGTGACAGCCGACGCAAATATCGAGATCGATCACGAGACCAAGTTTTTTCGCCGATGGCGGTGGCAACATCGTCATGGATTGAATGGCCAGAAATGCGGAATGAGAAGCATCGACAATGCGCAAAACATCAGGATGAGCGGAATGCCGACTTTCATGAAATCCGTGAATTTGTAGCCGCCGGCGCCGTAGACGATCGTGTTGGTCGGATATCCGACCGGCGTCGCGAACGACGTCGCCGCCGCAAAAGCGACCGTGATCACGAATGGCGTCGGGCTGACGTGCATTGAATGCGCGACGGAGATCGCGATCGGCGCCATCAACACGACCGACGGATTGTGTCCCATCATCTCGGTCAGCAAGGCGGTGACCAGATACACCATCAACAGGACTGCGACCGGTCCGTGGCTTCCGGCGAACGACATACCGCCGTCGACGATGTGTTGCGCCAATCCGGTCTTGTCGAGCGCGATGCCGAGCGGAAGAATGGCGCCGAGGAGGATGATAACTTTCCAATCCATCGATTCGTAAACGTTTTCGAAACTGAAGCATCCGGTAAGCGCCATGGCCGCGCATCCGAGCAGCGCGCTGGTCACGATCGGCAGCGTACCCGTGCCCGCCAGAACGATGACGCCAATCAGGATGACGATGGCGAGCGGCGCGCGACGGCGCGATTCGCGCGTATCGCCGCGTTCGCTGAGCATGACCAATCCCGATTCTCGACGCAGATGTTTTGTCGCCGCCTGATCGGCGAGCAGCAAAAGCACATCGCCCACCTGCAAGCGCGTATGCTTGAGCTGATCGCGAATGATTTGTCCGCGGCGTTGCACGGCGAGCACGGCCGCGTCGTAATTCCAGCGGAAATCCACTTCTTCGACCGTCTGCCCAACCATCCGCGTGCCCGGTGCGACGACCGCTTCGGTCATGATGCGGCGGTTGTCTGTGGATTGATCGTCGGTCGACAGTTCCAACGCCGGCGCGATTTCCAGTTTCTGTTGCTGTCTGAATTCATCCATGCGCTCCCAGTCGCCGCGCGCGAGGAGCACATCGCCTTCCAGCAACTGTTGTTCGCGCGGATCCCACAGATGCTCGTCGCCGCGCAATAATTCGAGAACGTAGACACCGTACTTTTCGCCGAGTTTCTGCGAAGCGACCGTCGATCCGATCATCGGCGAATCCGCCATTACGCGAAGTTCGGTGACGAATTTGCCCAACTCCAACGTTTCTTGTTGGTTCGTGTCGATGTGCCGCGGCAGCAGCCAGCGGCCGATCAACATCAAATAGACAATCCCGACGACGGCGAGAATGGCGCCGAGTCGTGTGAAGTCAAACACCGAGAAACTCGGCATTCCGTGTTGCATGGCGATGCTATTCGTCAACAGATTCGACGATGTGCCAAGCAATGTACACACGCCACCCATCTGCGCCGCGTACGACATCGGCAACAACACACGCGCGGGCGATGTGCGCGTGCGTGCGCAAACGCTCAGTGTGACGGGAAGAAACGTCGCGACCAGGGCCGTATTCTTGATGAACGCGCCCAACACGCACGTGGTGAGCATGATCGAGAGCGTTAGCAGCCAAGGTCGTTCAATGCGTGATAATCCGCGGATCAACGGATCGAGCGCACCCGTGCCGACCAGCCCGCCGTTGAGCGCAAACATCGCCGCCACGACAACCGTCGCTTCATTGCTGAAACCCGACAAACCTTCGGAAGGCGTGAGAATGCCCAACACCATCAGCGTGACGAGCACAAGCACACCGACGACGTCGAAGCGCAATTTCTCGCTCACGAACAATGCCGTGGATCCGATCACGATGATCGCCACCGCCCACGCTTGCCATGTCATGCCGTGGCCTCGTCCAATTTTATGACCGCATTTCGCGCCGGATAAATTTTCACGCGCAGATCGAACCAGGCCGCTTGACCGGTCACTGGATCGGCATTGGTATAGCGATAACCGTCTGTCCGCGGCGGCAGTAGATCGTCGATCACGTGATTGAGTAAAAATCCCTTTGTATACTCGGGCGCATCGGCGGCGAGTTTCCAGGCATCTTTGCGCTTGCCGATCGCATTCCAGGTCCACACCGTTCCTGGCGCCGTGCCAGGGTGAAAGCGGACCGGAACTTCAATGGTGCTATGCGCGGACTCGACGCACACCATTTCACCATCGACGATATTGAATTCGTTCCCGGTTTGCGGATGCATATATAAAAAATTACGCGTTGCGATCTGTCGCAACCACGCATTCTGAGATCCCCACGAGTGATACATGAACATCGGCCGCTGAGTGATCGCGGAAATCGAAAACGCATCGTCGTCAGCGCTAGGTCTCGCGTCGGCAGCCGCCGATTCGAACCAAAACGGCAGCGGGTCGAAAAACGTTTTGACTCGCAAACGCTCGCTATCGGGCGGCTGGATTTCGCCGTGTCCTTGCGCCGCGAGTCTGAATTTCTGCAGCGCTTCCGAATACAGTTCGAGTACGATGGCATCCGTCGACCCGAGGAAACCCAACGATTTCGCCCACGTCAGATAGTCGCGATTCGCCATTTTGTAATAGCGCGCCGACGCCGGCACGTGCGCCTGCCAGAAGCAATCATTGGCCTTATAGACGTCCAACTGTTTCGGATTCGGTTCGCCGACACCTTGTTTTTCACCATCCGCCCCGCGCCAGCCCGCCAGCAATCCAACGCCGGGCATGCGCTCGTGTTCGACCATGTATTGCGCGAAACCTTGCGGATATTTCGGCGAGCCGTCGTCGTTCGTCATTCCCGGCAAATTCAAGCGCGCGCCGAGATCGAGCAACACATCCTGAAACGGCCGCACGTCTCGGTCGAGGGGAACGATCGGTTGACGTATGGAATCGCTCGCGCTGTCGGCATCGGAGATCGGACGATCGAGCATGCTGATGCAATCGTGGCGTTCTAGGTACGTCGTATCGGGCAGCACAAGATCGGCGAACGCAACGGTTTCCGATGAGAACGCGTCGGAGTAAATGAAATGTGGAATTGTATACTCGCCCGTCGCCGCGTCCCGCTGCGTGAGCATGCGGCGCGTCTCGCCGGTGTTCATCGACGAATTCCAGCCCATGTTGGTCATGAACAGGAACAACGTATCGATGCGGTATGGATCGCCTGCGCTCGCATTGCGGATAACGCTATGCAGCATGCCGTGCGCCGCCAGCGGGAATTCCCATGAAAACGCTTTGTCGATGCGACGCGGCGAGCCGTCGGCATTGATGACGAGATCGTCCGGCGATTGCACATATCCCAGCGGATTCGCATCCAGCGCGCCGCTCTCCGTGCGCGTCTTGCCGGGTTTATTCGCCGGTGGCGCAGTTTTGGGATAAGGCGCCTGATAACGAAAACTGCCCGGCGTATCGATGGCGCCGAGCAGCATTTGCAACACGTGCAGCATGCGGCACGTATGAAAACCGTTCGCGTGCGCGCTGATGCCGCGCATCGCGTGCATGGCCACTGGTCTGCCGATCATTTCTTTGTGTTCGCGGCCGTGGGTGTCCGTCCATGTTTGCGGCAAACGAATTTCCTGATTGAACGCCACGTCCGCCAATTCGGCCGCGACGCGGCGAATCGTCTCCGCCGACACCCGGCAGCGCTCGGCAACGGATTCGGCAGCGTAGTCGTCGGCCAGAAATCGCTCGGCCAGAAGTCGAAATGCCGGGACTGTGTTGCGTCCGTCTTCCAGTCGAAACTCGCCGACGATGGCGGGCGACACGTCGATCGACGATGCGACCGTCACCGCGCCGCTGCGCTTATCCCAGCACATGGGATTTCCGTGTTCGTCGCGCACGAACAACCCATCGTCCGCGCCGCCGGGATTGCGCACAACGAGATAATGCGCATTTGTATACTTGACGAGATAGTCGAAATCGATCTTGTCGTTGATCAGCAATTCGCGAATCAGCGCACCGACGAAAAGCCCATCGGTGCCGGGACGAATTCCAATCCATTCGTCGGCGATGGCGCCATATCCGCTGCGCACCGGATTCACCGCGACGATTTTGGCGCCGCGGCCTTTTAATTTACTCAAGCCCAGTTTGATCGGATTCGAATCGTGATCTTCGGCGACGCCGAACAACAGCAGATATTTCGCGCGATCCCAATCCGGTTCGCCGAATTCCCAAAACGATCCGCCGATAGAATACATGCCGGCGGCGGCCATGTTCACCGAACAAAAACCGCCATGCGCCGCGTAATTCACGGTGCCGAATTGCTGTGCCCACCAACCGGTGAGTGCCTGCGATTGGTCGCGTCCTGTGAAGAATGCCAATTTGTCCGGGTCGGTCTTGCGGATGTCGCCGAGCCATTTCGTCGCCAGCGCGAGCGCTTCTTCCCATTCGATTTCGCGGAATTCGCCCGCCCCGCGTTCGCCGATGCGCAACAACGGTTTCGACAAACGCGCCGGCGAATACTGCTGCATGATGCCGGCCGATCCCTTCGCGCACAGCACACCTTTGTTGACCGGATGCGCGGCGTTGCCTTGGATGTAGCGGATGCGGCCGTCCTTCAAATGCACCTTGATGCCGCAGCGGCAGGCGCACATGTAGCACGTGGTCGTTTTGACCTCGTCGCCGACGGGTTCATCCAGTTTCAGGTGCGCGTGAGACATGCGGCGCATCATAACGGATGCGCGCGGGACGTCCGCACTGCGTCGGCTTCGCGTAGCATACGCGGATGGATCGCTACGAACGCATTCTCACCCTGCATCGCATGCTCAAATCCGCGCGACGGCCAGTGCCGCTGTCGCGCGTGATGGACGACCTCGGTTGCTCTCGCGCCACCGCTTACCGCGACATCGCTTTTTTGCGCGACGCACTCGGTGCGCCGATCGACAGCGATGGCGATCAAGCGGCATTCCACTACGCACCGGATGAAGTTGACCGCTTCGAATTGCCTGGCCTGTGGCTGACCAGCGAAGAATTGCAGGCGTTGCTCGCGTTGAACGAACTGGTCGGACGCACCGGTCCGGGAATTCTCGCCAGCGCACTCGCCCCGTTTCGTTCGCGCATCGATAAGTTGCTGTCGAATCAAACGGACGGACAAAGTTTTCCGGTCGATCGCATTCGCGTCATCAGCAGCGGTACGCGCAAAGTGGATGAAGCGACGTTTCGCCACGTCGCCAGTTCGGTGCTCGGACGGCGCCGTTTGAAGTTCGACTATCGCGCCCGTTCCACCGACGAAGGCACGACGCGCACCGTGTCGCCGCAACGACTCACGCACTATCGCGACAACTGGTATCTCGACGCGTGGGATCACAATCGCGAAGGTTTGCGCAGTTTCGCGCTCGATCGCATTGTCCATGCGCAAGTGAGCGAAGACGCAGCGGAAGATCGTGCCGAGGCCGAATTGAATCAGCATCTCGCATCGAGCTATGGCATTTTTTCCGGTCCGCCGAAGGCATGGGCGACGATTCGTTTCTCGCCGCATGCCGCGCGCTGGGTCGCCGATGAGCATTGGCATTCGCAGCAGCAAGGGCAATGGCTCAAGGACGGCCGTTACGAATTGAAAGTGCCGTACAGCAATTCGCGCGAGTTGTTGATGGATGTGCTGAAGTATGGGCCGGATGCGGAAGTCGTCGCGCCGGTTTCGTTGCGCGAGGAAATGAAGATCATGTTGCAGTTGGCGGTTGGGGCTTATCAATAAAACCGATTTACAGCTTCAGGCATGTCGACCAAAATCATTTTTGAAGTGACCGAAGACCCCAACGGCGGCTATAACGCGTCTGCGCTGGGATTTTGCATTCACACACAGGCGGATACGATTGATGCTTTACGTGCCGCGGCACGAGACGCAGTCGCCACATACTTTGACGAGCCGAAAGGCTTTATCGTTTCTTTCTTCGAAACGAAGTCCGAGAGAACGCGTGACGATACTCGGTCGCCTGATCTGAAGAAATCTGGGCGCGACGCGTAATTGGGTCGCCACATTCAGTGATTTAAAGGCTGACACGAGAAGGCGTCTGGTTCTTCCTTGTTCATCGTCTCCGCGATTTTCAGGCAAACCTTTAGGTCGTCGCCAAAACCGAAAATCGCAGCCACCAATTCATGTTTATCATGAAATAGCCCGAAATCAGCGGAGTAGCCGATCCGATGACCATTGAAAAATGCTTGCACATCCGTTTCATTTGAAGTCGAGTTGCAAGCCGTTAACACCATTGTCAGGATTACTAGAATCGCGATCTTCACTGTTATACCTTTTTGTATTTCTTCTTAATTTACACGACGCCATGTGTTAGGTGTGGAATAAACGGTGACCAAAGAATCTCGTTTAAAGTTTGATCGTCGTTCTTTCCTGCTATCAATGGCCGGCGCGACCGCCGTTCGAAACCGATTAGGCGCCACGCCGCTGACACCGAATAGCGCGTGGCATACGTTTGAAACCGCGCGCGACAACAACAATCGTCTTGCCAGCGTGGATGCGTCAGCTGTAAGAGGCGAAAAAATAATTAATGTCCATTCGGCCCCAATTGGTCCCGCGATGATCGGTTTCGGCGGCGCGCTCACCGAAAGCGCGGCGCACGTCCTCGCGCAGTTGCCGAAAGATAAACGCGCGCAGGTGTTGCGGATGTATTTCGATCCGAACGACGGCATCGGCTACACGCTGGCGCGCACGCATATGACGAGCTGCGATTTTTCGTTGAAAACTTGGTCACTCGACGATGCGGCGGACGATCAACATCTGCGCAAATTTTCGCTGGGGCCGATGCGCGGCGAACAACTTCCGCTGATTCACGATGTTCAGAAAATCGTCGGCATGGATCGATTCAAATTGCTGGCTTCACCGTGGAGTCCGCCGGCGTGGATGAAGACGAACGGCGAGATGATTCACGGCGGTGAATTGCGCGACGACGCAAAAAACGCGTGGGCCGAGTATTACGTGCGCTTCGTCAAAGCGATGCGCGACGATGAAAAAATTCCCGTGTGGGCGTTGACCGCGCAGAACGAACCGGACGCGGCGCAATCATGGGAATCGTGTTTGTATTCGGCGCGAGACGAACGCGATTTCGTGGCGGATTTTCTTGGACCTGCGTTGGAAAGGGCAAAATTAACGGACGTGAAACTGTTCGGCTGGGATCACAATCGCAGCGGTCTGGAAGAACGTGCAGTCGTCATGCTCGGCGATTCGCGCAGCGCAAAATACCTGGCCGGGCTGGCGTTGCATTGGTATCAGCAGGAAGATTTCGCGGCATCGAGCCGCGTGCTCAAACAGTTTCCGAACACGCAGATTCTGTTTACCGAGGGTTGTGTGGAAGGTGGCCCGCATCTCGACGAATGGGCGCCGGCCGAGCGTTACGCGCGCAACATGATCGGCGATTTCGACAACGGCGTGTGCGGATTCATCGATTGGAACATCGCGCTGGATACGCAAGGCGGACCGAATCACGTCGGTAATTTCTGTCATGCGCCGATATTGGTCGATACGAAATCCCGAGACGTGCGCGTACAACCGTCGTTCTATTACATCGCGCATTTCAGTAAATTCGTGCGCGCCGGGGCGCGGAGACTGGCGTCGACGAGCGAGGAGCCGACTTTACAGACGATTGCGTTTGATAATCCTGATGGCAGTCGCGTGATCGTCATCGCAAATCCGGGCGACGTGTCGCGCGACATTACGATTGCCGTCGAAAACGATGCGCGCGCCGTGCATGTTCCGGCGCACGCGATTCAGACGCATGTCGTTACCGCGTAACGATCAAACCGGAACGGGTGGCGAACCCGGCGGTGGCGTCGGACCTTGTTGCGCGCGCTCGACCAGCGAACGGAACTTGCCCGAAATGGATTCGAGTTTCGCGCTCCATTGCGGATTCGGCGTCTGGCCGGCGGTGACTTTGTCGTAAACCTGGATCAGCGCCACCGTCGCAAAGGGATCGATCAACGCCGCCTTGATGCTGAGCGCCGCGATGAAGGCGAGCACAAACGTCCAGACGCCGGCCTGCACGTGAAACAGTCCGATCAACGCGGCGATCGGCGCGGCCACACCGATCCACAGCAACAGCGTCAGCCCCCACACGATCAACGTGAGAAACACGGCGTTCTTGAGTACACCTTTATAATTTTGCGCATAAAGCACAACGCTGTCGCGCGCGACTGCCCACGGATTGTCGGTTTGTTTGCGCAGGATTTGCGCGAGGATCACTTGATCGAGATGACTCAAACTCGTGTTGATCACCGTGTCGACGAGTTTCACGAGCATGTCCAGGCCGGGAATCGGCAGCCATGAGGCGATGCTGATCGTTAGGCGGTTGAAGACATTCAAAATGCCGCGCACCAGTTGATGCAATCCGAACAGCATCGACGACGACGCAAAATGCTGTTTCACGATGTTCGTCGCGTAACCGATTTGGCCGCTGCCGGCGGGAATCTGTCGTCCATCGAGCAGTTCCACCAGCACCGCGATATGGCCGGCCTTAACCATGTACAGCAAATACTGGCGCGCCCAGAATAGAATTCCGCTGACGATGACGAAACCGATCAATCCGCCGATGCCGGCGCCGCCGCCCGTATTGCCGCCGATCTTGCCGAACAGCAGACCGATGCCACCGCCGATTCCGACGGCCAGCACGTACGCGATGGTGATCCCGATATAGACCGCGATACGCAACAGCAGAAACGGCATGGTGCGCATGAGAAGGCCTAAGATCTGGCCGGTTCGAAAATCGAGCATGAATCTCTCCCGAGGATTGAGCGTATGGTAATTCGAAGAATAGCGCGCAGAAGGCGTTCGATGCCTACTGATACGACAAAGCGTGCGTGCACATGACACAGACGACGATATCGCTGGTACTCGGTTCGGGCGGCGCGCGCGGGTATGCGCACATCGGCGCCATCGAGGAACTGTGCCGCCAAGGCTTCGATATCCGCAGCGTGTCCGGCTGTTCGATGGGTGCCTTGATCGGCGGCATTTACGCGGCCGGCAAACTCGACGTCTATCGCGATTGGGTGAAGGCGCTGCAGCGATTCGATGTGTTGCGACTGCTCGATTGGACATTCCGCGGCGGCTTGATCAAAGGCGATCGCATCATCAACAAATTGCTTGAGGCGTCGAGCGGCCACGACATGCCGACGACATCGGAGACGACCATCTTGACCAGTTACCGAAAGAAGATCGGCGAATTTCTGGAGAGCTTCGCCACCAAGCGCGAAAAGGAAGTGGCAACGGAAACCGATCCGGGCATTCTGGAATTGTTTGCGCGCTCGCTCGACGTCGTGCAGGAAGCGGTGACGCGCTTCAAACTTGCGGCGCAACCGCCGGACCTCGTCATTCCGATTCCCCGCAACGCGTGCGCGTTTTACGAATTTCACCGCGCAGAAGAGATGATCGAGTTCGGCCGCGAGCGCACACGCGCCGCATTAAAAGATTTTCATCCGCCGAAGCCGCGCTAATGCCAGACAGCGTCCGCAATTGGACGTCCGTTTGATATAATTCGTATGCCGTCGACTTGCTGGACGAGCCGACCTTACCGAGCGATTCGAATGAACGCATCCGTCGCCGCGCGCAACAGCGCCGGCACTGTGCTCAGCGTCTTGGGCGCCGTCAGTTTCTGTCATTTCCTCAACGACATGATCCAATCGCTTCTTCCCGCGATTTATCCGTTGTTGCGTGAGAAATATCTGCTCGATTACGGACAGATCGGTTTGATCACGTTGGTCTTTCAGCTCACCGCGTCGTTTCTGCAACCTATCGTAGGAACGTACACCGATCGTCGACCGATGCCGTACTCGCTGGCGATCGGCATGGGCTTTACGCTGCTCGGATTGTTGCTGCTTTCGCGCGTCGGTTATCCGTGGCTGCTGGTTGCCGCCGCGCTAGTCGGCACGGGATCGTCGGTTTTTCATCCAGAGTCGTCGCGCATCGCGCGGCTGGCCTCCGGCGGTCGTCACGGCTTTGCGCAATCGTTCTTTCAAGTCGGCGGAAATCTCGGTTCCGCGCTCGGACCCTTGCTCGCCGCGTTCGTCGTTTTGCCGCACGGACAAGGAAGCATCGCGTGGTTTTCTGTCGCCGCGTTGCTGGCCATCGTAGTGCTGTTTCAAGTCGGCGGCTGGTACGGCCGCAACGCGGTCGCGCGCGCGAAACATGCGAGCGCCGATGCTACGCAAAGCACGCTTCCAAAACGACAAGTGGCGATGGCCGTCGGCGTTTTGCTCATCTTGATCTTCTCGAAATATTTTTATCTCGCCAGCTTGAACACGTATCTCACTTTTTATCTGATGGAAAAATTCCACATTACGGCGCAGAACGCGCAGGTGCATTTGTTCTACTTCCTCGGCGCAGTCGCGTTAGGCACGCTGGTCGGCGGACCGATGGGCGATCGTTTCGGACGCAAATACGTGATCTGGGTTTCGATCCTCGGCGTGTTGCCGTTCACGCTGCTGTTGCCGCACGTGGATCTGTTCTGGACCAGCGTTCTGACGGTGGTGATCGGACTGATTCTGTCGTCCGCGTTCTCCGCGATTCTCGTGTACGCGCAAGAATTGATGCCCGGCAAAGTCGGCACCGTCGCCGGATTGTTCTTCGGTTTCGCGTTCGGCATGGGCGGCCTCGGCGCGGCGTTGCTAGGCCAACTCGCCGACGCGAAAGGTATCGAATACGTTTATCAACTCTGCGCGTATTTGCCGGCACTGGGACTGCTCACCGTGTTGTTGCCGAATTTGCACAAGCGAGACACGGGCAATGTCGTCACGACGTGACGTCGATCATTCCGGGTCTTCGACCGTGTAGCCTTTTTGACGCAGGCGATCCAGCGGCCCGTCTTTGACGAGCAGATTTTCCATGGGAATGACGGCGAACGTGCTTGCGTTTTTCGTCAGCGCGTTTTCCACTTCCGCTGTCCATGCCGTGAACATTTTTTCGATCGCGATGTTCATCTGCTCCGACAAACGATCGTTGCTACGCAGCGCCTGAACGCAGACATCGCGCACTTGCGGCAGCGGCAACGTTTTCAGTGCTTCGATGTCGCCGACGGCCCACGCGTTGGCGCGTTGTTGCATCACGCTCATGTCGGATTCGAAACGGCGCATCGTCGCCACGAGACAGGCGGCATCGAGATCGCCGGTCGTCGTTTTGAAATCGCGGATCATCTGACCGGGATCGTCCACCGGAATTTTCGCTTCCGGCTCGACGATACGCACGTGGTTTTTCTTCGCCGCGTCCTTCACTTTGTCCCATACCACGCCATTCCCAACCAGGCCCGACTTGTCCATGGCTTTTTGGTTGAGCTCTTGCGCGGCGAACATCGGTCTGAATTTTTCAACGCCGGCGTCGGAGCCGATGTACTTCGCTTTCAACACTGACCAGCGCGCATAGTCGGCGGGCGACAACACATCTTTCAGCGTTTTGCCGTCCGGGTTTTTGCGCGCCGACATGGCGGCCGGCAGCAACGTCAGTTTGTGGAAAAAACTGATATCGAGTTTTCCCGAAACATTCGCGATCACTTCCTGGGATTGCGCGATCGTGGTTTCTACTTCTTTCGCCTGCCACACCATGTTCTTAGGCAACGGGTAGGCCGTCGCGAGAATCCAGAGCACGTGATCGCCGTTTGATACTTTCCACAAACCGGGTCCCGGCTGTTCGCCCGTGACCATCACGGTGTCGAGTGTCGTCGCGCCGGACGATGGCGCCGCGGCTTGATCATCGCCGGATGTCTGCGGCGGCGAATTGCCAAACGCACTGCTCGAAAAAATGAGCGCAACAACGAGTGCGCAGTGCGCGGTGCTAGTCAAAGATGTTCTTTTCATCGCGGCACAGTAAGCAGCACTCGATGAAAGCCCGCTGAAACGCAGGCCGACCGTTCGAGATCAGACCTTGTAACCGCGATGGATGGCCACAACGCCCGCGCTTAAGTTTCGCACGTCGACACTCGCGAATCCGGCGCTTTCCATCATTGCCTTGAGCGTGGCCTGATCCGGGTGTTTACGAATCGATTCGGCGAGATAACGATAGCTTTCCGCATCGTTCGCAATGAGTTCGCCAAGTCGTGGCAACACCTTGAACGAATGGAAATCGTACAGCGGTTTGAGCAGGTCGGACTTCACCGCGGAAAATTCCAAAATCAGCGCGCGGCCACCGATTTTCAGTACGCGATACATTTCGCGCAGCGCGGCATCTTTGTCGGTGACATTGCGCAACCCGAATGCGATGGTCACCGCATCGAAACTCGCATCGGGAAACGGCAACGATTCCGCGTTGAGCTGCGCGTAATCCAGATTCCGCACGAATCCACGATCGATCATACGATCACGGCCCGCATGCAACATTGCGGCGTTGATATCGCCGAGCAAGACGCGTCCTTTCTCGCCGACGCGTGGCAACAGCAATGCAGCGATATCGCCGGTTCCGCCAGCCAGATCGAGCACAGAATCGCCCGCGCGAATTCCGCTCGTCGAGGCAAACCAGCGCTTCCAGATGCGATGGATGCCAAACGACATCAGATCGTTCATCAAATCGTATTTGCCGGCGACGGACGTGAAAACACGCCTGACCAATTTTTCCTTCTCGCCGACGGGAACGTCGCGATAGCCGAAATGAGTGGTGGATTCGTCCATGCCCGTATCGTAACGCGTCACGGTTCGAAATTGGCGGGGAAAATCTCGTCGACGACTTTGAACCCGGCCGTGATGGTCCAGCCCGGCGTGCCCGACGAATGCGTGCGATACGCGCCAATATCCGCGTGTCCCGCGCGCGCATAGCCATCGAAATCATCGAGCGGCAAATAAGCCGCGTTTGCGGTGCCGACGAGCAACGCGCCTTTCGGTACCAGATTCTGCGGCGGCGCGCCGGATAGCGACGCGCCGTAAAAATCGTTCGTCATGTTGCCGGTGTTGGCGAACTCGCCCGACACGCCGTTGAGCGCGCCTTGTCCCGCGTTCGCAACCAATATCACGTCGGTTGTCGTTCCATTCGCTCGAATCGCGTAATGATTCGGCGCATAGATCGCGTTGTTGGCGATCGTAACCGCGCCGCTCACGCCATTGAGTCGAATGCCGTCGGTATTCGGCGCGAGAAACGTGTTGTTGACGATGGTCAGATTCGCCGCACTGCCGCCATCGATATTGTTCGAGAAGAATGCGTTGTTTGCCGAACTGAGCACGATGTTGTTGCGCACGATGGCATCGGCCGTGATCTGAATTCCGGCGTCGTTCGAATTCCAGATGATGTTGCGTTCGATGATGTTGGGCGAGCCGTTGCCGTTTACGTCGTACATCGTGATGCCGGGATAGTTCGTATCGTGGATCACGTTGTCGCGAACGACGTTCGCGTAGCTGCCTTTTTTGATCTCGATGCCGTCGCCCTGCGAAATGCGCGCGCCGTTTAAGTCGTGGATGTAATTGTTTGCGACCAGCGAATCGTGAATGCGGCACGCATCGCCGTTGCAGCCGAGATAAAAGCCTTCGCCGGTATCGCCCGTGTCGTAGATTTCGTTGTGGATAAACTTGAAGCGCGCGTAGTCCTCGCCGTCGTCATTGGCGGCGATGGCGTTGGCATCGGTGCCATGGACGACGCAATTCTGAACAGTAACGTCCGAGCCGCCGTCGAAGCGCAGTCCGCGCGATCCGCCCGTGAACTCGATGCCGTCCAACGTGAGAAATGTGGAATTGTTGATATTTATAATATTTTGCGAGGTGCCGACGAAATTGATGTTCGGATGCTGACCGGGCGCCGCTTCGATGACGATCGGCAGACTCGACGTTCCAAACAGATCGAGTTCGAAATACCCGGTGAGGCTGTACGTTCCGCTGTCGAGCAGCAGCGAGTCGCCTGCATGAAGATTCTGCATCGCGCTGCGGAAATCATCCGTCGGAACGATTTCTGTCTGCGTGGCGAAAACCGGCCCGCACGAAGCGATCGCGCCGAGCGCGATCAGACTTCGCAGTAATGGAATCAGCCGAACAACGCCCATCCGAAAATCCCGCAGCCGACTAAGCCCAACAACGTCGAGCCGACCCACACGAGCCGCTTGCGCGTCAACGCGGCAACGGCGCCGAGCGCAATCGACACCTGCAGCAGCGCCACCGACTGCGCAAACAAGTGGTGGTGATGCATCAGGTGATCGGCTTCCTCGCTTTTCTCGTCGCGCTGCTTCTCGAGCTCTTCGGCTTTGTCTTTGCTTTTGCGCTGATCGTCGATATAGCGTTCTTGCGATTTCGCGATTTCGTCCGGTGCGGGCTTGTCGATCGCCGCCCAGGAATTTTTCGACAGTTCCGTCACTGTCGCCTTCAATCCTTTCGCCTGGTAATACGCCCATTGATCCGACGCTTCGGCCTGCAGACGCGTCGCTTCGGTTTTCAAAATGAGCGCTTCGTTGACGGTACCGCCCGCTTGCAACGATGCGATCGCCGCAATCGCCGCAAACAGTGCGGTCGTGAGCGCGATGATTCGAAGCAAATCGCCCCCTTCCTTCTCGATTTCCTCGTCGATCTTTTCGCGCAGGTTGTCAGTATCGATTTCGGGATCTTCAGGCATGACGCAACTCCGTTGAGGATTGCCGTATTATCGCCCATCCGCGCTGGGGAATCGCAGCGAACGTAAATTGGGAATGGGCTCGAGAATGACGTTCTGGATCATCGCATGCGTGTTGATCGCGCTGGCTTTCTTCGTCGGCATCACGTTCAACGAGCTAATCGCGTCGCGCAATCGCGTGCGCACGGCATGGGCCGATATCGACGTCCAATTGCAGCGCCGGCACGATCTGGTTCCCCAATTAGTCGCCACCGTTCAAGGCTATGCCGAGCATGAACGCGAAACCTTGACCGCGATCACCGATCTGCGCGCGAAAGCGCAGCAGTCCACATCTGTCGCCGAGAAATCCCAAAGTGAATCGAAACTAGGCGCACAAGTCGACCGCGTGCTCGCAATCCAAGAACGCTATCCCGATCTAAAGGCCAGCGAGAACTTCCTCGAACTCCAACGCCAACTAGTCACCATCGAAGATCAACTCCAATCCGCGCGCACCAACTACAACGAATCCGTCCGCGCCTACAACACCCAAATCCAAAACTTCCCCGACGTCCTAATCGCAAAACCATTTGCATTCGGAGGCATGGATTATTTCCAAGCCGACAATAAAGAACCAACCAAGCTTTAGATTTTTCCCATCAGTTTGCGAACACAATGATGGCGAGCAGGATGCCGCCGTTCGACGCCGGCACATGGATGTGCCGTCGGCGAACAAAACCCTATGCGAAGAAAGCGGACGTTTTTTGGTTACTTTTTGTCGTCCAACAAAAAGTTACCCGCTGGCCGCAGGACAGCGGAAGCTCTTGCTTTGACCCAAGTCAGCGCGACAAACCTGCATCCGTCAGCGCCGCCAGATACGCGGTCCAATTCTTTCCCTGATTCACGCCAAGATCGTGCAGCACAGACCACGAATAGATTCCGGTATCGTGCCCGTCGTCGAATTTCAGCAGCACGCCGTAACGACCAACCGGCACGATCTCCACCACATTCACATTCTGCTTTCCATGCTGAAGAATGCGCTGGCTAGGCGCATGCCCCTGCACCTCGGCACTAGGCGAATTCACCCGCAGATATTCAAATGGCAGGCTAAACGTTTCGTCGGAATCAAACGACACTTCCAAAACATGCGACGCGCGATGCATCGTGATGCCCGTAACGCGCGGCCCGTTGCTCACACCGAGAATTCACCGGCGGGAACCGGCACGGGCGGCAACCCGGCGATGCGCGCAAGCAGCGACATATATTGCGTACCGAAACTGATCGAGCCGATGCCCGCGAATTCGTATTCGCCCGTGTCGGGATACCACGTCGCATTCGGATCGACTTCCTGCAGCACGAGCGCGTCCGCATCGGTTCCGGCCAAACGACCGATATAGCTGACCTCGCCTTCGCCCTCATCAAGCATGTTGAGAGAGACGAGCGGATTGTCGTTTGCTGCGAACGTTGCGACGCTGGCCCAATCGTTGAAATTGAACGTCGTCAATTGCGGGATCGATTCGCCGTTCAACGCCAGCGCTTTTTCGACGAACGCACGGCCTGGATCGTGTTCGACGGTCGTCACATCGCCAGCGGCGATGACGAGAAATCCATCGAAGTGCATTGCATCGCTCACCTCGGCGATCAGACAAAACTCCGCCGACAAACCGATGACGAAACCGTGCACCCACGCATCGGAAATATTCTCGCGCGCAACACGCACGGGCGTACGCGACTCCATCGCTTCGCGCAATTGCGCACGCGCGCCGCGTCCACGGAACTGGACGACATTGCTATCTTCGCGATGATGATGAATCGTGGCCATATCGAACGCGTATTGTACCGGCTTCTCCGACACGATCGCGATTTGTCGACGTTTAGAGAATGTACCGGCTCAAATCTTGATCCTGCACCAGCGCCGCGAGGTGTTGGTCGACGTAGGCGGCATCCACCGTTTGATGCTGGCCGCGCTGCTCCGGCGCATCGTACGAGATCGAGTCCAGCAAGCGTTCCAGAACCGTGTGCAATCGCCGCGCGCCGATGTTTTCGGTGCGTTCGTTGACTTGAAACGCGATCTCGGCGAGGCGGCGTACGCCGTCGTCGCTGAATTCGAGCGTGACACCTTCTGTCGCCAATAGCGCGCTGTATTGCTTCGTCAGTGCGTTGTGCGGCTCACTCAGGATGCGCGCGAAATCTTCTGCGGTCAGTGCCGAGAGCTCGACACGAATCGGAAAGCGACCCTGCAATTCCGGAATCAGATCGGACGGTTTCGCGAGCGAAAACGCGCCCGATGCGATGAAAAGAATGTGATCCGTCTGCACGATGCCGTACTTCGTCGAGACCGACGAACCTTCGACCAACGGCAGCAAATCGCGCTGCACGCCTTCGCGGCTCACGCCCGCGCCATGCCAGTCGCCACGCTGAGCGACTTTGTCGATTTCGTCGATGAAGACGATGCCGTTTTGCTCGCACGCGGTAATCGCGCGTTCTTTGATCTCCTCGTCGTTGATCAGATTCGCCGCTTCTTCGTCGATCAGTAGCGGACGCGCCACCGAGATCGCGAGTTTGCGCTTCTGTGTTTTTTGTCCGCCCATCGACGAGAACATGCCGCGCAATTGCTGCGTCATTTCCTCCATGCCGGGAGGCGCCACAATATCGACACCGATGTTCACCGACGTTTCGATTTCGATCTCGCGACTGTCGAGCGCGCCTTCGCGCAATTGCTTGCGCATTTTTTGGCGCGTATCGGAATCGCTGTGATCGGCCTGTCCGGCCTCGCCCATGAATCCGTGCAGTTGGCGCTTCGGGATCAGCGCGTCGAGGATACGTTCTTCGGCGCGATCTTCCGCTTGCGTCTTCACCTGCGACTTCGCCTGGTCGCGCATCATTTTCACGGACACATCGGCGAGATCGCGGATGATCTGTTCGACATCCTTGCCGACATATCCGACTTCGGTGAATTTCGTCGCTTCCACTTTGATGAACGGCGCGTTCGCCAAATGCGCGAGACGCCGCGCGATTTCGGTTTTGCCGACACCGGTCGGTCCGATCATCAGAATATTTTTCGGCGTGACTTCGTTGCGCAGCGTCGGATCGAGCTGCATGCGCCGCCAGCGATTGCGCAGCGCGATAGACACCGCACGTTTGGCGGCGTGCTGGCCGATGATGTATCGATCCAATTGGTTGACGATTTCGCGCGGCGTGAGATCGGACATGGCTGATCCGGGTTGAAGTGAGCGAGAGTCCGACATCGTAAGGCCGGAAGGCACGAGTTCGTCGTGGCGATTTTCAATTCCCATCACAGCTCCTCGATCGTGATGTTGTGATTCGTATAGATGCAGATGTCGCCGGCGATCTTCAATGCCTTCTCGACGATTTCGCGTGCCGGCAACGCACTGTTTTCCAACAAGGCTTTGGCGGCGGACAACGCATAAGGCCCGCCGGAGCCAATCGCGATGAGTCCGTGCTCCGGTTCGAGCACGTCGCCGTTGCCGGAAATGAGCAATGACGCCTCCTTGTCGGCGACGGCGAGCATCGCTTCTAGACGACCCAGACGGCGATCGGTTCGCCAGTCCTTCGCCAATTCGACAGCGGCGCGCGTGAGATTATTCCCATGCTTCTCGAGTTTCTGTTCGAACAACTCGAACAACGTGAACGCATCGGCGGTCGCGCCGGCAAATCCGGCGATGACGTTGCCGCCGCCCAGTCGGCGCACTTTGCGCGCATTGGCCTTGACGACGGTGTTGCCGAGCGTGACCTGTCCGTCGCCGCCGATGACGATTTTGCCGTCGCGGCGAACGGAGACGATGGTGGTGGCGTGGAAAGATTCGGACATGACGTCCCTCGCTGAAAGTCAGGCGAATAAGTTTGGGTCGGTTCGGAAGATTCCAAGCGTACCGCGCAAACGGACGATTACGGGACGTGAAGCGGACGACCACTACGACGCGAGCTGTCGTCCAGTAATGTTCGGCACTTCATTATTGAAGCGAGTTAGCAAATTCGCTAACCTATGGACACATTCACTGTTGAATACTTTCTTCCCAAAGTGTTGGAAACGATCGAAGATTGGCCGGCGGATGTCGTAGCGGACTATGGCAGGGTTCTTGAACTGGCAATTGAACACGGTCCGACCCTGAAAATGCCGTATTCGCGCACGATAGGCGATGGGCTCTTCGAATTGCGCGCACGCGGTTCGTCGGGACACGCGCGTGCGTTGTATTGTTTCCGGCTCGGTCGCCGCATTGTCGTGCTGCATGCGTTTCGCAAGAAAACCCAACAAACTGCCGATCATGACCTTGCTCTGGCACGTAAACGACTCAAGGAGATTTCTCGTGACTAACCTTCGATTCAAGCCGGTCATTCACGATCACAAAGCCTTTCTCGCAAAGGCGCATAAGCGACCCGGCTTTACCGAGGCGTACAGCGCGCTGGCTTTGGAATTCCAAATCGTCGACCAACTGCTGCGCGCGCGAACACGGGCCGGACTCACGCAGGAAGCGATTGCCGAACGCATGAAAACGACGAAAAGCGCAGTGTGTAGGTTGGAAGGAGGAATGAGGCATGCACCTTCGATCAATACATTGCGGCGCTATGCCAACGCCGTCGGATGCGACGTGCAGGTGAAACTCGTGCCGCGAAAATCCGCCTGATTATTTTTGCGCACGCCTCGCGCGCGGATGCGCCGCATCGTACACCCGCGCCAGATGCTGAAAATCCAGATGCGTATAAATCTGCGTCGTGCCGATGTCGGCGTGACCGAGCAGTTCCTGCACCGCGCGCAGGTCGCCGGACGATTCAAGCACATGACTCGCACACGAATGCCGCAGCAAATGCGGGTACACGCGTTTCCAAACACCTTGATCTTTCGCACGCCGCTTTAATCGCAACCGCACGCCGCCCGGCGTAAGCGGCTTGCCCAGGCGACCACGCACGAGTGGATCGTCGAGTCCCGGCTGATCCTGATTGCGCAATGACTGCAGTGCGTCGAGCGCGCGACACCCAACCGGCACGATGCGCGTCTTGCTTCCTTTGCCGGTGACGCGAATCAAACCCTCCTGCAAATCCAGATCGCGCCACCGAACCGATGTCAGTTCCGAGACGCGAAGGCCGCTGGAGTATAAAAGTTCCAATAGTGCACGATCGCGAACGGCTTCCGGATCGTCGGCCGGGAAATCGAGTAGCGCGGCTACTTCGTCGACATCGAGGACTTGCGGCAACTTGCGTGGCGATTTCGGCGAACGAATACCGATGGCGGGATTGGTCACCGCGATGCTCTCGCGTGCGAGATAGCGATAGAAACTTCGATACGCCGACAACATATCGCGCAGCGATCCCGGCGAAAGTCCGCCGCGGTGCGCACGCGCGATCAGATTTTGGATCTGATCGGCATGCACATCGCGCCAGCGCTGGATTTTCAGCGATCCGACGTGTTCGAGAAGTCGCCGCAGCGAGCGCGAATAGTTGGCGATCGTGGCGGGCGAATAGCGACGCTCGGTGCGCAGATAATCGATGAATCGATCGATCGCGCCGCTGAGCGAATCGGCGCTCATCAGGCTGTGGAAAATCGACCGATCGCCGCGGCGATTGCTTCAGCAATCAGCTTCAGAAAAACGGTGCCCATGCCGGGATGGAACCGGTTGGGGTCGCTGCCACCAATCGCGAGCATGCCGATGTCGTCGATGGGAACGAGCGCCGCGGACTTCACCTCGCTCGCCTGCTTGCCGAACAGCGCGTCGAGTTTTTCGGGTTGCAATCGCCCGCATAAAGGTTCCGTGCGTTTCAGGAATTCTTCAAACGCAGTCCACTTTTTTGCATCTTTCGGCGCGACGATCAACCAATCCGCGTTCGGCAAGTCTTCCGACGGCTCGCGGAACAATGCCAGACGCACAAGTTCCGTATGGAAATCTTCTGTCAATCCGGCGACGATGCGGCGCACCGTGTCGGCCAACGTGCGCTCGCGCATCAACGCGACGGTCAGCGAATGCACGCGCACGACGAGCTGCTCGTTGTCCGACGCGGTTTCGATCAATTCATGCAGATGCCGATTCAGATCGCGATTTTTTTCACGCAGCACTTCGAGCTGATAACTGGCGAGCGATGTGGTCGAGCCTTGTTCGCGCGGCACGACCAGCGTCAATGCGATATCCGGGAATTCGCGCAGGAATTCCGGATGCCGGCGCAGATAGCTGGCAATCTCCATTGCCGTCAATCCTTCCTTGACGCTCATTTCGCTCATGCTTCGATCTCTCCCTCGAAAACGAATTCGGCCGGTCCGGTCATCCACATCGGCAAACCTTCACCGGCCCATTCAAGTTGAAGTATGCCGCCTGGCAATGCCACTGCAACGTCGTCGTCGAGTTTGCCACGCCGCCGCAGAATCGCAACGGCAGCGCACGCGCCGCTGCCGCAGGCGAGCGTCGCACCCGCGCCGCGCTCCCAAACGCGCAAGATGACATGCGATCGATCGACGATCTGCGCGAAACCGACGTTGCAGCCGTTCGGAAAATGCGTGTCGATGGATAGTGCGGCGCCAATCGTTTGCAACGGTGCGTTTGCGGCATTCGATGTTTCGATGACGGCGTGTGGATTCCCCATCGATACCACACCGAACGTGACCTCGCTGCCGGCAACGGTGAGTGCGTGAACGTCCTTCGAGTCCTTCGCGATGAATGGAACTCGCGCGAGCTCGAAAGACGGAATACCCATGTCGACGCGTACACGACCATCGTCGATCAACTTGACGGATATCGGGCCCGACGGACTTTGCAGATGCGTTACACCACCGTCGAGCGCGCCGGCGCGCTGCAGCCACGCCGCGACGCATCGCACGCCGTTGCCGCATTGCTGCGCGGTCGATCCGTCGATGTTGTAGATGCCGTAGCGGAATGCGCACGACGAATCGGAGGCGGCCTCGATCGTTAGCAGCTGATCGAATCCAACGCCACGATGCCGATCACCGATTCGCGCGATTTGATCTTTGCTCAATCCGAGCGGACGTTGGCGGCAATCGACCACGACGAAGTCGTTGCCGATGCCGTGCATTTTCGAAAAGCGCAGCTTCATCGCGGCGCGGGCCGTTCGATCAAGGAGAGGTAGCCGGCTTCGGTGTCGAGTCGGTCGTCGTCGGCGCCGGTATGGTCGCTGGCGACGCCGGCTTTTTGGTCGGCATGACGAGATCGCCTTTGTTGCCGCACCCGGTCAATGCCATGGCGGCGATGCAGGCGATTAAACACGCACGAAACAGGAAGGACATGGCAAATCTCGACATTCGATTGGACGAAAGTATACTCCGATCGCGATTCAAATCGGCGTCAGATTTGCATAGGCGACGACCAACCATTTCGCGCCAGCCGATTCGAAATTCACTTGCACGCGTGCGTGCGCTCCGGCGCCTTCCGCGTCGACCACGACGCCTTCGCCGAAGCTCGAATGCTGCACGCGTTGACCGAGCTTAAGCGCCGGCTTTTCGTCGAGATCGGCGTTGAAACGGCTCGAATACATCGGTCGCGATACCTGCACGCGCGGCCGCACTTCGTTGAGCAGCTCACGCGGCAGTTCGTGCAGAAACCTAGATGGACGATTGTACGTTTCGGTGCCGTGCAGCCGGCGCGATTCAGCGTAAGAAAGAATCAATGTCTCGCGCGCACGCGTGACGCCCACATACGCGAGGCGACGTTCTTCTTCGAGGCGACCGGGTTCGTCCAGCGACTTCTGACTGGGAAACAATCCGTCCTCGAGGCCGACCAAAAATACGAGCGAAAATTCCAATCCCTTCGCCGAATGCAACGTCATCAATTGCACGCAGTCTTCCCATGCTTCGCCTTGTGATTCGCCGGCTTCGAGCGCGGCGTGCGAGAGGAAAGCGGTCAGTTCTGAAAAACCTACTTCAATATCTTCTGCCGTACGCTCGAAGCGGCTCGCGACGTTGACCAATTCGTCGAGGTTTTCCACGCGCGACTCGGCGCTGCCGCGCGAATCGGCTTCGTAGAAATCGCGCAGACCCGTACGCTGAATCGCGTGATCGATCTGCTCGGCGAGCGCCATCGGCGTGTCGCTTTCCGAAGCGCAGGCGGTGGAAAGTTCTCCGATGAGCGCTATGAAACTCTTCAACGCGTTTTTCGCGCGACCGGCCAGATCGTCGGCGACGAGCTCGCGCATCGCCGCGTCCCACAGCGAACTGTTTTCGCGCCGGGAACGTTGCCGCAGCGCATCGAGCGTACGTTCACCGATTCCACGCGTTGGCGTGTTGACTGTGCGTTCAAACGCGGGATCGTCGTTGCGGTTGGCGACCAGGCGTAAATACGCCAACGCGTCTTTGATTTCCGCGCGATCGAAAAACCGCAATCCACCGTACACGCGGTAATGAATATCGTGCTGGATGAGTTGCTCTTCGAAGTTTCGCGACTGCGCATTCGAGCGGTATAAAATGGCGCATTCGCTCGCTTTTCCACCTTGCTGCAAATGTTCGCGGATGCGTTCGATGACGAAACGCGCTTCGTCTTGTTCGTTGTACGCCGCGTACAGCGCGATTGGCGTGCCGGCTTCGCCCGCCGTCCACAATTTTTTGCCGAGACGCTGCGGGTTGTTGGCGATGATCGCATTGGCCGCTTTGAGGATGGTGCCGGTCGAACGATAGTTCTGTTCCAGGCGGATCGTTTTCGCGCCCGGAAAATCGCGCAGGAAATGCTGCACGTTTTCCACGCGTGCGCCGCGCCAGCCATAAATGGCCTGATCGTCGTCGCCGACGACGAATACTTTTCCCGTCTGACCGGCCAGCACGCGAATCCACGCATATTGAATCGTGTTGGTGTCTTGGAATTCGTCGACGAGCAAATGCCGATAACGCTCGCGGTAGTGTTCGAGCAACGCATCGTTTTTGAGCCACAACTCGTGCGATCGCAACAGCAGTTCGGCGAAATCGACGACACCCGAGCGCTGGCACGCTTCTTCGTACGCTTTATAAATATCGATCAACGTGCGTGTGAGTGGATTGGTTTCACCTTGAAACGCATCGGGCCGTTTGCCTTCGTCTTTTGCCGAGTTGATGAACCAAGCGGCTTGGCGCGGCGGAAATCGCGAATCGTCGACGCCGAGCGCTTGCATGACGCGTTTGATCATGCGTTGTTGATCGTCTGAATCCAGAATCTGGAACGTTTCCGGCAATCTCGCTTCGCGCCAGTGCTGACGCAGCAAACGATGCGCGATGCCGTGAAACGTTCCGATGGTCAAGCCGCGCGTGCCTTGGCGGATCAGCGCATCGCAGCGCGCTCGCATTTCGCCGGCGGCTTTGTTCGTAAATGTGACGGCGAGAATCGACCACGGCGATGCGTTTTCTACTTCCAGCAGCCATGCAATGCGATGTGTAAGCACGCGCGTTTTGCCGGAGCCGGCGCCGGCGAGGACGAGGTAGTGACCGATGGGTGCGCTGACCGCTTCGCGCTGCGCCGGATTGAGGCCATCCAGCAAATGAGAAACATCCATGGCCATATTGTAATGTGTGACGGTCGATTCAGGTCATGGCGCAAATGAATCGCTTAGTGTTGCCGTCGATCCAGCTTGTTTCACTCGTCATGCGAATTTTCCGGACTTTGTTCTTGTTCATTGGCGCCGCATTGTCGGGCAACGCCATTGCGCATGATCCGCCGCGCTATGCGCTGCGGCTCGCCGACGACGGCGGCACGGTTTCGGTGCGGCTTTGCTTGAAGCAATCGCACACATCCGTGAAATTTGCGGCAGATTCACCCGATGCAATGAAATACATCCGCAACCTGCATCGCGATGGAAACGACGAGGCAAACAAAAACGCCCACTCGTGGACTGCAGACGATTGGCGTGCCGGCGAATGTTTGTCGTATGAGGTGGATTTGGATGCGATCGCCGCTGCGCATGATCAGGATATCGGCTGGCGATTGGGCGACGATCGTGTCAGCGCGCCACAACTCTTGCTATTGCGGCCGGATGCGCAACAGGAAGCCGATGCCGAGGCAATTGTGACGTTGCCGCAAGGCTGGAGCTTTTCTGCGCCTTGGCGCGAGAAATCGCGGAATGCAAAAAGTATACATTTCGATATACCGAATACGCCGGCGAACTGGTCGGCGAATGTCGCGTTCGGCCATTTCAAGGAAGAACGCATTTTATTGCCGGGCGGAATGCTTCGCGTGAGCATTCTTCAAGGTGCCGATGAGATGCAACGCAAGAAGATTCACAATTGGCTATCGCGCGTCACGCGTGCGATTTTGTCGGCGTACGGAAAGCTTCCGATTCCGGATGTGCAAGTCCTGGTATTTCCGCTGGCGTCGCACGGCCGCGCGGTGATGTTTGGCCAGTCGATTCGAGGCGAGGGCAACGCACTCGAACTCCTCGTCGACGTGAGTCGGCCGCAATCCGAGTTCGAGTCCGACTGGGTCGCGGTTCATGAACTCAGTCATCTCATGCATCCGTATCTCGGCGATAGCGGAAGTTGGCTGGCGGAAGGATTGGCGACGTATTACCAGAACGTCTTGCGCGCACGCGCGGGCTTGCTCACGCCAGCGCAGGCATGGGATCGATTGCGCGAAGGTTTTTCGGGACAACGTATGACGTACGAAACGCCGCTGGTAGACGCGTCGCGAAACATGCATACGACGCACGATTTCCAACGCGTGTACTGGTCCGGCGCTGCATTTTGGTTGATCGTCGATCGCGATCTACGTCGCGACAGCGATGGAAAGCTCACACTCGATATCGTGTTATCGCGCTTTCACGACTGTTGTCTGCCAGCCTATCAGGGCTGGCATCCCGACGACTTTGTCGCAAAGCTCGATGAGCTTGCAGGAAGCGAAACAATTTCCACGCGCTATCGTGAATTCGCCGCGATGCGCACATTTCCAGATTGGAAAAAAGTATACGACGATCTAGGTATCCACGAAGCGGGCACTCATTTGCAGCTGGATACGAGGGCGACGCACGCCGCATTACGCGACGCCATCATGGCGCCGCGTAATGCACTGCATTAATTTTTGCGCATCGCACCGGCGGCAACGAGTCCGATACCCACCAGCACCGCAATTCCGCCAGCCCACTGTGGTACGGTTCTATCGGTTGAAACGGTGGCGGACAATCCGCCGATCTTGGCGACTTCTTTGTCTTTCGTATATTCGAATTTCCCCATCCAAGCCGCTGCGCCAGCGACGATAAGCACGAGTCCAGCGATGATCAGTCCAATACGCATGTGTTGCTCCTTTTTGATTTTCCGTTATACCTGTTCCACGAGTTTGACGCCCGGCAGTTTCAATACGTAGTCAGATCCCATGAATTGCGACGGCGTGAAATATCCGCCCGCCACGGCGACGTTTGCGTCGAGAAGACGCTCCGCGATTCCCAGCGACGCGGTGACAGTGAGATCGTAACCGTTGGGTCCGACGATGCTCAGTTTCGCGCCGGCGCCTGACGCATTCTTCACTTCGCCCCACACATGGCAGCCGTTATCGCGACGGCGCTGTTCGGACGGGCCACGATTGGTCTGTTCGATCTTTCGCTTCATTAAATTCTGCACGAAGCGCCATTTCAGGATCGGCTGTATATAGCGCATGCGCCGCACGTTCTTGATCGTCTTCGGCGACACAACCATATACGTTTCGATGTTCGGAATTCCGGTCGATACGAATGCGGTATACAAATCGCCCCACGGAATCGTCATAGCGCTTCGTTGCTTTCCGTCGCGCGTGAATTGGCGATCTTTCCAGCCGAGCGGCACATTGCGCAATTCGCCGTTGACCCGCGCACGGCAGCCGTTTCCTAATCCTTCGACGCTGGTTTTCGCGGTGCCGGGGCTTGGGCCGCCGCCCGCTTCGAATGCGAGAACCAGCGATGTCGCGTCCGGCAATTTTTGTTTCAGCATCGACGCGACGCAATCGGTGGGCACGACGTCGAATCCCGATCCCGGCAATACGACAACGCCTTGATGTTTCGCGCGAACGTCGACGCGATGACATGCTTCGAACACGTCGATTTCGCCGGTGATATCGAGATAATGCGAATTGCTATCGAGACACGCGTTGAGCATCGGCGCGGACGTTCGCGAGAATGGACCCGCGCAATGCAGCACCACCGATATCCCGTCGAGATTGCGCGCGATTTCGCTTTTATCTGACAAACCGAAGATGCGGTAAGGAAGATTCAATTCGTTTGCCAGCGCCGCTACGTCGTCGCGATTGCGCCCTGCGAGCATGGGCTTCATGCCGCGCTTGGCAGCCTCGCGCGAAATCAACCGGCCGGTATAACCGTTCGCACCGTAAATCATGAATTTGCTCATCGCGGCGCACTGCCTTTGCGCACCGCGTTGGTGAGCGCGCGATAAAAAACATTGGGAAAGAAACGTTTCATTCGCCAACGCATCGTTTCGGCTTTCGTCGGCAGAATCAGGAAATCGCCACGCATCATGCCGCGATAGATTTTCTGCGCGACGCCATCGGCCGTGTCGCCCGACGTCGCCATGAGTTTCTTCGCCGTGTTCTTGTCGGATTCGGGTGCGCGCGAACTGTCCATCAGACTGGTCGGAAAGAACGCGGGGCACACGACGCTGACTTTTACATCTTTGTTGGCAATCGCAAACTCGCCACGCAATGATTCCGACAATGAAATCACGGCGGCTTTGCTCGCCGAATAGGCGGACATGCGAGGCGCATTCGCGATGCCGGCGAATGACGCGATGTTGACGATATAGCCGCGTCCTTGCTCGAGCAGAATCGGCGCGAACGCGCGACAACCGCGGACGACACCCATGAGATTGATGTTGATCGTCCAGCGCCAATCGTCGAGCGAGACTTGCGTCAACGGACCGGCAGACGCCACGCCCGCATTATTGACGACGGCATCGACGCCGTCCCATGCAGCGAGAATCTCGTCGCGCATTTCATCGACGGACGTATCGCTGCCGACATCAACGCTGAGCGCCATCGCACCGACGCCGAATTCGGTGATGAGTCGCACCGTGTCCTGCGCGCGTTCGAGCTTGATGTCGGCGCAGGCGACGCGCCAGCCATTCTCGGCGAAGCAGAATGCCAGTGCGCGGCCGAGTCCGCTGCCGGCTCCGGTGATGAGTACTCGACGCTGTTCCATAACGCATCCCCGCTTTTGTTATTCTCGTTGGCCTCGCGACCATGGTAACGCCGATGGATACGAAAAATCTGTTCGACCTCAGCGGTAAAGTGGCGTTGGTAACCGGCGCCAGCCGAGGCATCGGCGCGGCGACGGCGCAGTTGCTGGCGGCGTTCGGCGCGCATGTGGTGGTTTCGAGCCGCAAGCTCGATGCGTGCGAGGAAGTGGTCGCGGCGCTCAAAAAAACCGACGGCCAGGCCACGGCGCTCGCGGCGCACATTGGCGAAACGGCGTCGATCGATGCGTTGTTCGATCAACTCGCCGAACGAAAATTGATTCCCGACATTCTCGTCAACAACGCGGCGGCCAATCCCTATTTCGGACCGATGCTCGACATGCCGATGACGGCGTTCGACAAGACCGTCGAAGTGAATATAAAAGGATATTTTTATACTTCGGTGAAGGCGGCGTGGTTGATGCGCGAGCGCGGGGGCGGGGCGATCGTGAATGTCGCATCGATCAATGGGCGTCGCGCGGCGCCGGGACAAGGTGTGTATTCGTTGACGAAGGCGGCCATTTTGTCGATGACGGAAGGATTCGCCAAGGAGCTGGCACCGCACGGTGTTCGCGTGAATGCGGTGATGCCGGGTTTAACGGATACCAAGTTCGCGGGCGCGTTGACGCAAAACGAAGCGTTGCTGAAGCAGTTGTTGCGGATGATTCCGATGGGGCGCGTGGCGCAGCCGGGTGAGATCGCGCCGATGATCGCGTTTTTGTGTTCGCCGGCGGCGAGTTACATCACGGGGGGGAGTTTTGCGGTTGATGGAGGGTTTTTGGCTTAGCTGTCATCCAGCGAAAGCTGAAATCCAGCTTTTTCTTTTGATCTTTGCGTATCAGAGCTTTCACTCGCTGCGCGAGCGAGTCACTTCTTTGCTCGTGCAAAGAAGTAACCAAGAAAGCACGTTCGTTTTTCACGTACGGTGTGTTCGCCGAATGGACTTCCATGTCACTTGCGGCGAACGGCGCACTTCCTGTGCGCCATCGATGTTGTCGCAGCTGTTGGGTTGAGAGCGGTGTGTGTTTTGTGTGTTGCAAAACCTGCGGGCAAAAAAATGCCCCGGAAGCTTAGGGGGGGACTTCCGGGGCGGTGTCGAGAACCGATCTGGGGAGGGATCGATCCTCGTGGCTTACTCAGGGAGGTGAGCAAACCCGAGTGCCGTTGCGTGCACTCGATGTAGTAGATCGGGATTGTGCGAGAAAGTTTCAAGCAATCATCAAAAGAATTTATGCTTCGTTCATTCCCAGGCGTCGATACCTCGCAAATGGCGTCAGAACGCCATTTGTGTGATCCCTGCCGAAAGTCATGAAACGTAAGTTATCGTTGCCGATAAATTAAAATTCGTTAATGCGCTTCATCCCAGTTGTCGCCGACACCTATATCGACGACGAGGGGCACCGCAAGTTCCGCGGCTTGCATCATTCGTTCGCGCACGCCGGCTTCGATCTTTGCGAGTTTGTCTTCGCGCACTTCGAAGACGAGTTCGTCGTGCACTTGCATGATCATGCGCGCAGATCCGTTCTGTTCCTGCATCCACGTATCGACGGAAATCATCGCGCGCTTGATGATGTCCGCCGCCGTTCCTTGCATCGGCGCGTTAATCGCCGCGCGTTCGGCGCCGGCGCGCAGTCCCTGATTACGCGAGTGGATTTCGTTCAAGTACAGACGGCGTCCGAAAAGTGTTTCGACGAATCCATCGCGATGCGCCTGCTCGCGCGTTTTTTGCATGAACGCCTGCACGCCGGGATAGCGTTCGAAGTAGCGTTGCATATAACCCTGCGCTTCGCCGCGGCCGATGCCGAGCTGACGTGCGAGACCGAACGCACTCATGCCGTACATCAAACCGAAGTTGATCGCCTTGGCGGCGCGGCGTTGGTTGGAATCGACTTGCTCCGGCGGCAATCCAAATACCTCAGCGGCCGTCGCGCGATGGATGTCCTGATCGCCATGAAACGCCGAAAGCAATCCGGTGTCGCCTGACAAGTGCGCCATGATGCGCAGTTCGATTTGCGAATAGTCGGCGGCGAGAATCTTGAAACCGGGCGGCGCGATAAAGGCTTGGCGGACGCGACGCCCTTCTTCGGTGCGGATCGGAATGTTTTGCAGATTCGGATCGTTCGACGATAGCCGCCCTGTTTGCGCGACGGCTTGGTGATAGCTCGTATGCACGCGTCCGGTTCGCGGATTGATGTGTTCGGATAACTTATCGGTGTAAGTCGAACGCAATTTCGCCAACGTGCGGTAATCGAGAATCAGGCGCGGCAATTCGTGCTGGCTCGCGAGGGTTTCCAGCGCTTCTTCGTTCGTCGACGGCTGACCCGTCGGCGTTTTGAAAGCGACAGGCAATTTCAATTCTTCGAACAGAAGCTGCTGCAACTGCTTCGGCGAATCGAGACTGAAATGCCGCCCCGCGATCGTGTACGCGTTCTGCTGCAGTTCGAGCATGCGCTTGCCGAGTTCGGAGCTTTGCGTGCGCAGTTTGCCGACGTCGATCAGTACGCCGGTTTGCTCCATGCGCGCGAGCACCGGCACGAGCGGCATCTCGATGTTTTCCAGCACGCCGCGCAGCTTTTCTTCCGTTTCGAGTTTCGGCCACAACGTTTGGTGAAGGCGTAATGTGATGTCGGCGTCTTCGGCCGCGTATTCGGTTGCGCGCTGAACGTCGACGCTGGCGAATGGAATTTGTTTGGCGCCTTTGCCGGCGACGTCCTCGTAGTGGATGGTCGAGTAACCGAGATATTTTTTCGCCAGCGTGTCCATGTCGTGGCGACTGCCGCTGGAATTCCATACATAGGATTCGAGCATCGAGTCGTAACGAACGCCGCGCACGGCGATGCCGTAGTTCGACAGCACGTTGATATCGTACTTCGCGTGCTGGCCGACTTTCGCCTTGTCGGGATTTTCCAGAACGTCGCGCAACATTTCGAGAACGACGTCGCGATTGAGCTGCGTCGGCGCACCCGGATAATCGTGCATCAGCGGTACGTAAGCGCCCTTGCCCGTTTCGACGGCGAACGAAACGCCGACGATTTCCGCGCGCATCGGATCGATGCTCGTCGTTTCCGTATCGAACGACACCAAATCGGCTTGCTGCAATTTGCCGAGCCAGGCGTCGAATTGCTCGCGCGTGAGAACGAGCTCGTAGTCGCCTTTGACCGAGAGCGCCGGATCGACGGCCGCGCTCGTCGGAACTTGCGCGGATTCGATTGGCGCTGGCGTCTGTCCCATCTCAGCGGACGATTGCGCTTCGTCGAGTTCTCTCAGCGCCGCTTTGAATTCGTAACGGTTGTAGAAATCACGCAGAAAATCGTGTTGCGGATCGCGCAGACGAAGATCGGTCGGTTTCAGGTTCAGCGGAACGTCGGTCTTGATAGTCGCAAGCTGACGCGACAGGGGAAGATGACCGACTGCGACGCGCAAGTTGTCGCCGATCTTGCCGCTGACTTTGTGGGCATTGGCGATGACCGTGTCGAGCGTGCCGTGTTCGGCCAGCCATTTCGCGGCCGTCTTCGGGCCGCATTTTTCCACGCCCGGAATGTTGTCGATGCTGTCGCCCATGAGTGCGAGATAGTCGATGATCTGATCGGGACGCACGCCGAATTTCGTCATCACGCCCGCTTCGTCGAGCGTGGAGTTCGTCATCGTGTTGATGAGTTTCACGTTCGGATTGACGAGCTGCGCGAGATCTTTGTCGCCCGTCGAAATGATGACGTCCATACCGGCGTCGGCTGCTTGCAGCGCGAGCGTGCCGATCACGTCATCGGCTTCCACGCCCTCGACGCGCAAGATCGGCAACCCGAGCGCGCCGACCAACGCGAGCATCGGCTCGACTTGCCTTTTCAAATCATCCGGCATCGGCGCCCGTTGCGCCTTGTATTGCGCGAACAGATCGTCGCGGAAGGTTGGGCCGGAGGCATCGGCCACGAACGCGATGTGTTCAGGCTTCGTTTTCAACGTCGAGCGCAACATGTTGAACACGCCGAACAGCGCGCCGGTAGGCTCGCCGTGGCGGTTGGTCAACGGCGGCAGCGCGTGAAACGCGCGATACAGATAGCCGGAACCATCGATCAGAATGAGAGTTGGACGCGACATGGTTGAAGGTCGTAAAGGGAATTGAAATATGGGGTCGACCGCGGCGATTTTACACTGCGGCTCACCCGACGAACGGCGTAGTTTTCTCGCGAAATTCGCATGCTATGCTCGGATCAACACAGGAGGTGTGTCATGAAATCGCTGAATTGGATGTTGATTGCCGGGCTAGCTGTCGCCGCTAGCGCGAACGCGCAGACTGCCGCGGATCGCAATGCGACGACGACGACGTCGAGCGACCAGATTCCGCCCGTGCAGCCGCCTCCGAATATTGACGACAAAGATCCAGTGACGAATTTACCGACGCCTGAAGCCGTTGCAAAGACGGTTGTGGATCAGAGTCTGGGGAATTCCACCGTCGACACGGACGCGCGCGCGCGCGCCGCGGCGTCGAGTCCCGGCCTTCCACCTGATGTGCAGGCTGCGGCCGACGCATCGGAATTGCCGGTGATCACGGTGCGTCAGGATGGCGGCGATACGGTCGAGGAATATCGCAAGAAAGGAAAACTTTATTTCGTTCGCGTATTGTCGAGCACCGGGCCGACCAAGCTCTACGTCGACGATCCGAACAACGTTCCGCACGACATGATGCAACAGCTCTCCGGACCCTCCGGGCAGGTGCAGGCGGTGATGTACAACATTCTCGACTGGAAATAATCGTTATCCGCGAAGCGCTGCGATCAGCGCTTCGCGCGGCAATTTGCCTGTTGGATTTCGCGGCAGTGCATCGACGAATTTGACGACGCGCGGAAGAAAGACCGGATCGATCGCCACGCGCAACCGATCCACGACATCCGCTTCGGACATCCCCGCAGCGACGACGATCGCAGCAAGACGCTGTACGCCTTTTTGATCCGCATCGAGTGCGAACATCACACCGTCCGTCACACCAGGAATCGCCAGCAACCGATGATTGAGATCGCCGAGCGACGCGCGTTTGCCGGCGATGTCGAGCAGATCGCTGTTGCGACCGCGCAGAACGAATCGATCGTTCGGCAATAATTCCACGATGTCTTGCAACAACGTCGGCGTCGAGAAATACGATGCTTCGACCAACGTTCCATCCGGCTGCGGACGCAAACTCACGCCGTCGTAAAGCGTCCACGGTTCGTCGAGCGCCGCGCGGCGATGCGCGATGACGCACGTTTCCGTCGAACCGAATACTTCGATGACGCGCGTCGAATACGCTTGCTCGGCGGCGCGCGCCAGTTCGGCATCGAGCGGCGCCGTTGCGCAGACGATGGCGTCGATTGCGGGCATCGCGATATGAGCGTGCAGCAATGCGCGCAGATGAAAAGGCGTCGTGACTAGAACGCGCGGCGCGGCTACTTTTTCCAGCGCATGCGCGATGTCGGCGGGGAAAAACGGCTGAGCGACTTCGATCGTCGCGCGACTGCGCAACGGCAATAGCACCGACATTTCCAAACCGTACATGTGTTGCGGCGGAACAGTGGCGATGACACTGATCGCGTTGTCCATTGCCCCCAGCAAGGCGGCGTTCCGAGCGCTGCTCACGCATACGCTACCCCACAATTTCGGATTCGCTTTCGGCTGACCCGTGCTGCCGGAGGTGAAACCGATCGCCACGACATGATCGACCGCGATTGAGGGCATTTCGCGATCGACACTTTCATATTTCGAAAATTCAGGCAACACGAAATGGCGAGGCGGTGTTTCTTCGCATACGCGATCGCTGAGTGCATAGCTCGACGGATACGATTGCATGACATCGTCGATCGCCTGCTTCACGCGCGATGACGGCAAAAGATTCGTCTGGCCGACAGCGGCGACGGCGCAGAATGACACGAGAAACCGGTAACGGTCTTCGCACAGGTTCACAGCGTACTGACCGCTCGGTAAGTTGTCGGCGACTCCTCGCACGTCGCGCAAAAAATCGCGCGCCGATATATACCGCCCTTCGCGAGACAACAGCGGACGTTCAAGATTTGCATCGCTTAGCAGCGGCAGAAACGCCGCTGGTTTTAGTGCGCGAGCGGTTTCGATAATCGCAGACAAGTCCCCTTCCCCAGTTAGTTTCTTATCGTTTCTCCACTAATCGCATCGCGGATCGGTGTGGGCCGATCAAGGCTGCCTACCGCGCCGTCAAGAATATACGCAACTTCGTCGCCAAATGCTGTGCGCACGTCGGCACTGGTTCGCGCCGGTACAGCGCCGTGGCGATTCGCACTAGTCGACACGATCGCGCCGCCGAAGGCGCGGCACAGCTCAGCGGCGATCGGATGCGCGGTGACGCGCAGGGCGATGCCCGGCAGCACACCGGCAACCCATTCCGGC
>OLMB01000260.1_pt1 | contig 51330 bp, 45 predicted proteins | sample 1604691 | NCBI WGS metagenome assembly OLMB01 (sample SAMEA104055722, study PRJEB20765) | soil metagenome | isolation source: soil
TACGTGAAAAAGAAGGTGTTTCTTTGGTTACTTTCTTTGCACCAGCAAAGAAAGTGACTCGCTCGCGGAGCGAGTGAAAGCTCTGGCTTTAGTACATCGAGGACAAGAGCAAAGTCACCGGATTCCGGCCTTCGCCGGAATGACGAGAGAGATGACGCGTATAACGACACTCGCAAATCGTAATCAGCGATTACGAATCAAAATCACCGTCACATTATCCGACCCACCCCCCTCAAGCGCCGCAAGAATCAAATGATCGACACATTCCTGCGCCGACAAATCCTGCCTCGCGAGCACGACACCGATTTCCTTGTCGTCGACTTCTTCCGTCAACCCATCCGAACACAGAAGAATCTGCATACCCGGCTGCAAGGTTCCGCGCAGTGTCTCCACGCGCAGACTCTGCGGATCGGTAACGCCCAGCGCCTGTGTCACCACATTGCGGTGTGGATGCGTGCGCGCTTGCTCATGCGTGATGGCGCCTTGTTGAATCAGTTCCTGCACGTACGAATGATCTTGCGATAGCTGCTTGAGCTCACCGTTCCAAACATAAACGCGGCTGTCGCCGACCCAGCACATCTCGTATTCGTCGCCACGCATGCGGACGGCGGCGATCGTCGTGCCCATCGGCAATGCTTCGGCTTTCTTGCTCGAATGCTGGATGATTTCTTCGTCCGCACGCTGCACGGCTTGCGCGAGTGGCGCGCCGGCAGTGACTTCCTGCACGACGGTGTCACGCGCAAGCGCACTCGCCACTTCGCCGTGCTCATGGCCGCCCATGCCATCGGCAACGAGCCACAAGCCGAGGTCGGCGTCCGCGTAATACGTATCCTCGTTGTGCTCGCGCCGCAAGCCAACGTGTGTGCTGTGACCGAATTCAATCATGCGTTAACCAACACGTTGCGGAGCCCCGGACAATAGTAGGTGCCCGCATCGATGTTCCGAACGCGGTGGGCATAGCATGCCGCGTTGGACGCGGCATGCGCAAGCGCTGTCGATCTCGTGAAACCACGTCGAACGTTCTCATCAGAATTCGATGCGAACGCCGACCGACAACCGATTTTCGTGAATACCGCTCAATCCGGTGACGTGTTCGTAGTAGAGGAATCCCGAACGTCCCTGCGGCAGAATCGCATTGAGTCCGATACCCAGGTTGAAATAGTTCTGATCGACGCTCGGATCGGTAACGAAAATCGGCGTCTGCGTAGGATCGGCCAAAAAGCGCGTGACGACCGTCTGCGGGTCATTCTTGAACTCGTGATTCCACTCTATGAGCGCGTTCGGAACCAGCACGCCCCAATCCATGCTGATCGTGCGCGTGAAGCGCGCGCCGAGCACGCCAAGTTCGGATGCAAATGAGCGGCTATCTACCTGCGTTCCTAAACCTGCGCCTGGCCCATTCGGGTCGCTCAACGTTTCGCTGAAGCCATCCAGACTCACGTGCGTGTAGATGCCGCGCACGTACGGACTGAATGTCCACGCGCCGCGATTGAAATCGTGACCGATGGCTAGCGACAACGAATATTGTTTGCCGTCCGGCGATGCGCTGGCGGTTTGATTCACGTTCGTCGTGCCGCCCGTCAGGCTCGCGATCTGATAAGCGATATTGCGGTTCAAATCGTAATTCAGCCAATCGGCGACAACCGATCCTTCGATGTAGAAATCGTTGTTGTGATACCACGTGAAGTACGCATTCAAACTGTAGCTGTCGACGTCGACTTTGCCCTGGTTCAAATCCAGATCGGAATTGTTGTTCGCGTAGCCGAGCGCCACACCGCCAACGAACGCGTCGTTGAAACGATAGTCGACGCCGGCTGTAATCGACGCGCTGCGGAAATCGAAGCCGGGACTGATGCCGTCGGCCGAAGCGCCGCCGCGATCGATCATGCCCGTTGCGAAAAATCCCCAGCGCGAGAAATCCTTGCCGACTTCGGCATCCGTCGATTCTTTCGGATCTTTGCGATAGCTGGTGAACATGTCGCCCAGCGACGCCACTGGCAGCGAACGGCCATCTTCGTTGAGCGACAGACCGCCGACACTGAAACCGCTGGACCCTTGCCGCAATTCCAACAACCGATTATTCAAGTTGTTGATCTGACCTTGTATCACCGAATCGGCTAGTCCGCTTTGCGGTTCCGTCTTGTTGTTCAGCATCGCGTTCAGCGCGCCGGGCACTTGTGACGGATCGCTTCCCGAACCCACTACGACTTCCGAACACCGCGCGAGAAAGTCTTGCTGCTTCGCGGTCAAGTCCGACATCACAGCCAACGCGGGACATGCCCGGTCGATCGCGTGTGCCACGCCGAGTAGTGCCGGCGACAATTGCGGCAAATTCGCCACGGCATTGTTGAACGTGAACGTGAGCGCCGGAATTTCCGGATGATTGGCCACTTGCGCCGTCACCGTGTAAGCCGCGGGCAAAATGATTTTCACGGCGTTAGTGGATTGGCCGGATGAATCCGTCGACGTCGTTGTGCTTTGCAACGTTCCGGACGAACCAGATACCGCCCACTGGATCGTTGTGCCTGCGATGCCTTGGCCGTTCGATCCAACGAGTTTCACGACCAATGGTAGCGATTCGACATTCGGAACCAAGTTCTGATTGTTGCCCGACACGATCGTAAACAGACTGCCGCTGGGAATTCCCGCGATGGCGTTCGATGTGAATGTCGTCGAGCCGAATCCCGGTGCCGACGCTTGAACGATGACGACGCCGGTATTCGCTCCCAGCGTGAGCGTATTGCTGGTGTGTCCGTTGGAATCGGTCGTGGTCGTGGGCGAAGAAAGCGTTCCGCTGCCTTGCGTGATCGTCCACGTGACAACGACGTTGCCCGCGCCTGACGTTCCCGAACCTAACTGCAGCACGAAGGGCTGTAGTGTGCCGCCAGCGGTACCCGTTTGATTGTTGCCGCTGATGACGGTCAATCCGCCGCCCCCGATAGCGGTCTCACTAAACGTAACCGTTCCTGCGCTACCGGCGGTTGCCTGTATGACGATCGGTCCGGCGATGCTGCCGTAGCTGAATGTGATGGACGCGTTGCCCGATGCGTCGGTTACCGTCGAGCCGGAACTCAGCGTTGCCTGTCCACCGGTCACGCTCCATGTGATTGTCTGCCCCGGCGAGCCTGGCAACTGCACCACCAGAGGTGCGGCAGCCTGCGTTCCCACGGCTCCCGTTTGCGAATCGCCGGAAATTTTGAGCAGCGAACCTGTCGTCGAGCCTGTCACCGTTTCGCGGAAAACTCGCACCGCACCCGAATCGCAATCTGGACAGGTCACGCGGATCGTTACCGGGCCGGGAGTCGATCCGAGGATCAGCGAAACGCTGCTGCGGAAACTTTGTGCGGCCGCGAGCGCGACGGCTCTGCGCTGAGCCCCTTTAACGACGCCGGGTCGGCCGCTCCCAAGCGAAATGGTTTGCGAATAGGTGGTGCTATGGTTCGGTGCGAACGTGGCGCTTCCGGTTTCCACTGTGTACGTTATCGTCTCGGAAAACGGTCCGTCGAAACCGAACGGCGTCGGAGTCAACGTGACGGTAAGCGGTGTCGGCAGCGTCGTATTGACGGGACCACTTTGATTGTTCCCGGCCGTGATCTCCATTTCAAGATTGGGCGGCGGCGGTGTCGCTGTTTCGTTGAACGTCAATGTCTGCGGCGTCGTGCATCCGATTTCGCAGGTAGCGGTAACGGTGATCGGACCTTGCCCGTCGAGTACCAAAGTAACGCTCGACGTCGAACCGGACGACGTACTTAAATCGCCATCGTTGGGGACGTAATCGTTACTGCCGCTCTGCTGAAAATATGCGTTGCCGCTTGTCACGTGCCAGTCGAGAAAGACTGTCGACGTTCCGGAGAATGAAACGCTTAACGGAATCGGTAACGTGTAATAGGTTTGTCCCGTCTGACCGTTGCCGCCGGCAATCGCCATGGTGGTTTGTGCTTGCGCGGCGTGCAGCGGCGCACAAATGGCGGCCAACAAAAACACTAATTGGCACGCGACAGACCACGACCGGTCGCGGACACGGCTCAAGATGGCTTTCATCCCAATTCTCCCCAAGGCAGCCTATAATAAGTATAACGGCAAATTATCTACGCCATACACCGTTCAAAAGCGGAAGGGGATTCTCATGGGGCGCTTTGATCTTCGTCTATCGCGAGTAAGTCCGTTACCGCTCGCCGCTGCGATGCTGTTAGTTGCCGGCGCGGGATTGTGGGCGCCGGAAAGAGCTGCGCACGCCACCGTGCAGACGCGCAATCCGGAAGATCTTCTCGTCGTCGACTGCCTGCTGCCCGGTCAAATGCGGAAACTCGGCCGTTCAGCCACATTTATGGGCGCGCGCCGGCCGGTGCGGACCACGCAGGCGGATTGCGAAATCCGTGGCGGCGAATACGTTTCCTACGACCGCGCCAATTACCAGACCGCGCTCAAAGTGTGGCTGGGTCAAGCCGAAGCAGGCGATGCCGAAGCTCAAAACTACGTCGGCGAGATTTATCTGAAAGGCCTCGGCACCGAACCCGATTACGCGAAGGCCAAAGAATGGTTTGAAAAAGCGGCTGCGCAGAATTCGCGCAGGGCGCGCATCAACCTGGGCTATTTGTACGAGCAGGGACTGGGTGTCGATCGCGATATCGCCAAGGCGCTGAATCTTTATGGCGAGGCATCGGGCGTCAACAACGACAAACTCGTGTTCGCATCGACCGTCACGGCGCAAGTCAATGAAGCGAAGGCCGAAAGCGCAACGCTGCGCACGCAGTTATCGGCCGAGCAGGAGAAATCGACGCAATTGCGCGGACAAGTCGACAAGCTGAAATCGGAACTGCAAACCAAGCAGCAAAGTTATCAGAAGTCGCAAGCCGATTTGAACGACGTGCGACACAAGCTCGATGCCGAACAGGCCAAAGTCGGCGCCGATAAAGATCCGCAATTCCTGAAGCTCAAGGCCGATGCCGACGCGCACGAACGCGAGCTTGCCGCGAAACAGAAAGAACTGGAAAGCGCGCAAGCGACCAATTCGAAACAGCTTGCCGACGCCGAAGCGGAAATCGCGAAACTCAAAGCGCACGAACAGCAACTGCAGGCACAGAAAGCTTCGCCCGCCGCCGACCACGACATGGAAGCGCTCAAGCAGTCCGCCGCGCAGATGGACCGCGCCTTGCGAGAAGCGCGCGAACGCAATGCCCAGTTGCAGCAGCAGATGTCGCAGAACGAAGCACAGCGTCAGGATGCGCAAGCGAAGTTCGACGCTGCGCGTTTGGAAGTCACCCGCGAACGCGCACAGAACGACGACTCCAAAAAGCTGCTGAAGCTGATGGAAGCGCAGCTGTCGGAACACCGTCAGGAAATGTTCGCGCAACGCGGCCAGATCGCAACCCTGCAATCGCGCATCGATGGCGATCGCGCGGAAGCGCAGACGCCTAGCTTTACGACGGCGAGTTTGAGCGGCGATCTCAAAGTTGAAATCCTGCAACCCGCATTGGCGATGACGCGCGGTTCGAGCAAACCGGCCGCGTCGGTGCCGAAATCGCAAGATGGAATCGATATCGTGGGCCGTGTTCAAGCGCCCGCCGGTTTGACGACGCTGAGCTTGAACGGTCAAACGATTACCGTCGATGCCAGCGGCATTTTCAAAACGCACGTGCCTGTTGCCGGTGACAACACGTCGGTGCAAGTATCGGCACTCGATAAAGCCGGCGGCAAAGCGGTGCTCGATTTCGTGCTCGTACCGGGACCTGGAACGAAAGAAGAAGCGCGTATGGCGCAGGGCGGTTCGGTTCGCATCGACACATTGCCGTCCGGTGTTCGGCTTGGAAAATATTACGCGCTGATCATCGGCAACGACGCGTATAGCGCATATCCGGCGCTGAAAAGCGCTACGAGCGACGCCAAGGCCATCTCCGGCGTGCTGCAATCGAAATACGGATACGACGTCAAGCTGCTGACCAACGCAAATCGCTTTGAAATCCTTTCTGCGCTAAATGACATGCGCGAACTGCTGAAGGAAAACGACAATCTGTTGGTGTACTACGCCGGTCACGGTGAAATCGACGCGAGTCAACAAGGATATTGGTTGCCAGTCGATGCGCAGACATCGCAGCCAAACAGCTGGATTTCGAATCGCGCTGTCAGCGACATTTTGACCACGATGGATGCAAAACACGTTCTCGTCATCGCCGATTCGTGCTACTCCGGCACGATGACGCGCTCCTCGCTGGCGACGTTCGGCGGCGGCATGCCGGATAGCGCATGGGGCGATTGGGTGAAAACGATGGTCGCCGGCCGTTCGCGCACCGCGTTGACGTCGGGCGGTGTTCAACCCGTCGCCGATGCCGCGAGCAACAGCGAACATTCCGTGTTCGCGAGTTCCTTGCTCAGCGTGCTGAACAGCAACAACCAATTGTTGACCGGTCAACAGTTGTTCCGCGAAATCGCTGCGGGCATGGCATTGCGCAGTCAGAAAGCCGGCTTGCAACAAGCGCCTGAATACGCACCGATCCAATTCGCAGGACACGAAGCAGGCGAATTCTTCCTGCAGCCCGGCAAAGCTACTTGACGAACGAATGACGCTTGAGCGACCGCGCGTCGCTCAAGTTTTCTTGTAACGGCGTGGCGTCAACGTCGTCCTTATTTTTGCGAACGTGTTCGACAGCGCTCCGGTCGAGCCTTTGATCGCATCCATCGTCCACGCGTACACACGCCGCTCGTCGACGCCGGTGAACGCGCGCAACACGTCTGGAATTCTGTCCATCGCAGTGTCGTCGAGTTTGGCAATGGCTTGAGCGCGCTTGCCCACGGCGTATGTCACGACTGCGTTCGTGAGCGCCGACGTCACGATCGGCGCGATCGGCATCAGCCGGTAGGTGACAAGACTGCCCGCACGTCCCAAACCACGTTTCAGCATCGCGCGAATCGCGGTGTCTGCCGTGACGCTGGCGCCCGCGCCGACAATGTGGATTTTGTCGACAAGTGTACTTTTAATAGAATCCGTCATTTTGAAATCGTAAAGTGCAAATGTGTCATCGACAAGTTCGCGCTGTACTTTCGACAGAACAGTCGCGTCGACCAATTCGCCGAACAGAAATCCCAGCGCGCGTCCGAGGCCCGGCACCGCTTCGGCTCCCGCAGTCAACGCTCCGATACTCGCCGCACGCATGCACTTGCGGCGGAGAAGCGCCATGAACTCCGCATCCTTCGTTTTCCGCGCGTGGATTTGTCGGCTGCGCGTCTTCACGGTTTTTCGGATCGCCGTTTTCTTTCGCACATTTTTTTTCGCAGGCGTTTTTCTCATGCGAAACATCCTAACAGCTGCGACTTTGAATCGCTCAATCACGGCCCCATAAGGTATTCTGCGAATCGACATTGATGGATCGATTGATGGATAGCCGGGACATTCACGACACCATTCGCGCCGTCGCCTATCGTGACGGCGTTTTGAAACTTCTCGATCAGCGCAAATTGCCGGGCAGCGAAACGTATGTCGAGTGTCGCAGCGCTGCGGACGTCGCCACCGCGATTCGAGATCTCGTCGTCCGTGGCGCGCCGGCGATCGGTATCGCTGCTGCGTGGGGCTTGGCACTCGAAGCGCGAAACATGCGCGAGCAAGCTCGCGCCGTCGATAACATCAGTGAACGCGTCAGCGTCGGTGGCGTGTCGTCAAGACTGACAGCCTACGAAAAAACCGGACCGTCGCTCGAACGACTCCAATCGACGATCGCGCATTTGAATGCGGCGCGTCCGACAGCAGTGAATCTCGCGTGGGCACTCGCGCGGATGCGCCGTGTTCTCGAACGAGTGCCCACGAATGAGATCGTCACCGCGCTTGAATCCGAAGCTCAGGCGATTCAAGACGAAGATCTCGCCGCGAATCGACACATGGGCCAACTCGGTGCCGATTTGATCGCTCCCGGCAGTAGCGTGATGACTCACTGCAACACCGGCTCGCTCGCGACTGCGGGTTACGGCACAGCGTTAGGCGTGATTCGCGCGGGCGTGACGAACGGAAAAATCACGCACGTCTATGCCGGCGAAACGCGGCCGTGGTTGCAGGGCGCGCGGCTGACGATGTGGGAACTCGTGCGCGACAAAATCCCCGCGAAACTCATCGCCGATTCGGCCGCCGCGCATTTGATGAAAACCGGCGAAGTGAAATGGGTGATCGTCGGCGCCGACCGCATCGCCGCGAACGGTGACACGGCGAACAAAATCGGCACGCATCAACTTGCCATCGTCGCGAAACATCATGGCGTGAAATTCATGGTCGTCGCGCCGTCGTCGACGGTGGATATGTCGACACAGAATGGCGATGCAATCGAAATCGAGCTGCGTCATCCGGATGAATTGTTCGGCGTCGGCGCGAACGCGCGTCATGTCGTCGAAGGCGCCTCGGCATGGAATCCCGTTTTCGATGTCACGCCCGCCGATCTCATCGACGCCATCGTCACCGAGCGCGGCGTGCTCGAACATCCGACCGCAGAAAAAATGGAATCGATGTTCGCGTGAAGAAGTCGAGCCGTGAACAAATCTAGTTTGAAACAACTGCTGACGTTTTGCTTCGGCGGCTTCATCGGTTTCATCGTCGACGCCGGCGTGTTGCAGTTGCTCGTGTGGGGACTGCATTGGGATCGCTATAGCGGACGCATCATCTCGTTTCTCTGCGCGGCAACCGCGACGTGGATTTTCAATCGCAGCTTTACGTTCAAGGGTCCGCGACGGCACGGAATTTTAGTCGAATGGATGCAATACGTATTCGCGATGAGCGGCGGATTCATTTGCAACTTCGCCGCGTATTCGGCGTTGGTATACTTTTTCAATCTCGACAAACAGTGGCTGATCTTGGCGGTCGGCGTCGGTTCGCTGGCTGGCCTTGGCGTCAATTACACCGCCTCTCGTTATTGGGTTTATCGGCACCCGAAAAAACCTTCTGAAAGCTAGTTTTTCGTTGCGGCTCGAAGACCCTTTTTGCCCCCGGCAAGTCGCTGAAAAACTAAGCCTTTTTGTGGGGCTTTAAGCGTCCCGATGTGGTAGAATTTCGGGGTTAAAACGGGACCTCGCGGAACGCCTTGCTCGGCGTCAATCCGCATCGAAAAATCACCAGGAAGAAGATCGAATGGCGGAACTGGCCAAAGAAATTATTCGCGTCAATATCGAAGACGAAATGCGGCAGAGTTATCTCGATTACGCCATGAGCGTGATCGTCGGCCGCGCCCTACCTGATGTGCGCGACGGCCTGAAACCCGTGCATCGCCGCGTACTGTTCGGCATGCAGGAAAACAACAACGTTTGGAATCGCGCATACGTGAAGTGCGCGCGCGTCGTCGGCGACGTGATGGGTAAATACCATCCGCACGGCGACTCCTCGATCTACGACGCACTCGTGCGCATGGCGCAGGATTTCTCGCTGCGCTATCCGCTCATCGACGGCCAGGGCAACTTTGGATCTGTGGACGGCGATGCGGCCGCGGCGATGCGCTACACGGAATGCCGTCTGCAGCGTTTGGCGTCTAGCCTGCTTGCCGACATCGATAAAGAAACTGTCGACTTCGTTCCAAACTACGACGAAAAAGAACAAGAACCCAGCGCATTGCCTGCACGTGTGCCGAATCTTTTGATCAATGGCTCCGCGGGTATCGCTGTGGGTATGGCGACGAATATTCCACCGCACAATTTGAGCGAAGTCATCGACGCGACGATCGCATTGATTGACGATCCTTCGATCGGTCTCGATGTCTTGATGCAGCACATTCCCGGGCCAGATTTTCCGACCGGTGGCATCATCAACGGCGCAGCGGGAATTCTCGAAGCGTATCGCACCGGACGCGGACGCATTCTCGTTCGCGCGAAGGCGAATATCGAAACCGAGGACAACGGCCGCGAGACGATCATCGTCACTGAGCTGCCGTATCAGGTCAACAAGGCGCGACTGATCGAAAAGATCGCCGAGCTTCATAAGGAAAAACTGATCGAAGGCATCTCGCCGGACGGTTTGCGCGACGAGTCCGACAAAGACGGCATGCGCATCGTCATCGAAGTCCGCAAAGACACGATGGCTGAAGTGCTGCTCAACAATCTTTATCAGCAGACGCAGCTGCAGGTGACGTTCGGCATCAACACGGTCGCCCTCGTCGACGGCCAGCCGCGATTGCTGACGCTGAAGGAAGTGCTCGAAGCGTTTATTCGTCATCGCCGCGAAGTCGTTACGCGCCGGACGATTTTCGATCTGCGCAAGGCGCGTGATCGCGCACATATTCTCGAAGGTTTGACCGTCGCGCTGGCGAACATTGACACGATGATCGAAGTGATTCGCACGTCGCAAACACCGCAGATCGCGCGCGAACGTTTGCTCGAGCGCACATGGGAAGCGGGTGCGGTGCGCGCTTTGCTCTCGGCTTCTGGCGCAGGACTCACGCGTCCGGAATCGTTGCAGCCTGAATATGGACTGTTCGACGAAGGCTATCGCTTGTCCGAAGCGCAGGCCAAAGAAATTCTCGAGATGCGCCTGAACCGCCTCACGGGTTTGGAACAGGAAAAACTGTCGGACGAGTATCGGGAACTGCTGACGACGATCACGTATCTGATTTCGATTCTCGAAAATCCTGACAAACTTCTTCAGGTTATCCGCGATGAACTCCTCGAACTTCGCGCGGATTTCGGCGACGAGCGTCGCACCGTCATCCAGCGCAGTCAGGAAGATTTGGATGTTCTCGATTTGATCGAGCCGGAAGATGTCGTCGTCACGCTGTCGCACGCGGGTTATGCGAAACGGCAGCCGGTCAGTATTTATCGAGCGCAGAAACGAGGCGGCAAAGGCCGCATGGCGACGGCGATCAAGGAAGAGGATTTCGTCGAAAAATTATGGATCGCCAATACGCACGACACGCTGCTCGCGTTCACGAGCACGGGTCGTGTACTTTGGATGAAAGTATACAAAATACCGGACGCCGGCCCAGGTTCGCGGGGCAAGCCGATCGTGAATCTATTGCCGCTGGAAGCGGACGAGAAAGTGCAGGCGTTGTTGCCCGTGCGCGAATTTCCGGACGATCGCTACGTCTTTTTCGCGACGCGAAACGGCACGGTAAAGAAGACGCCGTTGAGCGATTATTCGCGCCCACGCACGAACGGTATTCGTGCGATCGATCTCGATGAAGACGACGGACTCGTGAATGTTGCGATCACCGACGGCACGCGCGACGTGTTCCTCTTCGCCAGCAACGGCAAGGCCGTGCGTTTCGCTGAAGATAATGTGCGTCCGATGGGCCGTGTAGCGCATGGCGTGCGTGGCATTCGTCTATCCGACAAGGCGCATGTCGTGTCGATGATCGTCGCGCAAGGCGAGGGCGATATTCTCACGGCGACCGCACGTGGATTCGGCAAACGTACGGAGTTAAGCGAATATCCACGCAAAGGCCGCGGTACGCAGGGCGTGATCGCAATTCAGTGCTCGGATCGCAACGGTGCGCTGGTCGGCGCCGTGCAACTGGACGATGCGCATGGCCTCATGCTCATCTCGAACCAGGGTACGCTCGTGCGCACACGCGCGTCGGAAATCGCTCGCGTCGGGCGCAACACGCAGGGTGTCACGCTGATTCGTTTGCCGCAGGAAGAAAACCTGGTCGGCGTCGTGCGTCTCGAAGAATCGATTGGCGGCGACGAGCCGGAAACCGACTCGGCTTCCGATATGGCGCCAAATGGTGATACGCCTCTTACGCCATCGGAAGCGTGATCGCGTATGCGATCAATGTGATGCGGTCAGTTTCTTCAGCGCCTCGATTTCGTCGAGGCGTTGTTTTGCATTTAGCGTCAGCGAATTTTTCTCTCCGAGTTTGGCTAGCTGACGTTCGTAAGCGGATTTCGCGAGCGTCTCGCCTTCGCCGATTCTGCCGGCCTCGGCTTGCGCGAGTGCGAGTACGCTCTCCGTATTGACGACGAATGCATTATCGGGCGCGAGATTTGCCTTGCGCAATTTCAACGCGGTTTCGATGAGGGGAATGGCTTCGTTCGCGCGACCCGCGAGCATCAGTGCTTGTGCGTATGTGATAGCGGCGTAACTAATCGATGGATTCTCAGGCGACAACTTTTGCGCGCCGGCCCACGCGCGAGCGCCATAGCCTAGCGCGGCGTTCGCATCTTTCTGCTGGACGCTGCGCCACGTCATCGTACTGAGCGTCCCGATCACGCTGAAGTGATCCTCGCCCATAAGATCGATTTTCATTTTTAGCGCTTCGTCGAATTTCTCCGACGCGCCGGTGTAATCGCCTTGATCGTCGAGGATACCCGCCAGATTTCCGATGGCTTGCGCTAGCAGAGGGCTTCCATTCGGATACGCCGCGCGAAGCATGTCGATACAGGCATTGATCGTTTTAAGCGCTTCCGGCAACTCATCCGTTTCCTCGGCCACCGCGAGATCGTTCATTGATGCCGCGCGTCGTTCGAGCGCGTTCGATGGCAATTCTTCGAGCGACAATTTCAACCAACGTTTTGCCGACGCGGTGTTGTTGCGCTTAATGTCAAGAAAACCAAGCTCAGCGGCGCTTACGCCGCGTTGCAATGTGGAGCCGTGGTCAATCGCGCCGTCGCGTGCGAGTTTCAGAATCCCTTCGGCTGCGTCGAACTCGCCGCGATTGCTGTAGACGTTCGCAAGCGCGCTTTGCGCATCGATCGTTACTGAAGGCAAGTGAGATTTATCGGCGATGGACAGCGCAATATTTCCGCTTTTTAGCGCGTTGTCCAAATCACCGACGGTGCCGTATGCGCGCGTGAGCGTAAGTTCAGTCTCAGCCAGTGTTTGCGGATCGTCGGCCAACACGCGTTCGGCGTTGTGACGCCCCGTGTCGAGAATGTCGCCCAACTTCGCGTTTCGACCAAGACTACTGTGATCCGCCGTACCGAGCATGTCTTGCAGGAATGCGTTGATGCGCTCGGCGCGATCGCGCGCCAGCGTCGCCTCATGCGCTTGCCACAACGCAAAGGCGAGACCGACGAGCAACGCGAGTATCGCCGTCGCCGCAAGCGATACGCCGAAACGATGGCGACGCACGAATCGCGCAGCGCGTTCGCCAAAGGCGGGCTCGCGTGCGAGCACTTGTACACCGTGGATCCAGCGTTGCAGATCTTCCGCAAATGCGGCGCACGAGGCGTAGCGATCCGCTGGACGTTTCTCCATTGCTTTGAGAATGATCGCATCGAGATCGCGGCGATTGCCGCTGATGCGCTGATCGCCGAGGCGCAGGCTTGGGCGCACGGGTTCCGTGTCGCAGATGATGCGCTCGATGGCGGCCGGCCGTGTCTCGTCGATGCGATACGGGCGTTCGCCTGTCGCCAATTCGTAGAGCAGCACGCCGAGCGAATAAATATCCGAACCGGTTCCGACCGGCTCGCCGCGTATTTGTTCTGGACTCGCGTATTCCGGCGTCAATGGGCCGAGACCCGTGCGTGTCGCAGCCGATACGCTTCCATCGAGAAGTTTCGCTATACCGAAATCCAGCAACTTCGGTTCATCGTGCGCATCGACGAGCACGTTTCCCGGTTTGATATCGCGATGCACGACGAGCTGTGAATGCGCCATCTGAACGGCGTCGAGGATTTTGCAGAAAAGTTCGATACACGCGCGCAGATCGAGTTGACGATCGTGCACGTAGCGCGTGATCGGAAGTCCTTCCACGTATTCCATCACGAGATACGGCGCGCCGTTTGCGTCGTGTCCGACGTCGAGCAAGCTCGCGACATTCGGATGGCTCAGCGCCCCGAGAATGCGTTGTTCGAGCGCGAATCGCGTGCGCAAGTCGCCGGCATCGAACAGCAATAGTTTGATGGCCACGGGTTTGGCAAATGCGCGATCGGCACGCTCGGCGCGATAGACGGTGCCCATTCCGCCGCTGCCGACCAGAGCGATCAGGCGATACGCTCCCAATGTTTCGCCGACGCGATTTCCCGATTCGCTGACGGGTCGAGCGAGAAAGTCGCCCGCCTCCAAATCGGCTTTGATCAGCGCATCGACTTCGGCACGAAGCGAACTATCGTCTTTGCATTCCAGATCGAGAAATGTTTTTCGTTCGATATTGTCCAGCGCAATTGCTTGCTCGAACAAATCAATCGTGCGACGCGCGTTCGTCATCCGGCCGCATCCGGTTGCGGCATTTCAAGTGCGCGATACAGCCACGCGCGCGCAGTCCGGAAATCGCGGGCAAGGGTGGCGCGCGAGATGTCGAGGACGGTGGCGATTTCGTCGAAGTCCAGCCCGCCGAAAGCGCGCAGTTCAATCACGCGCGCTTTGCGTTCGTCGATTTCCTCCAATGCGTGCAATGCCTGATCGAGCGCGAGCAAGTCGAGGTTTTGGCGCGGATCGGGCGGATCTACCGACGACAACGTGATGCGCTCGCCGCCATCGCGTTTGTCGGCGCGGCGATGACGTTCGTGATCGACGAGGATTTGCCGCATCGCGCGCGCCGCGATCGCGAAAAAATGCGCGCGATCGTTGGAGTCCGGCGGCGTTCCGTCGGTCAGTTTTAAGAACGCTTCGTGGACGAGATCGGTCGGCATCAACGTGTGGCCGGCGCGATCGCCGGCCAATTGTCGCAGAGCGATCGCGCGCAATTGCGCGTAGACGAGCGGCATCAGCTGGTCGGCCGCGGCCTCGTCGCCTTCGCGCCATCGTCGCAACAGCGCTGTGATCGGTTCGGGTGCCGGACCGCCCACAGACATCCCCTTTGTCGACCCAAATGATTCGCTATTTCAGCGTGTCGAGCATTGCTTCAGCCGCAGAAACTTTAAATTCGCCTGGCGCTTCCACGTGCAACTGCTTGACGACGCCATCGTCGGCATACAATGCAAATCGCTTGCCGCGCATGCCCAAACCGAACGCGGTGCCATCCATTTCCAGACCCAACGCTTTCGTGAAAGCGCCGTTGCCGTCAGCGAGCATCCAGAAACCGTCGGGTACGTGTTGATCTTTGGCCCACGCGTTCATCACGAATGCATCGTTGACGGCGATGCAGGCGACATCGACACCTTTCTTTTTGAAGTCGCCGAATTTCTCGACGTATCCGGGCAGATGTTTGGCGGAACACGTCGGCGTGAACGCGCCCGGCACCGAAAACAGGACGACTTTCTTGCCCTTGAAAATCTCGTCGGTATTGATGGCCTGGACGCCGTCCTTGAGATAGTTCAACGTCGTGTTCGGGATGCGGTCTCCTACTTTGATCGTCATGCGCTTGCTCCTTGATAAGGCGAAGTGATGGTCGGCTGGTACCCAATAATAAGCCGTCGAAATGGATTCTCGCACACTTGAAAACGGCGGCCGCGAACTTATCTAGTCAGGTATACGGACTGTCTGTCCGGCCAACCTTTGGAGTTAGTTTCATGACCATTACCCGATATTACCCGTGGGCGCAAAATCGGCGCTTCCAAGAGGAAATCAAGCAGGTTTTCGACCGTTTCGCGGGCGAAGACAACACCGATCAATCCAATGTCGTCACCAGCCAATGGACGCCGCGCGTCGACATCAAGGAAGAAGACAAGCGCTTCGTGATCCTTGCCGATATTCCGGGCGTCGATCCGAATGCCATCGAAATCCAGATGGACAAAGGCGTTCTGTCGATTAAAGGCGAGCGCTCTTCCGACGTGACCAGCGAAAACGCCAAGACGACGCGCGTTGAGCGTTCGTGCGGCTCGTTCTATCGCCGCTTCGCGCTGCCGGACAGTGCCGACGCCGAGGGCATTAGCGCCAACGGCAAGTACGGTGTTCTCGAAATCTCGATCCCGAAGAAACCTGACACCACACCGCGTCGCATTGCCGTTTCTCATTAATAGTTCTGCTTGTTCTTCGGCCCGCGGTTGTTTCCACGACCGCGGGCTTTGCTTTTGCGCGCGTAGCGCACATCATTAAGGAACCTCAAGCGTAGCGACTATGCAATTCAAGGATTACTACGAAATTCTCGGTGTGAAAGCCGACGCGAGCGATGCGGAAATCAAGTCTGCGTATCGCAAGCTTGCGCGGAAATTTCACCCGGACGTGAGCAAGGAAACCGGCGCCGAGGAAAAATTCAAATCGGTCAACGAAGCGTATGAAGCGCTTAAAGATCCTGCAAAGCGTCGCGCTTACGATCAGCTCAAAGCGAGCGGATATCGCCCCGGCGACGATTTCCAACCGCCATCGCATTTCGGTGACGGCGCGGATTTCGATTTTTCCAATGCTCGCGGCGACGGCGATTTCAGCGATTTCTTCGAGTCACTGTTCGGGCGCGGTGGCGCGCGCGGCGGTCGACCTGCCGGACCGCGGCGCGGTCACGACGTACAGGCGCGCATCGAAATTCCTTTGAGCGTCGCGTACAGCGGTGGCCGCGAGCGCATCAGCTTGCGCGATGGCTCCGGTGATCGCACGCTCGACGTAAAAATTCCCGCAGGAGTTCTGCCGGGCCAGCAGATTCGGCTGTCGGGGCAGGGGTCGTCCGGAACGGGTGGCGGGCCATCTGGCGACCTGCTGTTGGAAGTCGGCATTCAGAGCGATTCACGTTTCCAACTCGATGGCCGCAATATCGCCATGACGTTGCCGATTGCGCCTTGGGAAGCGGCGCTCGGTGCGACAGTCGAAGTGCCGACACTCGGTGGCGAAGTGGAATTGAAGATTCCCGCTGGGTCCAACAGCGGCAAGCGTATGCGGCTGCGTGGACGCGGCATGCCGGGTAAGACGCCGGGCGATCAGATCGTCACACTGGAAATACATGCGCCTGCGGCGGACACCGATGCGCAGCGGAAGCTCTACGAGCAGATGTCGAAAACGTTCGACTGGAACCCGCGACGAGTCACTTCCTGAAGAACCGCAGCGGATTACGCAGCGGGTAACAATTTGCCGATCGTTTCGGCCAGCTCGCCTTCGTTCACCGGCTTGGTAACGTATGCCTTCGCGCCCTGACGCATACCCCAGACGCGATCGGTTTCTTGATCTTTCGTCGTCACGAGCACGATCGGAATGTGGCTCGTCTTCGTGTCTTTGGCGATCGTCCGCGTGGCCTGGAATCCGTTGAGATTCGGCATGACCACATCCATCAAGATCAAATCCGGTATTTCGCGCTTTGCGACTTCGACGCCAGCGGCACCATCTTCGGCGGTGATCGTCTGATGTCCCAATTTTTCGACGATGCGTTTCAAGCTGACTAGCTGAGACGGCGAATCGTCGACGATCAGAATACGCGCCATACAGTTCCTGTTCACGGATCGGATCATCGCATTCTAAGGCTGCAGCGCCAGAAGGCAACAGGCGTGGACGCGATGTGTGTTTAATCCTCAAGCAATCATTGAAGAGGAAAAATAATTATCAGAACTGCCAGCCAGTTGGCGCCGATTGCTCGCGCGAAATCGAGGTCGATGTCTAACCGATTTTGACGACCGTTCGTCCGAACGATGCACCGCTCGTCATGCTGTCGAAGACAGAAGGCAATCCGTCGAGCTCAACTTCGCTTGTCGCGATGCGATCGAGATGTGCCGGTTTCCAGTCCGAAGCGAGATGTTTCCAGATGTCGTCGCGGATATTTCGCGCGGTTCCCGCTGACGCGATGCCGAGCAAACTAACACCGCGCAGAATGAATGGCATGACGGTCGTTTGCAGTTCGATCGCGGCCGCATTGCCGCAGCTCGCGATGTTTCCATACGGATGAATGACGCGCGTCAATCCAGCGAGCATATCGCCGCCGACGTTGTCGATCGCGCCGGCCCACTTGCTGGTTTCGAGAGGGCGTCGACCCCAATATAGATCTTTCGTCGAGATGCATTGCTTGGCACCTAGTGCGATCAGGTCGTCGAAGCGTTCGATCTTTCCGCTGATCGCGTGCGCTTCGAATCCCGCCTTTGTGAGAATGTCGATCGCTAGCGATCCCACACCGCCCGTCGCGCCGGTCACCACAATCGGACCCATGCCCGGCTCTTGGCCGTTTTGCGTCATGCGATAAAGCGACAATGCGGCCGTGAATCCGGCGGTGCCAATCACCATCGCCTCGCGCAGCGACAGGCCTCTCGGCAACGGAATCGTCCACTTCGATTCCAGACGTGCGTACTCCGCGTAACCGCCGTCGTGCGTTTCGGAAAGTCCGCTGCCTGTGCAAAGAACTTCGTCGCCTTCTTTGAATCCTGAATCTGTGGATGAGACAACGGTGCCGGATACGTCGATACCGCCGTTGAGCGGCGACTGGCGAAGAATTTTTCCTTTGCCGGAACCGGCGAGCGCGTCCTTGAAGTTGACGCTGGAGTAAGCGACTTTGACGACGACTTCACCGGGCGATAAATCATCGACGCGCATTTCTTCGACGCCGGCGCGGTGCGAATTTTTGTCGGAGTGGATGCGAAAGGCTTTAAAGGAAGTCTCTGATTTCATGCTTTAGCTCGTCATTCCGGCGAAGGCCGGAATCCAGTGACTTTACGCCAAATCGCGAACTGTCTCATCGAACAAATCGCGCCAATACGGATTTGATTGTTCTATTAGTTTTAGCTTCCACGAGCGCTTCCATTCCTTGATGGCCTTTTCTCGCAAAATCGCCGATTCCATCGTCTCATGTTGCTCGAACCAAACTAAATTATGAACGCCATGCGCAGCTGTGAAGCCTTTTACAGCGTTGATCTTGTGTTCGTGCACGCGCTTAATGAGATTGGAAGTAACGCCGACATACACGGTGCCATTTCTAGCGTTCGCCAAGATGTAGACAGTGGGGCTTTTCATTTGTAAGTCGCTGGATTCCGGCTTTCGCCGGAATGACGAGCAAAGCAAAAAAACGCTCAATTCACCTTGTGAATCGAACGCTTGTCCACCGACAACGCTGCCTCATGTACCGCCTCGCTCAACGTCGGATGCGCATGCACGATGCGCGCGAGATCTTCCGCCGATCCATGGAATTCCATCGCGACGACGGCTTCGGAAATCAGTTCGGAGACTTCCGGTCCGATCATGTGGACACCCAGGATGCGATCCGTTTCCGCGTGAGCGATCACTTTGACTTGTCCCACTGCATCGTTCATTGCAACTGCGCGACCGACGGCGGCGAAGGGGAACGTGCCGATCTTGTACGGAATATTGGCGCTCTTAAGTTCTTCTTCGGTTTTTCCAGTCCACGCGATTTCGGGCTCGGTGTAGATCACCCAAGGAATGTTGTCGTAATTGACATGACCGGCTTTGCCCGCGATCAATTCCGCAACGGCCATGCCTTCCTCGAAACCCTTATGAGCGAGCATCGGGCCGCGCACGCAATCGCCGACGGCCCAAACGCCTTCCGCACCGGTCCAGCAATGTTCGTCGACGGCGATGCGACCGCGATCGTCGAGTTTCACACCTGTTCCGTCAGCCAGCAAATCTTTGGAATACGCGCGCCGACCGACGGCGACGAGCAGTTTGTCCACGACGATTTTCTGTTCGCCTTTCGCATCCGCGAACGTAACTTCTACCGCGTTATTTTTGATTTCCGTCTTGCTGACTTTTGCTCCGAGTTTGATGTCGAGACCCTGCTTCGCGAATTCGCGCGCGGCGATTTTGGCGACGTCGCGGTCAGCCGGTCCGAGCAGATCCGGCAATGCTTCGAGAATCGTCACTTCCGAACCAAGGCGGCGCCACACGCTGCCGAGTTCCAAACCGATCACGCCCGCGCCGATGACACCGAGACGTTTTGGTACCGCGTCAAAGTCGAGCGCACCGGCGTTATCGACGATGAGTTTGTTGTCGAACTTCGCAAACGGCAATTCGATCGGAACCGAACCGGTCGCGATGATCACGTTAGTCGCCGCTATCGTCTGCTTCGATCCGTCATTGCCCGTGATTTCGACTTGGCGATCCTTCAGCAATTTTCCGGCGCCGAGAAATGAAGTGATCTTGTTCGCCTTGAACAGTAACGACACGCCGCCCGTGAATTGCTTCACGATCTTGTCTTTGCGGCCGACCATCGTCTTGACGTCGATGCCCGGATTCGCGGCCGTGATCCCATGATCCTTGAACGAATGCGTGAGGTTATAGAACTGCTTCGACGAATCGAGCATCGCTTTCGACGGTATGCAGCCCACGTTGAGGCATGTTCCGCCGAGTGCGGCTTTGCCGTCTTTAGCCGTCCAAGCATCGACGCATGCTGTCTTCAATCCCAGTTGCGCAGCACGAATGGCGGCGTGATAACCGGCGGGGCCGCCGCCGATGACGATGACGTCGAACTTGTCGGACATAATGTTTCCTTTAGTTCGTCATTCCGGCGAAAGCCGGAATCCAGTGACTGTAACGTTGACGCGAGAAAAAAGTCTCTGGATCCCGGCTTTCGCCGGGATGACATTCGATCTTACATTCCCAACAGCATCCGCTGCGGATTCTCGAGCTGATTCTTGATGTCGACCAGGAACAACACGGCGTCTTTGCCATCGATGATGCGATGGTCGTAGCTGATCGCGACGTACATCATCGGCGCTGCAACGACTTGGCCATCCTGCACGATCGCGCGATCCTTGATGGTATGCATGCCGAGGATCGCACTTTGCGGTGGATTGACGATCGGCGTTGAAAAGAGTGAACCAAACGTGCCGCCGTTGGTGATCGTAAACGTACCGCCTTGCAAATCTTCGAGTTTCAATCCGCCTTCGCGTGCGGCTTTTGCGTACGCGGCAATGGCTTTTTCGATGTCGGCGAAACTCATTGATTGCGCGTCACGCAACACGGGCGTTACGAGACCTTTATCAGTCGATACGGCGACGGAAATATCCTGATAGCCGTGATAGATGACGTTGTTGCCGTCGACCGACGCGTTGACGATCGGGTGACGTTTCAACGCTTCAGACGCGGCTTTCACGAAGAAACTCATGTAGCCGAGTTTGATGCCGTTGGCTTTCTCGAATTGCTCGCCGAGTTCCTTGCGGATCGCGGCGACTTTGGCCAGATTGATTTCGTTGAACGAGGTCAACATCGCGATCGAATTTTTCGATTGCATCAGCCGTTCGGCGATCTTGGCGCGCATGCGCGTCATCATGACGCGCTCTTCCGGACGCGATCCGGCGGTTGCAGGCGATGGCGTTTTCGCTGCCGGCGCAGAAGGCTGTCCGCCGGTGCGCATGAAGTTGACGAGATCTTCTTTCGTCACTTGTCCGCCGCGACCGGTGCCGGGAACTTGCGACGGATCGATTTTATTTTCAGTCGCGACGCGTTGACCGGCAGGCGACAAATCGTCGGTCTTCGCCGGTGCTTTTGCGTCCTGTGCCGCGGGCGCAGCGGGTTTCGCTGTTTCTGTCTTCGCTGGTGCCGGAGCCGCCGCTTTCGGCGCTTCCGTTTTCGCCGGTGCCGCAGCCACCGCACCTTCTTCAATAATGGCGAGGAGCTGTTGGCTTGTCACCGTCGCACCGGTTTGCTGTTTGATTTCCTTGAGTACGCCGTCGGCAGGCGCGGGCACTTCGAGCACGACTTTGTCGGTTTCCAGATCGACCAGATTTTCGTCGCGCTTCACCGCATCGCCGGGCTTTTTGTGCCAGCTCGCGATGGTCGCGTCGGAAACGGATTCGGGCAGAACCGGAACTTTGACTTCGAGTGTCATGATGAAAATGTCCTGTGCATTTGTCTGTTTTTATTCTGCGGCGTGATCGAATCCGGGCGGCCCGACGAGCGCTTGCTCGACGAGCTTGGATTGTTCGGCGACGTGCGCGCTCAAATGTCCGGCGGCGGGCGAGGGCGAACGCACGCGTCCGGCGTAATGCAGCGAATGTTCGTCGGCGATGCAGGCGAGCAGGTGGTGTTGAATCTGATACCACGCGCCCTGGTTCATCGGTTCTTCCTGACACCACACGATTTCTTGCGCTGCCGGATATTTCGCGAGTTCGGCGTTAACTTCGTCGCGCGGAAACGGATAGAGTTGTTCGACGCGGACAACGGCGACATCGGTCACGCCGCGTTTGCCGGCGTCTTCGATGAGGTCGTAGTAGACCTTGCCGGAACACAGCACGACGCGACGTACCTTCTGGCCGGATTTAACGGTCGTATCTGGAATCACTAACTGAAACGCCCCGCGCGACAACTCAGCGAGCGACGATACGGCAAGCTTGTGACGAAGCAACGATTTCGGCGTCAGCACGATCAGCGGCTTGCGGCAGTCGCGGATCATCTGCCGGCGCATCAGATGAAACATTTGCGCAGGCGTCGTCGGCACGCACACCTGCATGTTGTGGAGCGCACAAAGTTGCAGATAACGTTCGAGACGCGCGGACGAATGTTCCGGACCTTGACCTTCGTAGCCGTGCGGCAGAAGGAGAACGAGCCCGCACAGGCGATCCCACTTCGACTCGCCGGAGCTGATGAACTGATCGATGACGACTTGCGCGCCGTTCGCGAAATCGCCGAACTGGCCTTCCCACAAATTGAGCGTGTTCGGATCGGCCGTCGAGTAGCCGTACTCGAATGCCATCACCGCTTCTTCGGACAGCAGCGAGTCAATGACGGCAACGTGCGCATCTTTGCGAATCTTCGACAACGGTAAATACGTGTCGTTGCTGTTCTGATCGTGCAATACCGCGTGGCGATGGAAGAATGTGCCGCGTCCGGAATCCTGTCCGACCAGACGCAGATCGAAGCCTTGATCGATGAGCGTCGCGTACGCGAGATTTTCCGCGAAACCCCAATCCATCGGCTGCGTGCCGGCAGCCATCTTGTTGCGGTCTTCGTAAATCTTTGCGACGCGCGGATGGAGCGCGATGTTCCGCGGAATCGTCAGGATCGCTTTACTCAAACTGGCGAGCTTGTCGCTGGCAACGCCGGTCTTCACCGGCTGATTCAATTTGCCGGCGAGATATTTCGTCCAGTCGATCGCAAACGAATCCTTGAATGACGGATCGAGATCGGCGATCGGCGTTCCCGCGTCCAACTTCGCACGATACGCATCGACCATCGACTGCGCTTCGTTGGCGGCAATCACGTTCTCGCCGGCAAGACGTTTCGCATACAGCTCGCGCGCCGTCGGGCGCGCGCGAATGACCTTATACATCAGCGGCTGCGTCGCGGCGGGTTCGTCGGCTTCGTTGTGGCCGTGACGGCGATAGCAGACGAGATCGATCACGACGTCGCGCTTGAACTGCAAACGGTAGTCGAACGCGAGACGCGCGCAAAACACAACGGCTTCGGGATCGTCACCGTTCACATGCAGAACCGGCGCATTCACCATCTTCGCGACATCGGTGCAATACAGCGTCGAGCGCGCGTCGTGCGGATCGGAGATCGTGAATCCGATCTGATTGTTCACGACGACATGAATCGAACCGCCGACGGCGAAGCCGCGCGCCTGCGACATATTCAGCAATTCCATATTCACGCCTTGACCCGCGAGCGCGGCGTCGCCGTGAATCAGGACCGGCACGACTTGTTCGTTCTTTACATCGCCGCGCCGCGTCTGTCTCGCGCGAACTGAACCGGCGACGACGGGATTGACGATTTCCAGATGCGATGGGTTGAACGCCAGCGCGAGATGCACGGTGTGTCCAGGCGTCTTTACGTCGGCGCTGAAACCCATGTGATATTTCACGTCGCCGGAATGAGCGGGGTCATCCGGATGATCGAACTTGCCTTCGAACTCCGCGAACAATTTCTGCGGTGCCTTACCGAGCAAATTGACGAGCACGTTCAAACGGCCGCGATGCGCCATGCCGATGACCATGTCGCGCACGCCGTCGGCGCCGCCGCGGCGGACGAGTTCGTCGAGCAGCGGAATGAAACTGTCGCCGCCTTCGAGCGAGAAGCGTTTCTGGCCGACGTATTTCGTGTGCAGATAACGCTCGAGTCCTTCGGCTTCGGTGAGCAATTCCAGTGTGCGTTTGCGTTCTTCGGCGCTGAGGTTGTAGCGCCCGCCGGCGGCTTCGAGATGCTCGTGCATCCATTGCCGTTGCGCCGTGTCGCTGATGTGCATGAACTCCGCACCGATCGTGTTGGCGTAAGTCGCCTTCAGCAACGCGATGAGATCTTTCAGTTTGAGGCGTTTCGGGCCGGCCAGCGATCCGGTGGAGAATTCGGTGTCGAGATCGGACGCTTCCAAACCGTGAAAGGCGGGATCGAGATCGGGAGCACTGAGTTTCTGAGCCATGCCGAGCGGATCGAGGTCGGCCGCGAGATGGCCGCGAGAACGGTACGCCGTCACGAGCTTAAGGACGGCGGCCTGTTTTTGCGCGTTCGCATCGTTGACCGGCGACGCGGGCAACGCGCGCGCATGTCCGTTCAATTTCTGCGCGCTCTCGATGCGCAGTATCGCGTCCGAATGCGGCACATCACCGGCTTCGCGGCCGCGGAACGTGTCGAAATAGCTGCGCCATTCCGGCGCGACGGCGTTCGCATCGCGCAGATAGGATTCGTACAAATCTTCGATAAATGCAGCGTTGCCGCCTGACAATTGGGACGACGCTGAAAACTGCTGAAGTAGGTTGACGCTCACACTAGCCTGCCGTGGAAACGCGCGTCGACGGAGAGGACGCGCAAACCCTGAATTATACGCGCTTCGTGCTGCACTGCGAGAATGCTTTTAAGGTTCTGTCGAACGGGCGGAAATCAAGTCCGGCAGGGCGCGCTCAAAGGCTCAGCTGACGCAATTCTTCGCTGGGTTCCGAGCGTTCCCAAACGCGATTGAAAAACTCCAGATACTGCGCGTGTTTGCCGGGCGAATAATTCACCGATTCACCCTCAAAACGGCTGCCGAGGACGCGGAAATAAAATCCTCGCACATCGTTGATGACGAAGGCGGAGGGATATTGCAAATCTTCGTCTTGGGTCGGCGTGCGCAGCGAAAACACGCTGGACATGCGCTGCGATAGCGCAATCAACCGATGCCCGCGCTGCGACGGTATGCGCGGTTCCTGGACGATGATACGAATGGAATTGCCGCGACCGGAAATGCTGAATTGTTTGAGCGCTTCGAGCACCGAATCGTTGTCGAACAGCGGCGCATCCAGATCGCGCGTGTAGATGCACACTTCCCGTCGCGCGGCGGCGATCAGCTGCAGCGTTTCTGCGACGGCGCCGTCGCGATCGGTGACGGGCACGATGTGCACGTCGGGACGCGGTGGCGGCACGGCGCGCTCGGGAATTTCATTCGGCGCCAGATCCATTCGCATGTGGAAATGCTGGATGCCGCATTCGACGAATTCGTCGCCGAATTTCACGAAGCCGAGTTTGTCGTAGAACGGCACGGCGTGCGTCTGCGCGTGCAATTCGATGGACGGATAGTTGAGTGCTCGCGCCTGTTCGATCAGCCGTCGCAAAATGGCGGATCCGACGCCGCGCGAGCGCCATTCTTTCGCCACGGCCATGCGTCCGATGACGTGCTGTGGCGTAAGCCGGCCGGTGCCGATTGGATTTCCTTGCAAGTCGCGCGCGAGCACATGTCTCGACACGGCGTCGAACGAGTCGAGTTCGTCGTCGCGCGGTACTTGTTGTTCAGTCACGAACACGGCTGCGCGGACGGACGTACACGCCGTGCGATCGGCGTCGTTCGACCAGTCGGCGGCTTCGATGGTGAAATCGTCAGGAATCATGCGGTCGGCGGATAGGGCGTTGACGCGAAAATACACTGCTTATTTTGGGCGGCGCAACAGCCAGTGGCCCTGATTGATCAAATCCGCGAAAAGCTTGAGCGCAAGTTTGTGTTTCAACAGTTCAGCGCCATCGATTTGGCGCGAGCCGGCGGCGAGTCGCGCGACGGTCAAAGAACAAGGAAAGCTTTCGCCCGCCACGAACAACAATGCGCCGCGACCGTGCCGCGTCCACGCCAAGCGACTCCACGGATTTCGTGTGATGCCGCCACGCAATTTCGACGCGAGTTGCTCGACGGTAATTTGACGCGGCGGCGGTGCGGCATCGTGCGCGGCGCGATAGCGCGTGATGAATTTCCCGAACCAACTAGCTAGCGTAGTTTTTTCGACGTTCGCAAATTGTGGCATCGATGCGCGCGCGCGTTTTAACGCGGCGTCCGTTATTTCGCCGGAATCGCGAGTCGGGGAAAGATCCGGGTCGCTGAATCGTTGATCGTCGCTGAGCGGTTCGGCGAGAAATTCCGAAAAATCCAGAATGAGTTCGGCGTTCGACGGCGCGCGCATGCCGACCGAAAACGTCATGCATTCGCCGATCGCCGTTCCTTCGTGAGCGATGTTAGGCGGAAGATAAAGCGCGTCGCCCGGTTCGAGAATCCATTCGTGCGTTGGCGTGAATTCGCGCAACAGTTTTAGTTCGACGTCGTCGCGAAACGCATGCTCGTTTTTTTTATTCGCGTCGATGCGCCAACGACGGTGGCCGATGCCCTGAATAAGGAAAACATCGTACTGATCGACGTGCGCGCCGACGCCGCCGCGGTCTTCCGCGTAGCTCACCATCACATCGTCGATGCGCCATGACGGCATGAAGGAAAAAGCGTCGAGAATGGCGGCGACGTCCATGTCCCACTTGTCGACGTCCTGCACGAGCAGCGTCCAGTCTTTTTTCGGCAGCTTCGCGAAATCGGCTTCTGCGAAAGGTCCGTTTCGCACGGTCCATTTATCGCGCTTAGGTTGATGTTGAACTATGCGCGACAACGCAAGTTCTTCGCATGCGAGGCCGGCAAGATCGTTTGGCGCGATCCAATCGCTCTTCGCTTCGAACGCGCCGCGAATCAGCAGCGGTTTCTTCTGCCAGTAATCGCGAAGAAATTGCGTCGGCGACATGCCGAGAAATTGACGTCGCCGCGCGCGGACTTCGATCGGCAGCGTTTTCATCGCGCGATCAGATCGCGTTGGCGAGATCAGATGCCAATCCGATGTACGTGGCGGGCGTCAGGGCGAGCAGGCGTTGTTTGGCATCGTCGGGAAGTGCAAGTCCGCCGATGAATTTCTGCAACGATTCGCGCGTGATGCCTTGTCCACGCGTGAGCGACTTGAGTTGTTCGTACGGTTCCGGCAAGCCGTAACGACGCATGACCGTTTGCACCGCTTCGGCTAAAACTTCCCAGTTCGAATCGAGGTCGGCCGCAATTTTTGCGGGATCGGGATTTAATTTCGCCAATCCGCGCGACAATGATTCGAGCGCGATTTGCGTGTGACCGAACGCAGTGCCGAGCGCGCGCAAAACCGTCGAGTCGGTCAGATCGCGCTGCCAACGCGACAGCGGTAATTTTTCCGCGAAGTGCGACAGCAGCGCGTTCGCGACGCCGAGATTGCCTTCCGCATTCTCGAAATCGATGGGATTCACTTTATGCGGCATCGTCGACGAACCGACTTCACCGGCTTTCAACTGCTGCTTGAAATAGCCGAGCGAAATGTAGCCCCAGATGTCGCGACACAGATCGATGAGGATAGTATTCGCGCGTCGCATCGCGTCGCACAATTCAGCGATGCAATCGTGCGGCTCGATCTGCGTCGTGTATTCGTTCCAAGTTAGCCCAAGCGATTCGACGAACGCCTTGCTCAGCGCATTCCAATCGACATCGGGATATGCGGCGACATGTGCGTTGTAATTGCCGACCGCGCCGTTGATCTTGCCGAGCAGCTGCACCTTCGCAATCTGATCGCGTTGGCGACGCAAACGTGCGACGACATTCGCAAGTTCTTTGCCGAGCGTCGTCGGTGATGCGGTTTGTCCGTGCGTGCGCGAAAGCATCGATTGCCCGGCGAGCGTGTGCGCGAGTGCGTGAAGTGTCGCGATCGTTTTGTCGAGCGAAGGCAGAAGCACATCGTCGCGCGCATCGCGAAGCATCAGCGAATATGAAAGATTATTAATGTCTTCCGACGTGCACGCGAAATGGACGAACTCTTTCGCCTTCGCCAACTCGGCGTCGCCGCCGATTTTTTCCTTGATGAAATATTCGACGGCTTTTACGTCGTGATTCGTCGTTGCCTCGATGGATTTGATGCGTTCGGCATCCTGCAACGAAAATCCGCTCGCCAACGTCATCAACACGTTGCGTGAGGCGGTGGAAAACGGCGTGATTTCCCTGATCGCTTTTTCCTCGCCGAGCGCGATAAGCCAGCGCACTTCGACGAGAACGCGACGATGCATCAGCCCGTATTCGCTGAAAATCGGGCGCAATGCCTCGACTTTCGCAGCGTAACGGCCGTCCAGTGGCGACAGGGCGGTCAGCTCGGTATGCGGCATCAAAAATGATCTCGGTTAACAAGCGAATCATACACTGCGCGGCTATAATTACGGACTGGGAACACCTGTCCGATTGCCTAATTCCACGGAGCGACCAATGGCCGATTACCGCATCGAGCGCGATAGCATGGGCGAATTGAAAGTGCCGTCCAAGGCACTGTATGGCGCGCAGACGCAGCGCGCCGTCAACAATTTTCCGATTTCCGGTTTGACGATGCCGCGCCAGTTCATTCGCGCGCTGGGCTTGATCAAATCTGCCGCCGCGCAGGCGAATGCCGACCTCGGACATCTCGCCAAGAACAAGGCGAAGGCGATTCGCAAAGCGGCCGAGCGCGTTGCCGCCGGCGAATTCGATCGTGAGTTTCCGATCGACGTATTCCAGACCGGTTCCGGCACGTCGTCGAACATGAATGCGAACGAGGTGATCGCGCACGTCGCGACGCAGGCCGGTACGAAAGTGCATCCGAACGACGACGTGAACAATGGGCAGTCGTCGAACGATGTGATTCCTACATCGATTCACGTCAGTGCGGCGCTGACCGTCTCTGAGCAATTGCTGCCGGCGTTGACGCACCTGAAATCGACGATCGACAAGAAAGCGAAACAGCTCAAGAACGTCGCGAAGACGGGTCGCACGCACTTGATGGATGCGATGCCGGTAACGTTCGGGCAGGAACTCGGTGGTTGGTCTGCGCAGATTCGTTCCGGTATCGAACGCCTGCAGGATGCCCTGAAACGCGTCTGCAAATTGCCTCAGGGCGGAACAGCAGTCGGCACTGGGATCAACGCGGATGCAAGGCTGGGTCCGAAAATTTGCGCGGAATTGCGCAAAGAGACAGGTGTGAAATTTGAGTCGTCCGACAATTTTTTCGAAGGCATGTCGTCGCAGGATGCCGCCGTCGAACTGTCTGGCCAGCTGAAAACACTCGCGTGTTCGTTGATGAAGATATCGAACGATTTGCGCTGGATGAATTCCGGCCCGCTCGCCGGCCTGTGCGAAATCGAATTGCCGGCGCTGCAGCCGGGATCGTCGATCATGCCGGGCAAAGTGAATCCGGTGATTCCGGAAGCGATGACGATGGTGTGCGCGCAAGTAATCGGCAACGACACGACGATCACCATCGCCGGGCAGAGCGGGAATTTCCAACTGAACGTGATGCTGCCGGTGATTGCGCTGAATCTGCTGCAATCGATCGAAATTCTCGCAAATGCGTCACGTGCGCTGGCCGACAATGCGATCGCGGGATTTAAAGTGCGCGAGGACAAGATCAAGGAAGCGCTCGACAGAAATCCGATTCTGGTCACGGCACTCAATCCGGTGATCGGCTACGAAAAAGGCGCAGCGACGGCGAAGCAGGCGTACAAGGAAGGCCGGCCGATTCTGGACGTCGCTATGGAAACGACAGGGTTGCCGAGAGCGAAACTGAAGGCGTTGCTCGATCCCGCCGCGCTGACGAAGGGCGGTGTGCATGGGGGTTCTGCCGGCGGTTGATGAGTGATTGCGAAGCAGGCCGTATGCCGAAAGGCACATGCGGCGCAACGATCAGCAGGCAAACTGTCCTGCTGTTTCGAATGTGGATAGTCGCAGTGCGATTAGTTCAAGAATTGTTTAATTCAAGAATTGTTTAGTTCAAGAATGTTACAGGGGTGGTCGGAAATGCAAATGTTCAAACGTATACTTTTTGCGGCGACACTGGTGTCGTCGAGCGTCATCGCGCAGGAAGTGGATGTCAACGGCAAGGATTTTTTGTCGGGCGCGGGCGATGCGCGGCTGGCGGATATCGCGCGTCAAGCTGCATCGCAAGGCAAACGCCTTGTCGTCACTGCGCCGGATTATTGGCAGTCGAAAGTAGCTTCGAAACTGCACGCCGGCGCGTCGAACATCGACGTGCAAATGAAAGAAGGCTTTTTCGAGAACGTGCTCGTTCGCATCGATGACGGCAAAGCAGCGGCAGCGAGCACCGCCGCCGCGGATAAAGCGGCAGCCGCGAAGGCGGAAAATGCAAAGGCTGAAGCGGTGCGGGCGGAAAATGCGCGTATCGAAGCGCAACGCGCCGAATCCGAGCGTATCGAAGCGCAACGCGCGGAAGCTCAGCGTATTCAAGCGGCAAAGGAACAAGCCGATCGCGCGGAAGCGGCGCGCATCGAAGCGCAACGCGTCGAGGCGGCGCGTGCGGAAGCAGCCAAAGCCGAAGCGGCGCGCGCGGAAGTTGCGAAGGCTGCGGCGGCAAAAGCGCAGGCGGAGAAAGATGCCGCCAATAAACTCAACGCCATCAAGCAGCGTATGCAGCAAAACCTGAGCGGAGGCCACGAAGCCGAGGGCATGCTCACGATTGCGCAGTTGCAGAAAGACGATGAGCTTTTCATCGACGGGCCGATTCGTGGCGTCGTGCGTCGTGATGGTGCGCGAACGCATTTGTTTTGGCTCGACGGCGACTTGAATCTGGACCGCGTCGAACTGACGCCCGTCGCGGACAATCATTACCATATCGTGGCGCCGATCCGCGAAACAGCTACACCAACGCTACGCACGAAGTCGGTCGGCGGCACCATCGCGGGACACGTTCCGCCGCCCGCCTCCGCAGAGCGCAAGTCGCTGGAACAACAGTACGCGGAAGGCAAATCGGTGACGCAGATCCTGCAGGCGCGTGACCTGCATTCGGGTGACACCGTTTATATCGGCATGTCGACGGCGATGATCGTTCGTTTGCAGGGAACGGCTTATTTGCGTTATTGGCTCGACGGCGACTTGAGCTTGAGTCAGCCGGGACTGCAGAAAGAAAGCAGCAATGTATACAAAGTGATCTCGGATACGGTCCGCTGATCGAACAACGTTGACTTAAGAAAAGCCCGGCAAAATACCGGGCTTTTTTTGCTTCCGAGATTAAGCGAATGCTTCGACGCGACGCTGGCGGAAATAGATTGCCGCAGCGATCATCGCGACACCGACCGCCGCACCGATCCAGATGTCCGGCGAGGCCAATTCATTGGCCAACGTAGACAACGATAGAAAGTTGTCGGCCATTTCCAGCGGATTGTTGCCCAGGTGTGCCAGATTGGCGGGGCCGAAATCCATCCACATCCAGCTGCCAGGAATCAGACTGAGCAGCAGACGCCCGACGATGTGCCGCCAATACCATCCGCTTTCGAGCGAAAACGACTGCATCAGTTTCATCATGGAAACGATGACGCCCGAAACCACAGGCAACATCACGGCCCAAAGAAACGGTTTGGATCGGACGAAACTCGAGCAGAGGAACAGCCAGCCGATGCTCGGCAATGCCCACAGCGAATTGACGGGAATTCGTATGATCAATTTGAACCATAACGAGGTTAGATGCGTTGGCGACCACAATAATGGCAACGCGTTGATGCCGTGAAATAGTGTGTACAGTGAAATCAAAATGAGGAAGCCCAGCTGCAACATGATCATGCCGGCAACGGCTAGCATCGGCGCGACGAGCGCAACGGCGAACAACTTGGCCAGCACCGATTCCATATCCGAGAACGGCAGCGACTTCCAAAACAGCACGCTGCGGTCCGCGCGTTCGTTATAAAGCGTGCCGGTGCAATAGAAGAAGAGCACGAAAAACAAAACGATGCCAATGGGAAAGGACATGCTCAGCAGACTGACGTCGAGCGCGGAATGGAGTTTCTCGACGTCGTCCGCACCCATCGCAGCGGTGATTTTGCTGACATCGAATCCGCTGATGCTTACGCCGTGTTGATGGGCGGTCATTTCGGTCAGGATCAGTCCGAACAGCACGAAGGCGATCATCACCATCGCGGTGATGATGGGCGCCCAGAAAAAACTGCCGCGATATTCCCAGAATTCGCGTTTCACGAGCCAGGTGAATTTGTTTGTCGCGAGGGTCGTGCTCATGCGTAGGTTCCTTTCATGGTCGCGACGAACAGATCCGCGACGCTCGGTTTGTGCAATTCACCCAATTCCGCCAGTCGCGCGCGATCGACGCCGTCGAATAGAAAAATCGATTTGCCGAAGATCTGTCGCTCGTGCAGCGGTTTCAATGCGCGCGCGGCGTCGGCTTTATCAGGATTGACCATCACCTCGGCGAACCGATCGCCGATCTGATCCATCGTCGCATCGAGCACGATCTTGCCGTCGCGAATGAACAGAAGATCGGTGAGGATGTATTCGATTTCCTCGATCTGATGCGTCGTCACAATGATAGTTTTCTGCTCGTCGAAGTAATCGTTGAGCAGGCTTTGATAGAAATCTTTGCGATACAGAATGTCCAATCCCAGCGTCGGTTCGTCGAGCACTAAAAGTTTGGCATCGATCGCCATCACCAATGCCAGATGCAACTGCACGATCATGCCTTTCGACAATTCGCGAACACGTTGCGTGTTTTTCATTTTGGTCTTGGCTAAAAACGCCAGGCACTTTTCGCGCGAAAAACGCGGATGCACACCGCCGACGAACGCGACGACTTCTTCGACCGTGATCCAGCGCGGCAGCACGGCGACATCGGCGATGAAGCACACCTGCTTCATCAATTCGTCGCGATGCTTGCGCGGATCGAGACCCAGCACGTTGAGTTCGCCCGTGAATTCGGTGAGGCCGAGAATGGCTTTCAGCGCCGTGGTTTTACCGGCGCCATTCGGACCGACCAAGCCGACGATGCGACCGGCTTCGATGTTCAAGTTCACGTTGTCGAGCGCGATGCTGTTGCCATAGCGCTTGCTCAATCCACGTGCGGTTACGATAGGATCGCTCATGAGCGCGCACCCGATTTTTCCGCCTGCTGCATGAGTGTTTGGACGTCTAAATTCATGCGCTTCAATCGCGCATACAACATCGGCCATTCTTCAGTCAGAAAGCGATCGCGCTCCGATCGCATCAACGCGTCGCGTGCTCCATCGGATACGTACATTCCCAGTCCCCTGCGTTTTTCAACCAATTGTTCGTCGACTAATTCCTGATACGCCTTCGACACGGTGATCGGATTCAACTGGAAATCCGCCGCCACTTGCCGAACTGACGGCAGCGCATCGCCTTGTTTCAGGACGCCGTCTAGAATCATCGCCACTACGCGATCGCGTAGTTGGCGATAAATCGGCGCATTGTCGTTCCACGTAATGCTCATGCGTTATTCCTTACCCACGCGTTGCAACGCTTTGCCGAATGAGTAATAAGGCATATCCATGCCAAGTGATGGCAATGTCGGCGTAACGGTGCGAAGCGTTTGAGGATGATTGGCTGCCTGCACGCGTCGCGCCGGTGAGAGACTCATATCAGCGTCTTCGTTCATGGCGTCGGCCAACTCCTTCGTCGTCGCGCGCACCGAGATGGTCGGAAGCTCGACGATCTTGAAAGCCGGCGCCACGATCCGGACGGGCGCGACGTTCGTTGTCGCGACGACTTTCGAGGACTGAGAGTGATCGACTCGATTGATCATCGCGACGGAAACAACCGCGCCGAAGCCAACCAGGATCGCTACTCGTGTGACTATCGATGTCATGTTCATAATTGCCTCGTCCGGTGAACTGTAGTGCTAGTGTTGTATCTAAGTATAACACCTAGACAGACATTGTCAAGCTGTTCAGTATTACTAAAACGCAGCGACTGAAGAAAGCGTCTTTTTCAACGCGAGTTTGATTTTGGAATTCGTCTAGAAACCAAACGATGCGACTACTATTTCAAGTTGAATCTTCGAAACCAATCGCGGATTTCCGCGCGACGTGTTACTTGTATCGGTGCTTCGGTCGCGCGTCGACAATTTTTACGGAACCTTTTTTCGCTTTATGCAGTCAGAACACCGATCCGGTTTGCCTTCGGCTCTGCGGGATCGCACAATACGCGGCCCCATCGCACGTCCTTCAGCGGGATAACGATGTCCCGCTAGCCGCACGGCCGGCTATTTTTCTCAATTTCAGGAGCATACATGAGCAAGTTTTTGCGCAAGACTTTGACCGCTGTGGCGATCGCGACAGCCCTTGCCGGCGCCGGAGTAGTTAGCGCTGCCGACCAGAAGCCAGCAGGCAATCCCGCCATGACTGCCGCACCCGGTGCGGCTGCGAAAGCCGCCCCAGACACGTCGGCAATCGATGCCAAGTTCAAGGGTGACAAGAAAGCCGAATACAGCTACATGGTCGGCATGGACGTCGCGCGCGGATTGCAGACGATCAAAGACGATATCGACATGACCGTCATGATCCAGGCGCTGCAGACATCGCTCAAAGGCAGTCCCACGACGATTACCGAAGCCGAAGCGCTGACGGTGCGTCAGGAATTCGTTCAGAAGCTGCAAGCCAAGCAAGCGGCCAAGTCGAAGGAAGACGCCGAAAAGAATCAGAAAGAAGGCGATGATTTCCTAGCCAAGAACAAGTCCAAGAAAGGCGTGAAGGTCACCGCGTCGGGCTTGCAATATGAAGTCGTGAAAGACGGCACCGGTCCGAAGCCGAAGGCTACCGACAGCGTGAAGGTGGAATACACCGGCACGAAGATCGACGGCACGAAGTTCGATGCGACTTCCGATCACAATCCACCGGGTCCGGCGACTTTCCCGCTCAATGGCGTGATTCCAGGCTGGACGGAAGGCATGCAGTTGATGAACGTCGGTTCCGAGTACAAGTTCTACGTGCCAGCCGCGTTGGCTTATAAGGATCGCGGTCCGCCGGCAATCGGTCCGAACGCCACACTGATCTTCGACGTCAAGCTTCTCAGCATCGAAGAACCGAAAGCGGCTCCGGCGATGACGCCGGGTAAACCGACGATCGTTCCGCCGAAACCTGCGGCACCCGCTCAGCACTAAGTTCGAGCAAGTCGCAATTGCAAAAGGCGCGGTTCATCCGCGCCTTTTGCTTTTCGTGCATCGGAAATTTGGTCAGGACGCATACGGATCACTACAATGCGCGCTTCGCTCCATCGCTAGCGGAAAACGGATTCTCGAATGCGCATCACCATTTTCGGCACCGGCTATGTCGGTCTGGTCACGGGCACATGTCTGGCCGAAGTCGGCAACGACGTAGTGTGCGTCGATGTGGATGCGGAGAAAATCGCGCGATTGCACAAAGGCGATCTTCCGATTTTCGAACCGGGCCTGGCTGAACTCGTCGCCGCCAATCGTTCGGCGGGGCGGCTTCGCTTCACGACGGATTCCGCTTCCGCCGTCGTGCATGGCCATTTGTTCTTTATCGCCGTTGGCACGCCGCCCGACGAAGACGGAAGTGCGGATCTCAAATATGTCCTCGCTGTCGCCCGCACGATCGGCCGGCACATGGATCAATATTGCATCGTCGTAAACAAATCGACTGTCCCCGTTGGCACCGCGGATCGCGTGCGAGAAGCGATCGGTGCGGAACTCCACGCGCGAGAGGCGCAGTTGGAGTTCGATATCGCTTCCAATCCAGAATTCTTGAAGGAGGGCGATGCCGTCAAAGATTGCATGCGTCCGGATCGGATCGTGATCGGATCGAACAGCCAACGCGCCATCGATACACTAAAAACGTTATACGCGCCGTTCAATCGCAATCACGAGCGCATCGTATTGATGGATGTGCGGTCTGCAGAACTGACCAAGTACGCCGCAAACGCCATGCTTGCCACGAAAATCAGCTTCATGAACGAAATGGCGAACATTGCCGAACGCGTTGGCGCCGACATAGAGTTGGTCCGCCATGGCCTCGGTTCCGATCCACGCATCGGCTATTCGTTTATTTATCCCGGTGCCGGTTATGGCGGCTCGTGTTTTCCGAAAGACGTGCAGGCGTTGGAACGCACCGCGCGCAGCCACAGTTACGAGGCGCGTTTGTTAGGTGCCGTCGAAGCGGTGAATAAATCTCAGAAAGAAAAACTATTCGAATTGATCGGGCGTCACTTCGGCCCGGATCTAAAAGGCAAGACGATCGCGTTGTGGGGTCTGGCGTTCAAGCCGAATACCGACGATATGCGTGAGGCGCCGAGCCGGCGATTGCTTGAGCAACTTTGGCAAGCGGGCGCCAATGTCCGCGCCTTCGACCCGGAAGCAACGGCAGAAGCGAAACGTCTTTACGGCGGTCGCACCGATTTAGAACTTTGCGACGAAGCCTACGCCGCGCTCGATGGCGCCGATGCGCTCGTAATCATCACCGAATGGAAAGCGTTTTGGAGTCCGGACTTCGCGCGCATCAAATCGAGTTTACGCACACCGGTAATTTTCGATGGACGAAACATCTACGAGCCCATCGCCGTCGAAATGGCGGGTATCGAATATTACGGAATCGGACGCGGGCGCAGTGTCGTCGCAGGATCGACGAAATGAGTTTCGATGCGCGACTCGATAACGCTCGAATCGCCGTAATCGGTCTGGGTTATGTCGGCTTACCGCTGGCCTTCGCGCTCGGCCGCCACTTCCAGACGCTGGGATTCGATCTCAACGCTGCCCGCATCGCTGAATTGAAAGCGGGAAGAGATTCGACCGGGGAAATCGACGCCGACGAATTGTCGTCAGTCGCGAAACTTCGTTTCAGCGGCGACGCCGAATTATTGAAAAGCTGCAATGTATACATTGTGGCAGTTCCCACGCCCGTCACACCGCATAAATGGCCCGATCTTTCGCCGCTCGTCGCCGCCAGCGAGATGGTTGGAAAGGCGATGCCGCAGGGAGCGCTGGTTATCTATGAATCGACTGTCTATCCGGGTGCGACGGAAGAAATCTGCGTTCCGGCTATCGAGCGCGCGTCCGGCCTGCGCTTTAATGCGGACTTCTTCGTTGGCTATAGTCCCGAGCGTATTAATCCGGGCGACAAAAAACGTCGGTTAGCGGATATCGTAAAAGTTACGTCCGGATCGACTGCGGAAGCCGCCGAATTCGTCGACAACTTGTATCGTCGGGTGGTGACGGCGGGCACTCATCGCGCACCGAGCATCCGTGTAGCCGAAGCGGCGAAGGCCATCGAGAACACGCAACGCGACGTCAATATCGCGCTGATGAACGAACTTGCGCTGATCTTTTCTCGGCTGGACATTGATACCGAGCAAGTGCTCGCCGCAGCAGCGACGAAATGGAATTTCCTGAAATTCACGCCCGGCCTCGTGGGTGGGCATTGCATCGGCGTCGATCCGTATTATCTGATCCACAAGGCGCAGGAAGTTCGCCACTATCCCGAATTGATCAGTGCGGCGCGGCGCATCAACGAGGGTATGAGTTCGCACGTTTGCGCGCAGGTTCTGCGTCTGATGGCGCTGAAGCAGATCAATGTCGTCGGCGCCAAAATCCTTGTGCTGGGCGTTACGTTCAAAGAAAACTGTCCGGATTTGCGCAACACGCGCGTTCGCGAAATCGTGGAAGAGCTTCGAGCGTATCGGGCCGATGTCGATATTTTTGATCCGCATGCCGATAAAGCCGAATGCGAACGCGAATGCGGCGTGACGCCGGTCACGGCACCCACGCCGGGGCGCTACGATGTGGTGATTCTCGCCGTCGCGCACAATGAATTCCGCGAACTTGGGGCAGCGGGGATTCGCAAACTGGCGAAACCCAACGCGGTAGTTTACGACGTAAAATACGTGTTGCCAGCAAGCGAGTCCGACGGTCGGTTGTAAGCGATGAATGCGAGCCTTGAACAACGCTTGACCGAGCTCGAAGTGCGTTTCGCATTTCTCGAGCAGACTGCGCATACGCTGGATGCGACGGTGGCCGTTCAAGATCGCGAGCTGTCGCGATTGAGAATCGAGTACGAACGCCTGCGCGGCGAACTTTCCCAAATCAGAGGCGGGCTCGCAGACGACGTCCGCGACGAATCGCCGCCACCGCATTACTGAGAATCACGATGTCTGAATCGTTGCGCGACCAACTGCTGAAAAGCGGCCTGGGCAAAAAATTGAAGGAAGAGGCCAAGCCTGCGCCGAAGCCAATGCGGCCCGCGCATGCGAATCGGCCGCAGCCGGCGCCGATGCCGCAGCCCAAGAAAGACGACGTCGACCTCGCACGCGCCTACGCGATTCGAGCGAAGACCGAGCGCGAAGAACGCGAGCGCGCGCAGCGTGAAACCGAACGTTTAGCGCGCGAAAAGAAAGAACGGAAGATGAAACTCACGTCGCTTCTCGATGGCAAGGCGCTCAACCACGTCGATGCGGACGTTCCGCGCCACTTTCCTCACGGCACTAAAATTCGACGCGTTTACTGCACACCGGACCAATTATCGAAACTCAATCGCGGCGAACTGGCTGTCGTGCAGGTCGCTGGACGTTATCTGTTGGTCGATCGCGACGTGGCGCTGCAATCCCAGGCCATCCAGTCCGAATCGCTTGTGTTGCTGTGTGACCCGAACGCGCCACCCGAGGATGATGTGCCCGCCGATTTGGTTTGGTAAGAATCCGTGACGCCATTCGTCGTTCGGAACCGCATCGAGTCATATACTCGTGACGTCGATCGAGGGGTCCGAACCATGCGCGCAATGCTACTTTTACTGGGGCTGACTAATGGTCTCTGTTTCGCAGATACACTACCGCGCTTTCCCGACGGCGCCGTGTGGTATCAGGATATAAGCGCGCCCGCACTGAAACATCCCAATTCAGACAATATGATTAATCACTTGAGCTCGCTCGGTGGTTGGGGAACCGGCGCGAACAGTTTGCAAATTGATTTTTCCTTTTACGTGTTGCACGCACAGTCGGGTATTCCAACGACGCCCGTGATACCGGTCAACAACGATCCCGATGATGGCTACTACTATCCCGACTGCGGTGATTTTCACACGCCGCTGCAGGCGCCTAAGCCCTCTCCAATCCCGCTTCCTACTGGCGGAGGCATCGAGGGTACCGGTCCGCCTTATGGCGCCAGCGTTCCGAGTTATACGTGCATCAACGATGATTGCCACTTACTCATCGTTCAAGGCAATACGTTGTTCGAATCGGGTAATAGCGATCTCGTCACTGGAAAGCTGCAAGCGATGTGCGCGTTAACTTGGGATTTGACGAAGGTCTATCCGCGACAAGGCCGTGGCGAACAATGCACGAGCACCGACGCCGCCGGCTTTCCGCTCGCTCCTTTGCTGATTAGCGCAGACGATCTGGAGGCCGCCGGGAGCAGCGGCGATCTTGGACATGCGATTCGTTTTATCTTGCCAAATGCGCGTATGAAAGATGGCGCGTACGTCCATCCGGCGAATCACGGAACGAAGACCCCCGGTGGTGCGAGCGACACCAACGCCAACGCAGTACCTTACGGCTCCCGATTCCGCCTCAAATCGTCGTTCGACGTCGATGGTTTCGTCGCTGGAAATTTTTCTGATGGGCGCGCGCCGGCCAGCGCCGCGGCAAAAGTCATACTGCGTACGCTCCAGAAATACGGAATGGTATTGGCCGACGGCGGCAGTGTTCCCTTGTCAGCCGAGTCGGACTACTACACGACTCACAAGTGGTCCGAGTTCGGCATGGATCCGAACGAACAAGGGGGATCACATTTGCTGTACGGCATTCCGGTTACAGATTTCGAGGTGGTTTATACCGGACCTCAGATCACGCTGACTTACGATTGCGTACCGACACCATATGATTTCATTTTTATTGACGGGTACGATTTCTGAGTATCACGACCAGAGATCCACAAACTCTGCCTCCGCGTTTTGCGATAAATCGCGGAAATTTTTTCCATCGTGTCGGATATGGTTAGGCTCAGACGTCCTTGATGGGTAGTCAGCCCATCAACTTCTACATAAGGAAAAGACAATGCGATTCATGGTCATGGTTAAAGCAACCCGGGACAGCGAAGCGGGCGTCATGCCGAGCGAAAAATTACTCACCGACATGGGCAAATTCAACGAAGAACTAGTCAACGCGGGCGTTATGCTCGCGGGCGAGGGATTGCAGCCCAGCTCGAAAGGCGCGCGCGTCAAGTTCAACGGCGACAAGCGCACCGTCATCGACGGGCCGTTCGCGGAGACAAAAGAGCTCGTCGCCGGCTTCTGGTTATGGCAATGCAAGTCGCTGGAAGAGGCGACAGAATGGGTGAAGCGCTGCCCTAATCCGTTCGATGGCGGTGAATCCGAAATCGAGATCCGCCGTATTTTCGAGGCAGAAGACTTCGGCGCCGAATTGACGCCGGAATTGCGTGCGCAGGAGGAAAAACTACGCGATCAAATCGGTAAAAACGCTCGCTGACCGCGTCCACCACCCGCAAAGTTGCATGCGAGCGACGCTTGCCGGAGCAGGGGAAGGAGACGATGATTCGGTCGGAAAGTATTTCTTTGTAAGGAGCGCGACAAAAATATCCGACGAGACGTCTCAACCGAAAATAGCCCGTTCAGCAGGTGCGAACCACGTGCTTAGCACATCGGCGAGTCCGAGCAACTTTCCTTCTCCCACCCAGGCCACATAGCCATCGGGGCGAATCAGCACGGCGCTTGGAGCAGCCACCAACCCGAGCGCCGGCAGTTCCCATGCGCCGACGTATTTGGCGTCGATCAATTTGATCCGATCCGCGAATGCGGCGATGTCGATCGCGCCGGGTTCACCCAAGTTCAGCACGAGCGGCCGCGCGTCATGCAGGAGAGTGAAGAGTTGAATCGGGCCGTGTACTGTGACCAGATCCAGATCGGGCATCCGTCGTCCGAGCAACGGGTGTCCTTCGCCTAATTCATAACGGATATCCAGGCCAGACAGCATCGCGCCGAGTCGTCTGCGTAGTTCGTGCATGCCGATGAGTTCGGCGAGTATGTCGCGCGCAGCTTTGCTGCGTTCATCCGGACGCCGAAGTGCGACTTGCGCCATCGTTTGACGCAGCACGCGGGCCGCAACCGGATGCCGCTCGGCGTGGTAGGTATCCAGCAAACTTTCCGGAGATATACCGTTGACTACCTGGCCCAATTTCCATCCCAGATTCACGGCATCCTGCACACCCACCTGCAGACCTTGCCCACCATCCGGTGCATGCACATGTGCGGCATCGCCGGCCAGAAGGATTCGTCTTGCGCGATATGTCCCCGCCTGTCGAGTCGTGTCTGTGAATCTCGATATCCACGTAGGACTGTGGATTCCATAGTCTGTGCCGTACACGGCGATCAACGCTTCTTTGAGATCGTCGAGAGTAGGATCGTTGGCGGGTCCGAGATGTTCTTCGGTCAGCATGACTCGCACTGGCCCGCTATCGGCGTAGACCAGTTCGCCGTCGCGAATCGTATACGCCACCCTGCCGAGGGCATGGACACCGATAGAGTCCTGGCGAATGCCCCATTCCGGCTGTTCGGTAAATTCGACTTCGGCGATCAGGCTGCTCGTCGTTGCATCCCACCCCGGGAACTCGATGCCGGCTGCTTTACGGACCAGACTGCGTCCTCCATCGCAACCGACAAGATATTGCGCTCGCAGCGCTTGGCCGTCGGACATCTGAACGTCCACGCCGGTTTCGTCCTGTGAAAAACCCGTCACCTCGCGTTCGCGATAAGTCGTTACTGCAAATTCGCCGACCCAGTCCGCCAGGATGCGCTCGATGTGGTTCTGCCAGAGCCCGAGCGAATAGGGATGGCGCGTGGGAAAGTCGCTGATGTCCAAGCGCATGCCGCACAGACTGACGACCTGAACCAACTGTCCTTGCGACAGGAACCGATCGGCGATTCCGCGCTGATCGAAAATCTCAATCGTGCGCGAGTGCAGACCCCCTGCACGCGAGCCGACGAGATCTTGACTCGCGCGACGCTCGACAATGGCGACGTCGACATCGGCCAACGCCAACTCGCACGCCAACATCAGGCCCGTCGGGCCTCCTCCTGCTATTACGACCGCATGCTTGGTCATTGACGCGCCTCTCGTTCTGGCAAGGCGGGCGATCCTGCAGTAAGACCCTGGGCTGGCCGCAAGCCCCCTACGGCGATATAGTGTGAAAGTGGGAAGGACCGGATCCACGGCTTCTCGAGGCGATAGCAGCGTCGCCATACTCTTTTCGACCTGAGCTCTCGTACACGAACCGTCGTTGCTCGATTCGCGCGCGGCCTTACGACAAGTACGGATGGCAGCGTGATTAGCAAACGAGCATTTGTAGTTATGTTGCTAGCTGCGACCGCCAACACTGCGAGCGCGGCCAATCTTGTACGTAACCCGAATTTTCGCGTCGACCTCAGTCACTGGACGACACTCGGTAGTACGGCTGCGTTCGATAGCACAATTGGATCGCCAACCGCGGGCTCCGCGCATCTATCAGCGACGCCGCCATTTGTCGGACTCATGTCTGATTGTTTCGCCGTGGATTCATCACCGACGTACGATCTATCAGCCATGGGCCGTATCAGACGACCATCGGGAAGAATTGCAGCAGCGCGGCGATACTTTAGTTGTAGAAGCGCTCAGTGGTCGTTATCCATGCCCGACCTAAGCGCGGCCACGAAAGGCCATCTTTGAGCCGAGCCGCCATCTTATATTCGTTATCCGGCAGGTTTTATTTGCGGGTGACGAATACGATCATTACGTCTCTACCATCGTCTTCGCTGTCGACTTGAAAAGTTAGCTCGTCAAACTCCAGCGATGTCCACCATGGCTGCAGGCTCATATTTTCATCGGCGACTTGGAAGTCGTGTACATCGACGTGTCTGTCGCTACCGGGCAATGTGGCTGCCTGAATTTCGCAGATGTCTTGACCACACTGCACGAGAGGATATTCGAAGCGATTTCCTAGTTGCTCAGCCAAATAATCCCGGAGTTGTTGTGCGGCAGCCTGCGACCAATTCGGGTCGGGTGTCTCGTTCAACATCGCCTGGTGCGGTGCGATGCTGGGATTGGGAAAAGCGGATTTGTGATCGTCTGCCTCAAGTGCGGCGATAAACTCAGCTGCACTTTTCCGCGGAATTTTCTGTTTATCAATTTGGCCGTCCGACTGTGGCGCTGCTGACGCTGGCTGAGCCGACGTACCTTTTGGTACGTAGGTGGACTGAACCCGCTTAGGTGGAACAGGTGCCGCATCAGGAACCGACGCGCCAGGTAGCTGGTCGGGAACAGCGGGATTCGTTAGGGTCACAGTAGGCGGTACGACATGCTCGACTTTCGATTCCAAGACCGGCGCATCGTTTCTGCCAATCCAATAACCGCCGAATCCCACGCCTGCAACGACGATCAGCACAACAAATACAGCGATCGACTGTTTCATCAGTCCTCCGGCCCGCTGGAGAAAATTCATTGGGTCCTAACGATACCTTTTTTTCTCGCGGTCGAGCTCGGTGCGACATCCGATCGCATCATTCGCCAATGACTGCGAATCAGCCGAGCAATGGAACGCCACACACCCGAAGCGCGTCAGCAGGATTCTGCGTGTCAGGGCAGGATACCGCAGCTAGCCCGCAGCGGCCCGCTTTAGCCAATATCAGGTGGTGCGTCGCAGAGCATGAAATGGGTACTAACTACTGTTGCTCGACTCGCTTTAGCTCTGAGTCGAGGCATGCCCATGCCGGAGCACTTGCACTCCAAATATTCGCTACCGGTTTGATCGAGGATGGGTCGTCCAGGGTACCGGCGCGTACCGCAGTCAATAGCGGTGCTGCAGTTGAATTACCGAACAAATGGCTGCCGCAACGGGAGCAGAATCGATGACGGATTCTATTCCCGCTTGCTGCGGTACTCTCGTACTCACTAGGGCTTCCAGTGATCTGGATAGCCTCGTTTAGGGCGATTGCGTTGACTGAGCCATTCGAGGAAATGTGCTGGCAATCGCGACACCAGCAAACCACCGCAGCGACAGGATCCAAAGTCAATCGATATTTGATGTCGCCGCAGAGGCAGCTTCCAGTTCGTTCTATCATATTGATTTTGGCCTCTGCTGGGTGAAGGGTCGGGATCGTTTGTGTGGCTTAACGCTTGAGCACCGCCCGCTGCTGCGAGTCGAGCAAGTCTATCGCAGCGACACACCGAGCGCGACGGTGTACGGGCACTGGCTTTTGACTAAGGGGGAATCTTCAATTTCTTTGTTGGTGATCCTTTTCCGGCGTGATTTCCGTTTAAGCCTAAAACGTCCACACTCAAAACATGCCCACGAAATCTAGAGCCCCACTTATCGTTGCCGCACTGCCCGACATGACGACAGCAGCGATATTTTTGACAGCATGGATTATTCCGACGTTGTTTGGTCCGACATGGATCATGAACATGGGACTTAGCTTGTTGAACGAGCTCTGGCTCGTTTTCCTGATCTGGATCTTTTGCGTCGCGGTCTGGAAAGACGAAGGACCGAGCACGCCAAAGCGCCGATGGGTGCTCGGAGCGTTCATGGTGCTCTTGTTTCCCTTTTTCTTTCTGTTACTCCCACAGTACAAAGCTTTATCGATATCGGCGACGACTTTCGCGTGGCTACTTTTCAGCCGCATGTTCAACCTCTGGTTATCCAGTGGCAGAGGCGAAGAAGAGAGTAAGCGCCTCATGAATCAACTGCCGTTGACCCTTCTCACGTGGGTGCCGCTCGCACTGTTTGCGTCGGTAGCGCGCCTGCCGCAGTTAGGCGTTACCCCTGAATTTACGGAGTCAGTGAGGCAATATGCAGGTCCTAGCGCGCTCGATCCAAAGCGCGTCTTGGCGTTGGGATTGGCATATTTCCTGATACAGGCGCTGGTGAAGTTTATACAGGCCTGGTTTGCTGCGCATCCCGAGAAATCTTGGTTTGCTCCCCTAGCGGCTGGAGACCCAAAGGTAGCGCTCGCTCTGGACATCGACGGAAGCTTGAACGCAGCAAGGAACCTAGCGAAGTCCGGCAACGCCGCCGCCGATATCTCCGAACAACTTCAAAAATGGCGAGGCCTCAAGCGGGTAGAAGCCGACAAGATCGCATATCAAGTTTTGTCGGAGGCCGGTCGTTGAATTGGTCCGACCTGGATCGATAGGCGTCAACCGCAGGCGACATCGGAAAGCTATCCGTGGTGATCGATGCGACAAATTCGTGTGGCTACGCTACGGCGAGATTGCCAATACGTGCATGGAATACGCGCGGGCGGTTCTTAAGAAAGGCGTGAAACGAACGCGTGAGGAAAGAGAGGCGCTAACGGTGGATGTTGGCTCGCTGCTGGTCAGAGTCGCGGAAGCGATTACCGGAACCCGCCAGGACGGCCGGTTAGTCTTATTATGAACATCGGATGGCGGCGTAATTGTGGTGACACGGTCGGCTAACACCGACATCTCAAATTCCTTGCGTCGGAGTAGATCGGGGGTTAGTCTCGGCGACGTCTATAGGGGACACCATGTACATCCGAGCCGTTGTTGCTGCGCTGCTTGGCGCGGTTGCTATCACGGGCGCCGCTGACAGCCCCACCTTTTCGATCGACGCGCACATCATCAGCACCGGCAGTTCGACGCGTGCATCCAATGGATGCTTTGCCATGGACGCGGTGATCGCTGAACCTATCGCCGGATTTTCATCGGGCGGCATTTACGATCTGTCCACCGGCTTCGCTGCCGTGTCACCGATCATCGACGACTCGATTTTCGCCAACGGTTTTGAGGACTGCTCACCATGAAACGCTCCTTGCTCGCTGCATCATTGTTGTTGGCGTTCTCCGCGGCCTACGCCGATCCACAAACCACCGCCTTCACGTATCAAGGTAACTTGACGTCAAACGGACAACCTGCCAATGGTGCGTTTGATCTCACCTTCAACTTATTCAACGTGGCGACCGGCGGCACTCCGATCGGTTCGATAAAGATGAGCGCATTTCCGGTCGTCAACGGAAAGTTCACCACCGACTTAGATTTCCCCGGTCAATTCACCGGTGAGCAAACATGGGTCGAAGTCGTGGTCGGCACACAGACGCTTTCGCCACGTCAACCGGTCAATACAGTGCCGGTGGCTCAGTTCGCGTTATCGGGTGCGGTCGGTCCCACGGGAGCTACCGGCGCGACAGGTGCAACAGGCGCAGCGGGCGCTCCCTCTACCATCGCCGGGCCTTCTGGCGCTACTGGCAGTACTGGACCCGCAGGTCCAACTGGTGCGACAGGTGCAACGGGCGCTACGGGGGCCAACAGCACCGTAGCTGGACCGACCGGTCCAGGCGGAGGTCAGGTGTGGTCTTCGATCTTGATTGAACCAGCTACAGCGGGTCAACTGTTTGCGCCACCTGCCGGCTTAAGTACCCCAAGCAACGGAACGCAAAATAACTTTCCTGGCTCTTATCTTCCGGTTCCGCAGAACTGCACTCTCGGAAATATAGTGGCTACCGCGTTCGGCGTTCCAGGCACGTCGACTGCTGGTGTGTACATCGGCGACTCGACCGCTGCTCAAGCGGCTGCAACAACAGTTGCTGGAATCGCCACCTGCACGCTCACAGCGAACAACGGAGCTCTGGTCTCCTGTACTTCCGCGGGAGGCCAAGCAGTGTCAAAAGGTACATATTTTTCAATTGTCATCGCAAATTACACTAATGCGCCCGACTTCAATAATGCAAAGATCGCCATTAGTTTCACGTGCCAATAATGTATTGAGAAACGGCCGATTCGATCGAGTCGTCCATGCTGCTTTTTCAGCTAAAGCAAGACGGGGGATCGCCTCAGTACTAAGCGCGAGTTGCTATCTCAGCCGATAGCGTCTTTGTCAAAGTTGATTCCGACGTCGGCATGAAACAATCGGTTTCCTTGCCAACGCCGCAACTCGCGATACCGATCGATGTACTTGCAGACCTGAAAGACGACGGGTTGTGCTCGAATTGGATTTTGCTGGGCGATCATTCGAGGACGAGATACGCGCATAGTGCAAAGCTAGGAGGTCAGTTAGTTACCAAGCTCTGGCGCTCGCAACTATGAACTTTCGGCGGATGCTAAGCAGTGGATCGACCGGGCTGATGAACAAAGCTGCCGTGAATCCCCAACCTGTCGGTATGGCGCGGTTAAAGCCTTGGGAGGTAGAGCCATCGGCTTATCCCGAGCGCGAGAGGCAGCGCCGCGAAGCCACCAGCCCTTGGGAGCTTCCCGCAAAGGGTGATGGGAGGGATGCAATAATTGGTAGCTAGACGGGTAGCTAATCGTTGCGATGCTGAGATATTGTTTATTATATTCAATAGTTTAAGGCAATAAATTAGAAATCCATAAAGTAACCACCGTTCACCGGAATGTTCGCGCCGGTGATGAAACCGGATTCGTCCGCGCAAAGGAAATCGACGACGCGCGCGATTTCGGACGGCTCGCCGAGTCTTCCCACGGGAATATTCGCGATAATCTGATTGCGCACGTTTTCCGGAATCGCCGCGACCATCGCCGTCCGGCAATAACCTGGCGATACGCTATTCACTGTCACGCCTTTGCGCGCGACTTCGCGGGCGAGCGCCATCGTGAAACCGTGCATGCCGGCCTTGGCGGCGGAATAATTCGTCTGGCCGAACTGGCCCGTCTGACCGTTGACGGACGAGATGTTCACGATGCGTCCGAAGCCACGATCGCACATGCCGTCGACCACGCTGCGGCATAGATTGAATACGCCGCCGAGATTGATGTCGAGTACGTCGTTCCATTGCTGCGGACTCATCTTGCGCAGCGTGGCATCGCGCGTAATTCCCGCGGCGTTGACCAAAATTTCCACCGGTCCGTATTTTGCCTCGATGTTTTTCGCGAATGCAGCGCATGCATCGAAATCGCCGACGTTCACCGATTCGAATTCGATGTCGGCGAAATCGGCAACCTCTTTCTTGAATTCGGCGACGCGTTCGGCGCGGCTGCCGAGATCGGCGGCGACGACGCGGCGGCCGGAACGCGAAAGATATTTACAGATTTCAGTGCCGAGACCACCGATGCCACCACTCACGACGGCGAGGCGCTTGCTCATGATCACTCCTGCGGGATGATTCGTGCAGCGCCGACAATGGCGCGTTGCAGCAAGCGCGCGATGGTATCAGCAAGAATTTTGCTGTCAACGCATTGGCAGATCAGGATTTAGGGTCTTTATTGCCTTGCTGCGCTTTCGCCGAACCTGCGGCGGCGCTAAGAAAGCCATCCTGCACCGACTTCCACAGATCGAGATTGCGCTCGGTCATGTCGTTGAGCATCGACCACGGTGTCTGGCCAAGGATGTTGTTCAGCTGGCTGCGAAATTTTTGCTGTTGATCGAGAAAAATCTGCAAACTCTTTTCGAGGTAGCTGCCCATGAAACCCTGCATCGAGTCGCCGTAGAACCGGATCACCTGCGACAAAAGCTGCGTGGTGAACATTGGCTGCCCGGTTTCTTCGTGCTCCGAGATGATCTGCAGCAGGACCGAGCGCGTCAGATCCTCGCCGCTTTTAGCGTCGCGGACTTCGAAATCCTCGCCGTCGATGACCAGCTGCCGGACTTCTTCGAGCGTGATGTAGCTCGAAATTTCCGTGTCGTAAAGACGCCGGTTCGGATACTTCTTGATGATTCTGACTTGTCCCATCCCGCAAACTTAGCAGAAGATGCGGCGGCGCACCAGCACGTTTGCTGCGCAGCAATAGCAGCGAATTCAAGGGCGGAAGCGAAACTGCTGAAGTGGATGGCGAGCCGCACGACGCGGCCCGCCTTCGATAAAGCCTTACCAGCCCATGTATTGGCCGCCGTTGATGGCCAAATTCGCTCCGGTTATCCAACGCGCTTCTTCGCTCACGAAAAAAGAAACCGCGTAGGCGATTTCGTCGGGCTCGCCGAGCCGTCCGACCGGGATTTGCGCAGCAATTTTGTTGCGCACATCCTCAGGCACGGCCATCACCATGTCCGTGGCGACGTACCCCGGCGACACCGTGTTGACAGTGATGCCGAACTTTGCGTTTTCCTGCGCCAGCGAAATTGTAAAACCATGCATCCCGGCTTTGGACGCGGCGTAATTGGCCTGTCCGTACTGTCCTTTCTGACCGTTGATCGAGCTGATCTGAATAATGCGTCCCCACTTGCGGTTGCGCATGTGCTCGATCACCGGACGCGTGACGTTGAAGCACGAGTTGAGGTTGCTGTTGATGACTTCCTGCCACTGCAACGCGCTCATCTTGTGGAATGTCGTGTCGCGCGTAATGCCGGCGTTGTTGATGAGGATGTCAATGGGTCCAAGTTTTTCTTCGACGGATTTCACCATCGCTGCGGACGATTCGGTGTCGCCCACGTCACCCTTGACGAGCATGACATCGAGACCTTGCGATTTAACCTGCGACAGCCACGTATTGGCGCGCGCTTCATCGCGATAGTTGGTGGCGACTTTATGCCCCATCGACGCCAGACGCTTGACGATGGCCGATCCGATGCCACCCGTTCCACCCGTAACCAGTGCTACGCGTGCAGTCATGATTCCCTCCGGTTGTTTTTTGTTGACCCGCTTTTTTCGCGATTGTACACGGGCAATGCATCCGTTCGGATTCAAGAATCGTTATCGGAAAACCGAACGTTGGCTTTATCGAATTGCTCGACCAAAACCGCCAGCAAGTTATCGATATTTGCTGCAATGCCAGAAGTTTTCACGCCTAGAAATTCGATCGCGGCGCGCAGCACTGGAATCGGATCGGCGCGGTCGACCGGTCGCGCGCGATCCTGCTTGGAAAGCTTCTGTCCATCGGCGCCCAAAACTAACGGCAAATGCAAATAATCTGGCGTTGTATACCCGAGTAGCCGTTGCAAATAAATTTGACGCGGCGTCGAGTCCAGCAAATCGGCGCCACGTACGACTTCAGTGATTCCTTGCTCTGCGTCGTCGACCACGACAGCGAGTTGATAAGCGAACCATCCTTCGGTTCGAAGCAACACAAAATCGCCGACCTCTTCACGAAGATTTTGATGCTGCGGCCCTTGGTGTAGATCAACGAATTCAATCGAGTCGAATGGTACGCGCACGCGCCAGGCCGGCGCGCGTGAAGCGTCAGGAATCGATACGCAATATTCCGGATGAATTCCACCGAACGGTTCCAAATCTGCGCGACTGCAAAAACACGGAAAAACAACAGATCGATTTTTCAGTCGCCCGAACGCATTCCGATAAGCGACTTCTCGCTCGCTTTGATACATCACGGGCTCATCCGATTCCAGGCCGAATGCGTCGAGCGTGCGCAAAATATCGTCGGCCGCGCCGGGAACCTCGCGCGGCGGATCGAGGTCTTCCATTCGGACAATCCATGCGCCATGTCGACTCCGCGCCCGAGCCCAACTTCCCAGCGCTGCGACGAGCGAACCGAGATGCAAAGGTCCGGTGGGCGAGGGTGCAAAACGGCCGCGGTAGCGTTCGGTCACGACATTCGGCATCTTGAAAAACACTCAGTCTACCCAAGCTTTCGTGCATTGCGCACCGATTGTTCGGGCGTAAGTAACGAGGAATCCAATGCTGCGAATTATTCTGTTTCTCGGCACCAATCTGGCGATCATGCTGGTGCTTGGTGTTGTCGCGTCGATTTTCGGAATCGATCGATGGACGTATTCCCACGCCGGTTTGAATCTTCAGCAGATGCTGATTTTCTGCGCCATATTCGGCATGGGCGGTGCGTTCATTTCGTTGGCGTTGTCGAAATGGTTGGCGAAGATGTCGGTCGGCGCGCAAGTCATCGCTGAGCCGCGCAACGAATCCGAACAATGGCTGTTCAACACCATTCGCAATCACGCTCAGAACGCACAGATCGGAATGCCCGACATCGCAATCTACGACGCACCGGACATGAACGCATTTGCGACCGGCATGAGCAAAAATCACGCGCTTGTCGCCGTCAGCACAGGACTGCTGCGCAGCATGAACCGCGACCAGGTTGCCGCGGTTCTCGGACACGAAATCACGCACGTCGCAAACGGCGACATGGTCACGCTGGCGTTGATTCAAGGTGTGCTCAACACATTCGTCATGTTCCTCGCGCGCATCATTGGTGGCGTGATCGATGGCGTGATGTCCGGCGGTCGCGACGACAATCGCGGCGGCGGCATCGGCTACTTTTTTATCGTGCTGATCCTGCAAGCCGTGCTCGGCGTGCTCGCGACCATCATCGTCATGTGGTTCTCACGCTGGCGCGAATTCCGCGCCGATGCAGGCGGCGCCAAACTTGGCGGACGGCAAAACATGATCTCGGCGCTCCAAGCGCTCGCCGGGAACCATGACTCAAGTTTACCCAAGGCCGTGCAAGCATTCGGCATCAACGGCGAACACGGGGTCGCACGACTTTTCATGAGCCATCCACCCATCGAAGAACGAATCGCCGCACTCCGAAACAACCAACAATAAAAACTTTCAATTGAGAAGGCCGAGAGGGTGCACAGGATGTGCGCCGTTCGCCGCAAGTGACATGGATGTCCATTCGGCGAACACGCCGTACGTGAACAAAAAGGTGTTTCTTTGGTTACTTTCTTTGCACCAGCAAAGAAAGTGACTCG
>OLMB01000180.1_pt1 | contig 47021 bp, 42 predicted proteins | sample 1604691 | NCBI WGS metagenome assembly OLMB01 (sample SAMEA104055722, study PRJEB20765) | soil metagenome | isolation source: soil
CCCGCCACGATGAGAACATCGCGACCTACGACCAGCATCGTCAGCCATTTCGGATGTGCGCCGACCAATCCTAGCGACACGAAACCACCGATCAGCATCAGCTTGTCGGCGATCGGATCGATGATGCTGCCGATCCAGCTTTGCCAGGCGAAATGTTTCGCGAGCCAGCCGTCCAGCGCATCGGTGATGCCGGCGATCAACGCGATGATGACGGCCGCGCCGTAGCGACCGTCCTGGATAAGCCAGACCAAGGGAATGACCAGCAGCATGCGCAACACGGTCAGCGCATTGGGCAAATGCCGAAGCGGCGAACGCGACGTCACGGCGCTCGGTCTGGCGGAAGACATCGGCTCAGCCGCTCACGGCTGCATGTCGAGCAGCGCATCCACGCCATCGACCGGCGGCTTGGCATTCGATACGCGGATCGGTCCGTTGCCGAGCGAATCGAGCACACGTTGCAGCGGGCCTATGGTGTCGATTTTCAATTCCACACCATCGCCGCGCGCCTGTTCGGCTTGCACGCCTCGCACCAGTTCGTTGCGACTGAGCGCGCCGACCAGGCGCGCATACGCGTCGGCCGAATTGACGCCGCTCACCCAGATGCGATAACTCTGTGGCTTCGTATCGACGACAGCCGTCGCCGTATCGCCGCCCTTCGCGCCGGAATTGCCCAATAGCTGATCGATCGCATCCCGATCGAATTGCGCGGAAAGCATCATGTGTCCGGTCGTCGCATCTTGCGTGTATTGGTATTGCTGGACATAGCGCGAGGCACCCGCGACGGCCTTGCCGATTTCCGGCCGCGTCAGGATCGTCGCATCACCGCCGACCTTGGTGAATACTTGCGCCAAGGCCCCTTTCAGTCCTTCGTTGCGATCGCCTTCGGACTGCGAATTCACCGGCACTTCGCCGGTGTACAGGCCGGCGGCGAGCGCCTGCGCGGAAAGCCACACGCCCAAGGCGAGGAACAGATAACGCGGAAGAACGCGGCGCACAGCGATATCCGAGGCAGCAAGACAGATTCGCAGTCTGCCCAATCGCGGCGCGAACGTCTATCATTTGCGCCCCGCCCTCGAACGCCCGCCATGGCCGACAAAGAAGCCCTCACCTACCGCGCCGCCGGCGTCGACATCGACGCGGGCGAAGACGTCGTGGAGCGCATCAAACCGCTGGTGGCGCGCACATATCGCAAAGAAGTGATGGCGGGCTTGGGCGGATTCGGCGCGCTGTTCGAACTGGCAGGGCGCTACAAAGATCCGGTGTTGGTGTCGGGAACCGATGGCGTGGGCACCAAACTCAAACTGGCGCAAATGCTCAAGCGGCACGACACGATCGGTATCGATCTCGTCGCCATGTGCGTGAACGACGTGCTTGTGCAAGGCGCCGAATCGCTGTTCTTTCTTGATTACTTCGCGACGGGAAAACTCGATGTCGAAACGACGGTCAGCGTGATCGGCGGCATCGCAAAAGGATGCGAGTTGGCCGGCTGCGCGCTGATCGGCGGCGAAACCGCAGAGATGCCGGACATGTACGCGCCGGGCGAATACGATCTTGCCGGATTCTGCGTCGGCGCCGTGGAGAAATCCAACCTCATCGATGGTTCGAAAGTGAAAGCTGGCGATGCGATCGTCGGCATCGCATCAAGCGGTCCGCACTCGAACGGATATTCGCTGATCCGCAAAATCGCCGCGCGCGCGGGCGTCACGCTCGATAACGGCGGTTTCGACATGGACTTAAACGGCACAAAACTCGCCGATGCGCTGATGGCGCCGACGACGATTTACGTCAAACCGATTCTGCAATTGCTCGCGAGACAATCCGTACACGGCATGGCGCACATCACCGGCGGCGGATTGACGGAAAATATCATTCGCGTCGTGCCGGACGATCTAGGCATCGCGCTCGACAGCGCGCATTGGAAAATGCCAACGGTGTTCGATTGGTTGCAGAGCGAGGGCAATGTTGCGCAATCGGAAATGTGGCGCACGTTCAATTGTGGGATCGGATTTACCGTGATCGTCGGAAAGGATGAAGCGGATAAAACTATCGCGAATTTGCGCGGCTTGAATCTGGCGTCGACGCAAATCGGCGAAGTGGTTTCAAGCGGCGGCGCCGAGCGCGTAAGAATCGCGTGACGCGGGCGGTCCACGTTCGAAAGAGGTGACCTATGAAACTTGCATTCCACATCCTCATCGCACTTTCCTCGATAACGTCGGTCGCGGCATCGGCTGCCGTGCCCACGGAGTTCGTCATCACGCCGGACAAGGCCGCGTTTCATCCCGCCGTGCCATTCCGCAACGGCGACCGGTTGTACGTGACGTCGCAGCAACTCGATCCGCGCGACATCATCGCGCTCGGCCGCTGCGTCGATTCGGGTTGCGCGAACATGGAAATCGTCCGCGCTTGGTCGGCGCATGGACGACGACGTGCGGTCAGCGATTATGTGAACATCCAGCAGGATGGCGACTACGTATTCTTCGGCAGCACTGTGCCGTGGGCTTTGCCGTCGCATGAAGTGCACGGTTGTTTCCGGTCGGTGCCGCTCCAAAAAGTGTGCAGCGAAGCCAAGCGCATGCAGATCATCGATTCGAAAATGTCACCGGATACTTTTCGCGTTCGGTTCAGTTCGGATAGTTGGTTTTGGGTTCGACGCACACGTGCGGCCGACGGCGCGGGCGCCGGCGTGTGACGCGCTGACGCGTGCGCGTCGTTGTTCTTGCTTCCGGTCGCGGCACCAATTTCGCCGCGCTCGCTGACGCACAACGCGATGGAACGTTGCCGATAGAACTTTGCGCGTTGCTCAGCGATAAAGCTGAATCACGCGCGCTGCAAGTCGCCAATAGTCTCAACGTGCCTGCTCTCGCACTGGATCCGAAAAAGTATACAAGTCGCGTGGAATTCGACCGCGCGCTGTTCAACGCCGCGACAGATTTTCGGCCCGACTTGATCGTGCTTGCGGGATACATGCGCGTGATCGATCCCGACGTCATACGCGCGTGGAGCGGACGCATCATCAACATCCATCCATCGTTGCTGCCGAAATATCCGGGTTTGCGCACGCATCAACGCGCGCTCGATGCCGGCGATTCGACGCATGGCGCGAGCGTGCATTTCGTCACTGCCGAACTCGATGGCGGACCGGTGATCAGTCAAACGGTCATCGATGTGGAACGAGGCGACGATGCGACGTCACTCGCGTCGCGACTGCTGCGGCACGAGCATCGGCTGCTTATTGCGACCGTCGATTTGATCGCGCGTGAACGTGTCGCGTTGACCGATGACGGCGTGACGTTCGACGGAAAATTGCTTCACAAGCCGCTACAGCTGGGTGACGACAACCGATTACAGGAAATTTGAACATTCGCGACACGCGGTATTCAGCCTTCATGTGCCAGCCTGCTCGCACTTTCGTTTGGAGTTCACGCTTATGTTCGCATCGCGTCTCTATTTCGCCGCGACTTCGTTATTCGTCGCTATCGGTTGGGCAGCCGCCGCCGACGTGCCTCTGCAACCCTTCCACGCCGACTACACCGTGTCACGCAACGGCAAGGAAATGGGTAAGGCGACACTCGATCTGCGCAACGCCGGCAACGATTGGGAGTTCCTCAGTCAAACCCACGGCACGGCCGGAATGGCCGCGATGCTCGGCGTGGACGTGCAGGAAAAATCGACGTTCAAATGGAATGCGAACAAGCCTGAGTGCCTGACATACAGCTATTCGCAGAAAGCGCTGAAGTCGCGCATGACATCGATCACCTGCGATTGGAATGCGAAATCGGCGAATGTCGACGACAACGGAAAATCGGCGAATGTCGCATTGGCGGCACCGGCGATGGATCGTCATCTCGTCGCGCTCGCGTTGATGGTCGACCTGAAGGCCGGCGTCTCGGCGCTGAATTACCCGGTTATCGAGAAAGATAAAGTCTCGGATCAGCGCTATGTGCAGTCCGGTCACGAAACTGTTTCGCTCGGTGCGACGAACGTGGATGCGGTAAAAGTTTCCCGTGATCGCGGTGCGGATAGCAAACGTCAGACGACGTATTGGTTCGCGCCACAGCGCGGCTGGATGCCAGTGCAGATCGAGCAAATCGAGAAAAACGGCGAAACGATTACGATGCGTTTAGCGACTGCGAAATAAGCGAAAGTACGCGCGCGGCAGCGTCGGGTTTGGCGATGTCGCGCATGCGTTCGCGCATCTCCACAAGCGTGTCAGGCGCAGACAACAAACGCAGCAATTTATACTCGAGGGCGGCAGCGTCGTTCGCCTTCACAGCCACGCCGGATTCGAGCAAATAATCCGCGTTGCGTTCTTCCTGACCAGGAATCGGCGCGACGAGAATCATCGGAAGCTGCATCGCCAAACACTCGGATGTGGTCAATCCGCCGGGCTTCGTGATTGCGATATCGGACGCCGCCATCAACCGTTCAATCGTTCGCGTGAATCCCATCGGAAAAATCGTCTCTGGATATCGCGTGGCGATTTCCTTCAGTGTCGCGAGCAGCTTTTCGTTTCTTCCGGCAAGCGCGACGATCTGAAACCGTGGATTGGTTTTGTCATTCTGTAAAGCGGCCAAGCGTTCGACGAGGTTTTCAATGCCGCCAACGCCGGCACCGCCGGCCATCATCAGGAGCGTGGTCACGTTCGGATCCAGACCGATTTCTTTCGCACACGTCGCGCGATCCAACGTCTGCAAAAATTGTGGCGCGATGGGAATGCCGGTGACGTGAACTTGCGCCGTCGGAATTCCGCGCTCGGCGATGCGCCAAGCGATTTCTTCGTTTGCGACGCAATAGCCGCTCATATGTTCGTGCACCCACAATGCGTGCACGTCGAAGTCGGTGACTTGCACCCAGACCGGCGGCGTCGCGTGCCCGCGGGCGATGCGACGCGACAGCAACTCCGGCGGAAGGAAATGCGTGCAAATGATGGCGTCGGGCGCGAGGCGATCCAACTCCGCGTAAAGCTTGCGCGTGTTGAGACGCTCGATGCGCCGACGCAGCGACGAGATTTTCGATTCGTCCGCCGGTCGATCCGTTTGCCGATAAAGATACGCCCACAGCAGCGGCATCTTTTCGATGAGTTTCAGATACGAATCGAAATAGAGTTTGCGGAAACTCGTCGGCACGAGATCGAGAACGTCGATGTGCGTCGTGCGCAGATTTGGAAATTCGCGTTCAGCCGTTTCGCACAACGCCTGCGCGGCGCGCACGTGACCGGCGCCGGCGGAAATGCTCAGTACGACGACATGTTTCTGTGTCGGCATTGGCGCTCGGTCAATGACAATGCAAATAATTGTCGAGGGCTTTATCCCATGCCGTTTTCGCGTCGAAATCGGTGATGAGGCCATTGCCTTTCACTTTGTCGTTCACGGCGTCCATGCCGTGCTGGACCATGTACTGCGGAAAATAATTCGGTGGGCCGATACGCTCGATCGCCGTGCACGCCGCTGGCAATTTGGCCGGATCGCCCAGCGTTGCCTTCAGTTCGGCGAAAACGGCGTCTTTCGTCGGTTGATCGAGTTGCTCCATCGCATTGCGCGTGAGCACGGAATGCGCGTCGCGCGCGGTTTCATCGACGACGCGCTCCGCATCGAAATACGAATACGCGCCGGCCAATGCGAAAAAGTATACGGCGTCGCCGTAGCGCGCATGTTTCGCGCAATCGACGAGTCCGGCGTAAAGATCGGGAGGCGTATCAGTGTCCTTCAGCTTATCGACCGATGCGCACGCCAGCGGATGTTTGGCGACGAGATTGCCCGGCGTCTCGTAATTGGTGATTGATGGATTGAGCGCCTGCGTCCAGCCGGACGACATCCATGTCAACGCCAACAATACGATCGCGTTTCGTTTGAGCATGACGCCTCCGAATGCCCGAATCTATAAAGAATGTTTAGGACGGAAGGCGGCGGATCTTCGCGCCGAGCGATCCGAGTTTTTCCTCGATGCACTCGTAGCCGCGATCGATGTGATAAATGCGGTCGACGGTGGTGTCGCCCTTCGCGACGAGTCCCGCCAGCACGAGGCACGCAGAGGCGCGCAAGTCGGTCGCCATCAGCGGCGCACCGGACATTCCCTCGACTCCTTTGATCACGGCGACATTCCCTTCGAGCTTGATGTCCGCGCCGAGGCGTTCGAGTTCGTGCACATGCATGAAGCGATTCTCGAAGACGGTTTCGGTAATCGTTCCGACACCTTCGGCCACGGAGTTGAGCGCAGTGAATTGCGCCTGCATATCGGTCGGGAACGCGGGATAAGGCGCAGTCGTGATGTCGACGGCTTTGGGCCGACGGCCTTCCATGTTTACCTCGATCCAGTCTTCACCGGTGTTCACTTGGGCGCCTGCTTCCTCGAGTTTGATCAGCACCGCCTCGAGCGTTTTCGGACGCGCGCGCTTGGCCATGACGCGTCCGCCCGTGATTGCGGCGGCGACGAGGAACGTGCCTGTCTCGATGCGGTCGGGCAGCACATCGTAATTCGTGCCGTGCAGCCGTTCGACGCCGTCGATGACGATACGGCTCGTGCCGGCTCCGCTGACTTGTGCACCCATCGCATTGAGGCAGTTGGCCAGATCGACGACTTCGGGTTCCTGCGCAGCGTTCTCGATAACGGTCGTGCCCGACGCGAGCGCGGCGGCCATCATGATGTTTTCGGTTCCGGTGACGGTGACGAGATCCATCATGATCGTCGCGCCTTTCAGTCGCTTTGCGCGCGCCTTGATGTAGCCGTTTTCGACAGTGACGTCCGCACCCAGCGCCTGCAGACCGCGGATGTGCAGGTCGACGGGACGCGATCCGATCGCGCAACCGCCGGGCAACGAGACGTCGGCCTGTCCGAACTTCGCGACGAGCGGACCAAGTACGAGAATCGAGGCGCGCATCGTTTTCACCAGATCGTACGGCGCAAAATAATTCGTCGCAGTACGCGGGTCGACATGGATGCGCATGCGTTCGTCGATGGTGAGTTGAACGCCCATCTGGCCGAGCACTTCCATCGTCGTCGTAACGTCGTGCAGATGCGGCACGTTGCCAATGGTCATCGGTTCGTCGGCGAGCAGCGTCGCCGCCAGAATCGGCAGCACGGCGTTTTTCGCGCCGGAAATCCAGACGTCGCCTTTGAGAGGCTCACCACCACTGATTACGATCTTCGCCATTCCGATCTCCGAGCCATCCATGGTTGATGCCGCTCCCGTTTATTCCAACGCGGCAACCTCGGATTCCGTGAGGTGCCGCACGTTCGATGCCGTGAATTACGCCGATGCTAACTTTTGCTATGAGACGCTTCGTCCGGAGTGAGTGTCTTCAGAGACAACGCATGAATTTCGCCGCCCATCAACTCACCCAACGTGGCATACACCATGCGATGCCTGGCCAATGGCAGCTTGCCGGCGAACGCTGCCGCGATTACGGTCGCTTCGAAATGCACGCCGTCCGGGCCGTGCACGTCGGCGCTGGCGCCGGGCAGACCTTGTTCGATCATATTCTTGATAGTGTCAGTGTTCATCGGAAGGCCGGTTTCTGGCGTGCGGCGGGCAAACGGCGTGTCGGCGATAGTTGCGACGGCGGGTAACCGCGCCGCGTCCTACGCCCGCACGGGGTTCAACAGGTTACAATAGGGTTGCGCATGGTACTGAAAAACCTGAGCGGCAGATACCGGGAGCGGGACGAACCCGCGGATTCCATTCAACGACCCTCTCTCCTACGATCGCTATTCATGAACGCCCAACTTCAAACTGTGGTCGCGCCGGCACCGGTGGTGACGCATCCGATGCTCGATGCGGGCTCGCTGGTTCGCAGCGCGCTAACGGTGATCGAGACCGAAGCGCGCGCCATCGACGTACTTAAAGGCCGCATCAACGATGCGTTTTTGCGCGCGTGCCAAGTGATGTTCGAATGTCCGGGTCGTATTGTCGTCTCGGGCATGGGCAAATCCGGGCATATAGCGCGCAAGATCGCCGCGACGTTGGCATCGACGGGAACACCCGCCTTCTTCGTGCATCCCGGCGAAGCGAGCCACGGCGATCTTGGAATGATCACGCAGAAAGACGTCGTGCTCGCGTTGTCGAATTCGGGCGAGACGGACGAATTGTTGACGATTCTGCCGACGATCAAACGCCAAGGCATTCCGTTGATCGTGATGACCGGCAATCCTGATTCTTCATTGGCGGCGATGGGCGATGTGCACCTCGACGTGAGTGTTCCCGCCGAAGCCTGCCCGCTTGGTTTGGCACCGACCGCCAGCACGACAGCGGCGCTCGTGATGGGCGATGCGCTCGCTATTGCGTTACTCGAAGCGCGTGGATTCACGGATGAAGATTTCGCGCGGTCGCACCCGGCCGGCAGTTTGGGGCGCCGTTTGCTTCTGCACATCAGCGACATCATGCACACGGGCGATCAAATCCCGAGTGTCGGCGCGGACGCGAGTCTGTCGCACACGTTGATGGAAATGACGCGTAAAGGTCTGGGTATGACGGCGATCGTCGATGCGCAGAAACGATTGCTCGGTGTTTTTACCGACGGCGATTTACGTCGTGCACTCGACAATACGAAGGTGGATTTGCGAGTGACGCCGGTGACGACGTTGATGACGGCGAAACCTAAGACGATTGGGCCGGATAAGCTCGCGATCGAGGCGGCTCGGTTGATGGAGGCGCATAAGATTCACGCGTTGCTGGTTGTCGACAGCGACAATCGGGTGGTGGGGGCGATGAATATTCACGACTTGTTGCGCGCGCGGGTCGTTTGATTTTTCGGGAAGCGCTCGTAAACCCAACAAACGCCGAAGCGAGCGTTTGTTTTGCGTTTATTAACCCCGACAAGCGAGAATACCCGCATCTTCTCTAAGCCATCGCGAATTCCCGCGCGGCCCGCCCGTCATGCCCCACTCACATTTCAACGACCTTCCCGCGGACATCCGCGATCGCGCCTCGCGCGTAAAACTTGCCGTATTCGACGTCGACGGCGTCCTCACCGACGGCAAACTGTGGTTCTCGGATGACGGTCGCGAACTAAAAGCATTCCACGTCCAGGACGGATTGGGCCTGAAACGCTTAATGGCCAATGGCGTCGAAGTCGCCATCATCACCGGACGCATCAGCCACATCGTCACCGAACGCACCGCCGAACTTGGCATCGCCCATGTCTATCAGGATCAAGGCGACAAGTTAGCCTGCTTCGAACAAATCATCGCGGCTTTGCATCTCACACCCGAGCAATGCAGCTATTGCGGCGATGATCTGCCCGACCTGCGCGTGATGCGACACGTCGGTCTCGGCATCGCCGTCGCCAATGCGCATCCATCGGTGCGTGAACGCGCGCATTGGCGCACGCAGCATCAAGGCGGCGATGGCGCAGCACGCGAAGTGTGCGATCTGATTCTCGCGTCGCAAGGTAAAATCGACGACGAAATCGCGAGATTCCTCTGATGGAACGCAAACTGATCGTCACCATTTTCGCGATGGCGTCGTTGGCGTTGCTGACTCAGATCGCGGTATGGGTTTTCGTGGCGCGCGACCAATCTCAAGATTTCGTCGGTCCGCCACGCTCGGATTACACGCTGACGAATTTCACCGTCGATTCGCTGGATGAGTACGGCCAACATTCGTTCACGATTATCGCGCCGTGGATGGTTCGCAAAGAAGAAGACGGTTCGATGTACGTGACGTTGCCGCACTATGAAATTCTCGACGGCAACGGCAATGTCTGGAAAGGCACATCGGATTCGGCGTGGGTGAACAAGGACGGCACGATCATGAAACTGGAAGGAAAGGTCGAAATGCACCGCATTCCGACACCGAAGTCTCCTCCGGTAAGATTGGAGACAACCGATTTGACCGTCACCACGCCGCCGAAAATAAAAGGTTCGACGGCGCCCAAATCGAACGAGAAGAAACTTGAGACGGCCGCACTCACCACGATCACCGATCCCGACCACGTCGTTCATGGAATCGGCATGAAATCCGATCTCGGAATGAAACAAACGGAGTTGCTGGCTGATGTTCACTGGATATCGCTACCCTCGAGTAATACCGATGCGAAAAAATAATCTGAAATTCACCCTGATCTGCGCCGCAATCGTGCAGTCGTCGTCGCTGTTTGCGCTGGAAACAGATCGGCAGCAGCAGATGAACATCGACGCGAATTATCAGAAAACCGTTCAAAGCCAGACCAACACCGAGAACGATCCGGATGTCACAAATCTCGATGGCAACGTCATCATCACGCAGGGATCGCTGAAAGCCACGGGCGGTCACGCAGTGATCTACAAGAACGCCAGCGGCGTTGCCGACGCGAGCGGGAACATCGGCGGTATCCGCCGGCTGGTACTGACGGGAAAACCGGCGCACATTCAACAGGTGCATGACGTCGACTGTAGCCTGATGACCGCCGACGCATTGAACATTGATTACAACAACGTCACTGGAATCGCGGTGCTGACCAAGCAAGTGGTCGTCATACAAAAAGGCAAGAGCGAATTTCACGGCGAGAACATGGTCTACAACACCAATACGGGCGAGATGGAGAGCGGCGATACCTCGCCGGCGAACCGCGTGCACATGGTGATCGAGCCGAAGACACAAACGCCGGTTCCGGCGACGACCAACAATTGCGGATTCCCCGGAACGCCGAAACCGAAAACCGAGAAATCGGCGACGAAACGCTGATGCTCAAAGCAACCGGATTGCAAAAAAGTTTTCGCGGCCGCACAGTCGTCCGCGATTTCGACTTTCAGCTCGAACAAGGTGAAGTGGTCGGATTGTTAGGCCCGAACGGTGCTGGCAAAACGACCACGTTCTACATGGTCGTGGGTCTGATCGGCGCGGATGCAGGACGCATCACGCTCGATCAACACGACATAACGCAAATGCCGATGCACTCGCGCGCGAAACTCGGCGTGGGTTATTTGCCGCAGGAGCCGTCGGTTTTTCGACGCTTGTCGGTCGCCGAAAATGTACTCGCGATTCTGGAACTGCGCGACGATCTGGATGCGGCCGGACGCCGTTCCGAACTCGAATCGCTGCTAGACGAATTACAGATCGCGCACATTGCCGACAGCAAGGGTTTGAGCTTGTCGGGCGGTGAACGGCGCCGCGTCGAAATCACGCGCGCGCTGGCCGCGCGTCCTCGCTTCATGTTGCTCGACGAACCGTTCGCCGGCATCGATCCGATTTCCGTCGTAGAAATTCAGCGCATCGTGCGCCAGCTCAAAGCGCGCGGTATCGGCATCCTCATCACCGATCACAACGTGCGCGAAACGCTCGGCATCTGCGACCACGCCTACATCATGAGCGACGGTGCGGTGTTGGCGAAAGGTCCGCCCGCCGCCGTACTCGCGAACGAGCGCGTTCGCGAAGTCTATCTGGGCAAAGAATTTCGGATGTAGAGAAAAGTCTTGCGGAAAATTTTCGGCGAGAAAATTTTCTTGTCGCGTGCTGATGATGCGCGCGCGTCGACGCCGTGACGTACCCAAAATGAACTTACGCTGAGGAATTCGTCGACCGCGCGAGTATATATTGTTTTTAGCGATTGACGCAGCGCCCCGATCCGGCATTATCCTTGCCTATGGCCGCAAATCGCAGGATCGGAAATCGCTCGTGAAGCCCGCGCTCCATCTTCGCCTCAATCAATCGCTAGCACTTACGCCGCAGTTGCAGCAGGCCATTCGTCTGTTGCAATTGTCGAGCGTCGAGCTTGAGATGGAATTGCAGGAAGCGCTGGAATCCAACCCACTGCTCGAACTCGCCGAGGAGGCAACGACAGGTATTGATTCCGCCGACGGCGTCAACGCCAACGAAGACGTTCACGTTCCCGCCAACGACGCGCCGAACGAGGATACCGCCGCACCGGAAGTCGTCGCCGCCGATATCGAATATGGCGAACCGATGGACATGGGCGAGCGCTTCGATTACGGCGGCGGACCGGCACCGGACGACGCCGACAACATGGAATCGCAGGATCAGGAAACCGAAGATCTGCGCGATCACTTGTTGTGGCAGCTGAATCTCACGCAGTTGTCGCCGCGCGATCGCGCAATCGGTGCGGCGATCATCGAAGCCATCGACGATGATGGCTATCTGCACGAAAGTGGTGAAGTGTTGCAAGGAATCTTGGCAAGCATCGATCATCAAGCGGATCTTGATGAGATCGAAGCGATGCGCCATCGCATCCAGCACTTCGATCCGATCGGTATTGCCAGTCGCACGCTTAGCGAATGCCTGATCGTGCAGATCGATGCGTTTGATCACGCCACTCCGGGTTGGACCACTGCGCGATTGTTGGCGAAGGAACATCTCGAAGCGCTCGCGCGCAATGACCGCGCACGTCTTTGCAAGACGCTGAATACTGAGCTCGAAGATCTCAACGCGGCGATTTCGCTGATTCGCTCGCTCGATCCGAAACCGGGCGCCCAGATCAACCCGAGCAAAACGGAGTTCGTTGCACCGGACGCCTATGCGCAACGCAGTGGCGGCAAGTGGATCGTCAGTTTGAGTCCGCATTGCCAACCCAAACTGGCGATCAATCAGCATTACAGTTCGCTGATCGCACGCGCGCGCCGCGACGACGCGACGTACTTGCGCGGTCAAATGCAAGAAGCGCGTTGGCTGATCAAAAGTCTGCAAACACGCGCCGAAACGTTATTGAAAACGGCGACAGCAATCGTTCGAGCGCAAAGCGCATTCCTCGAATTCGGCGCGGAAGCGATGCGGCCATTGGTTCTGCGCGATATCGCCGAAGAAATCGGCATGCACGAATCGACCGTGTCGCGCGTGACGACGCGGAAATATTTGCATACGCCGCGCGGCACATTCGAGTTCAAATATTTCTTCTCATCCGGAGTTTCGACGATCGACGGCGGCGCTGCATCGGCCACGGCGATCCAGGCGATGATCCGCAAATTGATCGACGAAGAAAAACCCGTCAAGCCGTTGTCGGATCAAGCGCTGGCGGTTGAGTTGAATAAACGCGGCATCGAAGTCGCGCGGCGCACCGTCGCGAAATATCGCGAGGCGCTGCACATCCCTTCATCCAACGAACGCAGCCGACTCGGCTAGGAGGTTTCGGGAACAAGCGCTGCCCACGCGGGTCCAAATCAATGTCGCGGCGTTGATTTTCCGGCGTGCGACGACCGAACACTGAATCTCAGGAGGTTGTTATGCAGATCATCGTTACCGGCCATCAAGTTGTTGTCACCGACGCATTGCGCGATTACGTTACCGCGAAATTCGAGCGCATCGTCCGGCACTTCGACCAGCTGCATGACGCCACTGTTACGTTGAGTGTAGAAAAACTTCTGCAGAAAGTGGAGGCCACGCTGCATTGCGCGGCGAACAAAACCATCCATGCCGATGCGCAAGCTACGGACATGTATGCAGCCATCGATGCGCTGGCGGACAAAATGGATCGTCAAGTGAAAAAGCACAAAGAGAAGCTGACGAATCATCATCGCGATGAGTCGCGTGCAGCGAATTTCGAATAATTTCTCGGCGGCCGCCCGAGACCTCGGCCGGCCGCCATCACATCACGTTTTGATGCGGTAACACGGCACGTATTCGGTGCCGGGTAATTTCATGCGTTGCTGAGCAACGAAACTCGCAAGCAGTTTGTCGAGCGCGCGCATGATTTCGTGATTGCCATCGATGACGAACGGCCCGTGTGCCGCGATCGCACGCACGCCATCTTCTTTCACGTTGCCTGCGACGATGCCGGAAAATGCGCGGCGCAAATCGGCGGCGAGAAGATGATGCGGCTGATCGCGGTGAAGATTCAACGCCGCCATGTTCGCATGCGTGGGACGGAACGGCTGCTGAAACGCGTGTTCGATCGTCAGGGCCCAGTTGAAAAAGAAAGCGTCTTGATTGTGCAGACGATAGTGACGCACGTCGCGAATGCCTTTGTCGATTAGGCGCGCAGTCAGCTCCGGATCGCCTACGACGATGCGGTAGTGCTGCGATACAGAGTCGCCCAAAACCAGTTTTAAAAATGCGTCGATCTGCTCGAAATACGCTGCCGATTGCTTCGGACCGGAGAAAATCACCGGGAACGGAATTCCCGCATTCCTCGGATGCAGCAAGATACCGAGCAGGTACAGAATTTCTTCGGCTGTGCCCACACCGCCGGGAAAAACGATGATGCCGTGACCGGTGCGCACGAAGGCTTCCAGACGCTTTTCGATGTCCGGCATGATGACGAGATTGTTGACGATCGCGTTCGGCGACTCAGCCGCGATGATGCCGGGCTCGGTGATGCCGATGTAGCGTTTGGAACGCAGACGTTGTTTCGCGTGAGCGATGGCGGCGCCTTTCATCGGACCCTTCATCGCGCCGGGTCCGCAGCCGGTGCAGATGTCGAATCCGCGCAAACCCAATTGATAGCCGACGTCTTTCGTATAGTCGTATTCCGTGCGCGAGATGGAATGCCCACCCCAACACACGACGATGTTGGGTTCGACATTCGGTTTCAGCAAACGGGCATTGCGCAAAATTTCGAACACGGCGTGCGTGATGCCGTGTGAATCGTCGAGCTGGAAACGCCCCGCCTCGATCTGCGTGGCGATGTACGCGATATCGCGCACGACGGCAAACAACAATTCGTTGATGCCTCGGATGATCTTGCTTTCGACGAACGCGCCGGTTGGGGCATTTTTCAGTTCAAGCTTGATACCGCGGTCTTGTTGCAGCACTTGGATGTCGAAATCCGGATAGCGTTGGAAGATATCCATCGCGTCGTCGTTCTCGCTGCCAGACGTCAGCACGGCGAGCGCGCATCGTTGCAGCAGCGCGTGGAGTCCGCCGTGACTTGCGTCGCGCAGACGCGTCACTTCATTGCGTGAAAGGATGTCCATCCCCGCAACGGGTGCGATGCGGGCGTTTACTGTCGGTAATTTTGTCTTCGTAGTCATCCGACAAGCTTAACAAAAAAAAGAAAACCGGCGCCGTTTCCAGCGCCGGTATTTACTTTGTTCTTCTTGAAGAGTGCGGCCATGGATGGCCGCTTCTTGATCTTATCTTTACGCGATCAGGACGATCGCACTCAAAATGTATAACGAACCGTAACGAGCACCGACCAACGCGATTGAGCGAATTGATCTTCCAGTTTCAAAGAACCCGGCGCGTAATTTCCCGCGGAGTTCGTCGGCAGCGTATACACATATTTTCCGGTCGCCGGGTCGACGCCCGCGAAATTCGCCAGCGTACGCGCGTACGGGAAATCGATGTCGTTTACATTGCCCCATTTCTTGTTCAACAGATTGGTGAAGTTGAGGATGTCGAGCTTGATTTCACCGCGGCCGGCGAAGATCCCCGGAATTTCTTGGCGGAGACTCAGATTGATCTGGTTGACCCACCCCGCGTCGACACCATTGCGTCCAGCGACACTGCCGGCATGATCGCGCAGATATTTATTGCCGTTGATGAAGTCGAAGAATTGCTGTTCGACACTCGTCTTCGTGCCGCTCGCGAATTCGATGTCGCCCGGCTTCGGAATATAAGCCTGACTGTATGGACAGTTGCTCGGGCTGCTCGAACCGATTGTCGTGTTGTAGCAGATGCCGCTCGTGTCGTTGCCGAACACCCAGCTGTACGGCGAGCCGGTGTGTCCGTCGTAGAACGCGGAGACGCTCGACAGGTAGTCGCTGAAGAAATGGTGTTGCCATGTCAACGAAGAAATTACGCGACGCTTGAAGCCGTAATTGCTCGGCGACGCTACGTCTTCGTTGGGATTGAGCACGACGCTCTTGTTGAGGTTCGATGCCGCCTGCGACGACGTGCCGGGATTCACTTCCGTCGCGTGACCGGTGACGAAACCCAAGCTGCCGAACCAGTTTTCGTTGAACGGTTTGCTCAACTGCAGAGCCAGATAATTCGCTTCGCCTTTATTCGTATTCGTCAGATAGACGACGTCGTAATATTTCGAATTGCGATTCGGCGCGGGACCACTCGCACCCGTGCATTTGCCCGTCGAATCGCACGTATAAAAAGGATTTTTCCAATAGCTGGCGCGGCCGTCCGGCAACGTTCCGGTCGGTGCGCCGTAGTTCAAATTCTCGTAACGAATGCCGTTGATGGTGTTGAGGTATTGATCTTCAACCGTGAACACCAAGCCCCACCACGGCAACTCGCGATCGAAACCGACGCTGGCCTTGAGCACGGTCGGCAGTTTGAAATTCGGATCGGTCACATCGACTTCCGGTGCCGGCGGCGTGCCGGCGGGTGGAACCTGCGTCAACGGATTGGGATTGAATGTGCCGCTGCTCGCGCCGGTCGTAAATAACGTCAGACCGTTGTTCGTATAAGGGTTGGACAGCCACACGCCTGGCGTGACGGCTTCAGACACACCGACGCCACCACGCAATTGCGTCTTGTACTCGGTGTCGAAGGTGTAGTTGAACGACATACGTGGTTCCCACACGCCGGTGCCGGGTGTCTTGTTGTTATCCACGCCGAACGCCGTGCTGAACGCGGGATTGAATAGCGGCTTGCCATCGGCCTGCGGCAAGTCATAGCGCAAGCCGTATTGCAGCGAGAGATTCGGCGTTATCTGCCAAGTGTCTTGCACGAACGCGCCATATTGGTTCAATGCCCACTGCGCGGCGATGTCGTCGATCGTGTAGCCGGGTGCCGGGTAATACAACGTGTACGACGAGAATTTGCCCGCGGCGAAATCAGCGATGCTGTTGAACGTGTAGTTGCCGAATTCCGTGCGTCCGAACAGGTTGAAGAACTTATCGCGCTGAAAGTCGAATCCGGCCTTGGTTTGGTGATCGCCCCATGTCCATGTGCCTGCGTAGAACGCGGTGGTCGTGTCAACATTGAGTACGTTGTAGTCGCGGAACTGATCCTCGCCCAGAACTACGCTGGCGTTCTGCGTCGAGGTGTCGGATTTATCGATGTACACATTGACCATCGGCTGCTGCGCCAGAACGGTCGGTGTCGATTCGTATTTCGAATATGAAATCGATGCTTCTGTCGAGAAGTTGCTCGTCCAGTCGTCGTAGAAGTTCAAGACACCTTGGCGAAGTTTGCGATCCTGCGTGTACCAATAACTCGATAGGCCGAGCGCAGGATTGGCGCCCGTGAAGTTGCCCTGGATGATCGGCTGTTCGCCTTTGTCTTCGTTGTAGCGGAAGCTCATACGATGACCGTCGCTGATGTTCCAATCAACCTTGATGAGTCCGCGTTTTTCGTCCTGGTTCGCACCGCCCGTGCCCGCGAGATCGCCGGGAACGAGGCCGTACCCTTTTGCGATCGATACGATCTGATTCAGCTGGGCAGTCGTCAAAGGAACCGTGTTGTCCGCATTTGCGCCGATGGGACCAAAGCCCGCGCCGCAAGGACAAACCTGTTTGGATTCTTCGTAGTCGACGAAAAAGAACAACGTGTCTTTGATAATCGGCCCACTGAATGTTCCACCAGCCGTCCACTTGCGTTGGAAACCGTTGAAATCGGAATCGTTGATGCCGTTGCCCGTGAGGTCGTCGGCATTGGTGTAGGCGTAGTAAACAGAACCGTGATAATCGTTGGTTCCGCTCTTCGTCACGATGTTGATCGCCGCACCCACGGCGCGCTTGTTCGTCACGTCGTAGTTGGCCGTCGAGATGTTGTATTCGTCGATGGCGTCGTATGAAAGCGGTTGGTTCTGCGCAGGCAATCCGTTGGCTTCGAGACCGAACGAATCGTTAGTCGGTACCGCATCGATCGTGACGTTGTTGTAGCGATTGTTCTGACCGAGCGCGCTGATTTCGGCATAGCCGCCAGCCGCGTTGTTATTTTGCAAAATGATGAACGGATCAAGACGCGCGATCTGCTGGATCGAGCGATCGGGGTTCGGAATGACTTTCAGTTCGCGCTGCGAGACATTGGTGCTGATGCCTTTATTGTCGGCCTGGAAAATCTGCGCGTTCGACGTCGCGGTAACTGACACGCCTTCCAGTTCCGTCGCTTTCTGCGCCAACACGAGATTGAGCGTCGCTTCCTGCGCCAACTGCAAATACACATCGCTTTTCTCGGCATTTTCCAGCCCAGCCTTGCTGGCAGTTACCTGGAACGGGCCGCCTACGCGAAGGCCTTGAGCGACATAACGGCCATCGGCATTCGTCGTCGCTTTGATCGCCGTGTTGCTGGGTATGTGAACGACATCGACAACGGCATCGGCGACCGGATTTCCGGCCGAGTCGGTCACGCGCCCACTGAGTGCGGCTGAGGTGTTCTGCGCCATTGCGCTGGACATTGCGAGCAGTGTGGCGAGCAGCCACGGCACGAGTTGCAAGCTGTATCGTTTAATCATCGGTTTAGCCCCAGTAATCGCCAGAAAAAAATCCACGCCTGCCAGCGCAAGCAATGAACACGGTGATTTAGGCGACGGCAGTCGGCTGAGTTCCCAGTCCCCACCAGCCAATCCAATCGCTCAACCGTATTTTACAGTCAAATGTTGCGGCGTGTTTACGATTTTTAACGATAAGTTGCATCTATGATGGCGGCAAAAAAACGGCGCCACGAGGGCGCCGTTTCATGACTGCAAGTAAGTACGTTTAGAAGAACGAACCGCCGATCGTGATCATAAACGTGCGGGGTTCGAGCAACGAGTAGTACGGCGCGCTGGTAAAGAGCGAGCCGCCGCCCACACCCGTGATCTTGTCAGGGTTGGACGCGAGGAATGCCGCTGCGTTGTTCGCGTTGGTGAATGCGCGATGGTCAGTCAAGTTAAAGACGTTGAACTTGATGAATGGCTTTTTGACGAAGGCAAAATCCTCGAAGCGATAGCCGGCGTTAAGACCGAGCGTCGAATAGCCGCCCACCTTCTCCGTGTTCATGTAGTCGCCGTAGAAGGAACTGTGGAACGTACCGTTGATACCCGCCCAGTACGGGCCGTGATCGTAGTTCAGTGCCAAGTACCCGATGTTCCGCGGCGTGTTGTAAAGCTGTTTGCCGATCGTCGGAAAGATTCCGTCGCCATAGCTGTTGATGTTGCTTTCGATCGTGGCTTGCGTATACGTGTAAGAACTGTAGAGCTTGAGGTCGTCCGTAAGATTGAGGCTGCCCTCGGCATTCACGCCCCGCATTTTCATCTTTGGAATCTGGACGTAGATGCTCTGACCGGAAAGTTGGTCGAAGCCAGAAATCTGGCGGTTATGGAAGTTGCTGTTATAGAGCATGACGTTCGTGGAGAAGCGATCGCCGTAATAGCGCCAGCCCAAATCGCTGTTCCACGCAGTTTCCGGACGGTTGATGAACAGCGTGCCGTTCGTCTGCACATCGTTCGCCGCGCCGTTGACGGCGAGCGCGCCATTCGGCGGACCGCGGAACGTCGAGCCCAGTCCGTAGTAAAACTGATTCTTGTCATCCGGCGAATATTTCACACCGAGCGCCGGCGTCACCTTGCCGAAGGTACCGTCGAACGGGCCGCCGAATTCCACACGGCACGAACTCGGCGAACTGCACGTCGCTGACGACGGAATTGTAGATCCGGGATACTCGAAGTCGTAGCCGCTGCGCTTGATGTGAAGGTACGCGGCGCCCAGCGAGACCAGCCATTGATCGGTCGGTGTCCACGTGTCGGTCACGAAGAACTTTTCCGTCTCGGTCGTGGTGTATTCGTTATAGAGTTCTTGAATCTGGCCATTCGGATACAGAACGAAATCCGAATTACCCCAGATATTGTCCGGTGTGCCGGTTTGATAGTTAGCCGTGTTCCACGTTTCGTACTGTTCCTGACGCGGCCGTTCGTACCAGAAACCGTATTCCAAACTATCGTTGGCACCGAACTCCTGATTGAGCTTGGCAAGAATGCCGGGGCGCCAGGTGTTGCTGTGCGAGACGTCGTAAACGATGGACTTCGTACCATTCGGACCAGTGACAATCTGTCCGTCTTGGTTCAGGTCCTGATTGGCGAACTCGTATTGGTTGCCGGAGACGTTCTGCGTTTCCGCAAAGAAAGTCGATGCGCCGCTACCACCGCCCTCTCCGTACTGGAAATACGGAATCACGGACAGATGGATGTCGTTGCCGAGTCGGAACTCGCCATCGAGACTGAACAAATAATTCTCGAACGGATTGATGTGAAGCTTGTAGTAACTGGTGTCGCCGGTTTTAAACGAAGTGTCGTAGTCGTAGTAGTACCCGTTCGCGGCAACTTGCGCCTTGGTCGGACTGAAATACGAATTTCTCACTTCGTGGTTGTACTGAAACGAACCGGTAACCGAGTTGTCGGAATCGATTGTCCAGATCGATTTGCCATCGATCTTGTAAACATCGAGGTCGCCCGCGCCACGCCATTTGTCGACCGAGTTCCACGAGTACGACAACCACGAACGAACCGGACCGATGTCACCGGTGTTTAGACGTAAAAACGTCCGTTCGTAATCATGCGAACCGAACGATTGCGTGAAATCGAGACCTGGATCATGCGTCGGATCGATCGTCGCCCACGCAATGTGACCACCTGCGGCACCGGCGTCGGGCTGGTCGAGGTCGGGAGTGCCTTGCTCGACGGTGATGTCACCGTAATTTTCCGTGTCGCCGTATTCGGTGGCGAACACTGCATAGCTGCCGGAGTCGCTGATCGGCGCGCCGTTGACGGTGATGCCCACTTCACTTCCCGTGAATCCTCGGACGTTGTAATTGCCGTCCGCCAATCCGGTAACGTCGTCCGTCGACGCGTTCACACCGGGAATGCTGCCGATCATCTGCGTGAAGTTGCTGCCGGGGGCGGCTTTCACGATCGCATCGCGAGTGATCGTCGAGACGGCTTTCGGCGCCGTTTGTACGGACATCAATCCGCCGCCGAGCGACAACGACTGTGCCGATACTTCGATCGTCGACAGCTGTTCGCTCGCGCGACGCGTATCGTTCGCCGTCGTGGTGTTGGATGTGCTCGAAGGATTGGCACGCTGCTTGTTCGGATCGGCCGCGTTCGCGTCCGGCGTGTTAGCGGACTGCGCCGAAGCGGCTAGCGTAAATAGGGATGCCGAGATACAAGCGGCGAGCTGAAAACCGGGTCGTTTAGTCATTTTTCCTACCTGTTAAGCCAAAAAACACCCCGCACCGCGTGTCGGCGCGATGCGGAATTCATTCGGGAGTGCGCGACGAGCGACCTAGGGGACAGGTGTCGCAAGTCTTGCGCTTAACGGTAGTTTAAGATGTTGGATATGTCAGTTAATTGACCGAGGACGATCAGATTGCGTAAAGATTTGTATCATTTTGTAATGCTAATTTACATGTAGAAAATATTCCTTACGCCTCAAGGCGCTGACGCGAATGTCACAACATCGACATATTCTGGTGCGGCTTTGATGTTGATTTCCCAATGTAAAACCGTTCCACGAAAGCGCGAAGGTGCGACGAACACGACAACGGTACCGTCAACGTACGACGGCGCGAGTATTTCGCCGTTCACGCTAGCATCGACAACTTCGAACGATCGAAACCTTGGCGCGCGATGCGAAACGAGCACCGCTTGCTCTGACGGCGCGTCGCCGCTCACGAGGAATGGCTGCGTGATTGCATCGATTCCGTGCGGATAATTCAGCGCGGGAGGGACCAACGGCTTGAGCGGATTGGGGCTGTGCCACACGGCGAGCGGCGGCGTGATGCCCATTACCCCAATCGATTGTGCCGGCTTGAAATCAATCGCAGTCCACACGCTTTCGTGCAGACCGATCAACGCATTGCGTTGCGGCTGCAATTCGCCGCCAAATTGCACGTTCGATGTCGTTCCACATTTCGCGATCGCGCTCACGGCATACGTGAAATCAATCAAGTACGCGTAATGACCATACAGCGTAACCGGTTCGCACAGCGGCGCTCCGATTGCGAATAATTGACGAAACGGAATGCGGGCGAGTCGATAGTGCATGCTCGCTTTTTCGTAGCCGCGGATGTCCATCATTCCGTATTTTCCCGGCGATGGATTTATTTCCGTGTGATCGAGAGGTCCTGACGCCAGCGTACGATAAACGTCGAACGTCCAAAGCGTGGTCACGCATAGGGCGATTCCAACACCGATACGGAATACTCTTCCGCGTGCGCAATACCATTCCAGGCCGATGGCAAGCAGCGCGGCGATGAGTACGAATTCCGAATTGACCATCCACGGCGGCATCAGCGCGCGGATCGCACACAAGAACACGGCCTGGGCAACAAGAAGCGCGATCAATGTTCCTATCAATCCGCGTCGATCGCGTTCGTTTATCAAACGCAGACCCAGGCCGACGATAGCAGCGAGAAATACCAGAAAATAAATCGTCAACAGCACATGCTCATACGCGGGCTTCAACTCCAACCAGAAGCGCGTCACGTATTTCGGCCCATTCACGATGGCGGCAAAAAGAAGTTGCGTCGCCTTGATCAACGACGGAAAGCTCCATTCGCTATGAGTGTACTTTGCGGTCGTTGAGGCATCGGCGAATCCATTTCGCCACTGTTCGTAAAACATCGGCGCAAGCGAAATCAGAACAAGACCGGCGACGATGCATCCATGCAATATCAAGTCTCGCCACTGACGCGTACGAAGCGCCGCCCATACAACGAGAAAGGCGGCGATCGACATCAACGTCGGATGCGCCATCGCCATCAGTACACATGCAACGCCGAGGCAAGTTGCGCGTCGCGAATCGGGATTGTCGCGATAGTTCGCGGCTGCGACGACGCCAAACAAAAAAGTCGAGGCGACAACAATCGGATGCGTCATCGACGCGAACGACATATTCATGAAGCCCGGCAAAGCCAGCGCCAGCGCGAACAGCAATCCTTCGCGCGCGCTCGCGAAACGACGCCCGATGTAGTACGCCAGCGGAAATTGAAGCGCCGACAGCGCCGTCATCGCCCCCGTTACCGCCGCGGCATTGGGTATCAACCACACGACCAGGCCCAGGATGTAGTACCACAGCGGACCGAGGTGCAGCATGCCGTTGATTTCGGGACCGCTCAGCGGAAACTGAGAGCCGGATGCGATCCGTTCAGCGAAAAATATATCGCGACTCGTGTCGGAGCTCGCGTCGGACGTCCATATGCCGCACGCGATCTGCGCCGCCATCAGCAAGGCGAGAACGGCGATATGCCATCGCGGGATGGGCGGAGACGCCGGTGTGCGTTTCATGAAACCCGTTCAACGCCGAGAAAATCGGTGCGTAAGTATAGCGGCGTCATATTTGGCGTCAGTGATCCGCTGTCTGCAGTTCGTTACCCATCTTCGATTCGTCCAATCGACGGGACGCTACGTAAAAGTACTTTCCGTTGCTGAAAAAAAGTTATTTCGAAATCGTTTGCCATGATAATAAGCGACAAGATCAGTCGATGGTCCACAACTTCGACGTGAAGTTCGTAGAGAATTATTGACGGAGCAATACGCATGAAACGATGGATGTTTTGCGTCGCAGTGACGATGACGCTCGCTGCGCTTGTCAGTGGCTGTGCGACGGACGAACCGCAAAAGCCTTGCACGGGCGATGCATGTGTGTCCGACGCTGAAATTACTAGCGTTGTCGAATCATCAATTCACGAACACAGCGAGTTGACCGATTGGACTATCGAGGTCCAGACGATTCATGGCGTCGTTTATCTGCATGGTCTCGTCGATACCGGGTTGCAACGCGACTTGGTCGAATCGATCGCACGCGAGACGCGCGGTGTGAAAGGTGTCGAGAATTCGATCGAACTGCGCAACAGCCGCTGAGTCGAGCCGCGCGAATTCCTTCGCGCGGCTATTAAGACTCAACTATTGTTGAGCGCTTCAATTTGAAGCACCCGCTTGCGCCGCGTCTTTGAATTGCCGGCGCATCATTCCTGCGGTCACGCCGAAACGTTGATGGAACAGGCGCGAAAATGCACAACGGTTTTCGAAGCCGCTGGCCAGCGCAACTTTCGCGATCGCCAGTGGACTCGTCTTCAACAATTCGCGCGCGCGTTGCAGTCGTAAATCCACGAGAAACGCATGCGGCGTTTCGTCGTACGCGGCGCGAAAGGCGCGGATGAAGTGCCACGGCGAGTAATTGGCCATGCGCGCGAGCGCGAGGTTGTTCAATTCAAGGTGACAGTTCGACGCGAGATAATTTCGCACGCGTTGCAAGCGCAGGAAAACATGACGGCGCTGCGCGAACGTTCGGCCCGGGCACCGTGAAATCGCTTCGGCGAATTCCGACTGTAAATCGATGACGCTCCCGATAACCGCGCTCGTCGCCGCGTCGAGCGAACCGTTCGCCATCGCACGCGCCAGTGCAACGGTTCGCCGGCGCAGGTCTCGCGTCGCAACATGTCGCGACGGCAAAAGAATGGGGTCCATCGTTGCTATCGGCTGCTCGCTGCGCAAGACTGCCCTCCATTGCGCCGGGCTCCCGAGCAAAGCTAGCCAAACGGCATTTCCGCGGCCGATAGCCTGAACGCGTGACTCCGGTTCGATTACTCGAAGCTCACCTGGCTGCAATGTGCACTCACCTTCGGTGGTCAGCAATTGCACGCGACCACGCAGCGGAATCCAGATTCCGGCAACCGGACCTTCGACACGAAGTACACACCCTCTCCCGCCGCCGACAATTTTCTGGAGACTGTTCTGTCCATCAGGCCGCGATAGCGACAGGGCCAAGTTGGAACCGTGAGCGAGTTGATGAGTTTGAATGGACAAGTGCGCTACTCCGGTCAAATGGAGTTCCTTTTTTATTCACTTGTTGCCTCCAAAGCAGGAAATTTCGCGGAAATGTGTATGAATTATTGCGGGGAAACGCCTAAATTATCCTGAAATTCGCCTGTAGCGCCGGTTAAGCAACAGCCGCAACCCCCCGATGTAAATTGCCGCGATAATCTCGTTCAGAACAGGTAGCCGATCATGTTTCGAATTATTTCCTTGTTAGCATCAACGGCCATTGCCGTTTCGGCACACGCCGCATGCACTGCACAAAGCGGCAAAGATTCGCCGCATTTGGTGGAGCTTTACACCAGCGAGGGATGCAGCTCGTGCCCGCCGGCGGAAAAGTGGATGTCGTCGCTTGTGCCGAAGCCAGATTTCGTGGGATTGGAATTTCACGTCGACTACTGGGATTCGCCGGCCTGGCGTGATCCCTATGACAGCAAAGCCTATACGCAGCGACAGCAAAAGTTGGTCAAAGGTGTAAAGGGCAGCCAGCCATATACCCCGCAAGTTTGGCTGGACGGCGGGCTTTGGAATAATTGGCCGAACGGAACGCCACCGGCGGCGTATTCCGGAACGCAGCCGAATTTGCAGGTCGAAGCGAACGTTACCGATTCCGTCAAGGCGCACGTGACGACGGACATGGATCGCAGCAAGCAGCGTTTCTACGTGGCGCTCACTGAAAACGGACTCGGCACCACGATTCGCGGCGGCGAAAATAAAGGCAGGACGCTCGCGCACGATCAGGTAGTTCGCGCGTTCGCCGGACCATTCGATCAAGCGCAAGCCGACGTCAATCTCAAGCTGCCTGACAAAACGGACATCAGCAAAACAAGTATCGTGGCCTTCGTCCAAGGCGAGAACGGCGGCGACGTTTCGCAAGTCGTGAGATTGCCGCTTAGTCAGTGCACTAAATGAACGCAAACACCGCCAACCTTCCTGCGGACCGCAACCGCTATCTGACAGCGATCCTGCTCGCGGGACTGATCGCCGGTTCGCTCGATCTCACATTCGCATTCACGTTTTACGGCCTGATGTCAGGCGTCACGCCGATCCGAATTCTGCAAACGATCGCGACAGGCTGGCTCGGACTCGACGCGTTGAAAGATGGCCTGCCCGCCGCCGCGCTCGGTTTCGTATCGCACTACGGAATTCTAATCGGGGCATCGGCGCTCTATCTAATCGCGATGCTGCGCATGCGCTGGATGACGGCGCACGCTTATTTTTACGGCATTGCTTACGGCGTGATGATCTATGCGTTCATGCACCTCGTCGTGCTGCCGCTTTCCAACGCACCGCAATTCAAACCCACCGTGCTCAGCGCCGCGGCTGATTTCAGCATGCACGTGCTGATGATCGGTCCAGCCATCGCTTTGACGTTGAAGCGTTTCGCGAAGGAATAAACGCGCTACAGGCTTTCTTGATTTCTCAGGTCGAACGCGCCGACATCGGTGTCGTCGCGCACGAGCGGCGCGACAATGATGCGATCCTGTTTCGGACTCACTGAAAAATTCACCTCCAGCAGCTCGACAGGAAACAGTCCGACGGAGCGATCGGTTTTCGTCGCCGGATCGAATTCGCGCATATCCGTCGGGTTGATTTCCAGATCGCGCACGTACCAAATTTTTCCGCCCACCGCGCGCCAGCCATCGGTGAGAATCGACGTGATCAGCGGCGTGACGAATTCCTCGTCGCCCCCATCCAAATTGCGCCGGAATAATCCGCGCTGTGCCGTCTTGGTGTAGTAGGCCCAGCGCGCTACCGGATCGATCTCCGCATGCGTGACGGCACCGACCAACGTTTGCCGACTTTCGTCGGCCGTTCCGGCATGCCGAATGTAAACAAGATGATCCATCGAACGCGACGGACCCACCGTCATCAGAAAACTGTCGGCATCGGGTCCGTAAAATCCCGAAAGAACATTTTCATTGTCGCGATTGATCACGCGCTGGCGCGCCGACTCGACATCGATTTCGATGAGGCTGGCGCTAGCGTCTTGACGATGGGTTACGAGAACGCGTTTGCCATCCGCGCTCCAATTCGGGTTGATCACGACGCCTTTCTGGAATTGCGTCAACGGCGATGCGGCATCGAGCGACGGATCGTACAGCCACAATTGTTGTTTTCCGCTGCGATCGGATACGAACACGACGCGGCCGCCGTGCGGATCGATAGCCGGCGATGCGTCGCTACCCGTTGAGAGTGCAAGACGCTGCACTTTTTTCGGATCGTCAACGGAGAGTTCGGTCAGCGCACTTTCAAATCGGGGAATCTCATACAACACTGTCGAACTCGTGCGATTTCGGGATGGATGCGTAGCCGGCGATATTCCGAGCGGACTCAACTCACCGCCGTCGATGGCCACTGTGTACAACGATGATTCGCCGCTCACTATCGACGACAACACCAGACCTTTGCTATCGGGCGTCCACGCGTAGCCGACGATTCGCGAGTTGATGTGCGTGACCTGTTTCACGGCGCCACCGTCCGCGGACATCACGAACAAATCGCTGTACGGCGCCAGCCCGCGCCGAAACGCGATCGATTTCCCATCGGGCGAATAATGCGCTTCGAGATCTTGATCGTTGGCCGCATGCGCGTAGTTCAGCGGCGTCTTCTTGCCGGTGGCAAGATCCCAGCTTTGCAATGTGAGATCGCCACCGTCGCCTCCGATGCGTTCGGCGGAAATCAGATGTTTCCCATCCGGCGTCCAGTCGAAATAATTCACTGCGTAGTCCTGACACGGCGCGACTTCACGCTCACTGCCGCCGGTACTCGGCGCGATCATGATTTTGCAGCTGTCGTAGCGCAGCCGCGCGAAGGCGATTTCGCTGCCGTCCGGAGACCACGTCGGCGACGCTTCGAAATCCTCCACGCGTGCCGTCAGCGTCTGCGCGTTCGACGGCATGATTCCGCGTACCTGAATCCGCGATATTGACGAATCGATATCCACTTTTTCGTAAACGAAACGCGTCCCGTCCGGCGACATTCTCGGTACGCGTTCCGGACCGGGATCCGACGTGATCGAACGAACCTCCTCAGCCTTCCAGACGCCTTGCGCATGACCGACATAGGCATCTCGCATCGAGAAAAATAGCGCAGCGATGCCGACGATGAGAACGACAACCGCGGCAGCGATGCCATATCCAAGAAACGTGCGGCCGTCGTCGCCGTTGTCCGATTCCGCGAGAAATTCGTCGAGCGGCAATTGCGTATTGGCCGCCACGTCTGAAACCGAAGGCAAAATCGCGAGGCCAGTTTCCGCAGTCGGCACCAGCACGACGGGTGCGACGAGACGATAGCCGACCTTCGGGATTGTTTCGATATACCGCGACGGTTTCGCATCGTCGACGAACGCGCGGCGCAAATCCTTGATCGCCTGCGTGAGCACATCAGGCGTGGTCACACGATCCTTCCACACGCGTTCCAGCAACTGATCGCGCGTGACCGTGTCGCCGGCATGGCGAATCAGTTCGATCAGTACGGCAACCGACTTGCTCGTGAGTCGCGGTGCGTCGGGGCGGGAAATGATGCGCAGCGCGCCAATGTCGATCACATGCGCGCCAATACGCAAACGCAAATTCGATTGCGCCAGTTGCGCGTCGGTCGGAGCACGTTCGGGCAATTGAAAGGTGGCATTCATAGAGCTCGTCACCGTTGGCGCGATCGATTGAGGATACAAGTTCTGATGCATCTACGAAAGCTTTCGTTTATTGATGATGAAACCCCTGCGCTGGTTTGTCAAAAGTGCGCAGCGAATCGGATGGACTGCCTTCAACGGACGCTCGGACTAAGGATTTGCGTCGCATGTTTTTGACTATCATCACGATAATCTCGGCAAAGTCCGCGCATGCACCTGCAAATTCTCGATCTGGACGGTTCACCGCAATCCCAGTCATCGCTTCGCGATGCAGCGCCGTGGTCGTCCGTCACAACGGTGAACCTGCGTGATCTCGGTCCGAAAGTACGGTTGTGGAGCCGCGACGAAACGATGCGTCGCGTCCGCGAACGGTTGCCGGCGCGAGACGAACCGACGCTCAGCCTGCTCGGCTCCGGCGATTTCCATCACGTCGCGGTGTTGCTCATGGAAACATCGACGACGCCGATGACGATCATCCATCTCGACAACCATCCGGACTGGGTGCGCCTGGCGCCGCGCTGGCATTGCGGTTCGTGGATAAATCAGGCGTTGCGATTGCCGAGTGTCGCCAAAGTCATCACGCTCGGGACTTGCAGCGACGATCTCGTCAAACCCGGCGCCAAGGGGCAATGTGCCGGCGTTGGCGTCGGGGAAGATCGCCCTTTTTCCGTGGAATCACGCGCCCTCACGGCTCTACCGTCAAATTCGCGACGGTGCGGGTCACCGTTACGATCACGGTTTCTTGATCTGGCGCAATCTTGCCGAAACAGATCTTGAGGAAAGTCTCGCGCGTATACTTTCGCTGATCGAGAATGACGCCGTCTGGTTCAGCATCGACAAGGACGTGCTGCCCGAATCCGAAGCGCTTACCAATTGGGATCAGGGCCAAATGCCGCTAGCCGCCGTAAAGAAAACCATCGAGACGATTGGCGCTCACAAACGCATCATCGGCGCGGATATTTGCGGAGAGTTTTCGCCCGCGCGCCATTCCAATTTGCTCAAACGATGGGAAGCGAAGATGGATCAGCCGCAACGCGCGGATGACGCCGGCTTGCTGGCGCGAAACGAAAGCATCAATCGCGAGCTGCTGGCGACGATCGACAGGGCATCGCGGTGACGCTGACGCTGGCACTCCTGTTCGCCACCGTGGTGTGCGATGTCGCCGGCCAAACCTGCTTCAAACTCGGCGTCGGCCACGACGGCGAATCGAAATCGACATTGATCCGCATGATCTTTTCGCGGTGGATCGTCATCGGCGTTCTGATCTACGTACTCGAATTCACCGCCTGGTTCGCCGCACTCAGCATGGCGCCGTTGAGCGTGGCCTTCCCTTTCATGGCGTTGTCATATTGCGGCGTCGTTTTGGCCAGCCGGTTCGTGCTTGGAGAGCGGGTTTCGCGCCAGCGCTGGTTCGCTACTTTCGCAATCGCCTTGGGCGTAGCCCTCGTTTGCGCGCCTTAAGCGGGTCGTCTTAACGAGATTTTAGGTATTCATACGCCCTCTGGGGCAAAATAACGCCATTCCGAACATTCGACCGTCCTGATGATCAAACCGTCTGACTACTACATGCCCGGGGGCAGATCCGGGGTATTGCTGATTCATGGACTCACCGGTACTCCCGCCGAAATGCGCTTCGTGGCGAAGGGACTGAATCGTGCCGGTTTCACCGTGTACGGCATGCAGCTGGCCGGTCATTGCGGCGATGAAGAGGATTTGCTGAAAACCGGCTGGCGCGACTGGTACCGAAGCGTATGGGAAGCGGCCGATCGCCTGCGCAAAGACGTCGATCACATGTTCGTGGCCGGCCTGTCGATGGGTGCGTTGCTCGCGCTGAAGCTAGCCGCCGATCGTCCGGAGGAAGTGGACGGTCTCGGACTTTACGGAACCACATTCGTCTACGACGGCTGGACCATACCATGGCTCGGCAAATTGTCGTTCCTGTTGCCGCTCGTCGTCGGACTCGGATTCGGTCACAAGAAAAAATTTCACGAATGCTTTCCGTACGGCATCAAGGACGAACGCATTCGCAATCGCATCGCCGGCAGCATGCTGAGTGGCGACAGCGCCGCCGCGGGTTTGCCCGGCAATCCATGGCCGTCGCTCGCGGAGTTCTATCGGTTGTCTTTCCGCGTGCGCCAGCAATTGCGCAGCATCCGCACGCCGAGTCTGGTGGTTCACGCCGTGGACGATGACGTCGCCAGTCTCAAAAACGTACGTACGATCATGCGCGGTATCGGCGGCCCGGTCGAAACCGTGTTGCTCGAAAACAGCTATCACATGATCACCGTGGATCAAGAACGCAATCAGGTGATCGAACGGTCGGCGCGCTTCTTCAACGAAGTTGCCGCGACCCGTTTCGTTCACATGCCAGAACAATCACGAGTGGCCGTTGCTATCGATTAATGGAAATGGTGGTTGCAACATCGGTCGAGGAATTCAGTAGCGCCGAAGCTCGACAATAATCGCTTAATCGACAAGTTTTTGGGCATCGACTACGGCGTCGCGCGCGAGCACAATTTATACTTTTACACATGGATGGAAAACGTGCGCTACTGCATCGCCCATCGAATTCCGCTCTACCAAAGCGGCCAGGGATTGCATCACGAAAAGGCTCGTCTAGGCAGCCGCCTTTTGCCGAACTGGCTGTGGTATCGGCATCGCAGTCGTGCGGTCGACTGGGTCTTGGCGCTCCTCGAAGCGCTGGCACGGCTGGATCGAAACGATCCCGAATTGACCCTCCTCGACGCGGAACCTCGCTCGTGATCAACGCGCGCACTTGGCTTGCATGGCTGCTACTGCTCACGTGCGAGACGATTTGCCAAATCTCGTTGAAGATGGCGGGAATGGCGACCGGACCTTTCGACTTTTCGCCAACCGCGTTCGTGCGCGCTCTGTCGACGCCGTGGCTATGGGTCGCGATCGCTTGCTACGTCGGAGCCTTCCTGTCGTGGCTCACCATTTTGCGTAGATCGACGCTGTCTGCTGCGTTTGCCACGAGCGCCATCGTATTTGTCGCCGTAATGTGCTCGTCCTGGCTCGTTTTCGGCGAACGAGTCGGCACGTTGCAGCTGGTCGGTTCATCGATCATTCTGATCGGCATCTTCATGATCGGCACCGACAACCATGGTGATTCCGCTCACAGCGTGCCTCCATCGACTGCGCGCCCGGGCTCGCGGTAACCTTACCCATCCGATATCCTTAGCGACGATTCGCGGAGAACTTCATGAGTAGTGTTCAGGACACCGTCTTCAGCATAATTTCCAAGGAAGCCGGCATCGATATCGCCAAGATCACGCCCGAATCGACATTGAAAGAACTCGAAATTCAATCACTCGACGCGGTTCAGATCATTTTCGAGATCGAAGATCACTACAAGATTACTCTGCCCGACCGCGATCCGAACTTCGACACGGAATCCGTCAAAGGTCTCGTCGACGCCGTCGAGAAACTGCTCGCCGAAAAGCAGGCCGTGCCGCCGCCGGCCTGAGCGCGATCCGACGAGAACAGTATGCGTCGTGTCGCGATCACGGGTATGGGCAGCATCAGCGCGCTCGGTCATGACGCGGGCGCGCAGTGGCGCGCGATGCGAGAAGGAATCTCCGGCATCGGCCCGATGGAGACGATTCCGACCGAGCAGCTCAACATCAAAATCGCAGCGGAAGTGCGCGGATACGATCCGCTCAAATTCTTCGAACAGAAACGGCTCGGGATACTCGATCGCGTATCGCAGTTCGCGCTGATCGCCGCGCGCGAAGCCGTTGCGCAATCCGGGTTGTCTTTTCGCGACGATGGTCTTGGCGAGCGTACCGCCTGCATCGTCGGCACCGGCGTCGGCGGCGAAAATACGCACAACGAACAGTCGCGTCGCTTCTATGCCGAGAACAATCCACGCGTGCATCCGCTTACCATCGTTCGCATGATGGCCAATGCGCCAACATCGCAGATCACGATGGAATACGGCGTGACCGGTCCGTCGTTCGCCGTCGTCAGCGCATGCGCGTCGGCGAATCACGCCATGTCGCAAGCGTTCGAAATGATCCGCAGCGGAAAAGCCGATTTCGCAATCACCGGCGGAACCGAGGCCTGCATTACGGTCACGACGGTGAAAGCCTGGGAAGCGGTTCGCGTCACGGCCGACGATACGTGCCGACCATTCTCCAAACAGCGACGCGGCATGGTACTCGGCGAAGGCGCAGGGATTTTCGTGCTCGAAGAGCTCGAACACGCGCGCAAACGCGGCGCGACGATCCTGGCGGAATTCATCGGTTACGGCATGTCGGCCGACGCAGGCGATATCGTGATGCCGTCCGAAACCGGCGCGGCGCGCGCGATCTCCGGCGCATTGAACGACGCGAAACTCAATCCGAGCGACGTCGGCTACATCAACGCCCATGGCACAGCGACACCGGCCAACGACCCGACCGAAACGAGGGCGCTCCGCCGCGTGTTCGGAGCCGCAGCCGATGCGCTGACCGTTTCGTCGACGAAGTCGATGCATGGTCATGCGCTGGGTGCTGCAGGGGCCATCGAACTTGTCGCGGTCGTCGGCGCATTGCGCGAGGGTGTCATCCCTCCAACGGCGAACTTCATCGATCCGGATCCGGAATGCGATCTCGACTACGTTCCGAATACAGCGCGCGAAAAATCCGTCGACGCGGCCCTCTCAAATTCTTTCGCATTCGGCGGATTGAATTCCGTTATCGCGCTCAAACGTTTCGTTTGATTCGACGCGCGTAGCGCGCCACATCATCCTTCGCTTTCTAACGGTTAATGCATGCCGACTTTTCGTTATCTGGAACTCGACGTTTTCCCTGCGACTCCCGGCGGAGGAAATCCGCTTGGCGTCGTCGTCGATGCGCGAGGGTGGGAAGACGAAGCAATGCAGCGTTTCGCGGCATGGACGAATCTCGTCGAAACGACGTTTCTCCTGCCTGCCGAGAACGATGCGGCAAATTATCATTTGCGCATTTTTACACCGACGAAGGAAATTCCGTTCGCGGGACATCCAAGCATCGGAAGCGCTCACGCGGCGCTCGATACCGGTTTCGCGAAAGCGCGCGATGGAAAATTGATACAACAGTGCGGCTCGGGTTTGTTGCCCGTCCGCGTTGAAGGCGATGGCGAAACGCGTGAGCTGTTCATCCAGGCACCGGCGGCGGCGGACGTGACGCATCTGGCCGCCAGCCGCCACGTGCTGAGTGTTGCGCTCGGAGATCGCTACGGCGGCAAGCTCTCACCGGGACTCATCGAAGGCGGACGGCGTTGGTGGGTCGCGGAATTCGCAGACGAAGAATCAGTGCGATCGTGGCAACCCAAACACGAAGCGATCGGCGCGCTGGCGAAAATCGACAATTGTCTCGGACTCTGCGTTTTCGCCCGATGCGTCGGCGCGGAGTATCAACTCGTGGTGCGTGCATTTCCTGCCGGCGTCGGCATCGTCGAAGATCCGGCGTCGGGTGCCGCTAACGGTCTAATCGCCGCTTGGATCGCAATGCGCGAACCGGACGGCCCGCTTGCACGCGGGTATCGCGTCAGCCAAGGTCGCGAGATGGGTCACGATGCGTCGATCACCATTCGGATCGATGCCGATCGAACCGTGTGGGTCGGCGGCCGCACAGAGACGATCGCCGACCGCATGCTTAGTTGGGAATGATCAAATGAGCTTCTTGGCCTTCGTGAGCAACTGATCCAGGAGTTTCATGCCGAGATCGATTTCATCGTTGCTGATGTGCAGCGACGGCGCGAACGTAATCACGTTCTTGTAGTAACCACCGACGTCGAGCACGAGACCGATTTTCTTGCCGTTGTGATCGAGTTCGCCCGCCAGTCCGATGTCGCACATCTTGTCGAGCAATTTCTTGTTCGGCGTGAAGCTATCGGCTTCGCAGATTTCCGCGCGCAGCGCCAGGCCAAGTCCGTCGACATCGCCGATTTCCTTGTGCTTCTTCTGCAACTCTTTCAAGCCTTCAAGGAAACGCTTGCCTTTCACCATCACCATCGTTTCGTAATCCGTCTCGGCGAGCATGCGCATCGTTTCGAGACCGACCGCCGTGCCGAGAGGATTCGATGCGAACGTCGAATGCGTCGATCCGGGCGGAAAGATGGTCGGATTGATCAGTTCTTCACGCGCCCAGATGCCGGCGAGCGGATTCAATCCGTTCGTGAGCGCTTTGCCGAATACGAGCACGTCGGGCTTCACGCCGAAATGTTCGATCGACCACAGCTTGCCCGTACGAAAAAATCCCATCTGGATTTCGTCGACGACGAGCAGAATCCCGAATTTGTCGAGTACGCGTTTCAGGCCGGTGAAGAAATTCGGCGGCGGAATGACGTAACCGCCCGTTCCTTGAATCGGCTCGACGTAGAACGCCGCGTACTCGCATTGACCGACTTTCGGATCCCACACGCCGTTGTATTCGGTCTCGAACAAGCGCTCGAACTTAGCGACGCAAAGTTCGCCGTACTCTTCCTTCGACATGCCTTTCGGCCCGCGGAAGTGATAGGGAAATTCGATGAACTGCGCGCGATCGAAATGCCCGTAACGACGGCGATAGCGATAAGACGACGTGATCGCCGACGCACCGAGCGTGCGGCCGTGATAACCACCTTCGAATGCGAACATCAGGCTCTTGCCGCCGCTCGCGTTGCGCACGATTTTCAGCGAATCTTCGACCGACTGCGAACCGCCGACGTTGAAATGAACTCGGCCATCCAGACCCCATTTTCTCTTGGCGTCTTCGGCGACGACTTTGGCCAGCTCGATCTTGGTCGGATGCAGATATTGGCTGGCGACTTGCGGCAGCGTATGAATCTGTTTGATCAGCGCGTCGCTGAGGCGTTTGTTCGCGTAGCCGAAATTAACGGCCGAATACCACATTTGAAGATCGAGAAACGGTGTGCCGTTGCCGTCGTACAGATAACTGCCGTCGCAGCGGTCGAAAATCTTCGGCGGATCGGAGTAATGAACGGTGTCGCCGAACGAACAATATTTGGCTTCGTCGGCGAGCAACGCGGCGTCGCGATCGACGTTGGAAAACGCCGGCCGTGCCGGCAATGCAGCTTCACGCATGAGAGACGATGTCCTGCGAATGGATGGGTTGTTCGCGACCAGTCAAATGGCCTGCGATGAGCGACGGCATCAGCGTGATGACATCGGAAAAATCTTCGACTGGCGCATGCGCGATGTTGTTCGCAATGCAATGCGCGATGAGTTTGCCCTTGGCGAACACGAAATCCGCGACGCGCGCGACGCAAAAATCCGACGCGCCGTCACCGATCAGCAGGACGCGTTTGCCGGTGGCGCGCGCATTCACGGAGCAGGCGCATTTGCATGTGCCGCTGGCGACGCGACATTCGGTGCTCGCGTTCGGAAACGTCAATTTCCAGCGACGCTCCGCGATCGAGTCCAGCTTGTTCGACGTGACGGGCAAACCGTCCAAGTCATAACGCGCGAGAATTTTGTGGATCGCGTAGTCCAGACCATCACTCAGAATCTCCACACGAATGCCGAGTGTTTTCGTCAAAGCAACGAACTCGGCGAACGACGAATCAAGTTTGCGCGCTGCCAGATGCGCGTCGAGCTGCGTGCGATCCATGTCGAGCAGCGCGACTTGCCCTGCCATGCATTCGCGCGAGCCGATCTTGCCGGCGCGCCATTGCGCTTCTAGTGCTTCCCAGCCATCAAGGCCGAAGGTTTCGAGCAATGTGTCGGTTGTGTCATCGAGAGCAGCAGTGCCATCGAAGTCACAGAGAATGGTCCAGTCGGACACGCGGATTCCCGTCATTAAATCAACAAGTGCAATTTTGACAGCAGGTCGTTAAGGCTGCCTAGCGAGAGTTTATCGTCCGATGAAATGTGAGAAGCCTTTAACCCGTTTCCTTGGGTGATGCGGCGAAATGACGCGGTATTGTCGTTGATCGCTATCGGTATGTCGAGCCAAAAACCTTCTTCGCCCTTTCGCGATGGGCCCTCACGGCCGCCGGCGCAGCTGACGATGATGTCGCACGACGACACGCGATTTCCGCCTGACACCACCGCGCTCGAGAAAATCGACGGCGTTCCTATCCCAAGTCATTTGTTCGTTTTTTTGTTAGCCTTCGCGCATCTGCTTCCGGGGACCGCCATGACTTTTCGCCATGTCGCGCTTTTTGCGCTCATCGTCGCCGCTGTTTCGCATGGCGTATCAGCCAACGAGCCTACGGTTTCGATATCTGCACTCCAATCGATGGGCGCGCAGGTCGCGCACGCAGCAGACCGACTCGATCTCGGCAACCCGCCTTCTTCGATCGAAATGTCGAATCTCACTCATCAGTTGTCGCTCGCGCGCATGTCCATCCCGATGGCAACCGATCAGCGTGCCGTTCGCAAGTACACGGCGATCGCACTTCTTTTCGAGAGGCTGAATTCCAACCTCGCTCAATCGCCGACATCCTCGTCGCGGCCCACTCCGCTGACGCGATCGCAGATCGATGTCGAAACCGTCACGTCATCGCACGGCGCGACGTGCGCCACCGCGCTGGGATTGACACTCCACGTCCCGGTTCGTCTCACGTTGGCGAACGCTGCCGGCGCATGGTTTTCGATCACAGGCACGGACGCCTCGACGCTTCGCTTCAAAACGATTTCTTCCGGACCGGATCCCGCGCTCGACGTCGTTGACGGTTGCGGCGCTAACTCAAAATCGCTCGCGAGCAACGATGACACCGTCGGGCTCGACGCCGACGCCATTGTCGCCAGCGCCCATACACAAACGCTGTACGTTCATTTGACGAATTCGGGCCAGCCCGGTTCGATTTCGCTCGCGGCAGACGTGCCGCCGGGAAGCATCAACGGAAACGTGAAGGACGCCAAGACTGGCTTGCCGATCACGAACGCGAATATTTGGGTGTACTCGAGTCCGAGTTTCTACTATGGAACGGGCTACACCGATGAGAATGGCGCTTATTCGTTCGTCCCTTCCAACCCTGGCACTTTTTACGTCATCGCCGGCGCGCCGTCGTACGTAACGCAGCCCTACCCCGCCGGCAGTTGTCCCTTCAACAGTTATTACTACAATTTTTCCGCGTGCGATTTCAGCCAAGCGCAGACGGTTACGGTAACGGCAACAAGCTCGGTCTCGAACATCGATTTCTCTCTCGGCACCGGCCAGCAACTCACCGGTCAGGTGCGCGGTTCGAATAATTTGCCGCTGGCCGGCCAGGTCTATTTGCTGATGCCGAATGGACAATCGTTGACGTCCACTTCCAGCGACGCCGGCGGACACTACCTATTCCAAACACTGCCGCCGGATTCGTATGTCGTCGAGGCCGCCGCTAACGGCTACGGATCGCAGATGTACGATCACGTCGCGTGCAGCGGGCCATTGCAAACGCAATGCAATACGCTCGCGGCAACGCCCGTCGTCGTGGGTTCGCAAAATATAAGCGATATCAACTTCACGTTGCCGTTGTTGTCGTCGGTCAGCGGTACCGTTTCCACCACTGACGGAGCACCGCTCAATGGCGGATACGTAACCGTCGTCGATCAAAACGGAAATACCGTTGCGAACGTGAATATGGACGGTTTTGGAAATTATTCCGCCGGTCCGATCGCGAACGGCATGTACTACGTCTTTGCCGGTTCGGCCACTACGTTTTCGCAGCTCTATCCAAATCACGATTGCGGAACGAACTGCAACACCGAGTTTTCCGATGTAACGCCGATAACGTTTGCGTACAACGGGCAGAATATCGAAGCGGATTTCGTCCTGGATTATTTGCCAACACTAACGGGCCGCGTGACGGATGCAATTAGTGGCTTGCCGCTGCGCAATACCGAAGTGCTATTGACCACGCAACCACCTAGCGAGCCGGCCTACTCGAACATCTACGGGTACACCGATGCGTCCGGCACGTACAACGTCGCCAACGTTCCGGCCGGTCAATACTTCGTCTGGGCGCAAAGTGTCGACCACGTCGATCAGATCTACAGCGGTATCGTTTGTGAGTCGACGAATTATTATTCGCCGGTGAACTGCAATGTCGCCGGAGCGACGTTGCTCGAAGTCGCGCCGGGAAATGCATTGTCGTCATTCGACTTTGCGCTGGATCCATCCGGCTCCATCAGCGGCCGCGCGACGATCAAAGCGGGCCCAGGTAGCGACCTGCCAGCAATGCTGACTATCACGCTATTCGACGGCACCGGCACGTCCGTCGGAAACGCATCGTCCGACGCCACCGGAAAATACATCATTTCGGACCTTGCGCCGGGCACCTACTATGCTTTTGCCGGGCCTTTGTATTACGGGAATTACATTAATCAAATCTGGCAAAACATCGATTGCACCAACTGCGTCGCGATGACAGGCACGCCGATCGTAATCGCGCAGGGAACGTCGGCGACGGATATCGATTTCCAAGTGACGCGCACGGATGTTGTCGTGGGTCGGGTGCTCGACGATGAAAGCCAGCCGATCCGCGGCGTGGTGATCGATCTTTTCTCGACGCTCGACGGCAGTTACGTAAGCGGCGCGGGAACCGATGCGCAAGGCTATTATCAAGTGGCGGCAACCACAGGCGCGTCGTACTACGTCGCAACCGAGTCGGGCGGTGGATATATCGACCAGGTGTTCTCCGGCATTTCGTGCCCCAATGGTACGGCTTACGACAAAAAGTGTTCACTTTCGGGCGCCGACCCTATTTATTTGAACGCCAGCTCGATACAGCCACACATCGCCAATTTCGTTTTGCAAACGAACGATCCTATTTTTGAAAACGGATTCGAATAACGGTCGCTAACGTGAGACGCGGGATTTATCCTGCGTCTCACGAAGCGTATCCAGAAAAGCCTGTCCGTAGCGCGCGAGTTTCGCCGCACCAACGCCGCTGATCGCCGAAAACTCTTCCGAGGTTTGCGGCCGTTCGCGCAACATCTGCAGCAACGTCGCGTCGTGAAATATCACGTAGGCCGGCACGCTCTGCTCGCGCGCGAGACGCGCGCGCGTGGCGCGTAGTTCGTTCCACTGATGCGTTTCGTGCGGTGCGATATCGAGCGATTGACGCGATGTGTCGGCTCGCGGTGATTTCTTCTTCCGCTGCCGTTCGATGCGCTCCGCCGGACGCCGCAATTGGATACCGGCTTCGCCACGCAACACGCCGCGACTCGCCGGCGTGAGTCGAAGAACGCCGTATCCCTCCTCATCTGTGGCCAGTAAACCGGCGGCGACGAGTTGCCGAAACACACTCCGCCACTGTCGCTCATCGAGTTCCTTGCCAATGCCGAACGTTGTGAGACGATCGTGCCCGAGCGATCGCACACGTTCGTCGTCCTCGCCGCGCAACACCGCGACGAGATGTTTCACGCCAAATCGCTGATTTGTGCGAAACACGCATGACAGCGCCTTTTGCGCGAGCACGGTTCCGTCGATGGCCGACGGCGGATCGAGGCAGTTATCGCAATTGCCGCACGACGCGTCGATCGTTTCGCCGAAATAATCTAGCAGACGTTTGCGCCGGCAGCCGGTCGTTTCAGCGTAGCCGATCAGCGCGTCGAGTTTCGCGCGTTCGACACGTTTGCGTTCCTCGCCGGAGTCGGATTGCGCGATGAACTGGTTCAGCGCGACGACATCGCCCAGTCCGTAACACATCCACGCATCGGCCGGCAGTCCGTCGCGGCCCGCACGTCCGGTTTCCTGGTAATAGCCTTCGAGACTTTTCGGCAAATCCATGTGCGCGACGAATCTCACGTCCGGCTTGTCGATACCCATGCCGAACGCGACGGTCGCGACGATCACGACACCATCGTCGCCGCGAAATCGTTGCTGATGATTCGAACGCGCAGCCGTTTCCATTCCCGCGTGATACGGCAATGCGTTGATGCCTTCGCCGACCAACCAGTTCGCCGTCTCTTCGACTTTCTTGCGCGACTGGCAGTAGACGATGCCTGATTCGGCAACGTGTCCGTCGAGAAAATCCTTGAGCTGCCGCCGCGCGTTGTCTTTTTCGATGACGCGATAGCGAATGTTCGGACGATCGAAGCTCGATACGAACTCGCGCGCGTTCGACAAATTCAGTCGTTCGACGATCTCGCGTCGCGTCGGCGCATCGGCCGTCGCGGTCAGCGCGATGCGCGGCACGTCGGGAAATCGTTCGTGCAGAATCGTGAGCTGCCGATATTCCGGCCGGAAATCGTGACCCCATTGCGAAACACAATGCGCTTCGTCGATGGCGAACAATGCGATCGGCATCCGCGCGATCTGGTCGAGAAAGCGTTCGGTCAACAAGCGCTCAGGCGCGACATATAGCAATTTCAGATCGCCCGCGAGCATCCGGCGTTCGACATCGCGCTGGGCGTGCACGTCCAGACTGGAATTGAGAAACGCCGCCTCGATACCGAGCTGACGCAACGCGTCGACTTGATCCTGCATCAGCGCAATCAACGGCGAAACGACGATGCCGGTTCCCTCGCGCAACAGCGACGGAAGCTGATAGCAAAGCGACTTTCCGCCGCCGGTCGGCATCAAGACCAACGCATCGCCACCGCCGACGACCTGGCCGACGATCGCTTCCTGTTCCCCGCGAAACGCCGCGTATCCGAACACGCGGCGCAGCACATCCATGGCTTGTGATTGCATGCGCGGATGGTAACAAAGTGTTGCGCCGCTTCCGTGCGCAATCGGATTTGGCTAATGTAGGCAAATGTCGACAGGAATATGCATGAAAATTCGCACGCTTCTCATCGCGACCGCGTTGGTCGCGCTCGCCGGATGCGGGGGACCGACGCATCCGATCAATCCGCCGAACGCGAGCATTCAGCAGCTCGACGTACTTGCCGACGGGCGTTGGAAAATTCAGATTCGTCTGGAGAACTTCAGCGACAAGACGGTGCACTACACGGACGTTAAAGCGTCGCTGCGCGTCGGCGGCGAGCCGGCGGCGGAAATTTCGCTCAATGCGGATATGGATGTGCCAGGTGAAAATGCGGATACGCTCGACACCACGTTGACGCCATCTCCGAATGCCGCAAAAGCACTCGCGACCGATGTGAAACTTCCCGGTGGCGCGTCGTACGAATTGAAGGGGACGATCACGATTCCTGCTGCAAGCAAAGACTTCAAATTCGAACACAAGAGCCGGCTGTCGCCGGTCCCTGGCATCGCCAATCAGTATCGATAATCGAATTAGGTTCTCATCATGAGTCTGTACAAAGCGCCGCTTGCGGACATGCGCTTCGCGCTGTTCGACGTGCTCAAGGCCGATTCGCAGTACGCACGCCTGCCCGGCGGCGAGAACGCGACGCGCGATATTCTCGATGCGATCCTCGATGAAGCCGCGCGATTTTCCGAGCAGGTTTTGGCGCCGCTGAATTCCGTCGGCGACGAAGAGGGCTGCCATTTCGACAAGGCCACCGCGACCGTCACCACGCCGAAAGGGTTTAAGGAAGCGTATGCGCAGTACATCGCTGGCGGCTGGGGCGGACTCACCGCGCCGGAAATATACGGCGGGCAACATTTGCCCGAATCCATCGGTGCGCCGCTGAAGGAGATGATCGATTCCGCCAATCTATCGTGGGGAACTTATCCGCTGCTTTCGCACGGCGCGACGGAAGCGCTGAAACAACACGGCGAAGAATGGCAGCGCGAAGTTTTCCTCAAACCCATCATCGAAGGGCGGTGGACGGGAACGATGTGTCTGACGGAGCCGCATTGCGGTTCCGATCTCGGTTTGCTGAAGACCAAAGCGGAGCCCGGTGCCGACGGCATGTATCGAATCACCGGCACCAAGATTTTTATCACCGCCGGCGAGCACGATTTCACCGAGAACATCGTGCATCTCGTGCTCGCGCGCCTGCCCGACGCGCCGGCTGGAACGAAAGGTATATCTTTGTTCATTGTTCCAAAGTATAAAACTGGCAAAGATGGAAAAATGGGTGCGCGCAATACGGTCGCTTGCGGTTCGATCGAGCACAAGATGGGCCTCAAAGGCTCCGCGACGTGCGTAATGAACTTCGATGCGGCGGAAGGCTGGCTGATCGGTCAGCCGAATCGCGGATTGATGGCGATGTTCACGATGATGAATACCGCGCGTCTGGCGGTTGGACTGCAAGGTCTCGCGTTGATCGAACGTGCGTATCAGAATAGTCTCGAGTACGCGCGCACGCGCCTGCAGATGCGCGCGATGTCGGGCGCGAAGTTCCCCGATAAACCGGCCGATCCGCTCATCGTGCATCCGGACATCCGCCGCATGTTGCTGACGCAGAAAGCGTTCGCCGAGGGCGGACGCGTGCTCGGGTATTACGCCGCGACGCTGGTCGATCTCGTCGAACGCTCGCCGGATGTCGAAGAACGCAAGCGCGCCGACGAGTTATTGTCGTTCATCATCCCGATCGTGAAAGGTTTGCTCACGGAAGCGTCGATCGAGTGCACGAATCATGCACTGCAAATCTATGGCGGTCATGGCTACGTGCATGAAACCGGCATCGAACAATTCGCTCGCGATTCGCGCATCACGACGATTTACGAAGGCACGACGCAGATCCAGGCGCTGGATTTGCTTGGACGCAAGATTCTGCAAACGCAGGGTGTCGGACTGCGTCATTTTCTGGAAGAGATCAGTGCGTTTTGTCATAACAATGCGCAAAACGCTTCTTTGGCCGAATTCATTGCACCGTTGGCCGTGACGACGAAAGAGTGGGCTGATCTCACGCAGGAAATCGGCAAACGTGCGCTCAGTAATCCGGATGAAATAGGCGCGGCCGCTGTCGACTATCTTTTCTATTCCGGTTACGTCGCCCTCGCCTATTTCTGGGCGCGCAGCGTCGCGACGGCGACGTCGATCGCCGCATCCGACGACTTCAAGAACGCCAAACGCGCGACAGCCCGCTTTTACTTTTCGCGCATCCTGCCGCGCACGCAAATGCACGCGGCGGTGGCACGCGCAGGTATCGATAGTTTGATGGCGATGCAGGACGCGCAATTCGGATGATAGTCGTGGTTACTCTCGCGCGAAAAAAATCTTAGAATCCGAACCATCGATCCAACCCACCCATCTCCGTCATGAATGACGAAAAATCCGAATCTTCGACGCACGTCCGGCTGGCGCACGCGGACGACGACGATTTCATTCTCTCGCTCGCCGAACGGTTCGTCGATTTCGAACTGCCGACATGGCGCAAGCGCAGCGAAACACTGAGCGGAATCCGCGCGGACATCACTCGCCATCTGCGCGAACTACCGCCGGCATCGCACTTGTTCGTTGCCGAGAACGACGACGGCGAGCGCACTGGATTTCTGCATCTGCAAACGCAGAAAGATTTTTTCACCGGCGCGCTCAATTGTCATATCAGCGATATCGTCGTCGCGCCAGAATCCGAAGGCAGCGGTGTCGGCAGCGATTTGATCGCATACGCCGAAAAGTGGGCGAAGGAACATCGATGCCGCCATCTCACGCTCGCCGTTTTTCCCGGCAATGAGCGGGCGCGCGCGTTCTATGAACGCCGCGGTTTTGGCACCGAACTGTTGCGGATGGTGAAACCGGTCAAATAAGCTTTCGAAACTGCGCTCGTCGCGTCCTCACAGATAGAAATTCCATTGGAATTTCACGGTGACAGAATTAGACAACGGCAGAAATGCGGCATTCGGCTCGGCGAGCGACGGCGCCACTTCGTGATTGAACACGACGTAGAGATCGCGCTGCGGCGCGATCATCCAGCGTATCTGGGCATTGACGCCGACGTGATGCGCATCCGTGTCGTACTGCGTGAAACTGGAAAACGCCAAATCAGTATCGAACGAATAACTCGCTTTCAACTGATACAAGCGCTGCACGAAATTTCCTTCGCGAAGTGAAACCCAATCGGTTTCGTTGTTGAATTCGAATCGCCAACGATTGTTCGGCGTCGTCCAGCGCAGATACGGAATCGTCTGCGTGAGCGTGCCATCGTAGAAACCGCCGACTTCGAATTGAGCTCCGGCTTGAAATCCAGCCGCCGTCGATGATTCCGCCTGAAAATGCATGCGTTGGAAATGGTATTGCCCGGCTGGCAGCGTAACGCGGTCGGTGATCGCGAACGGCTGCGCGAGATTCTCGTATTGCGGCGACCAATGCCACTCCAGATGCTCGGCCGAGTCGGTCAGAATGTTGAACGGCGTGACCGTCAATTTGCGCGACTCGGTGTGCCCGTTCAGATCATCGACCTGCTCCAATTCCATTTCGTAAAAAGACTGACGAATCCAAGCGTTTTCCGACGACGCCCGCGGAAAATGACCGCCGTAGAAGTCATATTGCCGCGTGCCGGGACGCGGCAGAAATCCCATCGCTGGATCGAGCGCGTCACCGAACGTGTTGGCGCTGACGACCCATCGCCACAAATCGTTCGGATAATCGATATAGGTTCCCCATCCTGCGTGTTGTCCCGGTCTTGCATCGCCCGTCGAACGCGCGGCCCACGCGGAGACATTGAGATTCTTGTCGCCGAACAACGTCGCGGTTCGCCATACCGAATCGATTCCCTCGAAACGATTGCGCGAGGCGCCGGTCGGGTCGCCGTCGGTCACGAGCGTTCCTACGCGCCAATGTTCGTCGACGTCATACGCCAATCGTCCGACGAGAAGATTTTGCGGATCGGCGACAACAGAATTGCCACTTCGCACGGCCAATGCGCCGATGGAAACTGGGCCCGACTGACCGATCAACTTGATGCCCTCGTCGATTCGCACTGGCGTTGAATCAACCAGACCGATGGTCCGCGAATAAAACGGAATGAAAATGTTGCTTATACCTGAGGCGAACGTGAATTGATTGGAACCGTCGAGAAAAAATGCACGCTTCTCGGGTTTGAACAACGCGTACGGCGTGAGATTTATTTGCTGTGCATCCACTTCCGCTTCGGCGAAATCGGGATTCACCGTGGCCACGGCGGCCAATTCGGGACTGAGGTTGTATCGCACATCGACACCGGTTTGCGCTGCGCCTTCGCCGTGGTTCGAATAGCGCAATACGCCGTACGGAGAAAACGTCCACCCCGATGCCGCCGCGATGCTGCCAACTCCCTGAAGTTCTCCGATTCGCGACAAATCCGTGATCGACGCATCGAGACCGATTCCCGCCCATTGCAGACTGAGTTGGTCGCGCGGAACATAACGACCGATATTGATGTCCCACGACGACTCCGCTTCGCGCGGGAACTGCAAACTGTGCGTATCGACGGCGATATATGCGACCCATCCATCGGATCGTTTCGTCACGGTGGCGCGCCAAGCGCCGTTCCAGTCATAGTTCGCTAAAATCGCCGCGGGCGAAATCAGGCCATCGCTGCGGCTGCCGGCCGCGTTGACATCGAACTCGTAGGCGGTTCGGTGTCTGCCGAATGTATCCAGGATCAGGACGACGTGGTCGTCGAAACTCTGATCGCCGTCGAACAGCAGGCTGTGCGTCACGATGTCATGCGGATGAGGATCGGTGCAATCGACACGCACGTAAAGATGAGAATGGCCGGCGAGAATTCTGACATTCGTGGTAAATAGCGTTGGTTCTCCCGGATGCGGCGCGCGTTGGACGAGCGGTTGTGGCGCGGCGAGCGACCACGTCGCATCATCGAGTGGTGCGGAATCCGTGTCGCTATCGATGGGCACTGCCGCAATCGAATTCGCATGGCCCGACGACGTAACGACAATCGATAGTAAACCAAGCGCGACGGTCGCGATAAAGCGTGATGCGCGCCAGCGCGACGGCGACGACATAGGGCGGCGCGAAAAATCTGAAGGCGCGCGCACGATCGGGCGGCTTAGGGCTTGTGCACGGGTAAAAAGACCGTGACCACTTCGTCGTAGACGCGGTCACCGCCGCGACAATGCGTTACGAAGTGATCTGCATCATCGTCGACCGAGCAAACATCACGGCAATTTCCCGTGATGATCATTCCGCACCGCGACACGCCGGGTCGTTCGGAAGGATCGCTGCAAAGACGTTTTGCGCGAGACGGGCTGGGTACATCGCCGCCCTTTCCGCGGCATACGTATTGCGCGCCGCCTTCCGAAAAAAGATTGCCGTAAAACGCCGCTTCCTGAAACGAAAATTCGATTCGTTCTTCAGCGGTGACGGTCGATTTGAGATTCGCCTGATCACCGCGAACCGAAACGAGCACGTGTTCGCCGAGCGCGTTGACGAAGGCGAGTAGACACGCGCTCACCCATCGCTCGCCGGTGTCCGACAATCGGGCGTGCGCCCATTCTGGCGCGACGCCGAACATGCCTTCGAGAATGTCTTTTCCGCCGCCGTTCGGCACCGCGACTTTGCTGCCTGCCGGCAATGCGCAGCGGACGATGTATTTGAGCCAATCGCGTCCCGCGTCGGACGATTCTATGCCGCTGCCAGAATGTAGTGGTGGAATCGACGTCGAATCAGCCGACGAGCGGGTTTCAGACCCTTGCGCCATCGATCCGGCAATCGCTCCAGCAAGAAATAGGAACACCGTAAAGAACGTTCGCAATGCAATGCAATTTTTGAACATGTCCCCACCCCCGATGACATGAACGACAAGTGCTACGTTCCCCAAAGTTTCGATGCGAACGGAGTAGTCCAAATATCACTACCCCGTCGCGAGAGTTACTCACTATGTTTCCGAGAGATTTACAACAAAGGTTCAGAAGCCAGTTGGGACAACTGATGAGTGAACGTTGTGCTCGCACCGTTCCACCCAATTCCGTTCCAGCCGATGCCGTTCCAGCCGATGCCGTTCCAGCCGATGCCGTTCCAGCCGATGCCGTTCCAGCCGATGCCGTTCCAGCCGATGC